>Ga0101944_10007189_pt1 | contig 11317 bp, 10 predicted proteins | sample DewCreD2012metaG_FD_75245 | JGI IMG/M metagenome (GOLD analysis project Ga0101944, IMG submission 75245) | Hot spring sediment bacterial and archeal communities from British Columbia, Canada, to study Microbial Dark Matter (Phase II) - Dewar... ... | reverse complement strand
CTGTAGCCGGATTGAGCGGCGGCGGAACTGGTTTCGGCATATCGGCCTGGATGTTGTACCACTCTCTCGGTATTTCTTTTTCATCCAAAAGAATCTGTCTCTTCACGGTGACCCCCTTGTACGGTTCAATATTTCGCAACAGGGGATATTTTACTCGGAAAGGTACTTTTTTTAAAGGGCCGTGGATCGACCTCGGCATCGGCTGCTTGACAATGACTGAAACATGAACTTAAAGTATGTGCATGCGAAAACCCTTTATTGCAGCCAACTGGAAGATGCATAAGACAATCGCCGAAACTCGTGAATTTCTGTCTGTATTAATCCCCGCCGTCAAAGATGTGCGGCATGTTACCATCTCTATTGCACCTCCTTTTACATCTCTTGCGGAGGCTGCCGTTCTCTTGCGGAATACCAATATCGTACTCGCTGCACAGAATGTTTTTTTCGAGCAGAAAGGGGCGTATACCGGCGAAATCTCACCGATCATGCTTGCGGATATTGGTTGCGGTTTCTGTATCATCGGTCATTCCGAACGGAGACAGTATTTTGGTGAAACAGATGATATCGTGAACAAGAAATTGAAAGCTGTACAGGGACAGAGACTCGGCGCGATCTTCTGTATCGGGGAATCTCTGTCGGAAAGAGAGGCCGGCGGCACGTTCTCGGTATTGCGGAAGCAGCTCGAAAGAGGGCTTCTTGGGGTCAGTCCGGACAGGCTGGTAATCGCATATGAGCCGGTTTGGGCCATTGGAACAGGCAAGACGGCTACTCCCGAGCAGGCTCAAGAGGCTCATGCGTTTATTCGGGAAACTCTGAAACATTTCTATGGGGAAAAATCGGAACAATTATGTATAATATATGGCGGCAGCGTCACACCGGACAATGTGGATTCTCTCATGTCCTGCGGCGATGTCGATGGCGCCTTGGTAGGCGGTGCAAGCCTGAATGCCGAAAGCTTTATGAGAATTGTGAGGTTCGAGAAGAAATTATGACGATACTCTTGACTGTCATTCATATCATTGTATGCCTGTTTCTTATCGCCGTGGTTTTGCTTCAGAGCGGAAAAGGCGCTGAAATGGGCGCCGCCTTCGGGGGATCGAGCCAGACCCTATTCGGAAGCCGGGGCGCTGCTTCATTTTTGAGCAAAATGACGACATTCGCTGCCATTGTTTTTATGATAACGTCACTCACCCTTGCTGTCATCACGACGAGGGGTGGATCGGTTATTCAGCAAACCCCAACCTCACAACAGGGTCAACCTGTGCAACCCCCGAGCGGACCGGTTCAGGCGCCACAGCAGGTTCCCCAGTCACAACCGCAGGAAGTCCCACAGGTACCGCAGCAGAACGTACCGAAATAGGTTTTGCGTCTCAAACATCACGGAATCATTACCGGGTGTTGTTATCTGTTTTGGAAATTTACGGATAGGTTAACTGCAGTCTCTGGATTGCGGTCGATTTGCCGGTCTCTTCGTCGATATCAATAACAACAGCCGAAAAGATTCCCTCCCCTCGAGCGGTTTCGAATCTCATGGGCATGTTGGTAAGAAATCTCTGGATGATCTGATCTTTATCGATACCGATGACAGAGTCTGAGGGTCCCGTCATCCCGACGTCGGTAATGTAAGCGGTTCCACCCGGCAATACCTTTTCGTCGGCCGTCTGCACGTGCGTATGCGTCCCGATAACGGCACTTACCTTGCCATCCATGTAGTAGCCAAAAGCTATTTTTTCGGACGTCGCCTCCGCGTGAAAATCGATGATGATTATTCTTGTTTCGGTGCGGAGTCTTTCTATTGTTTCTCTGCCTGTCCGGAAGGGGCAGTCTATGTTTGACATGAACACCCGCCCGGATACATTCACGACCGCAACCTTCAGTGCATCACGGAGGGGATAGATGATGCTTCCAAATCCGGGGACCCCGGGGGGATAATTTAGGGGTCTGAGAACCCTGTCCTCTTTTGAGATATGCGGGATAAATTCCTTCTTGTCCCACACGTGATTCCCGGTCGTTATGACATTGACACCGTAACCGAAAATTTCTGCAACGATTTTGTCCGTGATGCCGAACCCGCCGGCTGCATTCTCACCGTTCGCGACGACAAGGTCGATCCGAAATTTGCTGATCACGGATGGGAGAAGGAGCTTTGTCGCGTTCCTGCCGGTTTTCCCGACGATATCACCGATGAATAGGAGTCTCATAAATGACGGGGCATCATCCGCATTCCCGTGATTTCACCTGAACCGGTATCAGGCATCATGTTGTCTGCTCTCACATTACTTTGCGTATTCGACGTATCTCGACTCCCTGATTACCGTAACTTTGATCTGTCCCGGATATGTCATCTCCGATTCGATCTTTTTTGCGAGCTCCCGTGATATCATGGACGATATTTCATCACTGACGTCTTCAGGTTTTACGATGATCCGTATTTCCCTTCCCGCCTGGATGGCGTAGCACTTTTCCACACCCCGATAGGAAAGCGCCATCTGCTCGAGCTTTTCGAGGCGCTTCAGGTAATTCTCTATACTCTCTTTCCTGACCCCCGGACGAGCCGCTGACAGCGCGTCGGATGAGGCGATGAGAGCTGCCTCGACCGTAAGCGGATCGCCCTCTCCATGGTGGACGAGTATTGCATTCACAACCTTGTTGTTTTCTCCATATTTTTTTGCGATGTTCGCACCGATTTCCTGATGGGAGCCTTCTATTTCATGGTCGATTGCCTTCCCGATATCATGGAGAATGCCCGCCCTTTTTGCCAGTTTGGGATCGATCCGCAGTTCGCTTGCCATCATCCCGGCGAGATAGGCGACCTCACGCGAATGCTGGAGCACGTTCTGTCCATATGATGTCCTGTATTTCAGCCTCCCGATGAGACGGATGAGTTCGGGGTGGATTCCGGAAAGTCCGAAATCGAATACCGCCTTTTCCCCCTCTTCTCTGATGTGTGCTTCGATCTCCTTCTTGACCTTCTCGACGATCTCCTCGATCCTCGTGGGGTGAATTCTGCCGTCTGTTATCAGTCGCTCGAGGGAAATCCGTGCGATTTCTCGCCTGACCGGATCAAATGCGGACAGTGTTACGGTCTCGGGCGTGTCATCCACGATGAGGTCAACGCCGGTTGCCGCTTCGAGAGCCCTGATGTTTCGGCCTTCTCTCCCGATGATCCGACCCTTCATTTCATCATTCGGAAGGTTCACCGAAGATACGGTTGAATCTGCAACATAATCACTCGCGTATCTCTGGATGGCAAAACCGATTACTTCCTTTGCCTTCTTCTCAGCATTTTCCCGTGCCTCATCCTCGATTCTCTTTCCCAGCTTTGCCGCTTCGAATCGGGATTCTTCCTCGACCTGCTGCAGCAATTCCTGACGCGCCTCCGCGGCACTCAATCCCGAGATCCTCTCGAGCGTGTCTTTTTGTTCCTTGAGCAATTTGCTAATCGAATTTTCCTTCTCCTGCAAGGAGCGCTCTTTCGCGGCAAACTCTTTTTCCCTCTTGCTGAGTTCCTGATCCCGTTTATCGATCTGCTCGAATTTTCTCTCGATCGTTTCTTCTTTCTGTCTCAATCGTTTGTCAAGATGATTCAGTTCTGAGCGACGTTCCCGTATTTCCTTTTCGACCTCTGCTTTGGCCTGATAGACCACATCTTTTGCCTCGACATGAGCTTCTTTCCTGATGCTTTCGGCTTCTTTCTGAGCATCTTCAAGAAGCCTCGCTCTCTCCTGCTGGAGAGCGATTTTCTGGTTTTTGAGCTTCGACTGTGCAATGACAACGACAATAACACCTGCTGCAATTCCCGCCAGTACGGCGATCAGAACATACATAGCCTGACTCATATATCGCAAACCCCCTTTATGAATCCTCCTCGATAGCTGAGGGATCGTTCATTGAAGCGCAAAGCTTCATCTGCTGTTTTTTGATCTGTTACGCCGGCTGGATTATGATGTTAGAGAAGTTGCTTGGAGGTGAAACAGGGTTTATTCCAAAGAAATAGTTTCACGCTGTTCGGAGCATGATAGCATTTATGTAAAATCCTCCAACAAGGAATAAACATCATAAACCTGCCGAAATATACAAACCCACCCTGCCGTGTAAGGAGAAATTAGATCCGCCTATAAAATAGGTGGGTGCCCTGAAAGAGACATTAGGCTTCCCTGAACGCACAGTACAGGGCATGCACACCGACTCTTTACGCAGACTCCCAAAAGATCTAACTTGCCGGATCAACATGTTCTCCTCAGCACAAACAGGGCAGGCATTTGAACAGTCAACCTCCTTAAAACTGATATCTGATAAAATCCTTATGATTACAATAAAATAAAATGTCGATCCATGGCAAGGAGAATCTTCATACGTTCAGGGGCGAAGGATGGAGGCTTTATAAGGGGATATTTTTGGGAATCGTATACGTGCAAGAAACGTCACCGTCAACTATGCATTCCCTGCGGCTTACTTCTTTGCCTATCAGTTCTTGAAACATGAGGAGATCAAACCGGCAGGCGTCCTTGAATTCTGCCGATAAACGGAAGATCGGACAGTTGAATACCTTCAGATTATAGTGAAGATCGGAATCCACGAGCTCTGTAAGATATCCTTTATTATCAAGCACATGTGAAATCGCAGTGAGCTTATCCCGGAGAGATTTCCCATCCGGCAAAGATTCCCGAACATCTTTCAAAAACCTGTCCTTGTGCCAGGTGAAGAGTTCATCAATCCTCCGCTTTCCGTCTTTTATCTCTATGTCCCTGAATGTTTCAAGAATGAACGTGTCATATGCCATAGGAAAAAGATGCTGTGCCTTTTCCGTGAGCCGGTAGAGGAACGCGGGTCTGCCGATGCCCTGCCGCTTGGTTGCATAATGAATGTATCCCTTCCTTTCGAGGGAGAGAAGGTGCTGCCGGATACCCATAGAGGTGATCTGCAATTCATCGCTGAGGTCCTCGATCGAAAGAGGCCCCTTTTTTTTCAGGAGAAGAATAATCTTTTCCCGGGTGGGATTCTCATGCAAATCGAAAAACATAGCATAATGTATCATAAATTTAGATTATTGTAAATAATATTTATAATATGTAGAAAGGAGGGTTCGGAGATAAATATGGCGCTCATTGCGACCGGACACCTAATCTGATAGACTTCACCATGAAAAAGAACAGGTGCCCTGTTAACCCGTCCATGACGAAGAAGCTCTACCAACTCGTTATCAGCAGGCTCGATGGTGATAGAATCAACAATTCAGCGTATAGAAAGACAATTTTCCGGCTGATTCGGAACGGCATCGGTGGCTTCATTCTTTTCGGGGGCAGAAGAGATGCCGTGAAGCAGTTCACCGGAGAGCTTCAGAAGGTCTCAGAAATACCTCTGTTTATCGCCTCCGACATAGAGCGGGGAACCGGACAGCAGGTGAGTGGAAGCACGATTTTCCCTTGCCAGATGGCAGTTGCTGCCGCCATTGACCGCACCCGTGCTGACGATCTGCACCTCCTCGAAGAGGCCATTGTTGCCATTGCAAGGGAAGCGTCGTATGTCGGCATCAATATGCCCCTGATACCTGTCTTGGACGTGAATCAGGATCCGGATAATCCTATTATCTGCACCAGGGCATTCTCGGACGACCCGGAGGTCGTTTCGTGGTTCGGCTCTCACTACATAAGGATCCTGGAGCAGTCAGGACTGGTGAGTTGCGCCAAGCATTTCCCGGGTCATGGCGACACCTCTGTCGACTCACATCTTTGGCTCCCCGTCATTCAGAAGTCCTATGAAGCATTGAAAAACACTGACATAAAGCCGTTTCGGGATTCCATCATGCAGGGTGTCAGCAGCATCATGGTGGGCCACCTGAGCGTGCCAGCGATCGATGTCCTGCCATCAAGTCTTTCTCAGGAGATATATCGTCTCCTGAGGGACGACCTTCAATTCACAGGACTCATCCTGACTGATGCGCTGACCATGAGCGCTCTTCATGGTTTGCCGGATCCCGCAGTGCGCTGCCTGCGTGCCGGTGCCGATATACTCCTCCATCCCGCTGACCCTGATGAAACCGTAAATAGCCTTATGTCGGCTATGGTAGCGGGTAATCTTGCGGAAGATCGGGTAGAGGATGCATATGCCCGAGTCCTCAGCAGGAAAGCGCGTCTCAGCCCCGGTGTGCAGGGAAACGTGGACTTCAAATCCCATGCTATTTTGTCGGCTCGGTTGAGCGAAAAGTCGGTCAGTCTCGTTAAGAGGGGTTCGGGAAAGGTTCCTTTGGCGAAGGACGAGAAGGTTCAAGTGTTCATCGCAGGAGATCAGGAGCCATCTTCGCTGAATTTTTTGAGAACATTGTCACCGGATATTCGGAAATGCAGCGATCATGCCGATATAGGGGGTGTGACCGCCGTCGTTGCCATATTTTCGACCGTTTCCGCATGGAAGGGCAGTGCGGGTATTGCCGATGATCAAAGGGAAAAGATTCGCACTATTGCGGGGAGTTTTCCCAAGTCTATCATCATTTCGTTCGGCAATCCATATATTCTGCGGTATTTCGGTGAAGCCGATGTGCTCGTTGCGGCATTCGAGGGTAGCGGTCATGCACAGAAAACGGTCGCCGAATGGCTCAGGGGATCGCGTGAGCTTGAGGGCGGAATACCGGTCAGGCTGATATGAAATGCGCTTAGATACTGTTTTGTTCCCGGGAAGCCGGGCAAAGCCCTCTTGCATCTTCATCCATGGACTCGGAATGGACAAAAACATATGGGTTGATCCTCATCAGTCGCGAATTCTGGGTGGTATGTTCCCACTCAGCGTTCTCCTCAAGAGGGCTGTCGCGGACACGTCTTGTTCGATGGAAACCCTTTTTCACGATCTGAGAGAGAGACACTTTCCGGTGCTTGCCTGGAGTCAGCAACGGCAATCCGCTCAGATTGAATCTGTCATGCCGGAGTTGGCCGCAGTTTTCAGAATTGCACGTGAAATGTCGGACGCTGGTGTCATCCTTGTCGGACATAGCAGGGGAGGACTGATCGGACGGAAATATCTCTCGATCAGCGGTGAGATGATCCGGGGGTTGATAACAATTTCAACTCCGCATCAAGGGAGTACCGTTGCGAAGATCGCCCGGTATGTCGCCCCTCTTGCGGCTCTGCTCAGCCCGCTCTTGCCGGAACATGACAAGAGCAATATGACGCGCGCGCTCAGGAGGATAAGAGACTTTCTGGGGAGCGGGGCAGTGCAGGAACTGCTCCCTGAATCCGGTTTCTTTCGGGAACTCCATGACGGACCTCGTGAAGGGATCTGTTACGTCTCGGCGGGGGGAACGAATCCCGAGCTTTTCAGCCTGTCACCCGTCTCATTTCCCGGGGTTTTCGAAAAGATAATCCCCAAAGACCTCTTCCCCGCTGAGATCAGAATGGGGGATGGGGATGGTCTCGTATCCATCGCTAGCGCACGAATACCATGGGCCGATGAACATTTTTGCTTCCCCTGTAATCACGCTCTGATACTCTTTGATCGGGAGGCTCGCGATACCCTTCTGAGTGCAATAGAGCAGTGTGTCAGCAGTCCACGGCGAAGCGTCATCCCTGATCAGAGAGAGACCCGAATGCCGCCATACAGGGAGAACTCCTGAGTGCCGAACGTGCCGACCTCTTCATACTGTTCATCGAAGAGGTTTTCTCCTCTTAGAAAAAGGGCGAGTCCTTTCGACACACGATAGCTTGCACTAACGTTGAACACATCATACGACGAAAGTCTCTTCTTGACAGAGCTATCGAAACGCTTCCCGACAAAGAGGAAATCGGCCAGAACCGTGAAATCTTTTCCTGACAGCTCAACAGAGAGAGTTACTTTATCCTGTGGCCGGAGCGGCAGGTCTCTTCCGGTCTTCCTGTCTTCGGAATCGAGGTACGCATAGCCGAGCCGGGTTTTTATCATGCTGCTCATTTCCGCGGATACGCCTGCTTCCACGCCTTTTATCCTGGCATCTGCGATGTTGTCGGCGATGAAGGTCGAGGGATTCGTGGAAATAAGATTTTCATACTCCTGATCGAAATAGGTCATGGAGAAATGCAGTCTGCCGTCAAAAAAATCCGTTTCGATGGCTGCTTCCCATGAGCGGATCTCTTCGGGTTTGAGATCGGGTTTCCCATAGAACGGGAAGAAGAGTTCATTGAGTGCCGGCGCCCTGAATGCGGTCCCATAACTCCCCCTTAGGGTCGTGCTTGCAAATGGCAGATAGTACATGGCTCCCACTCTGTATGTGGTTTTGGACCCTGACGTATCCCGGTCATCATAGCGAATTCCGGCGGTTACGATACACACATCCCGGAATAGCTTCAGCTTGTTGTGCAGGTAGAGAGCATAATTATCGAGGGACTCATCGAAGTTCCCATGATTATCTCCCTTCTCCTCCCTGTATTCGATACCGGCAACAAGGGAAACGTATTCCGCAGCAGTAATATCGTGCTGCCAGTCAAGCGTCCTGATTTCCGATTCGATCTTCGCGTTGTTGAACAGGGTATCAGGATCCTTGAACGAGATCGAGTCGGCCGCAAGAGATGCGGTCATGGTCTGAGTCCAGACATCGGAAATGGGCACAATGCCTCTTCCGGCAAGAAGCGTGTGATGCCCTCGCTGCACGAAATTTCGATCATCGACCGCTTTTCTTTCCATAAAATCGAAACCGTCGAGTTCTGATCGATCGTAGGAATACCTTCCGGTGAATTCAATTCTGGCTTTATCCCTCTGGCCGAAGCCAAGGTTTCCGGAGAAAAATGAATTCCTGTATCCATCTCGTTCTGTCCCTGATGCCGCCGCGGATATGCCGTCGGTCTGAAAGTGCATAGCCGTTAGTCGATAATCCATTGATTGGCAACTCCCGTCAATTGTGCCGCCGGTCCTGCCGGTTTCGTGTGAACCTGCTTCCAGAGAGAAATCCGTGTTGATTCTTCCTTTGCCCTTTTTCGTGATAATGCTGACGACACCTGCCATAGCGTCTGAGCCATACATGGTGCTTTGAGGGCCTTTTACGATTTCGATCCGCTCAATGTCATCAACAGAGATGCCCGAAAAATCGTATGACCCTGTCGTTGTACTGTTTACCCTTATGCCGTCTATCATCACGAGGGTATGGGAGGAACTTCCTCCGCGAATGAGCACCGATGCGACTTTCCCAGGGCCGCCGTTCTGGATAACCTGCAATTCAGGAATTCTCCGGAGTACGTCGGGCAAAAACGTGACGTTCATCTTCCGGATATCCTCACGTGTTACCAGAGCCACGCCGCTGGTTGTCTCGCCGAGTGGTTCTTCGGAACGGGTGGCCGTGACGATTATTTCTTCGAGTCTCACCTTCTCTTCTGCCGATACTGATGGGGATATAAGAAAAATCCATACGAGCACAATAACCATGATCATCTTCACTCCTCCTTACCAATAGGTATTTTCATAGCGGATGTACGCTTTCCCTGCGGTGTTTCTCTCGATTGCCACTTTCACATCAAACGCCGTCTGAATCACTGCTTCCGTCAAGATGTCCTCGGGGCTGCCCATGCCGAGCATTCTTCCTTCTTTCAGCACGATCACCCTCTCGAATTGGAATGCCAGATTCATATCATGGAGCGCCATAATGCAAGAAATGCCCTTTTCCTGCCTCAGTTGGTTGAGCAATTTGAGAATCTCGATCTGATATTTGATGTCAAGGTTCGCGAGCGGCTCATCGAGGAGGAGGATTCCTGCTCCCTGGAGCAATGTCATCGCAAAGAATGTCCTTCTCTTTTCACCGCCGCTCAAGTCTGTCAGCGCGGTGTCCGATTTATTCTGAAGCCCGACGGTATCTAATGCTTCCCCAATCGTCATTGTTGGGGGGATATCATAGGGATATAATCCCATGCCCACGAGATCCTTCACTCTGAAAGGGATATCGATATCGAGCATTTGGGGGAGATAGCATAAAAGTTTGGCTCTATCCCTGTGCTGGTAGGAATCCAACGGTTTGTCCCAGAGGGTGATAAGACCTGAGGAGGGTTTCAATAAACCGCACGCCAGCTTCAGAACGGTGGATTTCCCGGAACCGTTTGCACCGAGGAGCCCGATGCATTCTCCCTCCCCTAAAGAGAAGGAGATATTATCTATGAATTCTCTCTGGTGATGATATGAAAAGGCTACATGGGAGAGGCTGAGGATAGCATGTTTTGACGGGGATGACATATTCTCTCTCCTTTCCGTTATGAAAAGGAGGAGAGGAAACTCCATAACAAATGCATATCTTCCTCCCTCGGGAAATCATGGACGGCCTTCAGGGCATTTACCGACGCTCAGACTGAATGCCGATTCCATGTTACGGCTGGACAGGTCTTCCGGCTCAGGGCTTTCGATATCGAATCGCCTACTTGCCTGCCTTCCCATCCCGATGAACGCGGACAGTGGCTTGATCAGGCTTTCGTTCCCTTTACGGCTGCGGGGCAGCGGGAGACTCGCCATTCTGGCTCACTCCACTTCCCTAACTTCCAGCCTCGATAGCGTCTTCTTGCAAAGACATGCGTAATCTACCATATCCGACTTTTTGAACGCAAGCTCCGCGAAAGAGGGGATGCCCATATGCGGGTGCGCCCATCTGTTATTCCTGCGGATGGCCGAATCCGTCCCGCAAAACGAAGAAGAGCTATAGCTCGCTTTGGATATGACGCACGTTTTCTGCGTTTCCTGATAATATCAGAGGACGATTGATTAACACCAACCAAAAAATATAAATCTGATACAATGTGCTAAGTTTTCATTACCGTTGCATAAAGAGGATGCAAACAAAAAGGGAAGGTGGCACGAAAAGCCTTTCGCAGCAATACATGGCGGCATCGGAAGCCACATGCAAAATACCGGCTGAGGATGTCATGCTCCGTGAAATCCAGTTTTCGCGACGCCATGCCCTAATCAGATCTCATTGCCTTGAAAGGCTGTGCGTGATGCCCTCCCTTTTCATGCAACGATGGGGTTATCTCTATAGAGAGTTATGAGCGATATCGATGTATTGATAAAGCAGTATGGACTTGAGGAAGATGAGGAGTATGTCATCGTTCCTTTCCGTGACAAAGACGGCAGGCGGAAACGGCGGTATCTTTTGAAGCGGAAATTTGTCAGGATTGTTTACACGGAAAGGCATTTCGTGGATTATCCACTCGGAGATATCATACGAGCAACCATCAATTATCCGGACCTTCCATTGAGTGAGGCGTTGTATCGCATGTGTAAGGAATTAGAGTAGCTTATCGATGCATTTCTGTTCGTATTCAGGAAAATCTTCGAAGCTGAGTGGCTTTTTTCGACCGAGGTTGATTTTCAGGAGCTT
>Ga0101944_10007188_pt1 | contig 11318 bp, 8 predicted proteins | sample DewCreD2012metaG_FD_75245 | JGI IMG/M metagenome (GOLD analysis project Ga0101944, IMG submission 75245) | Hot spring sediment bacterial and archeal communities from British Columbia, Canada, to study Microbial Dark Matter (Phase II) - Dewar... ... | reverse complement strand
GCCTGTCTCTGGTCCTGCACCAGGCGGCCGGCAACACGATGCGCCTGCACGTCCTGGAGACCTCCGAACCCATCCCGCGCCCGCTCGTGCTGGATTTCCCCGTTGAAGACGACCCGGCGGGATGGGTCTGGCAGACCCAACAACCGCTCGTCACCGCAACGGTGACCGAGCTGGAGCGCTGGCCGGGATTCCGGGAACGATTGCGGCCGTATGGCGTCCAGAGCCTGTGCTGGCTTCCGCTGACCACGGCCCGGCGGCAACTGGGCGCGCTGGTGTTCACCTGCAAACAGCCGTCCGCCTATGATACGGCGGACATGGATTTCCTGCAGCTCGTCGCCAATCAGGTGGCCGTGGCCGTCGAGAACGCCTTGGCGTTTGAGGAGATTCATGCGCTGAAGGACCAACTCGCCAAGGAAAAGGCCTATCTGGAGGAAGAGGTCCGCGCCGAACGCCACTTCGGAGAGATCGTCGGCGAGAGTCCTGCCCTGCTCCGGGCGCTCCACCAGGTGGAGACCGTTGCTCCGACCGGTTCCACGGTTCTTATCCTTGGCGAAACCGGCACGGGCAAGGAACTCGTCGCCCGCGCCCTGCATGACCTGAGTCCGCGCCGGGACCGCACATTCGTCAAAATCAACTGCGCGGCCATCCCCATGGGCCTGCTCGAAAGCGAGATGTTCGGTCATGAGAAGGGCGCGTTCACCGGCGCCATCAGTCAGAAGATTGGCCGCTTCGAACTGGCGCACCGGGGCACGCTGTTTCTCGATGAAGTCGGGGACATCCCGCCGGAGCTGCAGCCCAAGTTGCTCCGCGTCCTGCAGGAGCAGGAGTTCGAGCGTCTGGGCGGCACGAAGACGATCAAAGTGGACGTGCGGTTGGTGGCGGCCACGCACCGCGACCTGTCGAAGATGGTGGCCGATGGACGTTTTCGCGAAGACCTCTATTACCGGCTGAATGTCTTTCCGGTGACGCTGCCGCCCCTGCGGGAGCGCCCCGACGACATCCCCCGCCTGGTCCGCCATTTCACCCACCAGTTCGCCCGGCGCATGGGACGGCGCATCGAGTCCATCCCGTCGGACATCATGGACGCCCTGGCTCGCTACCCCTGGCCGGGCAACGTGCGGGAACTGCAGAATATCATTGAGCGCGCGGTCATCCTTTCCCCCGGCGCGGCGCTTCAGGTTCCCCTGAGCGATTTGCAGTCGCCAGCCCCATTCGCCCCGGCAACCCCGGCGCTCATTGCGGCGCCCGTCAGCCTGGCCGACGCCGAGCGGGAACACATTCTCGACGCCCTTCGCGAGACCGGCTGGGTGGTGGCCGGGCCAAACGGGGCTGCCACACGCTTGGGCATGAAGCGTACGACTCTGCAGAAGAAAATGCAGAAACTCGGTATCTCCCGAGCCAGTTGCAAAATGAAGGGAGCGGGGGCGTCTCGCCCCCGGTTTGATGATTTTATTGCTTGATTTCCGGGGGGCGAGACGCCCCCGCTCCCTTCTACTCCACGTTTTTTAACTGGCTCTCCCGTCCCGAATAACGCCGCCTGGGTGGCAGCGGCGCCCCTGGAGTGGCGCCACCAAAAGCGGTCCCTCTGACCCGCCAGGCAAGTCCTATCAATTCGCGCGAACCGAAGATTACTGCAAGTCATTGGTTTATGAGGCGAACAGCCCAATCGGGCATCGTTGGCATAGCGTGTGCAATAGAGCGAGGCAGACAAGGGGTTCAGAACAATGCTTCGAATCACAGTTCATGACAATCCGCGAGCGCTCACGCTCCAACTCGAGGGACGCCTGGCCGGTCCATGGCTGCTGGAGCTCGAGCAAAGCTGGCAGGAGGCTCTGGCTGGCCAGCCCAAACCAATCCTCCGGGTTGACTTGACGGGAGTGACTTCCTTCGACGCCGCAAGCAAAGCATGCCTGACAGCCTTGTGGCGGCAGGGCGCGGAGTTCATTGCAGCGGATTGCCTGACCAAAGCCCTCGTTGATGAAATCACCCAGGCCCCTGCCCATCAAGGCCCAATGGCGAATGCCATCCATGAATGAAGAAATGTTAGACTTGAGGTCATCTATCACAAGGATTGGCGTCCTATGAGCAAACGAAACTACTCTCTTGAGTTCGAGGATACCCGGATGGATTTCCATCTGACCATCCCTGAGCGCTCCGCGGGTTCCAAGGTTTGCTCCCGCCGTTCGATCCCGGACTGGGCGAGGCTGACCTGTCACCAATGCTCCAATTGTCCGCTGACAGGGGAGAACGCTGAATACTGTCCACCCGCATACGACATGATCGATCTGATCGAACACTTCGCAAGTTTTAATTCTTATGATAAGGTGCATTTGCGCATGGAGACAAACGGCGAGACGCATACCAAACGCACGGATCTGCAAAAAGCGCTGGCCTACCTGTATCTCGCCGTATTAGCCGCCAGCTCCTGCCCCTATGCCGCTTTGCTGGCGCCTCTGGCGAAATTCGGGAAGCCTTTTCCCGACATCCTGGATATTCTCTTCTATGCGTTGTCATTCCGATTGGTTGGCAGTTATCTGCGTGATCCCAACCATTCGGAAGTCGAAGGAACGGCGCTTGCCTCAGGCAAGATTTTCGCCCTGGCCCAGGTTTTTCATGGGCTTCTTCGCCGGATAAAGCAGTCGGCATTGTCCGACGCGAACATTAACGCGCTTGCGAAGGACATTCAGTTGGCCTACGTGGCCCAGTATCCACAGATGGTTTTCAGGAACCAGCTGGAGGCATACTTCGCATAGCGCCAACAAACCCCAACCTGAGTGCGAGGAAAGGCATGTAACCATGACCAGACAAACGGGCACAAACGCAAGACGAATGGCCGGGAAAAGAACCCTGGCCACTTGGGGCGCCTTGGCAGCCATGCTCCTGGGCGCATGCAATGAGAAAACGGAATCAGCGCCTGCGAGCCGTCCCGTCCGCTTCACTGTTGTCGAAAAACATGACATCGGCGATCCCATCGTCGTGACGGGCCATCTGCGCGCCCGCGACGAGGTCAGTCTGGCCTTCCGGCTTTCCGGCAAACTGACCGAAAGAAACCTGGACGTGGGCGACAACGTTCAGGCCGGCCAGATAGTGGCGCGGCTCGATGCCCAAGTCGAACGCAATACAAAGAACGCCGCCCAAGCCGACGTTCTCGCGGCCCAAGCGGCTCTGGAGCAATCGGAAGCCTTTGAAAGGCGTCAGAGACAGTTGCTCACGGACAAAGTCATATCTCGCAACGAATACGATCTGGCCTTGCGCCAGCTGAAGACGGCCAGAGCGCAGGTGGATGCGACGCAGGCCAAGCTCAAATCGGCGGAAGAACAGTTAAGTTTTACAGACCTCAAATCCGAGGCCGCCGGCGTGATCACGAAAAAAGGGGCCGAACCCGGCGAGGTCGTTCAGGCCGGCCAGATGATCCTGATGGTGGCGCAGCAAAGCGGCCGGGACGCGGTTTTCGACATGCCCGCGCAGGTTATTCGCGAAGGCCTGTCATCGCGTCAGGAAGTCGAGGTCTGGCTTGCGGACAATCAAGATATCGCGACGACCGGCACGATCCGCGAAATCTCGCCGCAGGCCGATCCGATCACACGAAATCATCAAGTCAAAGTTGAACTGGGGAGTCCGCCATTGGGCATGCTCCTGGGAGCGACGGTTGTCGGGCGCCTGCAACTGCATGCCGAGCCGCTCATTGATATCCCTTCCTCCGCCTTGACGATGCGTGAAAACAAGCCCGCCGTCTGGATCATCGATTCCAAGGATAAGCGGGTTCATTTGCGCGAGATCACGATTGGGCGCTATACGCCGGACTCCGTCATCGTGAGGGACGGGCTGCAAGCGGGCGAACGGATCGTGACGGCCGGGGTGCAGGAGCTTCATGAAGGTCAAGCCGTAAAATTGCTGGGAGAATGACCATGAAGAGTATTAACTTATCCGAGTGGGCGATCCGGCACAAGGCGCTCATGATCTATGTCATGTTGGTGTGCATGGTGGCCGGGGTCACCGCCTACCTGCATCTGGGGCGCAACGAAGATCCGGAATTCACGGTCAAGACGATGGTGGTCCACACGCTGTGGCCGGGCGCGACTCAGGAAGAAACGATGCGGCAGGTGACCGATCGCATCGAGAAGAAACTTCAGGAGACGCCCAGTCTCTATTATTTGAAAAGCTACACGTTAGCCGGCCAGTCCACCATTTTCGTCTATTTGCTCGAGTCCGTCCCCAAGAAGAACGTCCCGGAGATCAAGTATCAGGTCCGCAAGAAGGTCGGCGACATCCATCACACACTCCCGCAAGGGATCGCAGGGCCGTTTTTCAATGACGAATTCGGCGACACCTACGGGATCATCTATGGCTTTACAGCCGACGGCTTCAGTCACAGGGAATTGCGGGACTACGTTGAAAAGGCGCGTTCCCGCCTGCTGCAAGTCCAGGATGTCTCCAAAGCCGAATTTCTGGGGACACAGGACGAGCGCATCTACATCGAGTTTTTAACGCGCCGCCTGGCGGAACTCGGCCTGGACCGCCTGGCGCTGGTCCAGACGCTCGCCAGCCAGAACGTCGTGGTCCCCTCCGGCGTGATTCAGACAAAGAACGAAGCCATGCTGATGGATGTGTCCGGCCGCTTTGAGTCTGAAAAAGACCTGCGGCAGGTCAACTTTGTCATCGGCGGCAGGATGCTGCGTCTGAGCGACATCGCGACGATTTCGCGCGGCTATGCCGACCCGCCGCAGCCGATGTTCCGCGTCAACGGCAAGGACGCCATCGGTCTGGCGCTTTCGATGCGCGCGGGCGGCGACATCCTCGCGCTGGAGAAGAATCTGGACAAGGCGATCGAGGAAATCGAAGCGGACTTGCCGGTGGGCATCGAGACGTTCCTGGTCTCCAATCAGCCAAAGGTGGTTGAAGAGGCGGTGGATGAATTCATGAAGGCCCTGTGGGAGGCCATTGCGATCGTTCTGGTCATCAGCTTCCTTAATCTGGGTCTGCGGGCAGGCCTGGTCGTGGCGACCTCGATTCCGCTGGTGCTGGCCATCGTTTTCATGGTCATGCAAGCGTTCGGGATCGATTTGCAGCGCATCTCGTTGGGGGCGCTGATCATCGCCCTGGGGCTGCTCGTCGATGACGCCATGATTACCATCGAGAGCATGGTTTCGAAGATGGAAGAGGGCTGGGAATCGGTCCGTGCGGGAATCTTTTCCTACGCTTCCACGGCCTATCCCAGGCTCACCGGCACGCTGGTGATCGCGCTTGGCTTCGTGCCGGTCGGTTTCGCGAAAAGCTCCGCGGGAGAATATACTTTCTCGCTCTTCGCGGTCGTTGTCATCGCCGTGCTCACCTCCTGGGTGGTCGCGGCGTTCTTTTCACCGCTCATCGGGACGATGCTCCTGAAGGTCAAACATAAGGCGAAACACGAGGGAGGCGGACGCGCCCTCGCTTTCTACCGGCGGCTGCTGCTGTTCACCATGCGCCACTCCAAATGGACCATCGCAGTGACGCTCGTCATTTTCTGCGTGTCGTTATACCTGGCGCGGTATGTGCCCAGTCAGTTTTTCCCTCCCTCGGACCGGCCGGAGCTGGTGGTCGATCTGCGCCTCCGGCACGACGCGTCGATTTATGCAACGGACCGGGCCTCGAAAAAACTGGACGAAATCCTTCGCGGCGACGCCGATATCGTTCACTGGAGTTCCTATATCGGACGCGGGGCGATCCGGTTCTATCTGCCGCTGGACGTGCAGTTGCAAAACGATTTCTTCGCGCAGACGATCATCGTCACCAAAAGTTTGGAGGCGCGCGAGCGGGTCAAGACACGCCTTGCGGACGCGCTTGAGCAAAAGTTCCCGGAGGCGGTCGGGCGCGCATTCCCCCTTGAGCTCGGTCCACCGGTCGGCTGGCCGGTGCAATATCGGCTCAGTGGCGGCGATCCGGCTCAAATCCGTGGAATTGCCGGCGAATTGGCCCAGATCATGGAGGCCAGCCCCGACCTGAAAACGGTGAACTTCAACTGGATGGAGCCGATCCGCAAGCTCAGAATTGACGTCAACCAGGATGAGGCGAAGCAGCTGGGCCTCAGCTCAGCGGCCGTCGCCCTGGCGATCAACGCCGTCGTTTCGGGCATCCCTGCGACCCAGGTGCGCGACGGCATTTATCTGATCGACGTCGTGGTGCGGGCACAGGAATCCGAGCGCATGTCGCTGGAGACCATCCGCACTCTGAAAATCCCGCTGCCCAACGGCCAATCTGCGCCGCTGACGGAACTGGCCAGCGTCGATTTCGAACAGGATTTGCCCTTGATCTGGCGGCGGGACCGGATGCCCACCCTGACGGTCCAGGCTGAGACCCGGGATGGCGTGCTGGCCGCGTCCGCCGTGGAACGCTTGAAGGATAAGATCGCTGAACTGAAACGGCGCCTGCCGGCGGGTTACAAGATCGTGGAGGGCGGCAGCGTCGAGGAAAGCGCCAAGGGGCAGGCCTCCGTCCTGGCGGTCTTCCCGATTATGATCATCCTGATGTTGACGGTCCTGATGATCCAGATGCAGAAGTTCAGCCACCTCTTCCTGGTTTGCAGCGTCGCTCCGCTGGGCGTCATCGGCGTCGTGCTGGCGCTGCTGATCACGCAAAAGCCAATGGGTTTTGTCGCGACGCTGGGGGTTGTCGCGCTGATTGGCATGATCATTCGCAACTCGGTCATTCTGGTCAATCAGATCGAAGTCGAACAGAGCGAAGGACGCGCCGATTGGGATGCCGTGGTCGAAGCTTCCCTCGTGCGCTTCCGTCCGATCGTGCTGACCGCGCAGGCGATGATCCTGGGCATGGCGCCGATCGCGCCGACCGTTTTTTGGGGACCGATGGCTTATGCGATCATGGGTGGACTGGCCGTGGCCACCGTGCTGACGCTGATCTTTTTGCCCTCGCTCTACATTACCTGGTTCCGAATCCACGATGAACCGCCGCCACAAAAACAAGCGGCGCAATCCTAGTCGGAAAGGACACGAACATGGAAATCCAAATTCGCAGCACAACAGGCGCCACGACCCGCTTCGCCATGAATGACGAGCAGAAAGGTCTGGGACTGATTGAAGCCCTCAAGCCCTCGGAGTTCTTCAGCCAGTCCGTATTGCGAATACAGACGGGCAAGCGAACCAGCATCTTCTGCATGAAAACCGTCGAGAGCATCTTCTTTGCGACGTCCCTCCAAGCAAACATCAGGGAACAGCCGGCCACAAGGGAATTGAGAAGCATCCCGGAAACGGAGTATCAGGAAAAACTGAGAATCCTCCGCCGCCAGTATGAACCGCTTGAACATCTGTTCGAACCCGGCCAGGACATCCACACGCTGGTGGCGCTTTGCTGCCAGAGCGGGCAGCGCCATTTTCTGGATGTAGAATTGATAGTCGGGCTTCGTGTGGAACAACTCATGGACCTGCATACGCGGCTGGGACGGTTGACCTGTGTGATCCCCTGCCGCCCGGAAGGCTATATCGCCATCAATCCTTTCACCATCCAGCAAATCGAGATTTATCCGGCGCCGCAGGAAACGCCGCATACGGCGTGGCTGGTTGGTTAATGGATGTTCGCCGCCCACGAACGGAGGGTGAACAATGGAAGGCTCCATCATCAGTGGATTGTCCGGCGTGTTCGGGTCGCTCGTCGGCGGCTCCGCCACCGTCGCGACCGCCTGGATCACTCAAAGGACGTTGAGCAAGCGGGAACTGATTCGCGCGGAGATCAGCAAGCGCGAAACGCTCTATGGGGAGTTCATTGGCGAATGCTCCAAACTCTTCATAGACTCGCTTGCGCATGGAATAGACAAGCCGGAGACATTGTTGCCTGCATACGCGTTGCTCAATCGCATCCGGCTTTCCGCGTCCGACGCTGTTCTTGCGGAGGCCGAAGACATCTTGACACAGATCGCGGAACAATACTTCTCGCCCAACCTTTCACTGGAAGAAATACACGCTCGCGCCCGGTCGCTGAGCAACGATCCCCTCAAGGTGTTCGGCGAGACATGCCGCATCGAGCTCAAATCGTTGCGCACCGTGGTATAGCCCGCGCCGGCACGAGTTGTGGAACGCAAACGATCACTCCGTTGTTAAGGGCCGGATGTGAGCCGGATGAATTGAGCCAATCGCGCCATGAAAACAAAACCAACGAACTTGTTTCAAGACGATCACGCGGCCAGCGACATCGAACGCCGCCTCCGCGCATGTGTGAGCCAGGACATCTGGAAAACGGTGATGTCCCGGGCCGTTCCGGCCGTGCTGATCTTCACGATCTCCGGCTGCGCCTTTCTGGAAGTTTTCAGACGAATTCTGCCCCAAAGCGTGCTGGAGTCGCCCGTCATCGTTCTTCTGGCCACGACTGCGATTCTGTTTCCCGTCGTTATCTTTTCCATTGAGCGCCTGCTTGCGCTGGCCGTCAGCCTTCAAATGGCTCACCTCGAAGTGCTCGGCGTCCTGAGCACGGCCATCGCAGAGCGCGATGGCTCCACTTCGGAGCATAACCTGCGGGTGGCCATCATGGCCGTTCGCCTGGCCATCGCCATCGGACTGGACCGCCGGCTGATGTCGGGCCTGATCAGTGGCGGGCTGCTGCATGACGTCGGGAAGATCGGCATTCCCGACCGCATTTTGCGCAAACCGGGAAAACTCTCCATCGAAGAACGCCAGGAGATGGAATCTCATGTGCTCTATGGTGACAAGATTCTTGCCACTTCCGCATGGCTCAGGAGAGCAGGCGCCATAGCGCATTCCCATCACGAGCGCTATGACGGCAGCGGTTACCCTGACGGAAGAAAGGGAAGCGAAATCCCGCCCGAGGCGCGGCTCTTTGCGATCGTGGACGTGTTCGACGCTTTGGTCTCCGAACGCCCGTATAAACAGCCAATGAGCCTCGACGAAGCAATGGCTGTCATGGAATGTGGGCGGGGAACGCACTTCGACCCGGCTTATCTGGACGCCTTCAAGACGCTCGCACGCGCGCTTTATGACGATGTCATTTGCGCCACACCGGAAGCCCTCCGGGAGTTCGCATTGAACCTGATCGAAAAGCATTACGCCTTCGAGGGCATGCCGTGGCCGGATATCGCAGGATTCGCCTGGCGCATGCACAGTCGTAATGTCCGCAACGCGGCACACGGGTCCCGCCGCGGCCGATAAGCGGTGCGACAGACGGGGTCAAGCCCATTGCCCTCCGCCGGTGGAAGATGTTCGGGAGCCCGCTCCTTGAAAAACCCTGTGTCAGAACCATCTTTCAACCACCACCGCCCCCTCGGTGAAAAAGCGGATTGCGTCTTCGCCCTGGGCGTGGAGGTCGCCGAAGAAAGAGTCCTTCGTTCCGCTGAAGTGAAACATCGCCATCGGCGTGGCGACGCCGACGTTGACGCCGATGTTGCCGCACGCGACGTTGTGCTTGAACTCGCGCGCCCACTTGCCGCTGCCGGTGAAGATCGAGGCGGCGTTGCCGTAGGGGCTGGCATGAATCACATCGAGCGCGGCGTCGAAACTCGCCACCGGCGCGACGCACAGGACGGGTCCGAAGATTTCCTCGCGGGCGACTTTCATTTGTGGCGAACACTCAGACAGCAGCGTCGGGCCGACCCAGTAGCCGTTGGGATAGCCTTCGATCTTGATTCCGCGCCCATCCAGAAGCGCCTTGGCGCCATCGGCCACGCCCGAAGCGATGACCGCCTCGATTCGCTCCTGCGCGGCGCGGCTGATGACCGGCCCCATCGTCACGTCGGGATTCAGGCCGTTGCCGACTCGGATCGCGCGGGCGGCTTCGCGCAGTCCATCGCACACTTTCGGATAGGCGTCGCCGACGGCGAGGATGCAACTGAGCGCGAGGCAACGCTGGCCGCTGCAATCGTAGGCCGAGGCGATGAGGTTGGGAATGGCCTTTTCGAAGGCGGCGTCGGGCATGACGACCGAGTAGTTTTTCGCGCCGGCCTGCGCCTGGACGCGCTTGCCCGACGCCGTCGCCATCGCATAGACCTGCCTGCCGACCGGCGTCGAGCCGACGAATGAAATCCCCTTGATGCCGGCATGCTGGCAGAGCGCCCTGGCCGTTTCTTCCGCGCCGTTGAGGCAGTTGATGACGCCCGCCGGGAAACCAACCTGATCGAGCAGCGCGTAAACTTTTTGCATCGTCAGCGGCACGCGCGGCGAGGGTTTGACGATATACGTATTACCCGTCGCCAGCGCATACGGCATGAACCAGAAGGGGATCATCGCCGGGAAATTGAACGGACACAACGCGGCGAACACGCCCAGGGGCTGGCGGATGCAGTATTCGTCAATGCCCGCCGAAACGTCTTCGAGCAGATGGCCCATCATCAGCGACGGCGTGCCGGCGGCCACTTCGAGGTTGTCGATCGCGCGGGCGATTTCGAGGTCGGATTCCGCAAGGGTCTTTCCATGTTCGGTGGTCAGCGTGCGCGCAATGTCCGCGCGATGGGCCATCAGCAGCTCGCGCAGGCGCAGCAGCAGCGCCGCGCGTTTGGGCGGCGGCGTATTGCGCCACGCGGGAAACGCCGATTGGGCCGCGGCGACGGCCTGATCCACCTCGGCGGACGTGGCCATCGGCGCGCGCGCGATCACGTCGCCCGTGGCGGGATTGTGCACGTCGCGCACGTCGCGGCTGGCCGAGGCCACCCATCGCCCGCCGATGTAGTTTTTGACGGTCTGGATTTCTGCCATGGCTGCCATCCTTTCCTATTTCGAAGGGCGTTGAAGAAGTTGAAGAGGTCCCGCAGGGACGATGGAAAGTCGCCCACCCTTTGAAGGGTGGGAACATGGCCATTGCATCATTCAGTCCCGTGGGGCGCACGTGTTCCCACCATTGAAGGGCCTGTCGATTTAGCCGCGACAGGGGACGTGGAAGCGGCGTCCTCGCCGCTTTTCTGGCAGATTTCAGGCCATTTGAAGCGGCGAGGACGCCGCTTCCACGTTCTCCGCAACGGTGTTCAGACTAAATCGACAGGCCCTGAAACGGTGGGCTATGGTCAGCCGTCCCTACGGGACGGGCTGGCGCGTCGCATGTGATGCCACCGTTGAAACGGTGGGCTACGCTCAGCCGTCCCTGCGGGACTGGCCCGTGGGGCGCATGTCTTCCCACCGATCAAAGCGTGCTTCTTATGGCGGCGCGCTCTTGTCCGTTCCATGCGAGCGGCGCGACAATGTCCGGATCGGTCCGAACATCCAGCACAAAGGGCGCATGAGCATCGAACGCTTCTTGCAGCGCACCCGGCAATTCGGCCGCGCGATTGATGCGCTGGCCCTTGGCCCCCATCGCCTCCGCGATGTGTACGAAGTCGGCATCGCGGA
>Ga0101944_10007186_pt1 | contig 11319 bp, 11 predicted proteins | sample DewCreD2012metaG_FD_75245 | JGI IMG/M metagenome (GOLD analysis project Ga0101944, IMG submission 75245) | Hot spring sediment bacterial and archeal communities from British Columbia, Canada, to study Microbial Dark Matter (Phase II) - Dewar... ... | reverse complement strand
GGCGGCGACGCGCTTCAGCAGCGGCACGTACTGATCCACGCCCACCAGCCGCTTGCGGTCCCACGCGGCTTCGATCCGCAGGATCGCCTGATTGACCCCCAGCCGCTCGTATTTGACCGTGCGCTCGAGATCCGCCTGCAGAATCGCCGATTCGCACATCCGCTCGAACCAGTCGTGCAGCAGCTGCGCGTCCGGATCAAGCGTATGGTTGAACTTCGCCTCGAACCGCTCTCCGCCCTGCTCCCACCGGAACAGCTTTTCGCCCATGCGCGCCACTTTCAGCCCGGACTCGAGCGGCTTGCGGAAACGGTCCAGCTTCTCGCTCAGCTCCCACACGACGCGCGCCTCCCGCGGGCGCAGCTGGAAAACGATGGGGTGCTCCTCGTCCGGCTCTTCGCGGTATTCGGCGCGCCCGTCGCGGTCGAGCCGGATTTCCATGTACGGAGGCCGGCTGCCGGGGAACGTCTTCGAGTAGAAGAGCCGCGGACCATCGGCGGCGAAGGCGCACAGGGCCAGGCAGAAAACAGTCAGGGTGCGGATCATAGCGGCACGGGTGTCGATCGCCGCGCGGCATGGCAGATCGCGACGGCCAAAGCGTCAGACGCATCCGCCGGGCGCGGGGCTTCATCCAGTTTCAGCAGCATGCGCGTCATCCAGGCCACCTGCTGCTTGTCGGCGCGGCCGTTGCCCACCACGGCCAGCTTCACCTGCGCCGGCGGATAGGCCGTCACGGGCAGGCCGGCCTCGGCGCAGACGAACAGGGCCACGCCGCGCACATGGGTCAGCTTCAGGGCGCTGCGGACGTTTTCGCCCGTGAACGTGTCTTCCACCGCGGCTTCTTCGGGCGCATACGCGGCGATCACTTCGCGCAGCTTCTCGCCGATCGTTTTCAGCCGCTGCGCGAACTCCTCGCCGGCGTCCGTGCGGATGGCCCCGCAGGCCACCATGCGGTGGCGCGTGCCATCGCTGTCGATAATGCCGTAGCCTGTCGCCTGGCTGCCGCAGTCGATGCCCAGTATCCGCACGCGCCCCCCGGTTCCGGCCGCGGCCGGATCACTCGCCGGTTTCGTCGCCGAAGTCGGCGTTGGTGTAGACGTTCTGCACGTCGTCGTGGTCCTCGAGAGCCTCCATCAGCTTCATCACGCCCGGAAGGTTCTTCGGGTCCACTTCCATCAGGTTCTTGGGGATCATGCCGATCTCGGCCGATGCCGTGGGGATGCCCGCCTTCTCGAGCGCCTCCAGCACCGACTGATGCGACTCCGGCGCGGAAAGGATCTCCCAGTGCTCGCCCTCGAGCTTCACGTCGTCGGCGCCCGCTTCCAGCGCCAGCTCCATCAGCTGGTCTTCCGTGGCCTTGTCCTTCTCGATCAGGATCTGGCTCTTGCGCTCGAACATCCAGCTCACCGAGCCGAGTTCGCCCAGGTTGCCGCCGTGCTTGGAAAACAGGTGACGGATCTCGCTCACCGTGCGGTTGCGGTTGTCCGTGGCGGCGGCGACCATGATCGCCACGCCGCCCGGTCCGTACCCCTCGAACATGATCTCTTCAATCGCGCCGCCTTCGATTTCGCCCGTGCCGCGCTGGATGGCGCGCTTGATGTTGTCGGCGGGCATCGAGACCGCTTTCGCGGCCATGATGGCGGTGCGCAGCCGCGGATTGGCGTCGGGATCGCCGCCGTTGCGCGCAGCGATCGTGATTTCCTTGATAAGGCGCGTGAACAGCTTGCCGCGCTTGGCGTCCAGGGCCGCTTTCTTGTGTTTGATCGTCGCCCACTTGGAATGTCCGGACATGGCTAACCTCTCGCCTGGGATGGATCGATCGAGACGGGGCGCGATCGGCCCCAATTGCTCAGGATACCATCGGCCTGCGGCGGGAGCCAGACTCCAGGACTCCGCCCGCCTTCAGTTCAGCCGCGCCGCCAGCTCGCGCGCCGCCATGTCGGCGTCCTTTTCCGGCAATCCGGCTACGCCCGCCAGCCACGGTCCCTTGGCGAACACGAACACCATCCGGTCCCCGTCCTTGCCGTAGTAGCCCCCGAAATGCGCGATCAGCTTCGGGTTCTCCATGCGCTTCTTGTAATCGAACAGCATCAGCGCGGCGGCTTCCGGCACCGCCGTGCGGATCAGGAACATGTCGAACTCCTGCTTGTCCCTCTTGTAATGCGCCACGTTGCCGCCGGGAAGAAACTCGCGCCCCAGCACATGGTCCTCCACGACTTTGGCTTCCACGCGGCCCTCTGCCGGGAAATGGTGCGTCTCGTCAGCGATGACCTTCTTCTTCTTGACAGGCGCCTCCGCCTTCTTCTCCGCCGTCCCGCCGCCGCAGCCCGCCAGCAGCAGAGCGGCCGCCGCAATTGCAGACATCATCATCCGGATCCGCATAGCGACTACGATGCTATCACCGGCCGGACCGCGCCGGGGCGCCCCTCCCTGCGCCTCTCCTGCTGCCCGGACGCGCCGCAATGCTAGCCTAGGTTCTGAAGCCATGCTGCTGGCCATCGACGCAGGCAACACCAACGTCACCATCGGCCTCTTCCAGGGGCCGCAGATCGTGACCCGCTGGCGCCTGCGCACCGTCCACGAGCGCACGCCCGACGAGTGGGGCATCCAGTTGCGCAGCCTGTTCGCTCTGGAAAACCACAACTTCGACCAGGTCGACGGCGTCGTCGCCGCCAGCGTCGTGCCGCCCCTCGAGTCCAGCCTCACCGCCATGGCGCGCCGCTATTTCGGCGTCGAGCCGTTCTGGATCACGGGAACCACGGAGACCGGGCTCAGCATCCTCTACGACAACCCGCGCGAGGTCGGCGCCGACCGCATTGTCAACGCCGTCGCCGCTCTGGAAAAATACGGCGCCCCTTGCATCGTCGTCGATCTTGGCACCGCCATCACGTTCGACGCCGTCAGCGCCCGTGGCGAATATCTCGGCGGCGTCATCTGCCCGGGCATTGGCATTTCGATCGCCGGACTTTTCCAGAAAACCGCCCGTCTGCCCATGGTCGATTTCCGCGATCCCGGCCGCCTGATCGGCACCAACACCGTGGCCAGCATGCAGTCCGGCCTGTACTACGGACTCATCGGCATGATCGACGGCATCGTCGAGCGCATGGCGGCCGAGCTTGGCCCCGCCACGCGCATCGTCGCCACGGGCGGCCACGCCGCCCTCATCACCCGCGGATCGAAGTGGGTGAAGACCGCCGACGAGGACCTCACTCTGGAAGGATTGCGCCTGATCTGGGAGAAAAACCACAGCCGATGACCGCGCCCGAAGACGCCGAATGGAAGCTGAATTACTTCAGCTATTTCACGGAAGTCGAGGAGCATTTCCAGCGCGCCCGCGGCACGGGGCTGTTCCTCATGTCTCCGCTCGACTGGGCTCTGGTCGAATCCTGGAAAAACGCCGGCGTCCCGCTGGAGGCCGTCCTGCGCGGCATCGACGCGGCGTTCGAAAAATGGCGCTCGCGCAGGCAGCGCGCGCAACGCATCAACAGCCTTGCCTACTGCGCCCAGGCCGTCATGCAGGAGGCCGAAGCCATGGCCCGCAACCAGGCTGGTGCGGGCTCGGACGCCCGCGAAGCTGGCCTCGCCCCGGACGCCGTGCGCAGCCACCTCGAAAAAGGCGCCGCCGCGCTCGCCGCTCTGGACGGCTTCGGCGAAATCGCCGCCTCCCTCCAGTCCATCCTTGCCGACTTCGACCGCCATGCGGCCGATCTTCGCGAACTCGAGCTGCGATTGACGGCGCTCGAAGACAGGATGGCCTCCATCGCCCGCACGCGCCTCAGCGACGAACAGCTTCTCGCCATGCGGCGCGAGCTCGACCGCGACATCGCCCCCTACCGCAGCCGCATGAGCTCAGAACAGCTCGCGCGCCTCGAAAAGTCCTTCCTCGACCGCAAAATCTACGAGGCCGCCGGCCTGCCGCGCCTGAGCCTGTTCTACCTCTGACGTTCCCCAGCGTCCGCCCGGGCTGAACAGATTCCCTCAAATGGGTGAAGATCCTCCTTGACCGGATTTGCAGGTGTGATATAGTAGCCACCAACAGCGTACGCTGATTGCAACGCCAGCGTTTTCCTCCGATTCTGGCTGGCTCTCCGCCGGTGAGGATCTTCCTCCGAGTCCTCACCGGCCTGTTCATTTCCGGACAGGGAAACCGCCCCCGCGCCCATCCCCCGCGGACCGCGCCGCGCGTCACCGCAGGTAGAGCACTTCCGGCCGCACCGAGCGCCGCCCGGGGGCGTCGCACGGGCCGCAGTCCACCTCGTAGCCCGGCCACGCTTCCCGCGCCGCCTGCGGAACTTCCAGCGGATGCTCCCAGTCGTGGTACACCGCGATCGACATCCGCGGATGATGCCGCTCGAGAGTCTTCCGGGCTCCCTTCAGCGCCCGCACTTCCGCCCCTTCGATGTCCATCTTGATGAAATCCACCCGCTCCAGACCGAGCTCTTCCACCAGAGAATCGATCGGAACCAGGGGCACGCGCAGCGTGCGCGTCACCTTTCTCAGATCCATCACAAAGGTTGCCGCGGCTGTGTTGCCATCCTCGATCTTCAGCTCCAGCTCGTCTGGCTTGTCCCAGACTCCCTTGGGCACGACAATCACCCTGCCTGCCGCAATCTCGTGCGCGAAGTTCCGGCGCAGGCACTCGACGTTGTCCGGCGCCGGTTCGACAGCCACCACTTTGGCCGCGCCGGCATTCAGCGCGAAGCGCGTAAACGCGCCTACGTTGGCCCCGCAGTCCAGCACCGTCTCCCCTTTCCGGACGAAATGAGCCCCGCTGCCGTACAGGTGCACCGCCTGCTCGGCAAGATTGAAGGGCAGCGTATACTGGCTGCCTGCCGGCGTCCAGAAGCGTCCGTACGGAGTCGCGTAGAGTTCCAGCCCTTCATACTCCTTCTGCAGAAGCCGGCTCTGGGCCAGAATCTCGTCCTTCACCCGCATCAGCTGCCGCTTGTGCCCCGGAATCTGCCACGCCTGCCGCGGCGGGCAGCCCCGGCTGTCGCCGAAGCGCGCGAGCAGATAATACCGGAGCGGTTCGTATTGCCACCCGCCGAAGGCTCCGCCCGCCGCCAGCACCAGAAGCGCGATCCACTTGCTCACAGCCCTCAGGCTAGCATGCGCGATGCCGCGGCCACCGCCCATCGTATCCTGTCAGGTGATGGAAGTCATGATGGGACACCTCGGCTGGATCGAGGTGATTTGCGGCCCGATGTTCTCGGGCAAGAGTGAAGAGCTGATCCGCCGCCTGCGGCGGGCTCTGATTGCGCGCAAGCGCGTGCAGGTCTTCAAGCCCGTTCTGGACAACCGTTATTCAGCCGACGAAATCGTCAGCCACGGCGACGTCCGCATGAAATCCGAAGTCGTCGCCTCCCCGCGCGAAATCCTCGACCGCCTCGACTGGCGCACGCAGGTGGTGGGCATCGACGAGGCCAACTTCCTCGGCCAGGACCTCGTCTCGGTGGCCCAGCAGATGGCCGATTCCGGCAAGCAGGTCATCATCGCCGGATTGGACACCGACTACATGGGCCGCCCCTTCGCCCCCATTCCGGACCTGTTGTGCCTGGCCGAGTCCATCACCAAAACGCTCGCCATCTGCATGCGCTGCGGCAACCCGGCCAAGCATACCCAGCGCCTCGTGGAGAGCGAGGACCTCATCGTCGTCGGCGCCGCGGGCGTCTACGAAGCACGGTGCCGGCGCTGCTTCGAACCCGGCGCGCCCAGACAGGAATCTCTCGATTTCGCCCGTCCCCGCAGCCTGAATTCACCATAGTCCGGCCCCGCGCGATCCGGACAGGCGTCGAAACAATGATAACCTGTTAATCTGAACGAGCGTCCAATCCATCAGAAGGAGCATCCGGAGTGAGCGATCCCAACTACATGCCACCCCAGGGCCAGCAGCCCCACTACGTTTATCCGCCCCAGAGCGGTGGAGGCGGGGTCAAGACGGCCATCCTGTTCGGCGCGGTGATCGCGCTCGTGGCGGCCAATGTCTATCTGTTTCTTCAGGTGGATTCCCTGAAGAAGGAAATGGCGCAGAACAGGGAGACGCTGCTGGCCGAAGTCACCAAGGCCCGCGAGGCCTCCACGGTCACCTCCGCCGCGGCGCAGCGCAATATCGACGCGCTGAAGGATGAACTGGAAGCCGCCCGCCGCCAGGTGGCCACGGCCACGGGGCAGGCCAAGCTCGAGGCCCAGAAGCATGCTGAAGAGCTGGCCGCCCGCCTCGCGCAGCAACAGAAAGCCGCCGAGGCCCAGCTCCGCGGCCAGATTTCCCAGGTCGAGCAGGCCACCACCACCAGGATCGGCGAGGTTTCCACCGAAGTGGGCTCCGTCAAGACCGAGCTCAGCAGCACGAAGTCGGAACTGGAAAAGACCATCGCGCAGCTGAAGAGCGTCGCCGGCGATCTCGGCGTGCAGAGCGGCCTCATCGCCACCAATTCGAAGGAGCTGGCTGCGCTGAAGGCGCTCGGCGAGCGCAACTACTTCGAGTTCAATCTCGGCAAGACCAAGCAGCCCCAGCGCGTTGGCGACGTCATGATCCAGCTGAAGCGCACCGACCAGAAGCGCAACCGCTTCACCATCGACATCATCGCCGACGACAAGAAAGTGGAGAAGAAGGACCGGACGATCAACGAGCCGATCCAGTTCTACACGTCCAAAGCCCGCCAGCCTTACGAGATCGTCGTGAACGAGGTCGGCCGCGACGTGATCGTCGGCTACCTGGCCACGCCCAAGGTGCAAGCCTCCCGCTGATCCAGCGGCCCGCCCGCTGCCCGCCGGGGCGGCGCGCCGCAGGCTGCCCCCGTTTACAGCTCCTGCACCCGGATCTGCTTGAACTCCACCCAGTAGCCCTCCCGGTGCGCCTGCAGTTCGATGAAGCCCGGCTCGGTCCGCATCAGGAAGCTGTATTCCATTACAGTTTCGCCGTTGATCCGCACCCTGCAGTCCCGCCCCTGCACTTTCAGCTCGAAGAGAAACCATTTTTCGTCTTCGATCCGCGGATATTTCGCCCGCTGGAAATGATATAACGACCCCGTCGGGAAATGCGCGTCCGGCACCGGATGCAGCTGGATCTCATACGCGTACGCCGGATTGGTTCCCTTGCCTGCGCTGCGGAAAATCACGCCGCTGTTGTGCTGCGGGCATCCGCGCACATAGCATTGCAGATAAAAATCACGGAACTGCTCTTTCGTGCCCAGCAGTCCGTCGCCGTCCAGCCGGAGCACCTCTCCTATGGACTGAGCCACGGGCTTGCCTGCCGTCGGGCGCCAGTTCGCCTCCAGGTCTTCAGCCTTCCCGTACAGCACCTTCCACGGCTCGCTTCCGGGCAGCTCCCTGATCCGCAGCCTCCGGAAACGGACCAGCGAAGACGCCCCCGCGATCCCGATGTAACCCGAGCGCAGCCGGTCCCGCAGCTCCGGGTGCGTGCGCTGGTTGAGGTTCTGCACCATCTCCCCGTTGATCCAGACGCGCAGAACCGGATCGTCGGCCAGAATGCGGAATTCATTCCACCCTTTCCGGACGGTGACTTTTTTCGGCGCGATCACGGGAAACACGGACCCGCAGGAGTAGGCGTTCGGCCGCTCTTCCGCCTGGTGGAACACCTTGATCTGCACGCCCGCGTCCGTCGGATATCCGTGCAGGGGCGCGTGCAGATAGATGCCGGAATCGTTCCAGCCGTCCACCAGAAATTCCCCGCGCAATTCAAAGTTCATATAGGATTTCGCCGACCGCAGCCAGGCCGGAAACGAGGCGTGCGCCTGCACCTCCACGGCGTCGCCCCGCACGAAAAAGGCCGACTCCGGCGCATCCACCGCCACCCAGTCTGTCAGCGGCGCAAACCCGGTCTCTTCCGTCTGCAGGGCGGCAATCAACGGCAAGGAGAGAAATTCGCGTCGGGCGATCATGGCGTCCTACATTCTATGCGAGGCCGCCACGCGCAGGACACGCCCGCGCCCGCAATGGTATCGTGCGGAAGATGATTCCCCGGCGCCGCGCCTTCTTCCCGTGCCTCGCCGTCCTGCTGGCCTGCGCCTGCTCGCGCCCGCAGAAACAGGAGATCCCCGAACCGCCGGAAGCGCTGTCCGCCGTGTGGAAGCGCGATCTGCTGGAGCGCCCGGCGCTCGAAACCGCCCCGGAGGCCGTCCGGCAGTGGAAGCCGGCCGAATGGCTCCGCGTCCGCTACCGCTCCGGTGATTCCACGATCGCCGTCGACGCGTTCCGCATGCCGTCGGAAGCCGTGGCGTTCGAGGCGCGCCAGAAGTGGCGGAGCGCCCCGGGCTCGATGGCCTTCCACTGGAAAAACCTGCTCGTCGTCTGCTCCTCCAATACTGCATCCGCGCCAGCCCTGGCGGAATTTTCTGCCAAACTGGAAGCAGAATGGCTGGCAACGGGCCGCTGACCCGGACTTCCGGCGCCCCGGAACGCTTCCACGAATCGGCCGTCCTCATCATGCTCGGCGCCGCCTGGAGCGCCCTGGCCGGCTCCGGGTTCCTTTCGCATGATCCCCAGGATCTGCTGTTTCTCGCCGCGGCCGGCGCCGCCCTTCTCCTTCGCGCTCTCGCGCTTGCAGGACTGGCCCGTCTGCCGGAATCGCCGCGCTGGCCCAACATCGCCACAATCCTGTACCTGCTGTATTACCCCGCCGATTATCTCTGGATCTCGCAGGATTTCCTCAAAGCCACCCTCCATCTTGTCTTCTTCGTGTTCGTCATCAAGATCCTGACGGCGCGAACGCCCCGGGACTTTCTCCTGTTGAAGCTGGTAGCGTTCCTCGGCCTTCTGGCCGCCTCCATCGTCTCGGCCAGCCTCACCTATCTCGTCTTTCTCTGCCTCTTCCTGTCAGCCGCCATCGCTGCCCTGGCCAGCGAAGAGATTCTCCGCGCGCAGGCCGGCCGCAGGCTCGTCGCGCCCGGCGCGGCGCGCCTCCCGGCGCGCCTGGCCCGCCTCACGGCGCTCTCCACGCTCACCGTCCTCGCGTTGACCGCAGCGCTCTTTTTCTTCCTCCCCCGCACCGCACGGGCCGCATTTGAACACCTTCTGAAGCCCTCTTACCGCAATTCGGGCTTCGCCTCGGAGGTCCTGCTCGGCCAGGTGGGCGAGATCCGCCGCCAGACCGCCACCGTGTTTCACGCCCGCTTCCTCGACCGCCGCCTTCCCGCGCTCAAGTGGCGCGCCACCGCGCTGGGCGAGTTCGACGGGTGGCGCTGGTACAGCACCCAGGCGCGCGAAGGCCGCGCGCTCCGCCCGGCCGACGGGCTCGTCAAGCTCCTCGACGACGAGCAGCTCCGCCTGCCCGGCAGGCGCTTCACCTACGAAGTCCTCCTGCACAACACCAACTCCGACTGGCTGTTCCTCGCCGGCAGGCCTGAGTACCTCCGCGTCTCCACCCCGCTCGTGCTGGAGTCCGACGCCACCGGCTACCGGGTTCCTCTTGCCGGCGGAGAGGGCTTCCGCTATGTCGTGCACGCCACGCTGCCCGAAACCTCCGTCCAGACGGCGCTGAATCCCGAAGAGCGCAATTTCTATCTGCGCCTGCCAGTGGTCGATGCCAGAGTCATCGACCTGGCACGCCGCATCACCGCCGGCGCCCGGTCCGACGCCGAGCGCGCCGCACGCATCGAAGCCTGGCTGCTGGCCAATTACCGCTACTCGCTCCAGCCGCTCGACCGCGAAGTCGATGATCCGCTCGCCTATTTCCTCTTCGAAGGAAAGAAGGGCCATTGCGAATACTTCGCCTCGGCCATGGCCGTGCTCCTGCGCGCCGTCTGGGTTCCCGCCCGCGTCGCCGTCGGTTATCGCGAAGGCAGCTTCAATTCTCTCACTGGCTGGCATGTCGTCCGCGCCTCCGACGCCCACAGCTGGGTCGAGGCGTGGATCGACGGACGCGGCTGGACCGAATTCGACCCTACGCCACCCGATCCGGAGCAGCAGGCGGCCAGCCTCTGGGACCGCCTCTCGCTGTGGTCCGATGCGCTCGGCGTCTTCTGGCAGGAATGGGTCCTCGGCTACGACCTAGACCGCCAGCTCTCTCTCGCCATGCAGGTCGATCAGTCCCGCCGCCGCTTCCAGTGGATGCGCTGGCCGCAATGGTTGCGGGACTTCCGCTCGCCGGACGCCCGCAGCGGCGCCTCTGCCCTCGCCGCGGCAGCCATCGCCCTTGTTCTTTGCCTCGCCCTCTACCGCCACCGCGCCGCCCTTCTCAAACGGTGGCGCATGCTGGAGGGCGGGCGCAGACTGCGCCGCGGAGCCGCCTCTCCCCACGACGCCTCTGCCGTCTACGAGCGCATGATGGCCAGGCTCCGCTCCCTCGGCTTCGAAAAACCGCCGTGGATGACCCCCGCGGAATTCGCCGCCTGCCTGCCTGAGGGTGAAACCGGCGCCGCCGTCCGTGGCTTCACCAGCGCCTATCACGCGTTCCGTTTCGGAGCCGACCCGCGCGCCGCACAGGAGCTGGCCGTCTGGCTGGAGAAGGTCGAACAGCTACCCGGACGCCGCGCCTGACAACCCGGCCAGAAAAATTCCAGCCCGGGTCAGAATTTTTCGTGCCAGGCTGAGCCATTTCCCAGCCGGATTCCGGTCATGGAGATGTAGGCGCGGCCCGGTAGACATCGGAGGAGGACGCCAGGCGGCGTTTCCGGGCCGCGCGACGAAGTCCGGCGCCGGTCAGGAGGAGGACCGGCCCGGGATCCCGAGCGCTATCACCAGCCTCACTGCTGACAGCGCCTGCAGACGGCGCCCGGCGGCGGATGGGAGGAGATCCGCCGCCGGGCGCACCCTTTTCGGCAACTGAACTCCCCGGAGAGATACAATGCCCACAAAGGCGCATGGGCGACAGCGGGCAGCAGCACCAGGTCACCCGGCTTCTGCAGAGATGGGGCTCGGGCGACGAATCGGCACTCAACGAGTTGATCGAACTCGTTTATCCCGAGTTGCGCAGGATCGCTTCCCGATACCTGCAGAACAACGCCGCCCATACGCTGCAGAGCACCGCTCTTGTTCACGAGGCCTATCTGAAACTGGTCGGCCGCCAGGACATCCACTGGACCGATCGCACCCACTTCTACGCCGTGGCCGCCCGCGTCATCCGCGGCATTCTCGTGGATCACTACCGCGCCCAGAATGCCGCCAAACGCGGCGGCGGCGCCGATCACGTCACCCTGGACGGCTCCGCCTCCCCGGCGGCGCCCTCTTCCGATCCCGTCGATCTGCTCGATCTCGACATCGCCCTCAACGAGCTGGAGCAGCTCGATCCGCAACAGGCGCGCATCGTCGAACTGCGCTACTTCGCCGGATTGAGCATCGAGGAAACCGCCCACGCCACGGGGA
>Ga0101944_10007183_pt1 | contig 11323 bp, 4 predicted proteins | sample DewCreD2012metaG_FD_75245 | JGI IMG/M metagenome (GOLD analysis project Ga0101944, IMG submission 75245) | Hot spring sediment bacterial and archeal communities from British Columbia, Canada, to study Microbial Dark Matter (Phase II) - Dewar... ... | reverse complement strand
AAATCCTTGGAGCCGACGGGGAGATTTGAACTCCCGACCAGCCGATTACGAATCGAAATCTGACCGAAGGCGATTCCCCATCAAAATTAAACAGTTAGATTTCGGGCAGTTATAAGATCACGTTGGATTAAGTTGGAAAAATTTGGACTATTTTCGGGCCTGATGGTTACATTTTTAGTTACAGCCTGACCATATCTTTCTATTTCGCGCCGAAGGGCCGTAAACCCCGATTTCCCCACCTAAGAAGTCCTATGCTAAGATTCTTTCAAGGACCCTGTTGTAATAAGATGGATAATAATTGATGGCCTTTTCAAATTTTCTCCTATTACTCCTTATTACCCGAATCATCTGTTCCTTTTGAAAAAGATTGACATCAATCAACATACCTAATTCTAGAGCTATAATACGATCAGCAAACCCTAACTCGTACAAAATCACCGAATTAGTCGATGGCAATCCATACTTGAGTCGCTTTTGAAGGCGGGCCAATCTTTTTTTAACTTCCTTATGCTCTCCTTCATAAAAATCAATCATTTCGTTCACAGCCCCCAAAAGCAGGGCTCCCTCATACCCCAAACCGTTTTCACACAATTCAACGACATGATCAATTGTAAAACGACGTGCGTTTGTTCCCGTGCCAAGGCGAGCCGTTTTAAGATGATTTTCAAAAATCCAACCAAACGATCTTCCATCTATCCAACTTTTTCCGACGGCATCAAGAAGGTAAGGAGCATTGCAGCGCTGAAAGCTTCGGTTTTTAATATGAACACGCAGTAGCGACCAAAGTACTCTGAAGAGATTCTCTTCACTTACATTATCCATTGAATCCAAATTCTGGGTTACCCATTCATTAATAGCTAGGCAATCTTCTAAGCCGAGAAGGGTACGTCCGTATATTCGACGTTTTGAAGCCTCTTGCACTTTTTGTTGAATATTCTTGGTTAAAAGTTCAAAGAGCTCTATTAAGTTTTTTTTGCCATTAGCGTCGGAGAGCGTATAAGCGAGGCTATTTTCAACAAGTTTTCCCGCCGACTGCGGATCGTTCTCCCACTCTTCTGAGTGAGCGAGAATATAGCTTTGGATAGATCTAATTGCAATTGCCTTTTCTTCGAGCTGCTGTCTTATGTCTTCAATTGAAAATCCGCTACTCCTTTTAGAAATGGCTTCCGGGATTTTCCGAAATTCTTCCGGATTATCCAAATATACCCGTGTCAAATCTAGCGGATCCTTAGCATATAAGGGTTTCCCGTTGCCGTTGTAAAGCGGTGATAATATTCGAGCAATCGCGCTGGCACAATTTTCAGAATTGGCTGGATTAAGTAGCTCCAATGCCTCTCCCCAGCGCCAGTCTCTTTGATCAAAAATATGTGGATCAGCAAATATAATACTGCCCTCTGTATGTTTTCCTGATCTTCCTGCGCGCCCTATAAGATTATGAAAATCTCGGACTTTGATACGCTCCGATCCTTGATAGACACTCGTAACTATGAGGTACCGAATAGGAAGGTTAACTCCCTGCGCCAAAGTTGAAGTGCAGACAACAAATTTTGCCATCCCCTGCTGCAAGGCGTATTCAACCGCCAGGCGAATCCCATGCGGAATGTTCCCATGATGTGCAAAGATCCCAAGTCCAGCACATCTTTTTATCTCCGATTCTTCACCAAGATTTCGTTCAACCAAACTTTCAATTTTCCTTATTTCCGCTCCTTCAGAAAATGCTATTGGAGGGGGGGCAGGAAAGTTATTTGACAAAATTTCGTTAGCTACTCTACAGATCGCCGACGCTGAGGTTTTACGTCCACAAAATATGGCAACAGCACCGTTCGCTATGAGTTTAAGCCCAAGGTATAATGCGATTTCATTTGCTTTCCCTCTATTTGGGAAAATCCTATTTCTGGCTAATTTCATTTCCCTTAAAACCCTTGGCACATAATAATTGAATTCTTGCAAATTGGGTAAAGGAGGAAAATGGAGCTGCCCAAGTGGGGTTTTCCAGCTAGCAAAAGATATACTCTTATCGGTGGGCGTGAGCTCCAGACCTGTAATAGTCGCTTTTTCATCGTCCAAAAGCCAGCGTGCTATTTGACCTGAATTTTTGATGATTGCCGAGATTAAAATAGTCTGGCTATTTGCTGGGAGTTTTGTTTTTAAGGAGCTTAATAATAGTTCGTAGTTTACCCCTCGATTGCTATCATCAAATAGGTGCCCTTCGTCATAAATTACCAACCCACAGATGGAGGTTAGCTCAGGCTTGTGCCTTAACACATAATGAAATTTCTCCGGAGTGGTGACTATGATTTGCCGTCGTTGGGATAATTTGGGAAAGTCAATGCTAAAATCTTCTTGGGTTATATCCGAAAGTTCGTCGACCGCAACAATCTCTCCTTGAAATGCTTTAGCGAGGCTTTGGTGGATTTCATGACATAGCGCGCGAAACGGCGCAACTACGCTTACAAAGGAAGTCCGATTTGAAAGAAAGGCACTTCTAATAAGCAGTTCTGTAGCTCTTGTCTTGCCTGCGCTTGTTGGCATTTGCACAACAGCCGATTTTCCCGATAGAATTCCCCTTTCTCCGAGAAGGCGTTGCGCTGGCCATAATTCACGCATAAAATGCGGCTTACTTATTGCCGTCCTCCAATCCCTAACTAGTAAGCCTGAGAAGGCAGGTAGACAAGTCCAAACTGAGTTATCAAGTCTCTTTCTGATAACCGCGCACACTGCGTCTGCAAGTAAGAGTTCCAAGGCGCTCCCGGAAAAATAGGCAAGCCGCCGTAAATCCTGAGCAGCCGCAAGAACTTTGTCCCGCCCGTCCCCTGAAGCTCGGAATTGCTTGTAAATCCTGGCCAGAAGGCTGATTTTGCTTGAATATCGGGTGTCCTTATTGAAAGAAAAATTAGCATCTGGATTACGCAGAAGCCAAAATAATATATCCTCCAGACCTCCGGCGGCGAGATTCATTGGCTCAATGCGGCTTTGTGTTGCGAGTACCTCAGAGCTCCCGGGCATTTCGGCGAGGTAAAACGAAGCAGATGCAAAAAGAATAGTTAATGGATTAAGGGCATCATTAAGGCGGCTATTGTAGTATGAGGTAAAAAATCGAGAAGCAAATTTAATACCTGTTCTCAATTCCGCATTTTGCTCTTGGGGATAATAACCTTCTCCATTAATTTCCGCTGCAATGTCTCCAAGGCACGCTATGGCTAGATCAAATAATTTCGTCGGGTCATCATCAATTTGAATATGGTCCCGTTCTGAAAGGTGAAACTCCCACATTTTGGCTTTGGAGCTGGCAATACCAAGTAAGCGTCTCGCATTACGATCAGGCCTCATGAGCAGCCCTCCGATAAAGCTCATGGACAATAGGCATCAATTGTCGCCCCCTTATCACAAGAAGTCTAAGAGCGGTACTGTTTGGATGGGAGCTTGCGTCAGTACTAGATAAGACATGCGAATCGAATGCATCGGTCGAAAGGAGAGCCGCTGCACCTGATATTTCGATATAAGGATGATCGGCGCTATTTTGGAATCGCTGCACCCTCTGAGCATCAATACGTTTGCCTGCTCGGATGAGTCGTCTTTTCAGCGCATTCAATGACAAAGCCTTACGGACGTTGAAGTCTTTAGCCGAATCGTCCAATGCTTCCTGAAGCTTATTTTTCCTTGATCTTCCTGTCAACCTTGCCTTAGCTTCAAAAATCGCGAGAGTATCGTTAGGAGTTTCTTGTTGCCCCACGAATCTAAAACCCAGAATATCTACTCCCTTTATTGACTCGTTACGCACTGCCTTTTCGTCGTACCGAAAACGGGGCACCCAGAAATGAAGAAAGAACTCAAGGAAATCTGCGACAAGAATTTCCGCAAAATCTCCAGCTCGAATGCTGGGGCCTGGGGGGTTAGATATGCTTGGGAAGATTAACTGAGACAAATACTGCTCCCGACTAAGTCCTGTATCTGCTCGCAACAAATCAATTTCGCAATCTGGACAATAATGATTCCGAATGTGCCTTGCCCATGCTGAAAATACTGCGTTATCTTTTTCTGGTTTAAATTCCCATACTTCTACGATCTTTCCATCGGTTGTCCTAAGTCGCTCCCCAGTATCAACCAGCCACCTGAGATGTAAGGAAGTCCACGGCATGGTTTGAATGCTAATCCTTTAATCCTTTCGTTCAGATAAAATTAAAATATAAAAATCCATGAGGCCTTTTTTTAAGATAGAGTTCACCCTTGCACTCTTGCTTCCCTTAAAAGGGAGATGAACGATCAAACGCTCTGATCTTTCTCATCAATCTGAAAGGTTAAACCGAGCTGTTTTGCCGCCTCAGCCATGGCTTTGACTGCGGGGTCATTGGGATTGATCGGGGTTTCTGGTTTGGCCTCCATCTCAAACTGAACCCCCAGTTTGAGTTTCTTCAGGTTCATTTTGGCTGCGGGAGAGACAAAACAACGGAAGAGTTCGCCGTAGCTTTCGAGGGGGACTGAACCCGTGATAGAGAAACGCTGGATCAGGGACTTAGCTGGCTCTCCCCCTGGTCCTCCGGCAGGTGTTGCCTTTCCCCCCGGTGAGGGCGTGGGGGGAAATTGGGTCGGGGTAACAGGTTGGGTAGGCCCAGGTATGGGTTCGGGGGCGAAGGGAGGAATGATCCAGACCCCATCTTCGTTGGGGTCCAAGAGAATGGATTGCCTGCAATATCTGGCCTGAAGGTTTGAGGGGCTACTTCCTCTGGCGATACCCACAAGGCCATCCAGACAGGCTTGGGCCAAGCCCGATGTCACCGCTTCTCTTGTGGCTATCATCGGCTTGTCGGTGAAGCGAAGAAAGGCCTCTACGCCGTCCTTCAATCGGAGGGCTCCTTCATTCAGGATCAACCCGGTTTGCCTGAGAGTGACCGGCCCGACCTTCCGGAGAATCCATTCTTCGTCTTCAACCAGGGTATTCCAGACATATCCCAGGTGCTCCTGGAAATTCCTCCGGGCATCCGGCAACGGGCAGACCTCAAGCTCAGATCCCCGGACCCGCATAACAAACGTATAAGCGGGACCAAGCGCTTCCTGAGTTGCCTTACTGGCATTCTCAATCCTTTTTTCGATGTCTTTTCTTTGTTCGTCATCAAGCTGATTTCCATAATCCGATTTCACACCTTCAAGGGCAATCAGCTCCCGATAGGCCGTGCGGAGCTTGTTCAACCCCCTTGCGGAAGCCGCCAAAAAAATAAGAGTATTCCGGTAATGCCGCTCTTTCCCTCCGCACCGATTGCTGATTTCGATAACACGTTTCCGAGTCGCCTCCTGCTGTCCTCCGTTTTCCTGCCAGGAGAAAACTGGAGAAAGAACCAGGAGAGTCAGAGATTTTTGTTCCGGAAGGTCTTCGCCGGGATTTACCAAAATCCTCCAGGTGGCTCCCCCAGGGAGGCCTTTTTCTGTCTCTTTACGGAGATCTTCAAGAATTTCTTCATCAAAGCTCGCCGAGGGATTCTGCATGCGATATTGAATGACAAGCTTATTCAGAGTGGGTCTGGTCCCGAACCAATATCGCTTTCCCAAGCTCCCCGCCGAAGCGGTATGAAGGTAAAAACATCGATTTTCAAGCTCCAGGATTGCCCCGTCCGTATAGTTCCAATTGAGGCCGTGCCGCGAACAGGCTAATCTCAGTTCCTTGGAACTGAATCCGCTCTTTCCTCCCTGACCGCCGAAGGACCCAAGCATAATTGCACTGGCAAGGCCTGCCCCGATCCCTTCCCGCCGGTAGTCCCCTCCCCGCTCGTCATCAAAAACCATGGCATTGGATTTTTCGCCAATGGCATCGGCGGCAGCCACGGCCTGGTACGCCGGACCCCAATACCGGGTCAAGGCGGCCTGGAGAGCATCGAGAGACCAGCGGATATGGCAAGGTTGAATGAGGTGCTGGATCTGGGTATTTCCCTCCCGACGCTGCCAGAGATCCCCTACTATGCTGGCCAAGAGCCTCAGAACCCCCCTTGTCCGTTGAAAATCGGGATGGCTTCCCCATCGAGTGTAAAAGGCGTCAATCAAAAGAGGGTGGAAAGGATAGGCCCGCTCGATTTCGTCACGGTATGAATTCTTGGCTGCCTCGGTCGGAACCTCTCCCGAATGGGCGGAATACATCTGTTGATAGGCCTCGGCAACTTTTCTGGGGTAGTCGGGGGATTCTTGAGGGGCAACGGATTCGAAAAGCCGGGTTCGGACAACCCCGTAGATCTCCTCATCGGCCACCGGTTTAACATCGGCACCCAGACGCTGGAAGCGTTTTTCGAGAGTAATGAAAGCCTCTTGTCCTCTTTCGCTCTGGGCCACCTCATATTTACTGGCGGGGAGCGTCGCCACGACAAAAGCCCCCGGGATTTGCTGGACCGCTTCGCTTAGCTGCTGGATGAAGGAAATCGTTTGATCTGCCAGGGTGGTATCACCAACGGGCACCGCCGCCGCCCCGACGCAATAGTCCGCCAATTCATCCAGGAGAATCAGGCAGGGGGCCGATGCCCGCAGAATGTCCGCGAAGATCCCCTGGGGGACGCGCTGGGTTTCGTCATTGGCCCGCACTTTCTCGTAAAGGGCTTTGCCCCCAAGTTGAAGGGCGATTTCCCCCCAGATCGTGCGGGTTCGAATCCCTTCGGGGGTCTTCCTTCCCTGGGTCACGTCGCAGGTGGAATTGGTGAAAACGGCCACTCCCTTGACAGCCTTTGGAAAATAATCTCCCAGGGCCTTTCGCAAATCTTCTGCATGGGGAGATTTCTTGAGTCTTGCCCCATACTTTGTAAAATGCCAAAGGGCAACCAAGGTATGGGTTTTTCCGCCCCCAAATGCCGTCTGGAGACTGATGATCCGATCCCCGCTATCCTCCTTGCCGGACAGGACCCCGCCAACCCGGCGTAGAATATTGACCAATCCTGCGGTCAAATAGGTCTTGCGGAAAAATTCTTCGGGATCAAGGTAAACCGGGGGCGCGGTCTCTTGAACCACCGACCAAAGATTGGCGGCAAAAACGGCCTCTTCCAATCGCCCCTTCCGGATATCCTCGTGGGGGACGGCTACGGCATACCATGGTTTTAGCTGGTCGGTCATGAGGACTCCTTGCCTTCCTTAAAGGAATCTTTCCTGAGAAACCTTCACCCCATCACGCTTCCCTTCGATCCGGAGAGTTTCGCGCTCTGAGAGCAGGGCGCTCGCAAGCTTCCAGTCTTCCGAATCCCTGGGCAAGACCTCAAACAAAGCCTGGGCAAGCTTCCAGAATGGTCCATCCTCCAAGAGGCCGCGTTCATTAAGATAAATGACCAGATCACCCCGCCTTTCTTCTTTCCAGAAAAGCATGGACCGATGGAGGGAATCGATCAACGGAGGGTTTGCTTCCATGCCCATCCCGCGACGGCTTTTCCGGTCCCTCAAAAGGGCTAACCGGCAAGCAGAACCATCCACTGCAAAGATGCCGTGGTTGCGGGCCACCTCCATGGCGTTTTCGTCTTCTCCGCCAATCTGGACCAGCAAGCGGGCATCATCCCAAGCCTGCTCGGATACCCCGTAAAGATTCGCCCAGACATAATAAAGGGTGGAAAGATTATCCCCGCGAAATTCCCCCGCTATGGCATCTCTTGCGGCTCTTCTGGCAAGTTCAAGGAGTTCAGGGATAGTCACGGGCGTACCGTCCCTCTTTTCCACTCTTTCATATTTTCCGAATACGCCCACCGCTGGACCGTAGCAAGCCACAATGAGGTCCGCACCCCGGAATCCATAATCCCAGAAACGCTTCACAGATTTCTTAACATCTTCCTCAATTTCTTTACGAACATCGTTAAATAACGCGGCACTTCCAGCCACCCTTGGGCGGCATACGACGGTCACGGAGGAAGATAAGGCCGACATGCTGGCCTTCAAAGCCGTCACCAGCTCGGTGTCAATCGGCCAGGTAGCATCCACCGTCAAACCAGCCTGAAAAATCGCATGAACCAAGGCGGTCCAGGCTTTTGTAGACTGGTGAGCGAACATTACGGAAACCAAGCCTCCGGGCTTTAAGATCCTGCGGGCTTCGGTGAATACCTGGGTCAGCTTGATCTTAAAGTGATTATCCGCTTCTTCTTCGCTGCCGCCATGGCGATGTTTCAGGGCCGTTGCCTCTTCAGATTTGGGAGTCAAAGGGGTATTCAGGACTTCGGAGACGAGTTCTCCGATGGAGCGCTTTAGCCAGATGTAAAAGTAATCTGAAAGGTCGCCATAGGCAATTGCATCAAAGTATGGGGGGTCGGTCACGATAACATCGGCGGCTTCGTTCTCCAGCGGAAGCCTCGCTCCATCGCCGCAATATACCGTTGCCGGAAGAGCGGTATTTGACTCGTGAACCAAGACGCGCCTCATCCATTCAATGCCACCCTCGGCACCGCCAGTTGCCTCTGAGAATGGGTTGGCCTCCGGGTAGTCCCATGTCATGGGTATCGCCTGGCGGCCAAAGGGATGCTGCAACGTTTCCCGAGTTGTATCCCATAACCCGACGTTTGAGCTTCTTTGAGCGATTCGGCTTATCCAAAGTCCCAGATATATTCCAACTGCCTTGCGGTATTCCTCATCAGGGATTTCGGATTTCATTTTTTCCAGGGCTTCACGAAGGCAGCCGACGAAGGTTTGCATGGCCACGAGCTGGCGAGGGTTAAATAATAATCCATAGGTCGAATTACCATAAAGTTGAGTTCTGAAATCGCGTGTATTATCGGGAACGATTAATTCTGTCGGGCTCTCGACAGATATATTTTGCGTCTTTTGAAAGACCCTCATATCAAGATCTTCAACCAGCCGATACTCCTTCCCGCTCTCACCCTCAACAATTACGGCAACCATGCGTTCGCCCATTTTGCCCAATAGACCACTCACTCGAATATCTTCAACAGAAGTCAATTGACCGCAATATGGGCAGAGAGTATTTCCACGGCTCTGCATGGTCCCTTTGGTTACCTGTATTTGTTTCTTTTTAGCAATTCCAAATTCGATTTTCTTGTCTCTTTTGTCAATATCCATGGTGAGTGCAATTTTTTTCCCTGGTTTGTTGCAGAGGAGAAGACTGCGCAATAGAGGAATCTCTCCACGGCAGGAGGGATTGGAACAAGGAGCCGTGCGAGCCCAGAAATAGGCCACGACGGGCTTTCCGTCTTTGCCTGGGGGGTATAGATGCCCAATTCTCTCTCTGGCACGCTCCAATATCCAATTGGCCCACTTTTCTACGTCATGAACCAGGACATTCTGGACTCGAACTTCCTCTTCCGTCTTTTTCCGGAATCTTTCGGCGATCACCCGGCGCTTCCCAGGCCTTCCATACTTCTGGGGAAATTCGCATGTTCCACGGAGAATGAGATAGGCCACAGGGTTGTAATCATTTGCTATGGCCTGGCACCCTAAACGCCCGGCTTCAAGAGGGATTGCTCCTCCTCCTGCAAAGGGATCAAGGACCGTAGGAATCTCCCCATGGTTGGCTATGCGGATCAATTCCCGGGCAATGCGCAAAACTTCTCTCCCCTGGGCATTTTCCGGGTCGCTCGTCTCCCACTTAACCAGAGAGCGGTCGTCAAGGAGATAGGCTGGCTTTGGTTGATTCCCCGCCTTGCCAGTTTCGAAAGCCAGCATCTCCGGGGACCATTTGGCGATAAATGCCAATAAGCGATTGCGCGAAGTATCAGGGAGTTCATCATATGGGCGGTATGGATCATCATCGGGAATGGCGTTCTTCCCCCGAAAATAGTAGCGCAGCTCTGGGGGGACTTCCCGTTTCAGAAATTTATCAACCGCCGCCCGGAATTCCTGGGGACAACGTTCATCGTCCGGGTCGGGAACCAACGAGGCGAAGACGACCGCCCGAGAGGCGGCCAGCGGACGCCTGGCCCACCAGAGATGCAAAGTTGAAATGTGACCATGCCGGAGGGATTTATCCCGAACGCTTTCTGCGGAAATTTCCCTAATCGGAAGGGCCACTTCGATGAGACGGGGACAATAGGTTTCAGCCATGCGCCGCCTTCCTTGCCATTTCATGCTGGAGGAGAACAGATCATCTCCTCACCTTGAGCCTTCCAGTCATTTTCGTCGATGAGGAATTGGACCTGGCGATAAAGCATCTCCGGATTCAACTTGGGGATAGGGTTCTGGATGATCCGCAGGCAGGGTTGTTCCCCCTTGCAGAAGGTTACGATATAAAGCCAGGCCCGGTCTGCGAGCTGCCTGAGTTTATCCATTTCCGGCCCCGTCAAGACAATAGCTCCGCTCTGAGCCCGGCCCTTTACCTCAATGAACCTCTTCTCTCCCGAGGGCGCCTCCGACCGGATATCGTAATGTTCCCCGTCCTTACTTACATCGACCGGGTTCCATCCCCTGGAGCGCTCAAAGCCCATGGCTACGGCCATGGCAATCTGCTCCACTTCATCATCCCGCTGCATGGGCGCGCACTTTGCCGAGGGGGTATTTTTCGACTCCACAACCGCAACGGGAGCGGGAATGACCAAGACTTGAGTCGAGATTTCGGGAAGATCGGGGGAGAGCTTCAACATCAGATCAAGCTCTTTCATCCTTTCCTGTTTCCGGTTTTTCAATTCCTCAATCCGCAGCCGAATACGCTCCCTTTCCTCGTCATTTTCCTCGCCAAGCAACGAGGTTTGCTGCAAGTCGTTCAGGTCGCCCTGAAGTTCAAGGATGAGATCCGTGAAGACGGTTTCGAGATATTGGCGTCTCAGCTCACATTCCTCAGACCTATGTTTCTCGGCCTGTTTCATTTGTTTTTCGGTAATTTCCTCATAAGCCCAGGCCTGGATTTCTTCCTCGGAAACCGGGTCGAATTCGGGAAAGTCTTTGTGACGGTCGGAGGCCAGACAGTTCAGGAAATAAGAGGGCGAGGTTGCCCGCATGCCGAGATGATCGGAGACAACAACGCTCAGTTTTTCGTGGGCAAGCCTCCTGTACGGCTCAGGACGGGCATCCTTAATCGTTGAGCGAACCAGCCAGGCCATTTGGGGGCGGGCGATATTGGGATCGACCACTACCCCTCCCCTGGCAAAGGCATGGCGGGACTGCCGGATGGCCCATTCGATCAGCGTATCAAACAAGATATGCCCGGGACCCATGAGCTTCGTTCGTTCGGGAACCCGGGTCCTGCTGGCCACGCTGACAAGCTGTTTATCGAAAACAAATGGAGTATCCCATCTGTCCGGAAGCGGCTTCCTCATTTCACGGGAAAGTTCCATGAGGGGGGCAGGAGTAAAGCCGATATGCCAGACCGGGAAATGGTCATCCGGGCGGATCGTTCCTCCGCAGGCAGTCCAGGCTTTCTCAAAGAACC
>Ga0101944_10007182_pt1 | contig 11323 bp, 8 predicted proteins | sample DewCreD2012metaG_FD_75245 | JGI IMG/M metagenome (GOLD analysis project Ga0101944, IMG submission 75245) | Hot spring sediment bacterial and archeal communities from British Columbia, Canada, to study Microbial Dark Matter (Phase II) - Dewar... ... | reverse complement strand
CATCCAGCCGGCGGACCAGCGCTGGTAGCCCGCGAAGCCGGAGCGCGTCAGCGTGAACGGGCGCTCATCGCCCAGCAGACGCCGCAGGCCCTCATAGGAAGCCTGCGCCATGAGCGAGCCATACAGGTTGTGGACCTCGGCGTGGGTCGTGCGTTCGCCGTCCGGCCCCTGCGGCGCGTCCAGCGGCAGCGTGCCCACGCCGCCGCCGCCCTGGCTGAAGGGCCGGTCAAACACCACCGGCTCGTTCATGTCGTTCCATACGCCGCTCACGCCCGGCTCAGTCAGCGCCGCCTGCAGGCCGCCCCACCAGGCGCGCACCTCGGGCCGCGTGAAGTCCGCGAACACCGAGTCGTCCGGCCAGACGTAGCCGTGCGCCACCGCGCCGTCCGCCTGGCGGATGAAAGCCTCCCGCGCCAGCCCATCCCGATAAACCGCGTACTCCGGGTCGGCCTTGACGCCCGGGTCGATGATGGTCACCACCCGGAACCCCTGGGCGCGCAGGTCGGCGATCAGGCCGGCCGGGTCCGGGAAACGCTCCGGGTCCCAGGTGAACACGCGGTAGCCGCGCATATAGTCAATATCCAGGTGGATGACGTCGCACGGCAGATCGCGCTCGCGGAAACCCGCCGCCACGGCGCGCACTTCGTCCGCGCTCATGTAGCTCCAGCGGCTCTGGTGATGGCCCAGCGCCCAGCGCGGCGGCAGCGGCAGCGTCCCCAGCAAGGCCGCCCACCCCTGCATCACGCCGGCCGGGGCCGGCCCATACGCGACGTAGTAGTCGGCCTCGCCGCCCTCCGCCTCCAGCGTCAGCACATCCGGCCGGGCCCGGCCGACGTCGAAGGCGCTGCGAAACGTGTTGTGGAAGAACAGGCCGTAAGCCAGGGGGGCGTCGGCTTGCGCGCCGGCCGCCCGCACCGCGAGATAGATCGGGATGGCCTGGTACATGGCGTTGACATCCGGGCCGTGGGGATGGGCGGGGTCGGTCGCCCAGTTGACGAAGCGCCGGCCGGTCTTCTCCAGCAGCCCGGTCCGCTCGCCGAAGCCGTAAAAGTGCTCGCCGCCGGCGATGCGTTTGGCGACGCGCACCCCGGCGCCCGGCTTCCAGGTCGGCGCCTCGGCGTCGGCGGCGAAGAGGCGGCCGTGGGCGTCGGCGAAGGCCACGCGCCCGGTGGCCGTCTCCACCCGCACGCTCAGCGCGCCCGTGTCCAGCACGACCTCGCCGCCGCGCGTCTCCACGGTGAAGGGCGCCGGCGCAAACTCGTCGTCGGCGCGGGCGGCGTCCCACGACCGGCGCGGCGCAAACTCGCCAGACGGCGCAAGCCGGACCCGGATCAAGCGGTCCGTCAGGGCGGTGACCGCCAGGCGCGGGCCGCCGCAATCGAGCAGCAGACCACGTTCGGTCACAGCGTGCCGCCGGACAGCGGCAAGGCTTACATAGCTGGACATGTGGGAGTTCTCCTGGGCGCTGGCAGGGCGATGCAGTCCGTCTGATTGTCGCCACGAAAGGGCGAACCGGCAAGGGCGAAGTTTCGCCCGCGCGGCTCAAGCGGCGATACAATTGGCTGGAGTTTCGCCCAGGAGCCAACAATGCCTCTTCAGATCGGCCAGAAAGCCCCCGATTTCGCCCTGCCGGACGAGGACGGGCATACGGTCACGCTCGCCAGCCTGCGCGGCAAGAAGGTCGTGCTGTATTTCTATCCAAAGGATGACACGCCGGGCTGCACGGCGCAGGCCTGCGGTTTCCGCGACCACTACCCGGCCATCCAGGCTGAGAACGCCCTCGTCATCGGCATCAGCCCGGACGGCATCCGGAGCCATCAGAAGTTCAAGGCCAAGCAGGAGCTGCCCTTCACGCTGCTCTCCGACGCGGACCACGCCGTGGCCGAGCAGTACGGCGTGTGGGGCGAGAAGTCGTTTATGGGCCGCAAGTACATGGGGGTCGTGCGCAGCCACTTCGTCATCGACGAGGCCGGCCGGCTGACGGATATCCAGATCGGCGTCAGCCCCAGGGAGAGCGTGGCCGGGGCGCTCAAGGCGCTGGGCGTCTAAACGCGCAACGGCCGCACGCGGCGGCCGCCGGCCGGATCACGGCTTGCCTGGGCCGTTGATGCGCGTCAGCCCGCCTTCCAGTTCCGGAAGGCATCCAGGAGCTTGCGGCGCGCCTCGTCCGAGAACTGCGCCGCGGACAGGCGGCCTGTCAACCGGATCGTCTGCCGCATCTGGTCCAGGTAGACCTGGCATTCCGTGCAGCCGTGGACGTGGGCCTCGAAACGGGCGCGCGCCTCCGGCGGCAGGGCCGCCTCCAGATAATCTGTGACCAATTCCACCAATTCCTGGCAGGTCAGCTCGGGTTGGCTCATCGCTCGTTGACCGCTTCGTCGTCAAAGTACCGTTCCAGGACGCGCCGGACCTTCGCCCGCGCCCGGTGTAACAAGACCCTTTGATTAGTCTCTGTCAGACCTAAAACATTACAAATGTCTTTCGATTCCCAGCCCTCCACGTCGTGGAGCGTGATCACGGCCCGCTGGTTGGGCGGCAGCGCGTCAAGCGCGGCCTGGAGGCGGCCGAGCACTTCACGCTGGATCAGGCGGTCGTCCAGGCTTTCCACGCGCCACGGGCGCGGCTCGACGGCCCAGTGCCCGGCCCACTCGCGGTCGCTGGCCGGCCGGAAGCGTTCCGGCTCCACGGCCGGCTCGTCGTCGGCGCCGGCCAGGTCGGAAAAGGTGATGGTCCGCCCTGCCTGCCGGGCGTGAGTCAGGGCGGTGTTGGTGAGGATGCGATAGAGCCAGGTCTTGAGCGACGAGCGGCCCTCGAACCTGTCCAGGCCGCGCAGCGCCCGCACCCACGTCTCCTGGACCACGTCCTCGGCCGCGGCCGGGCTGCCGACGTAGGCCGCCGCCAGGCGCACCATCGCCGCCTGGTGCCGCTCGACCAGCGCCAGGAAAGCCGCCTCATCCCCGGCCCGCAGAGCGGCCAGCAACGCGCCTTCGTCCCGGGGTTGGCCCTCAACCAGCATGGATATGGTGTGACATCGGGAGGGTTGTGCTCAGCGCTTTCGTGGCGCAGTTGGGTATTGTACCAGCCAGCGCCGGTGACACGATCCCGCGCCGGCTGAGATGGTAACATCGGCTTCATCGCCAGCGCGCCGGAGGAGCGGAAGAGATGACGACTGAACACGAGCGCCTTGAGACCCACCGCGACCGCCGGGCCGACTGGAAGCTGTGGGGGCCGTATCTGAGCGAGCGGGCCTGGGGCACCGTCCGCGAGGATTACAGCGCCGACGGCTCCGCCTGGACCTACTTCCCGCACGATCATGCCCGCAGCCGCGCCTACCGCTGGAGCGAAGACGGCCTGGCCGGCGTCTGCGACCGCAACCAGGTCCTGTGCTTCGCGCTGGCGCTGTGGAACGGCCGCGACCCGATCCTGAAGGAGCGGTTGTTCGGCCTGGCCGGGCCGGAGGGCAATCACGGCGAGGACGCGAAGGAATACTGGTTCTACCTGGACAGCACGCCCACCCACAGCTACATGCGGATGCTGTACAAGTATCCGCAGGCCCCGTTCCCGTACGCCCGGCTGGTGGACGAAAACCGGCGGCGCGGCCGGCGCGATCCCGAGTTTGAGCTGCTGGACACCGGCGTCTTCGACGGGGATCGTTATTTCGACGTGTTTGTCGAATACGCCAAAGCCGCGCCCGAAGACCTGTTGATCCGGATCACGGCCGTCAACCGCGGGCCGGAGGCCGCCGACCTGCACCTGTTGCCGCACCTGTGGTTCCGCAACACCTGGGCCTGGGGCGAGGTGGGCGAGGGCAAGCCCACCCTGCAGAAACTGGACGCTGACACCCTCCGGGCGACCAGCGCCAACCTCGACGAATACTGGCTGCACTGCGACCAGTTAAAGTCCGGGCGGGTCTCGGCCCCGCCCCTCCGCTTCCTCTTTACCGACAACGAGACCAACACGCAACGTCTGTACGGAACGCCCAACCGGACCCCGTATGTGAAGGATGGCATCAACGACTTCGTCGTCCATGGGCGGACCGAGGCCGTCAACCCGGCCCAGACCGGCACCAAGGCCGCCGTCCATTACCGGGCGACGTTAGGCGCCGGCGAAGCGGCCGCCGTGCGGCTGCGCCTGTTGCACACGCCCGCCGCCCAGCCGTTCGCCGACTTCGACGCGCTCTTCGAACGCAGACGCCGCGAGGCCGATGAATTCTACGCCGCCGTCCAGCCGGCCGGGCTGAGCGACGACGAGCGCAACATCCAGCGCCAGGCGTTTGCGGGCCTGCTGTGGAGCAAGCAGTTCTATCACTACGACGTCGCCGCCTGGCTGAAAGGCGACCCGGCCGGACCGCCGCCGCCCGCCGCGCGTCTGGCCGGCCGCAACGCCCAATGGACCCACCTCCACAACAAAGACATCCTGTCGATGCCGGACAAGTGGGAGTATCCGTGGTTCGCGGCCTGGGACCTGGCCTTCCACTGCCTCCCGCTGGCCCTGGTCGATCCCGACTTCGCCAAACGCCAGCTGATCTTGATGCTGCGCGAGTGGTACCTGCACCCCAACGGCCAGATGCCGGCCTACGAGTGGGCCTTCGGCGACGTCAACCCGCCCGTCCACGCCTGGGCCGCCTGGCGCGTCTACAAGATCGACCAGAAGCGGACGGGCCGGGGCGACACCGGCTTCCTGGAACGCGTCTTCCACAAGCTGCTGCTCAACTTCACCTGGTGGGTCAACCGCAAAGACGCCGAGGGCAAGAATATTTTTCAGGGCGGTTTCCTCGGCCTGGACAACATCGGCGTGTTCGACCGCAGCGCGCCGCTGCCCACCGGCGGCCATCTGGAGCAGAGCGACGGCACGAGCTGGATGGGCATGTACGCCCTCAACCTGATGACCATCGCCCTGGAACTGGCGCGCCATGACCGGGCCTACGAAGACGTCGCCACCAAGTTCTTCGAGCACTTCATGTACATCGCCGGGGCCATGAACAACCTGGCCGGCGAGGGCATCCACCTGTGGGACGACGAGGACGAGTTCCCCTACGACGTGCTGCACCTCGGCGAAGGCCGCAACCAGCGCCTGAAGGTGCGCTCGATGGTGGGCCTGATCCCGCTCTTCGCGGTGGAGACCATCGACCCGGACTTGCTCGGCGCGCTGCCGCACTTCCGCCGCCGCATGGAGTGGTTCCTGGACCACAAGCCGGAGCTGGCGGCCCTGGTCTCGCGCTGGTACGAGCCGGGCCGGGGCAACCGCCGCCTGCTGGCCCTGATGCGCGGTCACCGCATGAAACGCATCCTGCGCCGCATGCTCGACCCGGACGAGTTCCTGGCCGATTACGGCGTGCGCGCGCTGTCGAAACACCACGCCCGCCACCCCTATGTCCTGCACATAGACGGCCGTGAATATCGGGTGGACTACGAGCCGGCCGAGTCGCGCACGGGCCTGTTCGGCGGCAACTCAAACTGGCGCGGACCGATCTGGTTCCCGGTTAATTACCTCATCATCGAGGCGCTCCAGAAATTCCACCACTACTACAGCGACGACTTCAAAGTGGAGTGCCCTACCGGCTCCGGCCGGTATCTGACGCTGTGGGAGATATCCCAGGAGCTGTCCCGCCGCCTGATCCGCCTCTTCCGGCGCGGCCCGGACGGGCGCCGACCGGTGTATGGTGGCCTGGAGAAGTTCCAGACCGACCCGCACTGGCGTGATTACCTGCTCTTCTATGAGTATTTCCACGGCGACAACGGCGCCGGCCTGGGCGCCAGCCACCAGACCGGCTGGACGGCGCTGGTGGCCAAATTGATCCAGCAGAGCGGCGGCGCCTCAGCCGATGGCCTGTAGCGAAGCGCGCTCGGCCCCAGGCCCTCCGCCATCTGCTCCCCCGCCGCCTGTAACATTTCGGCCCGTTGAGCGACTATTCCTTGAGCAACACTCTTGGAGGCCATCGTCATGTCCCATACCAACCTGACCGTCTACGGCGCCCCATGGTGCGGCGACTGCAAGCGCGCCAAGAAGTTCCTGGGCGAGCAGCGCGTCCATTACAACTGGGTGGACGTCGAGCAGGACGCCGCCGGCCTGGCCCTGGTGGAGCGCGTCAACAACGGCAAGCGCATCATCCCGACCCTCGTGTTCGAGGACGGCAGCACCCTGGTGGAGCCAAGCAACGCCGAGCTGGCTGCCAAGCTCGGCCTGCAGACGCGCGCCAAGACGGCTTACTACGACCTGATCTGCGTGGGCGGCGGGCCGGCCAGCCTGACGGCGGCGCTGTACGCGGCGCGCGAGGGCCTGGAGGCGCTGGTCATCGAGCGCAGCGGCCTGGGCGGACAGGCCGGCGTCACCGAGCGCCTGGACAACTTCCCGGGCTTCCCGGATGGCATCGGCGGCGCCGAGTTCGCCGACCGGCTGACCGTCCAGGCGCGGCGCTTCGGCGTCGAGCTGCTCCAGGCCCAGGAGGTCACCGGGCTGCGCCGCGAGGCCGAATCGCTCTACGTCACCACGGCCGACGGCGCCGAATACGGCGCGCGGGCCGTGCTGGTCGCCACGGGCTCCACCTACCGCCGCCTGGGCGCGCCCGGCGAGGACGACCTGATCGGCGCCGGCATCCACTTTTGCGCTACCTGCGACGGCCCGTTCTACAAGGGCCGGCACGTGGCCGTCATCGGCGGCGGCAACAGCGCCGGCGAGGAAAGCCTGTTTCTGGCCCGCTTCGTGGACAGGGTCACGCTCCTGGTGCGCGGCGATAAGATGACGGCCAGCCAGATCATCGTCGACAAGGTGCTGACGAATCCCAAAATCGAGGTGCGCTACCACACCGAGGTGATTGAGTTCATCGGAAACGGAAAGTTGAGCGCGATCAAGGTCAAAGACACCCGGACCGACGCCGTCGAGCAACTCGACCCGGCCGGCGTGTTCGTCTTCATCGGCCTGACGCCCAACGCCGGCTGGCTGCCGGCCGAGGTCGAGCGGGACCGCGCCGGCTTCATCGTGACGAAGCCCACCCTGGAAACCAGCTTACCGGGGGTGTTTGCGGCCGGCGACGTGCGCCTGGGCAGCACCAAGCAGGCGGCCAGCGCTGCCGGCGAGGGCGCCACCGCCGCCCTCATGATCCGGGAGTATCTGAAGGGGCATTGACCGTCTGGCGGCATAGCGCCTCAAGTTCAGCAGCGTTCAAGAATCCGTCCGCCGCCCCGGCAGCCCCGATCTTGTAAGACGCGAAGACCTGGGCGCGGCGCAGCGCCCGGTACGGGTCGCGGCTCCGGAGATAGCCAGCCAGGAAAGCCGAGAAGAGCGCGTCGCCGGCGCCGATGGTGTTGACGACCGGCCGCGTGCGCACGGCCGGGAACCGCCCGATGAAACCGTCGCCGCGCACCGCCAGCAGCGCCCCCTCCCCGCCCAGGCCGATGACCACGATGGCCGCCGGGTAACGCCCCAGCACCGCCCGCGCCCACTCCTCCGGCGAGGCCGGCAGGCGCTCATGACTCATGAACAGGACCTGGGCCGCCTGCATAAAGTCGCGGTTGTACTCATCGTCCAGCGACCCGATGGCGTGCACGTCGGTGGCGACCGGGATCTCGGCGCGCTGCGCGGCGGCCAGGCCGGGCCGCGAGAAGTTGATGTTGCCCAGGACCGCCAGCTCACAGCCCGCCAGCGCCCGCTGGAAGACCTCGACCGGATAGGCGCGCTCCTGCAAGTCCTTCAGATCGACGTGGATCTGCCGCCGCCCGTCGCGGTCGTAGACGATCACCGACTGCGCCGTGTGGGCCGCGTCCAGGACAAACTCCCCCGGCAGCCCGTCGGCCGCCAGCGCCGCCCGCACCTGCCCGCCGGCCACATCCCGACCGATCAGCGAGACGAAGCGCGTCTCGTGCCCCAGCGTCGTCAGCGCCTTGGCGACGTTGTAGCCCACGCCCGAGACGGTGCTCGCCACGCCGAAGAACGGGTAGTTGACCGGGTTGTAGTGCAGCGGGAAAGCCTCGATCCGCAGGGTGGTCTCGATATTAATCAGGCCGGAGACGAGCACGCGGGACATGGACAGCGCCCGTCAGCGTTCAGCGCGCGGATACAGCCTCCCGGCCTGGTCCACGCGCCGGAACGGCTCGCGCACGTCGGACGCCGTCAGCAGGCCGTAGCGGTGCGGGCGGCGAAACGCGTCTCCCCACACCTCACGCTCGCGATAGTCGCGCAGCGCGTCCAGATCGAACGGAGCCAGCAGGATGCCCTCCTGCTCGCCGGCCTCGACGATCAGCGTGTCGCGCGAGCGGCCCTGGCGGTCAAACGCGATCGGGTCGAAGGCGACCGAGTGCCCGTTGTCGTTGGGCGCGGCATAGTTGGCCAGCGCCACCGCCGTCATGTTCTCGTACGCGCGCGTGCGCAGCTGGCTCAGCCGGTTCAGTTCCAGGGTGCAGGCGTTCGGGATGACGATCACCTCGGCGCCTTTGAGCATCAGGAGCCGGGCCGCCTCCGGAAATTCCCGGTCGAAGCAGATCATGGCCCCCACCTGCACCGGGCCGGAGGCGGTGTCCAGCTCCGCGACGTAGAAGTCATCGCCCGGCGTGCAGGCCGACTCCAGATAGTCGAAGTCGCAGGTGTGGACCTTGGCGTAAGTGAACAAGAGGTCGCCGTGCCGGTCGATCAGCGAGACGGCGTTGCGCGGCGCGCCCGGCCAGCGCTGCAAGTACGTGAGGGCGATGGCCAGGTCCAGCTCTTGCGCCAGCGCCGCGAAGTGGGCGACGAACGGGCTTTCGACGCTGACGGCCTGGGCCTGCCAGCGGGCGCGGGCCTCGTCGAGGTCCGGCGCCGGCTCGGCCTCCGGGCCCCAGAAGCGCGGCGCCCGCCACAGGTCGCCGTGCCGGGTGTCGGGCGGCACGAACGACGTGTAGCCGATGTTCCACATCTCCGGGAACAGCGCCAGGTCGGCGCCCAGCGCCCGGGCCTGCCGGCAGAACTCCGTGCCCTTCTGCAAATTCGCGGCCTGATCATTGCCGTGCGGCGTCATCTGTAACAACGCGATCTGGAAGATACTCATCCGCCACCTCTTGGGGCCCTCGCCCGGCCCTCTTCCGGGCGGTCAACCGCGCGGCCAGGGGGCAGCCAGGCAGGAGGCCGTCGGCTGTATTTTACCGGACGCTACGAGCCCCTTGGGCGATCAGCGCCGTTTCGTGGATAATCGCCCTGCATGAAAGGCGACGTCATTCTGCACGACGCCGGCGCGCGCCGCTGGCTGGCCTTCCGCAGGCCGCGCGCCCTCTTTCAGGCCGGGCGCCTGGCCGACGTGCTGCCGCAGTTGCGCCAGGTGGAGGCCGCCGTCGAAGCCGGCCTGCCCGTGGCCGGCTTTCTGAGCTATGAGGCCGCCCCGGCGTTCGACCCCGTCCTCGCGACGCATCCGCCCGACGGGTTCCCGCTGCTCTGGTTCGGCGCGTACGACGCGCCGGAGGTCATCCCGGCCCCCACGCCTGCCCCGGAACCCGGTCACGACCTGGGCGAGTGGACGCCCAGCCAGACGCGCGCCGATTACGACCAGGCCATCGCGCGCATCAAGGACCACATTGCCCGCGGCGACACTTACCAGGTGAACTACACCCTGCGTCTGCGCGCGCCCTTTGCCGGCGACCCGTGGAGCCTGTTCCTGGCGCTGGCCGACGCCCAACGCGCGCGCTACGCCGCCTTCGTCGACCTGGGCCGCTGGGCCATCTGTTCGGCCTCGCCGGAATTGTTCTTCACGTTAGAGGGCCGACGCCTGGAGGCGCGGCCGATGAAGGGCACAGCCGCCCGCGGCCGGACTCTGGCCGAAGACCGGGCCCAGGCGGCCTGGCTGGCGGCATCCGAGAAGAATCGGGCCGAGAACGTGATGATCGTGGATATGCTCCGCAACGACCTGGGCCGCGTCGCCGCTGTGGGCAGCGTGGCGGTGCCGGCCCTCTTCACCGTCGAGCGTTACCCCACCGTCTGGCAGATGACGTCCACGGTCACGGCCGCCAGCGGCGCCTCGCTGGTCGAGATCCTGGCGGCGCTGTTCCCGTGCGCGTCCATCACAGGCGCGCCCAAACCGCGCACCATGCGCCTCATCCGCGAGCTGGAGCCGCTGCCCCGGCGCGTCTACACCGGCGCCATCGGCTTCGTCGCCCCGGCCGGGCCCGGTCGGCCGCGACGCGCCCAGTTCAACGTCGCCATCCGCACCGTGCTGGTGGACCGGGAGGCGGGCCAGGCCGAATATGGCGTCGGCGGCGGCATCGTCTGGGACTCGGACGCCGCGGACGAGTACGCCGAGTGCCAGATCAAGGCGCGCGTCCTCCAGCGCCGGCGGCCGGCGTTCCAGTTGCTGGAGTCGCTGCGCTGGGAGCCGGCGGGCGGTTATGGCCTGCTGGACCGGCACCTCGCGCGCCTGCGCGATTCGGCCGACTACTTCGGCGTCAACATCGCTCTGGAGCAGGTCGAGGCGCGCCTGCGCGCGCTGGCCGCCACGCTGCCGGGGAAGGCGCATAAAGTGCGCGTGCTGGTCGGCGAGGACGGCGGCGTGACCTGCCAGGCCGAGCCGCTGGCGCCGCCCGCCGGCCCGGTGCGTCTGGCGCTCGCGCCCGGCCCGGTCGACTCAGGCGATGTCTTCCTCTTCCACAAGACCACGCAACGCGCTGTCTATGACGAGGCCCGCGCGGCCTGCCTCGCCGCCGACGACACCCTGCTCTGGAACGAGCGCGGCGAGATCACGGAGACGTGTTTCGGCAATATCGCGGTGCGGTTGGACGGCGCCTGGGTCACGCCGCCGGTGACGTGCGGGCTGCTCGCCGGCACGTACCGGGCGCAGCTTCTGGCGGACGGACGTCTGACCGAGCGCATCGTGCGGCGCGCCGACCTGCCGCGGGCCCAGGGGTTGGCCGTGCTCAACTCGGTCCGGCTGTGGCGTGAGGCCATTTTGGAAACCCGCTAACCCCTCAGCCCACCTCCTCGACCGAAATGCTACGAGTTGAAACGCACAACTGCGAGCTTCGTGCCCCTTCGTGTCCCTTCGTGCCCCTTCGTGTCCCTTCGTGTCCCTTCGTGCCCCTTCGTGTCCCTCCGTGCCCCTTCGTGTCCCTCCGTGCCCCTTCGTGTCCCTTCGTGCCCCTTCGTGTCCCTTCGTGTCCCTTCGTGTCCCTTCGTGCCCCTTCGTGTCCCTCCGTGCCCCTTCGTGTCCCTTCGTGTCCCTTCGTGCCCCTTCGTGTCCCTTCGTGCCCCTTCGTGCCCCTTCGTGTCCCTTCGTGTCCCTTCGTGTCCCTTCGTGTCCCTTCGTGTCCCTTCGTGCCCCTTCGTGCCCCTTCGTGCCCCTTCGTGTCCCTTCGTGTCCCTTCGTGTC
>Ga0101944_10007180_pt1 | contig 11324 bp, 8 predicted proteins | sample DewCreD2012metaG_FD_75245 | JGI IMG/M metagenome (GOLD analysis project Ga0101944, IMG submission 75245) | Hot spring sediment bacterial and archeal communities from British Columbia, Canada, to study Microbial Dark Matter (Phase II) - Dewar... ... | reverse complement strand
TGTCGTCACGGCACCGGAGTGGGTCGCGCTCGATCGCTGAACCCCTGTGTTCATGTAGGCTTCGTTGTCGTAGCACACATAGATGAAGTCGGTGTCGCGCTCAGCGGCTCCGCTCAGGGCCTGGATGCCCATGTCGAAGGTTCCTCCGTCTCCGGCCATGGCCAGAACGGTGAAGTCGCCGCGCCCCGTCGCTCGAAGCCCCGCCACAAGGCCGGAGGCCGACGCAGCGGTGCTCGCGAACGTGTTGTTCACGGCATTGACGGCAATGGGAGTGCGAGGATAGATGCCGTGGAGAATCGTGAGGCAGCAGGCCGGGAGAGTCACGATGGTCTTCGGGCCGAGCGCTTTCAGAATGTAGCGGTAAGCGATGGGCAGTCCGCATCCGGCGCACGTTCGCGTTCCCGGCATGATGTATTCTTGGTCGGGGAGATCCATGATCGCGGTTGACATTGGATTCGTCATTCCTTTCCATTGGGCCTTATCGGTCGTCGTGCCCTATCAGATCCCGTGGCCATACCAGCGAGGTTTTGACTGCCGGAGTCCGCTGTCGGCCTGCTTCAGCGTCTCGTGCGCGGCCTCGAGCAAGTCCCGAGGCTTAACGTCCTTGCCTCCGAGACCCACGATGAAATTGGTCACCAGCGGCCGATGATGACCGTTGTGGGAGAAGAGGGCCGCCTTGAGCTCCGTCGCGAGTGCGCCTTCGTAACCATAACTGATGCCCTTCTCGAGGACTGCGATGGCCCGGGCCTTATCCACGGCCTCCGTCAGCTGGCGAGCGGGAAACGGGCGAAAAACCCTGAGTCCCAGCACTCCCGCCCGGACGCCCTCCTCCCGGAGAAGATCTACGGTTTCACTGGCCTCGCTGGCGAGGGACCCCATGGTCAGGAAGAGGAAGTCAGCGTCCTCGGCTTGATAGCGATAGAAGATGTCCTCATAAGATCGCCCGAAGAGCTCGCCGAACTGCCTGCCTGCTTCCGCCAGAACGGGAAATGCCCCTTCGAGGGTCTCCTGAAGCCGAAATCGAAATCCCATGTAGCTCGGACAAAGATTGCCCTCGCCGTCCGGAAGGGGATCTCCCATCACCACCGGGTTGATGTTGACGGGGCGCTCGGGGTCTATTGCGTATGGGGAGACGAAAGGTGGCAGGTATTCATCCACCAGGTTCTGGTCCGGAACTTCCACGGGCATCATGGTGTGTGAGAGCCGGAAGCCGTCGAAGCAGACCATGACGGGCACCAGCAGCTTTTCGGCCACCCGGTAGGCCAGGATCACCTGGTCCATGACCTGCTGGTTGTTCATGCAATACAGCTGCATCCAGCCGGTGTCCCGCTGCGAGATGGAGTCCTGCATGTCATTCAGTATGGTCCAGGGGGCCCCCACTCCCCGATTGGTGACGGGCATGACTATGGGGAGCCTCGCCCCGGCGGCCCAGTGCAGCTGTTCGTGCATGTAGGCCAGGCCGTTGGCCGCCGTGGCGGTGAAAACCCTGGCGCCCACCAGCGAGGCGGAGATGCACACCCCCATGGCCGAGTGCTCACTCTCTACCCGCACGAATTCAGCCTGGAGCTCTTTCCGCTCCACATATTCCGAGAGCACTTCAGGTATCTTGGACTGCGGTGTGATGGGATATGCGGCGATGACCTGCACGCGGCAAAGCTTGGCTGCCAGCGCCGCAGTTTGGTTACCTGTTAAAATCAGCGTTTCTGCCACGATCAAACGACCCTTTCTTCAACCGGCAAGATCCACGTTTCATGTCACCGGCTCAGGGAATCCCGGGCAGGCTCGCCGCCTCGGATCCCTGGCCCCTCTCGGCCATTTTCAAGTTTCAAATAACTCATTATCGGGGAAATACCCATCCCCATAGTCATGCGGGATAAAGAAGTCAAACGAAAACAGGGGACTGAGGCAGAGTCTTGCTCCCAGATTGAAGCCAGGGAGGAAAAGCTTCAAACCAGTTCCGCAAGACTCCTCATGGTGTTCGAAAGCCCCTTCTTGAATGCATTGAGCGGCAAGATGAAGGAGAAGGTGGAGGTGTGCCGGGGATGAGCCATGGGCCGTCCCGAGGGCTTCCATCACGCCGAAGCTCGGGAACGGCCCCGCTGTCCTGACTCTCTATTTCTTCTTGGAACCTCTCTTGGACGCCTTCAACGGGTTGATTTTCCCCTGGGCCTGGGCAGGCGTTTCAAGTTTGACATGCGTGGCGAAGTTGCAGTGATTGGTCTTCCACTTGATGATGGGATTCGGATAGCTTGTACAATAGCGACCCGCCGCGACCTCCATGATCCGCTGACAGCCTTCACACTGCTCCACGATGGGCAGACAGGCCCCACCGGTATACCCACAGCCAGTCTTGGTCATGAAACCGCATTCGTTTCCCGGCTTAACGGTCGTGCAAATCATCTCTGATACCTCCTCGAAAACATCGTCGTTTATTCCTCTGTTGAGACTGCGCGAATATTAACTGAGTTTTGCCTCGTGTCAAGATATGAACCAGATGCATTCCCGATTGCCTCGCCATGCCACGGCAGTCCGGCAAAGTCCGCATGGCATGGAGCTTGCTCGATGCTACCGGCACCGGCCCGCTCTTCATGCGCGGAGCACCTAAAAACTGCTCAAGGAACCTTTGACGCCGGTCGAAATGTGGGGTGACAGCTCAAGCAGATGTCAAAACTCCGTCTTTCTTTGTCAGCCATTGGAACTTCGATGAATCTCTCTGTCCCGCGAGCTGGTCTTGATGGTGTCGTTGGAATCGACAAGGTGAGGAAGCCATAAGTGTCAACGAAGAAGATCGGAGAGCTCTTACTCCAGGAAGGTTTGATCAGCCAGGAGCAACTCAGCCGTGCCCTCGAGGATCAGAACCAATCGGGAGAGCGAGTTGGAGCGGCGCTCATCAAACTGGGCTATATCGGCGAGGATGTCCTGGCTGAGTTCATCGCCAGGCAGTTTCACGTGCCCCAGGTCAATCTCTCGAAGCTCACCATCCCAAGGGAAGTCATCACCATCATCCCCCTGGATATCTCTCAGAAGTACCAGGCGGTCCCCTTCGGCCTCATGGGGAACACCCTCAATGTCGCCATGGCGGATCCGGGCAATCTCTTCGTGGTGGACGACATCCGCTTTCTCACCCGCAAGAGCATCCAGATCCATGTAGCTTCGGAAAGCATCATCAAGAAGACCATCGCTCAATTCTATGCCGCCGATGAGAGCATTGACGACGTTCTGGGAATGCTTCGGGACGAAGTCGACGTCGATGTGGTCGAGGCGGCGGAGGATGTGGATCTCTCCTTTTTGGAGGATGCCGCCGAACAGGCTCCGGTGGTCAAGCTGGTGAACCATATCCTCATGGACGCCATTCGCAAGCAAGCCAGCGATATCCATATCGAGCCCTACGAGAAAGCATTGCGGGTGCGTTTCCGCATCGACGGCGTTCTCTATGAAACCATGAAGCCCCCCTATGCACTGAAAAACGCACTGGTTTCCAGGCTGAAGATCATGAGCAGGCTTGACATCTCCGAGCGGCGCCTGCCTCAGGACGGACGCATCAAGCTGAAGGCCAAAGGCCGAGAGATGGATTTTCGCGTATCCGTCCTGCCCACCTTGTTTGGCGAAAAAGTCGTCCTCCGTCTGCTCGATAAGTCCAACCTGCAGCTGGATATGACCAAGCTTGGCTTCGAAACCAATCAGTACAAAGACTTTCGTGAAGCCATTTACTCACCCTACGGGATGGTCCTGGTCACGGGCCCTACGGGCAGCGGGAAGACAACGACGCTCTACAGCGCGCTCTCGGAGCTGAACAAGAGCAGTCACAACATCTCCACCGTCGAGGATCCCGTCGAATTCAACCTGCATGGGATCAACCAGGTCAACATTCATGAATCCATCGGGCTTAACTTTGCCGCTGCACTCCGCTCGTTCCTTCGCCAGGACCCCGACATCATCATGCTGGGTGAGATCCGTGACTTCGAGACGGCCGAGGTCGCCATCAAGGCTGCGTTGACGGGGCACCTTGTATTGAGCACCCTTCACACCAACGATGCCCCAAGCACCATCAACCGCATGCTCAACATGGGCGTTGAGTCCTTCCTCGTCGCGTCGGCGGTGAACCTGATCCTGGCCCAACGACTGGTGCGCAGAGTCTGTTCGGAGTGCAAGATGGAAGAGGATACCCCGCCGGAGGTGCTGCTGGACTTGGGTGTGACGGAAGATGAGCTGGGTACGTTCACGAATTTCGTTGGGAGGGGCTGTCCGGTCTGCAACGGCACAGGCTATCGGGGTCGCGTGGCGCTCTACGAGGTGATGCCCATGCACGAGCAGATCAGGGAGCTCGTCCTACTGGGGGCGTCGGCGGCGGAAATCAAGAAGGAGTCCATACGCCTCGGAATGCTCACCCTGCGCCGCAGCGGGATCAACAAGATGATGCAGGGGGTGACGACGGTTGAAGAGGTCATCCGCGCCTCGGCCAAGGACTAGTCGAAAGAAGGACACGGAGCGCTTCCAAGGCTGGGGGCGCCGGAAAGGGGAACAAAATGCCCGTTTATGTTTGGAAAGGGTTGGATCGAAACGGGAAGAAGCAGAACGGCGAAATCGAGGCGGACAATCCCACCATCGCGCGCCAGCTGCTCGTGCGTAAGGGGATCAACATCAAGAGCTTCAAGCCGAAGCCGAAGGATCTTTTGGAGTACTTCCCCGCGCTGCAGGGCGGGGTCAAGGAAAAGGACCTGGTCATCTTCGTGCGCCAGTTCTCGACCATGATCGATGCGGGACTGCCCCTGGTGCAGGCCCTGGAAATCCTTCAGGAGCAGCAGAGCAATCCCACCTTCAAGCGCATCATCGGACAGATCAAGCGGGACGTCGAGGAAGGCTCCACGCTGTCGGACGCGATCAAGAGACATCCTGGCACGTTCGACGGGCTTTTCGTCAACCTGGTGGCCGCGGGGGAGGTGGGCGGCATCCTCGACGTCATCCTCAATCGGCTCGCCACCTACATTGAAAAACTATCCGCCCTCAAAAAGAAGGTCAAGGGGGCCATGACCTATCCGGGCATCGTGATCTCGATCGCGATCATCGTCGTGGCTGTCATCCTCATCTACGTCATACCGGTTTTTGCGGGCCTGTTCAGGGATGCCGGGGCAAATCTGCCCGCACTGACCGTCATGGTCATGTCCGCGAGCGACTTCGCCCAGAGCTACTTCCACTGGATCATCCTGGGACTTGTCCTGGCCTTTGTCGGGCTCAAGCGATTTCGCAAGACGGCAAGGGGGCGGGACATCACGGATCGATTGATCCTGCGAAGTCCAGTCTTCGGCATGCTCATCAGGAAGGTCGCCGTGGCCCGTTTCACGAGGACTCTCGGGACCATGCTCTCGAGCGGAGTTCCCATTCTGGAGGGTCTGGACATCGTGGCCGCGACCTCTGGAAACACCGTGATCGAGAAGGCGATTCGGAAGGCGAGAAGCGCCATCGCCGAGGGGCGGCCCGTGGCCGAGCCCCTACATGAGACCAACGTCTTCCCCGTGATGGTCACTCAGATGATCGCCGTCGGCGAGGCCACCGGGGCGTTGGATACCATGCTGGGAAAGATCGCCGACTTCTATGACGAAGAAGTGAACGTGGCCGTCGAGTCTCTGACCTCCCTGCTGGAGCCCATGCTCATCGTGTTCCTGGGGGTCACCGTCGGGTTCCTGCTGGTCGCCATGTATCTGCCCATTTTCCAGATTGCCGATGTGGTCGCCCGCGGTGCCTAAGCCAATGGTGCCATCGGCTGTTGCCTGCCCGGTGCCGCTGGGAGCCCTCTCCCTCAGGCAAAAACTGCAGGGGGTTCTCTGGTTCCGGCTGCTCCTGGCCATCATTTTCCTGGTATTGACGATCGTGGTACAGAGCCGAAGGGAGGGGGACCTTCTTTCGGCTCAGCTTCAGCCTTTGTACCTGCTCTCCTGCATCCTGTTCGTTTTCACCATTGTCGCCGGCCTCAGTCTCCGGAAGACGAAAAAACTCCCCACCTTTGCCTATGTTCAGCTCCTGTTCGACGTAGGGGCGGTGACCTTTATCATTTACCTCTCCGGTGGTGTGGACAGCCCCTACCCGTTCCTCTACATGCCTGTCATCATCAGCGCGGGTCTTCTGCTGTTCAGACGCGGCGGTCTGCTCATCGCTTCCGCCTGCAGCCTGGCCTACGGTGCACTGCTTGATCTGCAGTACTTTGGATGGATTGAGCCGCTTCAGATCGTGCACGAAGCAATGCAGCCGAGGGACAGCGGCGCCTACTTCCACAGCATCCTGATGGCCGTCACGGTCTATTTCGTCATGGCTTACATCAGCGGATACGTCGCCGAGGAGCTGGAGCGCTCCAGCGCGCAGCTGGAGCTGCAGAGACGGGACCATCAGCAGCTCGAGATGCTGCACCAGAACATCGTCCACAGCATGAACAGCGGACTGCTCACCATCGACGGCGAAGGGCGCATCCGTTTTGCGAACCGCGCCGCGCAGGATATTCTGGGGATCCCTTCCGCCCAGCTGACGGGGGGACTGTTCGGGGAGCTCTTCCCGGACATCCAATGCGAGTCGTGGCCTCAGCTGCCGCCTTCATCCTTCCCGCCGGCTTCCTCGGAAATCGTCTCCAGGCAGGAAATCCACTACAGTCGCCCATCGGGTGATCGGCTCTGCCTCGGTTACACCGTGTCGGCCCTCCAGCATGAACTGGAAGAGGGAGCGGGCTGGATCTTCATTTTTCAGGATCTGACCCGTCTGAAGGCGATGGAGGAGAGAGTCCAGCGCATGGAACGGGTGGATTTCGCCGGCAAGATCGCCGCCGAGATCGCCCATGAGATCAAGAATCCCCTCGCTGCCATGAGCGGCGCCGTCCAGATGCTCCAGATGAATATGCGCAGCGACTCGGTGGAAGGGCGACTGATGCAGATCGTCGAGCGCGAGATCCAAAGAATCAATGAACTGGTGATCGATTTCCTGTGGCTCGCCAAGGGGTCTCGCAAACCCGAGAAAACCGAGCCGATCGCCGTCTGCAGCGTGATTGACGAAATGCTCATGCTGCTCAAGACGCGGGAAAAGGTCAACCCCAGGCAGCGCCTGGACACCCGCTTCGAGTGCTCTCCGGTGGTGACCATGGACCCTCAGCATTTTCGCCAGATCTTGTGGAATCTCCTCGTGAATGCCCTGGAATCGATGCCAGACGGTGGAGATCTCACCATTTCGGTGGCTCCTTCCAATGGATCGGAATCGCAGGGAGTCAGGGAGACTCGGATCGATGTTCGGGACACGGGGTGCGGCATCCCGGAGGACGTGAGGAAGCGATTGTTCGAGCCGTTCTTCACCACCAAGAAGACCGGAACCGGCCTTGGGCTGAGCATTGTGTATCAGCTGGTCGAGACTGCGCACGGGAGGCTCCAGGTCTCCTCCAACCATCCCCAGGGAACCACCTTTTCGATTTTTTTTCCCACCAGTTGACCTTTTCCACTTGCAAAAGCGTGGGCAAGTGATTATAAGCACTCATCGGAAGCGAGTGCTAATAATCGGCGCGGCGCCAGGGTGAGTGGTCTGAACTGCACCCAAAGATCTCATCAGATCTCAATTGCTGGCGTTTCAAGGTTTTAATCATCGAGCCCGATTCGCCTCCGAGTCGTTCGAGTCAACCGCAAGGGGTTGAACCATGAGTACATTTTTCGTTTAATTCCATTCTGTATGGAGGAGTATGTCAAATGAAACTGAAACCTCTCAATGATCGTGTCGTGGTCAAACGAGTTGAGGAAGAAGAAAAGACTGCCGGCGGCATCATCATTCCGGATACGGCCAAAGAGAAGCCCATCCAGGGTGAAGTGCTGGCCGTCGGGTCCGGCAAGCTCATGGAGGACGGCTCGCGGCGTCCCCTCGACGTGAAAGCCGGTGACCGAGTCCTTTTCGGCAAATACGCCGGAACGGACATCAAGATCGAGGGAGAGGAGCTCCTCATCATGCGTGAGGACGATATTCTCGCCGTAATCGAGAGTTAGTCAGCTCTTTCTTATACTGGCGGCTGATTCATAACAGTTTCTCTCAGATTGACCATTTCACACAAGCGGAGGAAGCCTGATGGCTAAACAACTGATCTACGATGTCAAAGCGCGGGAAGCTTTGCTCAAGGGTGTGAACACTCTCGCCGACGCGGTCAAGGTTACTCTCGGACCCAAGGGTCGTAATGTGGTTCTCGAGAAGAGCTTTGGCGGCCCCAACGTGACCAAGGACGGCGTCACGGTGGCCAAGGAAATCGAGCTCGAAGACAAGTTCGAGAACATGGGCGCCCAAATGGTGCGTGAGGTAGCCAGCAAGACGAGCGATGTGGCCGGGGATGGAACCACCACCGCAACCATTCTTGCCCAGTCCATCTATTTCGAAGGCTCCAAACTGGTGGCGGCGGGAGCCAACCCCATGGCTTTGAAGCGTGGAATCGAGAAGGCCGTAACCGTGGTCATCGATGAGCTCAAGAAGATCAGCAAGCCCACCAAGGACCAGAAGGAAATCGCGCAGGTCGGAACGATTTCCGCCAACAACGACCCCACCATCGGCAACATCATCGCCGAAGCCATGAACAAGGTCGGCAAGGAAGGCGTCATCACGGTCGAGGAAGCCAAGGGCATGGAGACCACGCTGGAGGTGGTCGAGGGCATGCAGTTCGACCGCGGCTACATCTCCCCTTACTTCGTGACCGACCCCGAAAAAATGGAAGTCATCCTCAACGAGCCGCTCATCCTCATCAACGAGAAGAAGATCAGCAACATGAAGGACCTTCTGCCCATTCTCGAGCAGATCGCCAAGATGGGCAAGCCGCTGCTCATCATTGCCGAGGATGTGGAGGGCGAGGCCCTTGCCACCCTGGTGGTCAACAAGCTGCGGGGAACCCTGCAGGTCTGCGCCGTCAAGGCCCCCGGTTTCGGCGACAGAAGGAAGGCCATGCTCGAGGACATCGCGATCCTGACGGGTGGTCAGGTGGTGAGCGAGGAAAAGGGCATCAAGCTCGAGAGCGTCGGTCTCAATGACCTCGGCCGGGCCAAGACCATTCGGCTCGACAAGGACAATACCACCATCGTGGATGGCGCCGGCGACCGCAAGGCTCTCGAGGGCCGTGTGCGGCAGATCAGGACCCAGATCGAGGAGACGACCAGCGACTACGACCGTGAGAAGCTCCAGGAGCGGCTGGCCAAGCTGGTGGGAGGGGTTGCGGTCATCAGTGTTGGCGCCGCCACCGAGACCGAGATGAAGGAGAAGAAGGCGCGGGTCGAGGATGCCTTGAATGCCACCCGGGCGGCCGTGGAGGAAGGGATCGTTCCCGGCGGTGGCGTTGCCTACCTGCGCTGTATTCCCGCCCTGGCTGACCTGAAGCTTGACGGCGACGAGAAGCTGGGCCTCAACATCGTCAAGAGGGCCCTTGAGGAGCCCGCCCGCCAGATCGCCATGAACGCCGGCGAGGAAGGCTCCGTCATCGTCGAGAAGCTCAAGGGCGGTACCGGTGCCTTCGGCTTCAATGCCGAGCTCGGGGAATACGGCGATCTCATCGAGGCGGGGGTCATCGATCCCACCAAGGTTACCCGCTCCGCGCTCCAGAATGCGGCGAGTGTTTCGGCTCTCATGCTCACCACCGAGTGCATGATCGCCGAGCTTCCCAAGGAGAAGGAAGCCATGCCGCCCATGGGTGGCATGCCGCCCGGAGGTGGAATGGGTGGGATGTACTAAGCGAATGACAGTAAGTTCGGGAACGATTGGGGGCCCGGGACATTCCCGGCAACCCTGAATCGGCAGCCCGACGAGCCATGGAAAGCCCCTCCGTGCCGAGCGATCGGTCGGAGGGGCTTTTATTTCCGTTGAGCTCGACGGGTTAACCGCTTGACTTGCGGAAAGGGTGTGCTAAGAAAAAATCCTTTTTGCAACGGTCTCGCGAGGTTGCTCAACGGTCGAGGCAAGACCATTCGAAAGGGGGACGGAAAGCATGGATTACAAGGACACATTGAATCTGCCCCAAACAGCATTTCCCATGAAGGCCAGCCTTTCCAGGAAGGAGCCGGAAATCCTCAAGAAATGGGAAGAGACGGGGCTTTATGAGCAGCTGCGTGCGCAGAGCGCAAACCGACCGCTTTACATCCTCCACGACGGTCCTCCTTATGCCAACGGCCACATTCATCTCGGGACCGCCCTCAACAAGATTCTCAAGGACATGATCGTCAAGAGCCGCCAGATGAGCGGGTTCAATGCCGTTTACGTTCCGGGATGGGACTGCCACGGCCTACCCATCGAGCACCAGGTGGATAAGGAGCTCGGGGAGCGCAAGCGATCCATGACCCAGGTGGAGGTCCGTCGCCACTGCCGACGCTACGCCGAGCGTTTCATCGATATCCAGCGCAATGAATTCAAGCGCCTAGGGGTCCTGGGCGAGTGGGAGAACCCCTACCTGACCATGTCCTATGACTACGAGGCGTCCATAGCCCGGGAGCTCGGGCGGTTCTTCGAAACCGGAAGCGTGGTTCGCAGCAAAAAGCCCATCTACTGGTGCGCCAGCTGTCGAACGGCCCTGGCCGAAGCCGAAGTTGAATACCACGACCACGGGTCCCCCTCCATTTACGTCAAGTTCGCCATGGGCCAGGAGGGGAGGGCCCGCTTTCCCGAGCTGGGGTCGAAGCCCGTCCACGTTTTGATCTGGACGACAACTCCATGGACTCTCCCGGCAAACCTGGCCATCACGCTCCACCCCGACTTCGAGTACGTGGCCCTGGATGTGGGGGACGAAGTCTGGATAGTGGCGGAGGGGCTGGCTCAAAGCTGCATGGAAATTTTCGGGGTTTCCCGTTACAGCACGATCAGGACCTTTGGCGCCCACGAGCTCAAGTCCATTTCGTGCCGGCACCCGTTCATGGATCGCGATTCGGTGCTCATCCTCGGCTCCCACGTGACCCTGGACGTCGGGACGGGTTGTGTTCACACCGCTCCCGGCCACGGTCGCGAGGACTACGACATGGCCCTGGAATATGGCCTGGACGTGCTCTCCCCGGTGGATGACGACGGAAAATTTACGGACGAGGTGCCTCTTTTCGCCGGTCAGTTCGTCTTCGATGCCAACGCCTCCGTGAACGCCCATTTGAAGGAAGTCGGGGCCCTGGTGTCCGAAGGGCGCATCACCCACAGCTATCCTCACTGCTGGCGATGCAAGCAGCCCGTCATCTTTCGGGCCACCGAGCAGTGGTTCATCTCCATGGACAAGCAGGAGCTTCGTCGGCATGCTCTGGAATGGATCGAAAAGGTGGAGTGGGTGCCCGGCTGGGGGCGGGAGCGCATCCACAATATGA
>Ga0101944_10007179_pt1 | contig 11325 bp, 8 predicted proteins | sample DewCreD2012metaG_FD_75245 | JGI IMG/M metagenome (GOLD analysis project Ga0101944, IMG submission 75245) | Hot spring sediment bacterial and archeal communities from British Columbia, Canada, to study Microbial Dark Matter (Phase II) - Dewar... ... | reverse complement strand
CTCCCTTGTGGTCCGTGTCCATGCTCATGACCACGTGGGATCCGAAGGTCAAGGGCACCAAATGGATCTGCCGGAGCGAGGGGATTTCCTTCCTCATCTTTGGGATGAAGTCCAGCCCATGAACAAGATAAAGGAGACTGTCTACCTCGCGAGCCCAGGGCACGACGGCGTGGTACAGGGCTCCTTTTCGGTATTTGAGGCCGCTGACATGGATGGTCGGGCTTTTGCCGAAGGCCATGTAATAACCGCTCGATTCCCCCATGGTACCGTCTTCCTCTTTGTCTCGGGGATCGATGTAACCCTCGATGACGATCTCGCCTTGGGCCGGGATATCCAAATCCACAGTCTCGGCCATGGTTGTTTCCACGGGTTCTCCCTTGAGCCCTCCTGCCACGGAGAGCTTGTCTACCCCGGCAGGAACCTTGAAGATGGAGGCGATGAAAACCGCAGGGGGAACACCGATCGCCGTGGCGATCTCCATCTTTTTCCCTTCTTTTCTGTGCAGGGCATAGATGTCGGCAAGGGGCGGATTGAGGAGGGAAATGCCCAGGGTGTCCTTCCCCCGAACCTCCATGCGGTGCAGTCCACGGCCGGTGACCCCGGTCTTGGGGTCTCTGGCTGAAGAGATGCCGGAGGTGATGTAGGGCCCGGAATCCTTGGAGTAGTGCGTCAGAGCAGGAAGGACTTTTAGGAGGTCCACCTTGCCCTTGGGTAAGTGGATCCACTCAGAGGGGTCCTCTGAAACCATGAGGGGTCCAATCCTGTTCTCCAGCCTGGGGATGACCTCTTCCAGAAGGCGATCTTCTTCGAGCCCCAGGGCGAGAGCGAGACGCCGGACCGTTCCGAAGAGATTCCCGATGACGGAAATCTCGAACCCCTTGGCCTTTCGGAAAAGCACGGCCGGTGCTTTTCTTTTTCCCAGTTCAGAGAGGACTGTCGAAATCTCGTATTTCGGGTCAAAGGGCTTTGAGAGGGAGACAAGCTCTCCCTCTTGCCTCAAAACCTTGATGAAATCCCTGAGTGTCCGATGAGCTTTCAAGAAAGGCCTCACTTTCTAACAGGGTTCTGAAAAACTTTACCTCGCGATCAAATTGTCTCTTGCATCACGCCGCAGGCACAAAGGAAAAAAGGGACAAAGGCACAAAGCAGAGAAGAGGTGTACAGAGGGTCATAGGCTCCTAGGCACAAAACAGAAACTGCTGTTCTTTTTATTTGCCCTCTGTCCCCTTTTACCTTTGCAACTTTGTGCCTTTATTCCCCTTTGTGCCTTCAGCTGTCGGCTGATGCCTGCAGCGGGTTATTGAAACTTGTTTGCCTCTTTGAGGATCTTGACGGACCAGGGTTTTTCCTGGAGCTGGCCCCTCCCCAGCCTGATCCAAAGCTTGTCGGGGTATTTCTTTTCATTTCGCGACACCATGGCGGAGGCGAAGAAACTGCGGTACTTGTATCGCCGGTCAGAGGGGGTCAGGTCGCGAAGGATCATTTCCATTTCCTTGTCTTGAGGCACCAGGGCCGGATCGGTTAGAACAAAGGTGTCGTATTCTTTTTTGGCCATTTCCAATCTCCTTAATCCTTGAATCCGTATTTCTTCCAGTTCGTGAGGACCTTTTCCTGGATCTCTTTGGGATAAACCGTGTTGAAGGCCACCTTGATGGGCACATCCGACTTGGGCCAGTTCAAAGGGAAGGTGCAATCGAAAAGCACCTTTGCCCCCTTGCTCCACCTCCTGTCCTCAGGGCTCGCGAAGGGATTCAGAGGAGTACCGGGGGCATTTTCGTATTTGTGGATCCCGGTGATCGGGTGGCACTTGGTGGACAGAGCGTGTATGACTTCATCCTTGTCATAGATGTCCGTTTGGTCGTCGACGACGATGACCATGTGGAACCATGGACTCAGCTTGCTGCCGTAGATCAAGTTGGCGATTTGAGTCGCGATGCCGGTGTAGGCGGGTTTTACCCCCACCACGACCAGGTGATGGGTGGATTCCGGGAGCATGAAGACCCCGGTGATGGGAATCCCCTGGCTTTCCAAGAGCTTTCTCATCTCCAGACCCAGAGAGAAGGAACGGAGAAGCTGGCCTTCATCCGTAGGAACGCCCATGTTTGAAACCGCCATAATGGGATTGTCGCGATAGGTTATGGCCTTGACCCGGTACACGGTGCGCGGCTCCCTGGGAGAAGTCCGATAGCCGGTGTACTCCCCGAAAGGCGCCTCTTCGATCGTGAGATTGGGGATCACGTCCCCTTCAATGATGATCTCTGCGTGGGCCGGGACCTCCAAGTCGCAGGTTTCGCATTTCACCACCTCGATGGGTTTTCCCATCAGCATGCCTGTGAACTGGTCCTCGGGGATGGGGGAGGGGGCGCAGGCCGCCACTCCCGCCAGCGGATCGCAACTGATCACCGAGGCGAAAGGCATAGGTTTATTGCGGGGCACATATTTCCCGTAGAACATCTTGCCCATGTCCGAGAAGGGAAGCACAGGGCCGACCATGGTCTTTTCATCAAAGACCATCTGGCGATACATGCCCCAGTTGATCATTCCATTGTCCGGATCCTGAGAGACCACGAAGTGCCACGTGCAGAGGTATCTTCCACCGTCTCCATCGTGGACCATGGGCCCCGGGAGTTTGAAGAGATCCGCATCCTTGCCGAGCAGAACGTGCTGCTTGCAAGGGGCCTTTTTCTTGTCCACGACCACCGGATGGATCGGTTCGCTTGATGTCCGGCGCACGTACTCGTCTGCAATCTGGGGGACCGTGGAGTCGGGGTCCATGCCCAGGGCAATGGCCAACCGCTTGTACGTGGCGAGAGGCGCGCCAAACGCTTCGAAGCCGGGATAATCTTTGATTTTTTTAAAATAAGGGGAGGGGAGCTTTTTCTCGCACACCCTTCGGACAATGGCGCCCATCTCCAGATCCCAGTCCACTTCTTGCTTGACGGTCACGAGTTCGCCATACTTTTCCAACCCTTTGATGAATTCCCTGTTGTCCTTGTAAATCGGATATCCTGCCACCTTTCACCTCCTTTAGTTGGTCTTGGAGACCTCCTGGTCTCTCTTTTGATGGTTGCCTTACACAAATCCCCCCTGCTCCCCTTGATGAAAGGGGGAAAGACAGGAATTGTACTGCAGTGAAATTCCCCTCCCCTGGCGGGAGGGGCTAGGGGAGGGGGTTGAAGGGATACTGTTCCATGCCGCTTTTTCCCACCCCCACCTTTACCCGCCTCTGGCGGGTGACCTCCCCCATCGAGGGGGAGGAATGTTTAGCGTGCGAAAGCGAAACCGCTTCACCCCGCCTTGCTCAACTTGTCCGCCACGGCGGCCCATTTCCCCTGGGCCTGGAGGATGTACTGAGCCAGTTCCCTAACCACGCCTTTGCCGCCGCCTGCCTTTGTGACGAGGTCCGCGTCCTCTTTGGCTTGGGCCGACGCATCCCCCGGAGCCACGGAGAACCCCACCCTTCTCATGACGCCCAGGTCGATCATTTCGTCGCCCACGTAGCAGATGTCCTCATCCTTGAGGCCGGTTTCTTTCTCGAAATCGTCAAGCTTGCCGATCTTGGCGGAAGTGCCCCAGAGCTTTTCCGGAGGCACGCCGTAGATGGCGCCCACCTGCTCATCGGTGCGCGTGATCTTGCTGGTCAGAAAAGCCACGCCGATGCCGCCTTCGGCCAGGGCCTTGCACCCCAGGCGATCATGGAGAGAGAACATCTCGGATTTTTTTCCATCGTCCGCATAGTAGAGCACGCAGTCGGTCAATACGCCGTGGATATCGAGGATCACAAATTTAACCTTTTTGGCTTTCTCAAGCGCTTCCTGTGCACTCTTCATCATCTGTCCTCCTGTGTCTTATCTCAGGCAAGGGGCCTACTTGTAACCCATCTTGGTCACCTTATCCACCCACTCATCCCACTTGCCCATGGCCCTCAGGATGAATTCACACACCTCGCGGATGGGGCCTCTTCCTCCGGGCGCAGCCGTCACATAGTCGGCAATCGCCTTGGCTTCATCAATGGCGTCTGCAGTGGCCACGGAAAAGCCGACCTTTTTCATGATGCCGAGGTCCGTGATTTCGCATCCGATGAAACCTACGTTCTCGTCGCCGATGCCCATTTCCTTTTTCAGTTCCTCGATCTTGGCCCACCGGTCCGTCACCTTGAAATAGTTCTTTTCGAGCTTCAACTCCTTGGCGCGGTAGAGGCCCTCGCCGTCGATCGAAGAGGTGTCGAGATAGACGGGCCTGACGCCGTTCATGTTGAGGGAGAGGTCGCCGAACCCGTCCATGTGCCAGAAGGTGTATCTGCGCTGACCTTCAATATCCACCATGAAGGTGTTGGGCGTCAGCACCCCGTGGATGTCATGGGCGAAGAGCTTGAGTTTCTTTGCCTTCTCCTTTGCTTTTTCAAGATCTTTTTCACCGGCCATAGTTTCCTCCTTGTCTTTCTCCCTTCAATCAATCCCGTATTCTTTCCACCTGGCCTTCACCTTGGCCATGACGCTTTCCGTGAGCTTGATTTCCGTAGGTTTGACTTTCCAATCAAAGGGAATCGTCGCATCCAGGATAATCCGGGAGGTGATGAACTTGTTTTCATCCGGTCCGATGGCCGGGTCAAGCGGGGTGGACCGTCCACGGTTGATGATCTGGGTGCCCCGGGACGGGCTGTAGCGCGTGCCGAGCGCCCACCACACCCTGGGGAGATCGTCCGCGTTGATGTCGTCGTCCACGAGGATGATTCCTTTGATTCCGTAAGTGCCGGTGTTGCTGGCGATGACCGCTGCAGCCACCTGGTCTGCATGCCCCGGATACATCTGCTGCACGGAGACGACCACCCAGAAGCGTCCCGAAGCCTCAGGCAGGGTATACACGGTCTTGACGCCGGGGATCTGCATCTTGACCAGTTCGGTCCATAGGCTCGCATTGCGCACGAAAGCATAGAGCATGTGCTGGTCGCCCACAGGCCTGCCCACGCTCGTTTCCCAGAGGATCGGGTTGTTGCGATAGTAAACCCGCTTCACTTCGAGGGCTGGCTTGGGGATGGGCTTGATGAGCTCTTCGGTGTAGTAGCCCGTGTACTCGCCGAAGGGCCCTTCATTTCTCAGCTTCTCGGCATCGATCTCCCCTTCCATCACGATCTCCGCAGCAGCCGGGATCGGAAGGCCGGTCAGCTGGCCTTTCACGACCTCCACAGGCGCACCGCGAAGGGTGCCGACCACGTCGTAGCCGCTTTTTGCGCCGGGCACTGTGGCGGCACCGGCAAAGATGTGCAGGGGATCGCCGCCGATAATGGCGCAGGCGGGCATCTTTTTCCCCTTCTTGCCGTACTTCTTCAGAATCCTGTCGCCCTTCTTGCCCTTGAGGAGTTGCACGCCGATGGTCTTGTTGTCCAGGATTCCCATTCGATAGGTGCCGAGGTTGATGTCGCCGGTGTCAGGGTCCTGAATCGTCATGAACACGGCAGTGCCGAAGTAGCGGCCGCCGTCCAGTTCATAGAATTTGGGCGAAGGGAAAGCAAAGGTGTCCACCTTGTCCCCGTCCACGATGTTTTCAAAGATAGGGCCGTCTTTGACTTCCTTTGCCGGGATCACGTTCTTCGTGGCCACGTCCACCCACGCTTTTGTCAGCTCCACCATGGAGAGGTTCGTGCTCTGTCCCAGAATGATGGCCAGTCTCTTAGTTGTAGCAAAGGCACCGGTGAGAACCGGGCTCGTGTAGTCCTTGACGTTTTCGAACAGCAGGGCGGGTCCGGATTTCTCCTCGACGACTTTGCAGATATGGGAAAGCTCGAGATTCCAGTCGACCTCTGCCTTGATCCTGCGCAGTTCGCCCTCTTTTTCGCACGCTGCGATGAAATCTCTCAGGTCTTTCATGGCGCTCTGATCCTCCTTTCTGATGCTGATCCCGCGAAAGGCTCCTGCGGGATCCCAAAAAGTTTGGTCTATGAAAAGGCTGTTTTGCGTAAAGGCTGATTGAGTTGCAGTTCAGAAGAAGCTAAAAACACCATTGACTAAGTAGGATGACGTGTCAATTCGTATTTTTTTATGGTATCCATTAGCCCAATTTATGACTCCAAACATCCATGAGAAAAAATTACTGTTGCACCGAACGGGGCTCCGCCCGATGAACCGGGCGGCGTTCACGGATCTGAGCCATGGGATTAGTCCGTTTTGAGTTTAATGGGAGTAGTCGCCTTTTCAAAGAGGAGCTGCCAGCCGGTCTTCTTTCCAAGAACCGATTCCTTCTTCTTTTTGCCCCACACGGACTCGGGACGGGCCTGAACAAGGAAAATGCTCTCAGGGAACTCGAGGCTCCGGGAAATGGAATACTCGATATCTTGAGGACACCCGAAATGAGCCTCGACTTTCTTGGCGATTTTTGTGAGCTCAATGACTTCCCGGTCTTCGAGGCAGGGCAGCTTTCTCCTGTCAGGAGGAAGTTCCTTGTACTCCATTTCTCGGGTGGCCGGGTTATAGACAAACTCGGCGCCCTTGTCGGAGATGACTTTTTCGTCTATCTCATAGGTGACTTTGTCGACGAGGTATCGATCCGGCGTCACGTTGCCGGAAACCACGGCCTCGCCGAAACCGAAGCTTGCTTCCAGAGCGACCTTGGACTCATCTCCATTCACCGGATTCACCGTGAACATCACGCCGGCTGCCTTGGCATCCACCATGGTGAGGACCGCCACGCCGATAGGGTCATGATGGAGGGGGAGGTCGAGCCTTGCCCTGGCGATGATGGAGCGGGTGTTGAACGTGCTTGACCACACTCGTTGCACGTTTCTCACCACTTCATCCGGGCCGCTCACGTTGAGATAGGTTTCGTACTGGCCGGGATGGCTTGCCGGACCTGCAGATCGCGTGGCGACAAAAACATCCTTTTTCCCCGTCTCCTTGCAGAGCTGGGCGTAGTAGTCTCTGATCGTCTCTTCCATGTCCGGGGGCATCTTGATGGACTCCACGATCTTTCTCATTTCCGTGCCGGCGGCCTCAAATTTCATCGTATCTTCCACGTTATGGGCATCGGCTTTAAATGTTTTCAGATAGGCGAGCAGTCGGTCCGAGGCCTCCGTCTCCTTCATGAAGCGCTCGTAGGCCCCCACCCCTAGGGCAAAACCAGGCGGTACATGAAATCCGGCTTTGGTCAGCTCTCCGAGATTGGCGCACTTCTTCCCAACAATGTTGTTGTGCTCGGTCCCCAGTTCTCTAAGCCAGTAGATCCATTTCTCCGCCATCTTCTTTCTCCTCTTGCTTTTCGTGATGCCGGGGGCACCGGCGGCGCCCCCGGCTTAGAGCATTTCAGGCTATTTCGCCCTTTTCACAATAGTCACGATACCGGTGCTGCCGTCCAGCCTGACGATGTCACCGGTCTTGATCGTGGACGTGGCGACTCCGGTTCCGGTCACGGCCGGCAGACCGTACTCCCTCGAAACAATGGCCGCGTGGGACGTGAGACCCCCGATATCGGTCACAGCACCTTTTATTTTTGTGAACACGGGCGCCCAGGACGGGTTGGTGCACGGAGCCACAAGGATTTCACCCGGTTGAATCTTAACGATGTCCTCGAGGAGTTTGAGCACTCGTGCAGGCCCTTCCGCAATGCCGGCGGAGGAGGCAAATCCCTTGAGCTCATTCAGTTCGCCCGCTCCCTTGACATCTGCACCCTTGAGCCATTCGCTCACGGTTTCGGTCGTGATGCCCCACAGCATGACCGTGAAGGGTTCGGAAACCTCAGTCGGAGGTACTCCAAGGGCCGGGACCGCGTGCCAGTTCCTGGCGGCTTCCAGGATCTTCTCCCGTTTCGCGGCCTTCTCCTGCCAGTACTTGCCTCTCGTGGGAGCTCCAACACCCAAGGCCCAGGAGGTGGCCAGGTCTTCCAGCAGCATGGGAACCTCAAACCGATTGAAGAGATAGATGTCGTCCGGCTGTTTCAGCACATTGTACTTCGCCAGCAAGTTGCCGAAATCCCGGATTCTCCGGAACCAGATGGTGTGCAGCCAGTGTTCGACCCAGAAAAGATGATCCTCGGCATAGCGGTAGATGGAGCGGACCACGTTGAAGGCATCGTCGAAGGATTTCCTGTCGTCATCAGACTTGATCAGGGCCCGGTACTCGGCGACAATTCGGTCTCTTTCCTCGGAAATGGAGGTGAGAGACCTTTCGATTTTCTCGCCTTTCTCAAGCCGTTCTACATAGCTCTTGAGGTAGCTGAAGGGAACATCCATCTTGGTCACCCAGCTTCCCTCGTAATGATACCATCCGCTGCCGCAGGAAACGTAGAACCAAGGGTTCTTGATCCGTTCCATCTCCTCGAGCCACATCCGGCCGGGCTCCGACCCTTGAAGCTCCTTGATCTTTTCCGCAGCAGAGACATCTTTTTTCAGCACCTTGCTCACGGGCGATTGGCTCATGGCCAGCCGGCTCAAGCGGCAGAGCTCCTCTTCGGGCCTGAACATGGAGACGTCGGCACCGGCAACCATTTTGCCGATCGTACTCTCCTTGATCCCTGGAAAAAGCTTCCTCGCCGTGTCTACAAACATGAGGTAAGCGAGATAGGCCAGGTTCAGGTATTGGAAATGAAACTGCCATGCTTTGAAGATGAGGCTGATGATGGTGTTAAAGGATTCGATGAGATCCTGTGCTTGGGTGTATCCTTTGGGGATCGGCATCACTTCATGCTCCGGCACAAACTCGTCGAACTCCGAGGGGATCTTGAGGGCCTCCATCTCCTTTCCCAGTTCCTGGAATCGGTCATACCAGTGTTCCCAGAGCTTGTTGTAATTCTGGAACACATAGGGGACCCTCTTACCGAAGAGTTCGGCTTTCTTGCCGATCACTTCCGGCGGAGGCGGCTCCACCGGGGTGATGTACATGTAGCAACCCACGATCCTTTGAGCGATTCCTTGGGCAGGAGGAATACAGAAGACCCTGGTGGTGTATTGGGAAAGAGCGATCTGCCATGCTTCCTGGAAGATGTCATCGAGAGGGTAAAGCGGTTCTGGTGCGTGAATCTTGTCCTGAAACCAGAAATGCCTCTTTTCCCATTCCGCTCTGTCCTGGCTGAAAAGCCTCTGGGGTGGATACATGTCTTCCCAGCCTTCAAGCTCCTTGGGGACTTTGAAGTCATGGGGATCAGGAAACCGTCCTACACTCTTGTTGGTCATTTTCGCCCTCCTTTTAGTAAGGTTTAGGTTGTGGAAACGCCGATACGGATATTCGCAACACGGCAATCGTCTTGCGATTTTGCCAAGATCGCCAAAGTCTCCAGGGGGTTTCCAAAAAACGCGAATGGAACAGCTCTATAGCGGGCGGGAGGATCCGATGTGCTTGAAACTGGGTTGAAGCCATTCATCAATTAGAACCGTTCGCCAGAAAGAGGATTTAGTCAATGGGTTGGGAAATGATTAAGAGGGAAAAAAACAGAAGTAATATATCGGGTAAACAGATAATTATGTCAATTAGTTTTTTCTTATGATATATATAAATTCGTCTTATGTGTTGGATTTCTATATAAGTGGAGCTTGGCATAAGCTCAGAGAGATCAAACGATGCTGAATCTCAATCAGCTGAGAGTTTTTTACGAAGCCGCACGAACCGGCAGTTTCACCAGTGCTGCGAAAAAGCTCTGCATCACACAGCCCGCAGTGACGGCGCAGATAAAGAGCTTTGAGGACCAGTGCGATCTCAAGCTCTTCAAGAAAAAAGGGCGCAGCCTCTACCTGAGCGAAGAAGGGATCGCCCTTTATGAATACGCCAAACGGATCTTCGAGTATGAAAAAGAGGTGGAAGATGCGATCGAGGACATGAGAAAACTGAAACGGGGGACCCTGCGTTTGGGAACGAGTAAGGCCTACGCTCGCTACTTCATGCCTTTCCTCATCTCCAGATTTCGCGAAGCTTTTCCCCACATCAAGGTTCATCTTGACGAAGGGAGCTCCATGGATATCCTGCGCAGCCTCGTGGAGCTGAAAAACGAGGTGGCGGTCATCGCCAGAGTGGAAGAAGATCCTAACGTGGTTTTTCTGCCCTTCAAGAGGGATCGATTGATCCTCATCCTTTCTCCCGCGCATATCCTGGCCAAAAAGAAAAGCGTGTCTGTTGAGGAGCTGGTGCATGAACCCATGATCATGAAGGAATTGGGCTCAGGGACCAGGAAACAGGTCAACGAGATGTTCCACAAGAAAGGCCTGACCCCGAATGTGCTCATGGAAACAAGCAACACGGAATTCATCAAACAGCTGGTGCAGCGAGGGGAGGGAATCTCTTTCCTCGTGGAGGAAGCGGTGGCTGCGGAAATCCGTGACAAGCGATTGGCCACGGTTCCTGTGGCTGGAGAAAACCCTTTCCTCGATGTCAGCATCGCCTATCTCAAGGATCAGCACCTGTCCCACCCGGCGAGAGCCTTCGTGGACATGCTCCAAAAGATGGCGATTCAAGGACCGCAGGCAGGGGGATTGCAGAAGGTCATGGACGAATACTTCGCCCACTGGCAGGGCGGGAGACGTTAATTGCCCAATGTAGGCCTTTGGCCGCAACCAGAGTCTGCTGAAGCCCGGGACCTGGCGGGTGTGGTCTCTGGCTCCAAAGATCTACGCATCGTGCACAGAAGTTTCAGTTTAAGACTCTAACGATTCTCTCACCATCTCGTCCAAAGCCGTCACGAGGGCTTCAGCGAACTGAGCAGAATTGAGCTCCACGGGAAGTTCCGACACTTCAATGTCGGGCCGCAGGCTCTTCTTCAATGCCGGTGCGAAAAGAGCGTCCGTGGAGGGGTCGTAGAGGTCAGCCCCCTGGGTGCTTAATGCGGACCAGCCCCGCGTGGGAATGAAAAATTTCACCGGCCCTTTTGAGGCATTGAGTTTTCGGGCGACCACTTCCGCCGCTTTGCACACCTCGTCTCCGCTTGTGCGGGCCTGAACCCTGAATTCATCGGGAATGAAGATTTTTCGCTCATTGAGCCTCAGGTTCTTCCAGAGCGGATCTCCTGTTTCTCTGCGACTCAGGGGGCCGCAGCTCAGCATATCGAAACCGCACGGTGTGTAGACCTGGGGAATCCCCGCTTTTCCTGCCGCTTCCAGCCGATGGGGGCCCGCGGTCCGGTTGCCGCCCAGCAGATCTTCGATGACGCCTGCGGGCACCAGGTCCAGGACCCCGTGAAACAACCCCTGTTCAATCAGCTCTTCCATGGCGCTGTCGCCGATGCCCTGGGCATGAAAGGGGATCACCGTGTATCCCTTTTTTTCGAGAAGCGCCATGGCCTGCTGTCCGCACTCCTCAGCGAACTTGAAGGTGGTCATGGCGATGAGCGGGGAGGTGCTCACCGGTTTGA
>Ga0101944_10007177_pt1 | contig 11328 bp, 12 predicted proteins | sample DewCreD2012metaG_FD_75245 | JGI IMG/M metagenome (GOLD analysis project Ga0101944, IMG submission 75245) | Hot spring sediment bacterial and archeal communities from British Columbia, Canada, to study Microbial Dark Matter (Phase II) - Dewar... ... | reverse complement strand
CGAAAAACTTATTCCATAAATTCATGAGAAAGCGCTCCAGAGAAACAGGAGATTGAAACCCGGCGTTATTTCTTCTTCTTTTTGCCGCCCTTGTTTTTGCCGCCTTTGCCCTTGCTCTGCGGGGGCCGCGCGCCGCCTGATTTCTTGCCGCCGCCCTTGCCCGGCTGCTGCGCCTTGTCGAGCTGGCGCGCCAGTTCCTCACCCTGCTTTTCGAGTTCGGTGATCGTGGGTTCGTTGGCCTTTGGAATGTACGGCACGCTGATTACCACAATGGCGGCGATGAGCATGCACACCGCGCCCTGGATGAACATCCAGCGGTAACCCAGCGCCTCGTTGCCCGCAGTGAGGGTTTTCTGGATAATGGTGCCCGCGATCACAACGCTCAAAAACTGGCCGAGGCCGGTCACCGTGGAATAGAAGCCCATGTACAGGCCCATTTTGGACTCGGGCATGAGGGTGGGCAGAATCGTGGCCATGATCACCACGCAGATGGTCATGCCGATGGCGGCGAAGGAAATCACGCCGAATGCGATTTTGATCACGCCTTTGGTTTCCGAAGTTACATGCTTGTTGAGCGCGAGCATGGCCTTGAGTGTGTTTTCGCGGGCCGGGTTGTCCGCGCCCATGACCGCCGACACGGCCGCGCCACAGCCCTTTTCGTCCAGCCCGCCGTTCAGGCACCAGCGCATGGCCTCGGACTTCTTGTCCGGAAGGCCGTCTTCGTTGATGTCCTTTTTCTTGCCGCTGGCGTCCATCACAAACTGGTCTTTCACGAACGGCGAGAAATCCGCGCCGGAGACATCCACCTTCTGTTGCTGCGCCAGGGACGCGACCACCTCGGGACTGCCCAGATCCAGGTTCGAAACCGAGCTTTTGGGGCCAATCACGAAATACGCGATGACCAGGGCCGCGAACATGGTGAGCATGCCCGCGAACACCATGTGTTTGCGGCTGATTTTGTCTCCGATGATGCCCACGGGCACGGCCAGGATCACGGACACGATCACAATGGCGCCGAGCACATAGCCCGCGGGTTCGTTCGGGATGTTGGCGTAAAATTCCATGAACTTGGTAAAGAACTGCACGAACACGCCCAGGCCCAGCCAGAAGAACAGGTTCGAGATGAGGAAGATGGTGAGGTCGCGGTATTTCGGCAAATCACGCGCCACATCCACCAGGCTCATGGCCATGGCTTTGAAGCGGCTCTCCGGCTCGGGCAGCTTGTCCGGCACAAATTCCTTGATGGAGAACACCGTTGCCAGGGTGCAGCCCAGGTGCACTGCGGCGAGCACATAGAACGCCAGGAACTTGTTCGAGGTGTAGATAATGGAAAACAGAACCGCGTACGCGAGCAGGGTTCCGATGCCGCCGAAGGCGCTGAAGAATGCGTTGGCGGTTCCAAGTTTTTCGTTGGGGATGACCTCGGGCACCAGGGAGAAGTACGGCACGGCCGCGAACTGGATGCCGAAGTAGCACACGGTCAGCGCCGCCACCAGCGCCCAGATGTTGGTCATGTGCGGAATGAGCGCGATGAGCGGCGCGGAGATCAGCCCGCCCAGCAGCATGAGCGGCCGCCGCTTGCCCATGCGGGACACGGTCTTGTCGCTGAACACGCCGAAGAAGAACGACAGCGCGATCATGAGCTTGCCGATGCCCACGATGTACCCGCCCACGGCGTTGCCGATGCCGAACTGCGTCTGCAGGAACGGCAGCATCACCGCCCCGTCGAAACTCCAGAACCCCACCAGGCCGAAGTTGATGAGGTTCAGCAGCACCATGGTGCCGATTGTCGCGTTTTTCTTGTGTGCGTCCATGTCCGGTTGCCCTGACTCCCGTTCCGCCGAATTTTCAGATTCCCTGATTATTGCGCCGCACGGCGCATTTGCAAATCATAGCACATCACAACCCGCGCGGCAAAGGATTCGAATGCCTCATGCATGCGCGTTTGACGCTCCTGCGTTCCGGAAATAGAATGATTCCTGCGTGAGCCGCACGGCGCGGCTTCATGCGAAGATTGAACATCCGGAGGTCCGGTATGCCGGCGAACGACTGCATATTCTGCAAAATCGTGTCAGGGGAGCTGCCCTGCCACAAGGTGGACGAGGGCGAACACACCATCACCATCATGGACGCGTTTCCCGCCACCAGGGGCCACATGCTGGTCATCACGAAACAGCACCGCACGGATGTGCTCGAAATGACGGACGCGGAACTGGCGGAAACCAACATCCAGCTCAAGAAGGCCGCGGCCGCGGTGCGCGCGGTCACGGACTGTCCGGCCATCAACCTGCTGAACAACTGCGGCGCACTGGCCGGCCAGATGGTGTTCCACGCGCATTTCCATGTGATCCCTCGCTATGAGACCGACCAGTTCCAGTTGCGGTTCTCGAAAGTTCAGTCCAGCGACGATGAAAAAGCCGCGCTGGCCGCGGAAATCAGAAAAAGCCTGTGACACACGCACACCTCATGCCAGGAGATCGCTTATCCATGACCGCGCTGCGCGCCGCCGCAGTCATTTTTGTTGCAGCAATCATCTCCATGTCCGGCTGCGACCGGTTTCAGCGCCGCGCGGAAGATCCGTACAAAAATATGCGCACCGTGCGCCAGCAGAACATCACCAAAACGATTCCCGCAAAGGGAGTGGCCGCAATATCCGTCATGGAAAACCGGGGCGCGGTCACAGTGAATTTCGAGCCGGTGGACCAGGTGACCGTGATCGCGGTCAAGACCCTCAAGACTCTGGACGCGAAGCAGGCGGGAAAACACATCGCGGATTTCACCGTGCATTCGGAACTCAAGGACGGCGTACTCAAGGTTTTCACCAGATATCCCAGAGGATTCGATAACAAATATGACGCGCGCGTGGCGTATGAGATCACTGCGCCCGGGGGCACGGATGTGGCCATAGAAACGCAGACCGGCGCGGTGGCGGTCACCAGCGGAGCGGGTGATGTGACCGTAAAGACCGTGGCTGCGCCCGTGGCCGTAAGCGACGCACTGGGCGCCGTGACCGTGACCACGGATTCGGGCGATGCGCGCGTGCTGCACTGTTTCCGCGGCGCGTCCGTGAAAACCAAAACCGGAAACATCGAATTCCGCACAGAGGCCCCGCCCTCTGCCAGCACGGTTCTGGATACGAAGACCGGGCGCGTGGACATCCTCGTCCCGCACCACTCGAACTTGGCGATTTCCGTGGAGTCGCCCAATGCGGACAACGCCATTGCGGGCTTCACGACCCGAGCGCAAGGCGGCCGCCTCACCCTGGGCCAGGGCGCGTTCTCGCTGCACGCGCGCTCCGAAACAGGCGCCGTGTTCGTAATTCCTTTCAGCGAATAAAACAATGATTACCACATAGGCCACAGATTGCATGGAGGAAACGGCCCCTGGCCGCTTAAATTTCGTTGTTTTCTCCGCGTTCTCTGTGTCTATTCGTCTCCGGATTCTCCGTGCCAACTCCGCGCTCTTCTCCATGTATCCGCTCATGACGCCGCCGCAAACTTCCGCATTGACACCCGCAGACAGGCTGATAGAATGTAACGCGTATTCGCCGACAGAGCGCCGGGGACGCAACGGTGCGGCGCTTGCGCCGCGCTGCATGACCATGACGCCCGCGGCCATCAGACTTTCAGGAGATGATTTGACATGACCGGAAAAGCCATCCGACTCGAACGCATCATTAACCGCGAAACCGGGTGTTCGGTGATCGTGCCCATGGACCACGGCGTGACCGTCGGCCCCATTCCCGGACTCATTGACATGGGCAAAGCCGTGGACCAGGTGGCCAACGGCGGCGCCAACGCCGTGATCGGGCACCTCGGGCTGCCCCTGCACGGGCACCGCAAATCCGGCAAGGATGTGGGCCTCATTCTCCACCTGTCCGCCAGCACCTCGCTGAACACCGACCCCAACCAGAAGGTGCTGGTCAGCACCGTCGAGCGCTGCATCCGCATGGGAGCGGACGCGGTGAGCATCCATGTGAACCTGGGCGCGGACACCGAGGCGCAGATGCTCAAGGATCTGGGCGCCGTGTCCCTGTCGTGCATGGAATGGGGCATGCCGCTGCTGGCCATGATGTACTGCCGCGGCAAGAAAATCAAAAACGAGTACGATGTGAAAGTGGTGAAGCACGCGGCGCGCGTGGCCGCGGAGCTGGGCTGCGACATTGTGAAACTGGTGTACACGGGCAGCCCCGAGACCTTCCGCGAAGTGGTCGAGGGCTGCTCCATCCCCGTGGTCATCGCGGGCGGCGAGCGCATGGAAACCGACCGCGAGGTGCTGCAGATGGTGCGCGGCATGAAGGACGCGGGCGGCCGCGGCGTGTCTATCGGACGCAATGTGTTTCAGGCCAAGGACCCCACAGCCATGGTGGCCGCCATCAGCGCCATCGTTCACGGCAATGCGTCCGTGAAGGACGCCCTGGAAATTCTCAAGGACAAGGGCAGCCAATCCGGGAGCCGCGCCAAAACCGCAAGCAAGAAAAAATAACTGCCGGAAAGCAATGCCGCGGCGGGGCTGCACGGTCCCGCCGCTTGTTTTTGCGAAAGGAGATCGCCGTTATGAAGAAGTTCTGGGTGGATGTGCGGCCGTGGAACAAAAAGATCGTGACCACGGCCCTGGAGAGCGGCGCGCACGCCCTGGTCGTGCCCAAGGGCTGCGCGGAAAAAGTGCGCGAACTCGGCCTCATCACAACCATCAGCGAGGACGGCGATCTCAAGCTCGGCGCCGATGTGCAGGAAATCAAGATTCAGAACAAGAGCGACGAGGAACAGGTGGCCCGGCTGGGCGCGCACAAACCCGTGATCGTGGACACCACGGACTGGACTATCATTCCGCTGGAAAACCTCGTGGCGCAGAGCGACCACATCATCGCGCGCGTGGCCAATTCCGAAGAAGCGGCGACCGCGCTCACGATTCTGGAAAAGGGAACCGCGGGCGTGCTGCTGGCCACCACGGATTTCAACGAGATCAAAAAAACCGCAGCCCTGATTCTGCAGCACAGCGAAGCCCTGCCCCTCGAAGAGGTGGAAATCACGGGCGTGAAGCCGCTGGGCATGGGAGACCGCGTGTGCGTGGACACCTGCACGAACATGGTCCCCGGCCAGGGCATGCTTGTGGGGAACGCGGGCGGCGCCATGTTTCTGGTGCACGCGGAGAGCCTGGAGAATCCCTATGTGGCGGCGCGGCCGTTCCGCGTGAACGCGGGCGCGGTGCACGCATACATCCGCGTGCCAGGCGGCAAAACACGCTACCTGGGCGAGCTGTCCGCGGGCGACGAAGTGCTGATCGTCAACCACACCGGCGAAACGGTCCCGGCCGTGGTGGGCCGCTCCAAAGTGGAGAAGCGCCCGCTCATGCTCGTGGAAGCCCAATCCGCGAGCCACCCCGGACAACGCATGTCGCTGGTGCTCCAGAACGCCGAGACCATCCGCCTCACCAGGCCCGGCGGCGAAGCCGTTTCCATCGTGGCTCTCAAGCCCGGCGACCGGGTGCTGGCTTACCTGGGCGGCGAAGCGCGCCACTTCGGCATGAAAATCCAGGAGTCCATTCAGGAAAAATAATTCGCGTGCACGGCAATGTCCGATTGCGCCGTTCCGCAATGTATACAAAGCGCCCTGTCAACTCCCGGTGTATGTGTTTTTATACCCCAAAACCCCGAAAACACTTGACATCGCCTGATCAAAGTGGATATTCTTAATCGGAATCGGAACTAAATTTCAGGAGGAAAAAAACATGTCCGACGAACTCAAGAAACAAATCCTCGATTTTTTCGAATCAAAACGCGGCAAGAAGAACCGCATGACCTACAAAGATGTGCAGAAGGGCATGCCCGATGCCGACAAGCGCGCCATCAAGGTTGCGCTCGGCGAGATGGCCACTGATGGCTCCCTCAAGTACTGGTCAAGCGGCAGCACCACCTACATCATGCTCCCCGACCTGTATGAAGAACTCATCAAGCAGGGCGGCGAAGGGCACGAAGACTGAACTGTCCGCGGTTTCGCGCTTCGGCGCAATCTTCAGGATTCACATTTTTATGACTTCAAGCAGAAGCCAAGCCCTCATTTATGGGGGCTTTTTTCATGCGCGGAAAACCGGCGCCGCCCCGGTATGCGAAATGGACCCCGCGCGAAAAATGCTGTAAACTAACTGTGTGATGAAACCGGACAAGCAGACTCCAGACCGCAACCCGGACCTCACCGGACCCTACGACCGTGACGCATGCATCGAGTGCGGCGAATGCCTGATGAAGTGCCCGGCGCTGGGACTCAAGCGCGGCGATGCGCAGCGCGAGATCCGCGACCTGCGCGCGGGCCGCCCCGGCCGCTTCGTGCTGCGCCGCTGCGAGTCCTGCTTCGCCTGCAATCTGGTGTGTCCTCAAAAAGCAAATCCAGCCCAGTTGTTCCTCGATGCGTTCCACGCGGAACTCCAGCGCAAGGGCACGCCCGCATGGGCCGATTACTTCCAGCCGCACGATCCGGACAATTTCAGGCGGTTCATCACCGCGCGCATGCCCGTTGCCGAACGGCGCCTGATCGAAAAATGGGCCGACCGCTCGCCGTGCGAGGAATTCGTGTACCCGGGCTGCAACATCATCGCCGCGCCATACCTGATCCGGGCATGGTTTCTCAAGGACCTCAACATCCGCGGCGGCCTGGACCTGTGCTGCGGAGAAATGTACTACCGCACGGGCATGGTCGAACGGCTCGAACAGCAGGCGCGGCGGCTCGCGGATTTCGTGCGCGAACTTGGCGCAAAACGCATGATGATACTGTGCACCGCGGGCTATAACCTCTTTACAAACATCCTGCCCCGCCACGGGTTTGACGCGGACATCGAGATCACACCCTACCTTCCGTGGTTGTGGGAACAGATTCACAGCGGCGGCATTCCCATCGTGAACAAGCTGAACATCACGGCCACGATCCAGGAGTCGTGCCACGCCAAGATCATCGGAGACGAATACATGGACCTTCCGCGTCGCATCCTTGAGGCCTGCGGCGTGGAAGTTGTGGAAAAGAAACAGAACAGGGACTGCGCGTTCTGCTGCGGCATCGGCGGCGGGTTCCCGCCGGGCAGCGGATACCACCCCGTGGATGTGACCCGGGCCACGCTGCGCGTGGCGCGCGAAGCAGCGCGCACGCGCGCACGCGCCCTGGTGTGTTACTGCGCGGGCTGCATGCAGAGCCTGTGCGCGGGCATGGCCGCGTACCCCGCGCGCATGCCCGTGTACCATCTGTTCCAGGTGGTGCAGCAGGCCTCGGGCGAAAAACCCGAACTGCGCCTCAACGCGCAGCGCGGCCGCCTGCACATTCAGGGCATGCTCACCCGCCAGGTTCCCAAGCTGCTGAACCCGAAACGGAAACCCTTGACGCAGCCATGAAAAAATCGGTATGAAACAGTAACCGGGCAGAACACGCCGAATCAAACGCCGGAGGTATACGCCGTGTCGAGAATCGTGAAGGAAGCGGATGTTGCGGTCGTTGGTTCCGGGCCGGGCGGCGCCACCGTGGCGCGGCAGATGGCGCGCGCGGGCAAGAAAGTCGCGCTTCTCGAATGGGGCCGCGACTGGCGCAACAGCCCCTTCTACGGCACCCACACGGGCTGCCTCATGTACACCGACAAAATGGGCATGCTGCTCACCAAAGAGAAGCTCAACATCGTGCGCGGCATCATGACCGGCGGGTCCTCGAACCTTTACTGCGGCACTGCGTCCCGGCCCCCGGCCTGGCTGCGCGACAAGTACGGCGTGAACATTGACGCCGAAGTCAGCGAAACCATAAACGAACTCAAGATCGGTCCTCTACCCGAAAAATACATCGGCGATGCCTCCAAACATGTGCTGGACGCGGCCCTGTCCCTGGGCCTGGACTGGGAGCCGTATCCCAAGTTCATGAACCCGGACAAGTGCAACGGCGGCTTCAAGTGCGGCAGCGTGTGCATGCTCGGTTGCAGTTGCGGCGCCAAATGGACCGCCAACGAATACATTGACCAGGCCGTGCTTGCGGGCTGCGAGCTGATCACCGGCGTGCGCGTGCGCCGCGTGATCCACGACGGAACCCATGCGCACCGCGTGGAGGGACGCCTCTACGGAATGACTCCGCTCGAGGTGCGCGCCAGAGTCGTGGTCCTGTGCGCCAGCGGCATCGGGTCTCCGCGCATCCTGCAACAGTCGGGCTTCATGAAAGCGGGCCAGGGCATGCTCATGGATCCCACGGTCATGGTGTACGGCGCATACGACGGCCCGGGCACCTACGCGGACCCGCAGATGTCCGTCGGCTCCTACGACGACAGCAACGGCTACATCTTGAGCCACCTCATGGACCCCTGGCTGCTGTATCCGCTGATCATGATGCTCAAGGGGCCGGGCTACGCCCTCACCTTCCCGCGCTACAAGCGCACGCTCGGCATCATGATCAAGGTCAAGGACGAAGTGGCGGGCGGCGTGTTTCCGGACGGCTCCATCAGCAAGCCCATGACCGTGCGCGACAAAGAGCGCCTGCGCCACGCCGAGAATGTGTGCCACAAGATCCTCATCCGCGCGGGCTGCAATCCGCGCACCATATTCACCACGCCCCTGCGCGGCACTCACCCCAGCGGCACCGTGCGCATCGGCGAAATGCTCGATTCCAACCTCAAGCTCCATGAGCTGAACAATTTGTATGTATGCGACGCCAGCGCCTTCCCCGAAGCCCTGGACCGCCCCATCGTGCTCACGGTCATCGGCATGGGAAAGCGCCTGGCCGCACACCTGCTCAAAACGCATTTTGCGTGACCGTTGCCCTGGCGGACCGGTTGCCGGGAGGAAAATATGGGATTCCGTTTCTTTCGCAGAATCAGAATCGCGCCGGGCGTAACTCTGAATTTGAGCAAATCCGGGGTGTCCGCATCCTTCGGCCCGCGAGGCGCGAAATTCACAGTGGGACCCCGAGGCACGCGGCAGACCGTCGGCATCCCCGGCACGGGCCTGTTCTACACCACCACACAGTCTTACAAAAGCAAACAGCCGCCCCGGACGCAGGCGCAGACGGTTCCGGCACAATCCCTGAACATCGGCTTTTTCAAAAGCCTCGTGATTCCCGCGGATGAGAAATCGTTTGTTGAGGGGTGCAAGGCGCTGCTGCAAAATGATTTGCAGGCCGCGCATGCGCATTTCGCCCGCTCGGGCAGCGCCGACGCGTGCTTCATGGCCGGCGTCATCGCCCTGAAACTGGACATGACGGCCGACGCGGAACAGCGCCTTCAGGCCGCGCTCCAGAGAAAGGAATCCCTGGGCGCGCTGCTCAACAAATACGGCATTGAAGCAGGGGCGAACATTCCGATCACGGACGAAATTTCCGCATTCGTTCAGGCTGACGCGAAAGGCGCGCTCCTGGTTCTCACGGAAGTTTACCAGGAGCAGAAAAATTTTGACGCGGCGCTCAATTGCCTGTTCGAGCTAAGGAAATTCGATCCCGAAGACATTCTTGTAAAACTGTCGCTGATCGAAATCTATTATGAAACATTCGAGTCGGACAAGAGCCGGCTCCAGTCCATTTTGAACCTGTCCAATGGCGTCGAAAATCTCTCGCCCGTTCACACGGCCATCCTGCTGTACCGCGCGAGCGCGCTGCGGGTTCTGGGGTTGAACGAAGCGGCAAGGGACATCCTGACCGGCGCCTTGAGAAAGCGGAAAGATCGCTCCGAGGATCTGTTAAACGCAATCCAGTACGAACGCGCGCTGGCGTACGAAAACCTCGGCAAGCCGCAGCTTGCAAGAAAAGATTTTGAAAAGATATTCGCCGTGAATCCGGAATTTGAAGATGTTGCGAAACGGCTCGGGCTTGGATGACGGCACAATTGGACAATGCCCGCTTCATGCATCGGTTCATAACTTTTCGATAAACTCGGAAACGGTCATGCCGGAATGCTTGATGATGGAAGCGAGTGTTCCCCGATCCAGCGGTTAGTTTCCATGCACAGGAATAATCACAGGATTAGGCACGCGCCGGATTTCACGAGCTTTACATGACTTCCCCTGCGGCTTTTTTCCGTCCAACCGAGCTTACAGAACACGCGCACTGCATCCTTGCCGCTGACGGCTGGAAGCGCCGGGGTCATCAGACGGCAATCTCATAAAGTTCGGGATTGGATTCCGCCGCGATTTTTATGTCTTCCGGGGGCATGTCTTCTATGTAGAGTTCGATGGCTTCACGGATGCTGGACATGGCTTGCTCAATGGTGTCTCCCTGCGAAACACATCCGGGCAGTGAGGGAACCTCGGCGACAAACCCGAAATCCACGCCTTTTCGGATTAACACTTTGAACTTCATGCGGCGCCTCAAATTCCAACTCTTGATTGATTATAACCTGTGACAGAAATTATGGAAATGATGGAAAATCGCAGTTGGTGAGCAAGAAAATTGCCGCGGCCGTCAGTAGCGGGCGTGTTTTATGGCGCGGACGCGGTCCAGGGGCCAGAACTGGATCCATGCTTTGGCGACCACATTTTTGCGCGGCACGAAGCACAGGCCGTCCTGTTTTTTGTAGGGCCATTCAGCATCGGGGCAAAAACGGCTGTCGCTGCTGTTCCACCTGTTGTCGCCCATGAAGAACAAGTGATCGTCGGGCACTTTGACCTTGGGGAAGTCGGGCTGGTACGGCGCGCCGTGCTCCCGGTTCAGATACGGCTCGTCCAGCGCTTTGCCGTTGACGAAGGTGACGCCGCTTCGCACTTCCACTGTGTCGCCGCCCACGGCGATGAGGCGCTTGATGTAGTTGGTAATGCTGACATGCTTGTACACGCCCAGGTTGTAGGTTTTGCGATCGGCCTCGCGCGTGGATTTGAAGATCACGATGTCGCCGCGCTGCGGGTCCCCGAGCCGGTACTTGAGCATGGACCCCATGAGGCGGTCGTTCTCATAGAAGGTGGGGATCATGGACCCGGAGGGGATGTAAAAGGATTGCAGAAACAGGGGGCGCACAATGAACATGGCGACCACGAAAGCGATGACCAGAGACTGGATCATGTCGCGCGCCCACTGCTTGGGCGTGGGGGCCACGCTAATCACGGTGGAGGCGTTGCCAAAGGGCGTTTCCACGGTGACCGGCGCCTTGCCCACGGGCCGGGCGGGCTTGATCTTGATGATGGCGATTCCGTTTTTGGCCTGGACTTTTTCTTCGAGCTTGAGCTTTTTGCAGCGGAAAGTGACGGGGATTTCTTCCTTGATTTTGCGTTTGGATCTGGCGCCGGAGCCGCCGGAAGGAATGAACATGCAGCGCACGGTGGACTCCTGCTGCCCGTCGGACACGATTTTGTCCGGGGACGCAGAGATGTCCACCGTGTACTTGCTG
>Ga0101944_10007176_pt1 | contig 11329 bp, 10 predicted proteins | sample DewCreD2012metaG_FD_75245 | JGI IMG/M metagenome (GOLD analysis project Ga0101944, IMG submission 75245) | Hot spring sediment bacterial and archeal communities from British Columbia, Canada, to study Microbial Dark Matter (Phase II) - Dewar... ... | reverse complement strand
CAAAAGGCAAAAATTATGAAGCAGACGTTGTTATTGTCAACGCTGATATGGCTTTTTTTGAGACCAAGGTTTTACCGAAGGAGTACCGCAGTTATGATAATGGTTATTGGCGTAAAAAGACTCCATCCCCTTCTGCATTTTTGATTTACTTGGGGTTAAAAGATAACTTGCCTTTGAGTAAGCACCACAATCTTTATTTTGCTTCTGATTGGGATAAGCATTTTGATACCGTCTACAATAGCAGGAAATTGCCTAAAAATCCGTCTTTTTATTGGCATGTTCCAAGTAAGACTGATCCATCCCTTTCTCCCAAGGGTGCGCATAGTGTTATGATTTTGGTGCCAATGCCTCCTGGGCTTTTTCTGAATAAGATACAGGAGAAAAAATTTTGTGATATGATTATTTCTAAATTTGCAGAACTGAATAAAATTAATAAAATAGAGAGCCAGATCTTGGCGAAAAAAATTTATAGTTCAAGGGACTTTGCTTCAGATTATAATTCTTATCAAGGCTCTGCTTTTGGTCTTTCGCACACACTTTTACAAACAGCGCTCTTTAGACCTAGAAATTATTCAAAAAAACTTAAGAATTTGTTTTATGTTGGACATCATACAAATCCGGGTATAGGAGTTCCTCCGGTTTTAATATAGCCCCCTGCTTGGTTCCGGCCTATTTGCCGGTTCTTCCGGTAGATCCTTTTGATAGAAACGCCCTGTATGAAGATGTGGGCAATTATGACACGGGATATTACATATCTCGTTCCGCAACTTCCGGAGCCATAACTTTATCTGCTCCTTCCGCAGAGCTTGGCAAGCAAATAAAAATAACCCGGTAGAGTTTTTTAGGACAGTTGTTCTACTAAAACAACCTGCAAAGGCACTGCTCCGTAGGGGGAGTAGCGCATTTCAGACATTGCTCGTATGGACCCTCTTAAGAGTCTTACGAATTCATCCTCCCTCATTTTACCAGCCAGTTTCTCCAGCGCAGAAAGTTCTTCTGGGGTGTGATCTTCGGCAATCAGCGCCTTGGCGTCTGGAGCAACGCGCAGAGTTAGGGCTTTGCGAAAATGATGTATTAGTTCTTTGGTAAAGTCCGCAAAATTAACTCCTTCCCGAGATATTTCTTCCAAATATGCCAAGGCGTTAGATAAATCTTTCTCACCGATAAGCTCCGCCATTTTGGCAACTTTCTGAAAAGATGTTCTACCCAAGGCGCGGGAGGCATCTTCAGTTTTTATTTCGTTGGACATTCCGGATAACTGATCAAAAAGTGATTCGGCATCTCTTAGGGATCCTTCCGAGGCGGAGGCGATTACATCCAAGGCCCCTTCTTCGGCTTTGATATTTTCCTGCTCCGCTATTGTTTTAAGCTTATCTATAATAGTTTTTTTAGATAATCTGGAGAAAAAGAATCTTTGGGCGCGCGAAGATATAGTGGCGGGTATTTTGTCGTATTCGGTGGTTGCCAGAATAATTACGCCATGAGCGGGGGGTTCTTCCAGGGTTTTAAGAAGCGCGTTGGATGCGGCACCGGTTAGCATATGAGCTTCGTCTATTATGTAAATCTTATAACGGGCCACAACCGGGGCTACTCGTATGTTTTCTTTAAGCGCTCTTATCTCGTCAATTCCGCGGTTGGAGGCGGCGTCTATCTCAATCACATCCATTGCGTTGCCCTCGTCTATTTGCCGGCAAGAGGAACACTCGTTGCAGGGCTCTCCCAGTAGGGCGAATTCTTTTTCGGACAGTCTTTTTTCGCAGTTGTATAGTTTGGCCAATAGTCTGGCGGTTGTGGTTTTGCCACTGCCTCTTGAGCCATAAAGGAGGTAGGCGTGGGCCAAACGCCCGGTTTTAGCGGCATTTTGGAGAACTCGCACATTGTCTTCCTGCCCTAAAAGCTGGGACAAGGTGCGGGGTCTGTATTTGCGGTAAAAAGCGCTCATGTGCAAAGTAAGTACTCTTGGATTATCCACGCAACAGCTATAATATTCAAGATAGGAGGGTTTACAGAACGATTTTAATAATTTGCCAAAAATAATATTTGTCGCAGCTTTATGCGGGATAGCTGCTTTTTTCATACTACAAAAAGACCGCATTATAAACATAACAAATCCAGTTGCTCGAACTGATAGTGCTTCTATTACTCCTACTTTGCCTACCAGTACCGCCAGCGCTACTGAAATATCCAATACCTCAACGGTGGCTGAGCTTTCTTTTCCGGAGGTTGTCGCACCAACTCAAATAAGGGGTATCTATATGACCGGATGGATTGCTGGTATTCCATCCCGCGCCAAGGCATTGGTTTTAAGGGCTAAGAAAAATAATTATAACTCGGTGGTGGTAGATGTAAAAGATTATTCCGGCTATGTTTCTTATAAGACCGGCAATGAATTAATTTCTAAATACGGAGCGGAGGGGCAACCTAGAATTTCGGACATAGATGGTCTTTTGAAAATGCTTAAAGAGGAGGGTATGTATGCGATAGCCAGAGTAACTGTTTTTCAGGATTCAGTTCTTTCTAAGGGCAATCCCGATTGGGCTATTAAAAGCAAAGCGACTGGCAAGTTGTGGAGGGACAAGAAGGGTCTGGCTTGGATGGACCCCGCCTCTAAGGATGTTTGGGATTACAACATAGCCATAGCCAAAGACGCCCTGAGGAGAGGATTTGATGAGGTTAATTTTGATTACGTGAGGTTTCCTTCGGATGGAAAGCTTTCGGATATGCAATTTCCAATTTGGGATGGTAAGAACCAAAAAAGAGAAGTTATGCAGGACTTTTTTGCTTATACCAGAGAGGCGATGGGCAGTTCTAGGATATCAGCTGATTTGTTCGGATTGGTTGTGGTGCGCGAGGATGATATGGGTATAGGTCAGGTTTTAGAAGATGCGCTACCTTATTTTGATGCAGTTGCTCCGATGACCTATCCATCTCATTACGAGGTTGGCTTTTTGGGGTATAAAAATCCTGCGGATTATCCATATGAGATTATGAAGTACTCTTTGGAAAAGGCCGCCCAAAGAGCAGGCGCTTCCACTTCCTCTGTGGCAAAAATACGTCCTTGGTTCCAGGCTTTTGATATGGGTGCTGTTTATGGAGAAAAGGAAATTGAAGAACAAAGACGAGCCCTAGAGGAAACTGCCGCGGGAAATGAGTTGTTTGACGGGTATCTTTTATGGGACCCCGCCAACACATATAATATGCTTAAATAGTCCAGATAATGGCATCTATTTTTAGCAAAAAAATACCGCTATATGCGGCCATAAGTACACTATTGCTGATATCCGGCGCAGCTGCGTTTTTTATATGGCAGGCAAATGTGTCTGCTATTCGGGTTTATACCGTTCCGGCAGGAACTCTTTCTTTGCCGGAGATGAAATATGGCTCTTGGCCGGCTCTATCTGACCCGGATTTTTTTGCGAGGGTTAAGGGGGAGATGATATCTCAGAGGGCTGATTTTGTGTTGGCGGATTTATCTGCGATGGAAATAAGTGTTTACAAAGGAGGAGAGGAGTATAAAAAATTTCCTATTTTAACTAAGGGCCGGGAGGGTAGTTGGTGGGAGACTCCGGCTGGTTTGTATCGCATAGAAAGCAAAGCAGAAAATCATTTTTCTTCTTTTGGGCAGGTTTACCAGCCCTGGAGTATGGCTTTTCAGGGAAATTTCTTTATACACGGATGGCCTTATTATCCGGATGGGCGGCCGGTAGCATCCAGTTTTTCCGGGGGTTGTATAAGATTAAAAGATGAGAGCGCTAAGGAGATTTTTGATTCAGTTAAGGTGGGTACTCCGGTTTTGGTTTATCAGAAGTCTTTTTCGCCGGATGATTTTTCCTATTCTGTGAATCCAGCTCTTAATGTCCCAAGTTTTCTAGCAGCGGATTTAGGTAATAATTTTGTTTTTTTTGAAAAATTTTCCGAAGATCAGATTCCTATAGCATCCATAACCAAGTTAATGACCGCGCTTATCGCCGCGGAATATATAAACTTAGACGCGCAGATAACAGTACCTCCCCAAGCCATTGTTTCCACTACGGTAGCCAGATTAAACCAAGGTCAGGAAGTGCGAGCTTATGACCTTCTGTTTCCGCTTCTGCAAGAATCTTCCAACGAAGCAGCCGAAGCTCTGGCGTCGCGCTTGGGCAGATCTAGGTTTGTGTCGCTTATGAACGAGAAGGCCAAGGCCTTAGGTATGAGCAAGACCAAATTCACAGACCCCTCCGGGAAAGATGCCGGCAATGTTTCTTCTGCTCAAGATTTATTTGCCCTGCTTAAATATCTTTATTACAACCGAAGCTTCGTGTTGGACTTGACTGCCGGCAGAGTTACCAACTTAGCTTATGGAGATCAGGAGTTTGAGGATGTTAAGAATTTTAATCTTTTTTCCGAAGAAGAAGGTTTTAAAGGAGGCAAGATAGGTAAAACAATAGCCGCCAAAGAAACAATGGTTAGCGTTTTTGAAATAAACCTACACGGAGCCAAAAGGCCCGTGGCGTTAATTGTTTTGGGGAGTTCGGAGGTTGGAGGGGATATGAACACCCTGAGGTCGCAAGTGGAATATAGATTCAAATAAATGATAATGTCCTCGGAGTCTTCTTTTGAGATAAGGATGGAGCATTTTTCCGGTCCGATAGAAAAATTATTGGAGCTGATTGAGGATAAAAAACTTGATATAACCGAAGTTTCCTTGCGTTCGGTTACTGAGGAATTTCTTAAATATTTAGAGGAAATTAAAGATGTCGCGGAAAATGAAAATATTCCGGTCTCTTCGCGTTTGCGACTTAGGGTGATTGTGGATTTTTTGTCGGTCGCTAGCCGTCTTATATTGATAAAATCCAGATCTCTTATTCCAGACGCTCCGTCTTTGCCGGAAGAAGAGGAGAGTATTGCCGATTTAGAGAGGCGACTTTTGATGTTTAAGGCTCTGCGTCCGGCGATGAAAAGACTAGCCGAAGCTTGGGCCACTTCTTCGCCTATGTATGCCAGGCCTTATTTTTTAACCCTGCCTCCTTCTATTTTTCGTGGCTGGGGAGGAGGGGATTTCTTTTTCCCGGGCAATAATTTAAATGCGCAATCTTTGCCCGAAAACTTAGATTCTCTTTTTTCGGTATTTCGCAGTATTTTGCAGGAGGAAAAGACTATTCAGGAAAAACTGGTCAGTTTGGAGGCCGAAATGTCTCGGGTGGTATCTAGGATAACTTCTTTAGGTAGCACTTCTATGAAAGAATTATCCGGTTCTTCCGGTAAGCGCGGGGAGATAATAGTGTTGTTTTTGGCGCTTCTACACCTGGCCAGAGAGCAGGCAATCCGTTTAAATCAGGAAGTTCCTTTCTCTGATATACTCATTGCGCCCGCAAATTCCTAAAAACTAAAATGACCGCGGAAGATAAGGAAAAATTAATAGCCCAGCTGGAAGCCCTACTTTTTATTCATGGCGAGCCGATGAGTGTATCTGCTATTACCACCCATACGAATAATTCCGAAGAGGATGTTTTGGAGGCCGTGAATGAGCTGGAAAAGAGGTTGGAAGATTTAGGAAGGGGTCTGAAAATAATAAACTCAGGAGGCAAACTGCAGCTTGTTACCAAAAAAGAGTATGCCGGTGTTCTGGAAAAATTCGTAAAAGATGAACTTTCGGAAGATCTTACTCCGGCGGCTTTGGAAACAGTTTCCATAATTGCTTATTTGGGTCCCATAACTCGCGCCAGAATAGAATATTTGCGCGGAGTTAATTCCACCTTTACGATTCGCAACCTAATGTTGCGGGGCATTATAGAGAGAGTATCTTCCGGGGAAAAAGGCGGTGGAGTCTGCTATCAGCTTGCTCCAGATGCACTTCGCCACTTAGGAGTTTCTAGTTCCGGGGAGCTGCCTCTTTTTGAGGAAACCAAGATGATGCTTTCAAAAATAGAGGGCAAGGAGGAGGAAAAGCCGGTGGAGGAAACAGCGGAAACGGCTATGAACGAGGCTGGACAAGGGGAGGAGGAGAGTGATAAACAAGATGAAATAAGGCAGGATTAATGAATAACAAAGAAGGAGATTATAAAAAAATTAATTTGTTGATAGTTTCCATTGCCTGCGCCACTGGCGCGGTTTTTGCGTATTCTAGCGGCCCTGCTCCGGTCCCTTCCACTCAAACCGCATCTTTATCGCAGAATTTTGGTCGCCCTCGTGCACCTATCATCAATCTCCCTTCCGAAAGCGAGCACAAGCTTTCCATAACTTCCGGTATAACCAGATTTCAAGAAAGTGAAGACATTGCTCCTAGCGCGCCCGCGCCCCAAGATACGCAGATAAAAAAAGATACCTCAGAGGCCAATCCTCCGATTTTACCGCCTGCCCCAGAGGAGAAAAAAAATGATCCTCCGATTTCTCAACCATCCGAAAAAACAATAGCCCCGCCTGTGTTCTTTGGAGAGATAGGGTTGGTTCGGGGTATCGCGGAAGATAAGAGTATTTACGAAAAAAAGAACAATAAAAGATGGCCTCTGGCTTCCATTACCAAGGTTATGACAGTTATGGTCGCGATGCGAGAGATGGACCACAATCTGATATTGGAGGTCAAGGATTCGGACTTGGTTTTAAGCAACACCGGGCAATCCAAAAGAACAATTTTTGCCGGCGATAAGTATTCCGTTTTGGAACTTTGCATAATGGCTCTTTTGCCTTCTAGCAACGAGGCGGCGGATGTTTTGGCCGCGGGTATAGGCCGAGATAAATTTGTTGCGGAAATGAACCGGCTGGCGTTGGAGTGGGGGATGAAAGACAGCCACTTCGAAGAACCAACCGGGCTTTCTGTTTTAAACCAATCCACCGCTTCCGATGTGTTTATTCTGGCGAGACGTTTTTTGGAAAATAAACAATTGGCGGAAGTGTCTTCTGCGGGCAAGTATGTTGTTTTTAATAAAGCAACCGGCAAATCAGAAAATATTTCCAGCATTCATCCGTTTGCGGGTACGGAATATTTTTTGGGTGGCAAGACCGGATTTACAAATGCATCACAAGGCAATCTTTTGTCAATTTTTTCGGTATCCGGCAAATCTTATGCCATAATAGTCTTAGGTTGTCAGGACAGAGAAGCAGAGACTTCTGCTCTGCTTAGCTGGCTAAGAAACTCATTTTTGCGTTAAAAATTAAATCAGATGTATCAAACTCATATATCCTTAATTTTAAAAAATCTTTTTTTGTTTGCTTCTACTTTCGCAGTGGCTATAGCTATGGCCCCTGTTTTGACCAAATATTTATATGAATACAAGTGCTGGAAAAAAAAGCCCCGTACCACTTCTTCGGATGGATCTGCCACTCCCATAGTAACTGCCCACCATGCGGTTAAGGAGGTTAGCACGCCACGGATGGGAGGAATTCTCATCTGGGCGACTATCCTTATAGTTGCGGCGTTTTTCTATATTGTTTCTTTGATTTGGCCGGATTCTTCTTTGAGCAAATTCAATTTTGTTTCTCGCAGTGAGACTTGGTTGCCTCTGTTCACTCTTTTCTCGGCATCCATCTTGGGCTTAGTGGATGATTTGATGGTCATTGCGGACAAGGGCAAGTATATAGGTGGGGGAATGAGGTTTAAGGTCAGGGTAATGCTGGTTGCGTTGATAGCTTTTCTAGGCGCCTGGTGGTTTAACGTTAAATTGGAATGGAGCAGTATTTTTATCCCGTTCTATGGAAATTTGGAGATAGGTCCTCTGTATATAATTATTTTCATACTGGTCGTTTTGGCGACTTACAGCAGCAGTGTGGTGGACGGGTTAGACGGCTTGTCTGCCGGAGTGATGCTCCCGATATTTCTGGCTTTTGGGGTGATAGCTTACTCTAATGGTTTTTATGATCTGGTTGCTTTCCATACTGTTATTATTGGAGCTTTGGTGACTTATCTTTGGTTTAATGTTCATCCTGCTCGTTTTTATATGGGTGAAACTGGCATTATGGGGCTGACTATAACTCTGGCAGTTATCGCCTTTTTGACCAACTCGGTATTCTTTTTGCCAATAATAGCTTTTGTGCTTGTGGCAGAGTCGGCTTCGGTTATTATCCAACTCACCTCCAAGAAAATATTTAAAAGAAAGGTTTTCTTGGCCGCACCCATACATCATCATTTTCAGGGTTTGGGCTGGCAGGAATCTCAGATAACTATGCGTTTTTGGATAATATCGGCGATGTTCTCTATCCTCGGATTGGTCATATTCTTTTTGGCAAAATTTAAGTACTTAATTTAAAAAATCAAATAATGAGCGAATCTTATTTGGTTGTAGATGCTTGCGAATATCCTTCGGCTGCCTGGCTCACTTGCGATCCGGGTGAAAAAATATCGGTTCGCAAGGTGTTTGATAATTTTTCCCCTCATACTCATCCGTTGTTTTATATTTCCTCAATCCTGCCGGCCACGGTGATAGTTAATATGCCGTCTTCGGAGGGGTACAGTGCAGAGAGTCAGTTTTCTTTTTCTCGTACCACTCCGCGAGTTCCAATGAGTCCGGTGGAGTTTGAGAATGCTCTGTCTCAGGCCCTAACCAGCACGACATCTATGATTCGCCCTGCCGCCGCCGCTTATATGAATTTGCCGGAATTGGACACCATGCTGGTGGAAGGACGCGGAGGTTCTTTTTCTTTGGATGGCCGTCCGGTGGCATCTCCGGTTGGTCAGCAGGGCTCGGTCCTTTCCGGAACCCTACAGCTTATTTTCACCTCTCGTCCTGTGTTTGAGAGATGGCATAAATATTTTAATGGCAGTCGCGATTTTCACTTTACCCTAAATGCTCGCGCCAATATTTCCGCCAATCATTCCTTGAACGCTCCCGCCAAAAGTTTGCACATATTGCCGGATTGTTCAGTGGCTCTTTGTCGGGAGGGCGAAAAAGATATTTCTTCCGGAGGCAATAGATTAAATACCAGAAAATCAGATGTTGGTTGGAGGGCTTTTACCGGAGTGGTTTCTTCCGATTGGGGTATTTCGGAGTCTTCCGCCAGACGAGTGTTGGAGGCCTTTGGCGCAGAGGAAGTTTCTCCGCACATAAAAAAACGCTTGCAAAAATCCCTAGACAAGCCCAGCAAGTCATTTTTTTCTTCTTTGGGCAGGATTGGAGTTTCTTCTGGAGAGTGGCAGGTGGACGCGCCAGCTTGGTTTCCCATATCTTTTCCTTTAAAAAAGAGGAATTTGCGCTTAAGTGGCGCAGATGCTGATAGAATGGCTGAATCTCGGGGGTTAGTTCTTCATAGGGGATTATTATCCCCACGAGAGGCAGCTGTTTTTGTAGCGCCTTTTTTGGAGTTCTATTATCATAATAAGAGGACGCCCATGAACCATTGGTTGAAGAAGCGGGTTCACTGGCTAACTCCGTCTTAGAAACAAAATCAGCAATGAGAAAAATAATTCTTTTAAAGGGGGACTCTCTTGATCTGGCCAAGGAAAAATTATCCCGCGTGGAGGGTGGTTTTGTTATTATTTCCGCCCCAAAGGATTGCGACGCTGTAAGCAGTGTTCGGCGGATAAGTTCTCTTAGAGATTTTGCCTCCCAGATGGATGTGACTATTTTCATAGAAAGTGTGGATGAGGAAGTGCTTTCGCGCGCAGAAGAGGCCGGAGTTGAGGCGGTACATCCTTTTTTGGTGTCTCCGGTGGGTAATGGCGTTTCGGATATTGTCCCTCTTAATTTAAAAGAAGAGCAGGAAGAGGCAGATAGCGAGGAAGAAGAAACCGAGGAGGATGATCGTCCCAAAGCCCTACGGGCGCATAAGGCCAGAGTGGCGGATGAGGCCAAGAAAGTGTTTTTTGAATCTGCAATTTCCCACGAACAGAATCCCCGCCGGGCGGATGCCGGGCAATATCAAGATGATTCTCGCCGTCGTTTGCCTTGGCGAAAGATAATGGCAGTGATTATCCCCTTGGTGGTTATTTGGGGTGGAGTTTTTTCTATTGATAAGTTTATGAGCAAGGGGAGTGTGGTGATAGTTCTAAAAAGAATACCTTGGGCTTGGAGCGGTTCTTTTGTTGCTTCTACCGGTAATTTTGATTCTGCCTCTACTGCATCCAGTACGGCAAAGATTTCCGCGGAAATATTTTCAGAGAAGAAGAATATGACGCAGATATATAAGGGCAGCGAAGAGAAGAGGGTTGAACAGAAGGCCAAGGGAACCATAACTATTTTTAACGCCTACAGCTCCGCTTCCCAGCCCCTGGTTGCCACTACCAGATTTATGACCGAGGACGGAAGGATTTACAGATTAGTGCAAGCCATAACGGTTCCCGGTGCCAAGGTGGCAGATGGCAAAATAACTCCTTCATCCATACAGGCCGAGGTGGTTGCTGATTCTGCCGGTGAAAAATTTAATACTGAGAACAAAGAGAAGCTTTCTATTCCCGGATTTAAAGGTACTCCCAAATACAATTCTTTTTATGGAGAAGTCGCTTCTATCAAGGGTGGGTATGTGGGAGTCAGGATGGTTCCAACGGCTCAGGAAGTAGAAGATGCTAAGAAAAAAACCGCGGAACTGCTTACTCAGGCGCTCCTGTCTTCTATCTCCGCGGAGAGGGGCGATGAATTTAAGATTTTTTCCGCCGGTAATAAAGTCAATATAACCCGCCTAGAGGCAAATACTAATGTGGATGAGGATGGCAAGTTCTCTGTTTTTGCAGAAGGGGAAGCTAAGGTTTTTGGGATAAAGGAGAGCGATGTTTCAAGTATCCTGCTTAAAAATGCGATTCAAGACGCCTCGGAGGCCAATCATTCTATACCCGATCCGCGCTTGGAGGTGTCTAATTTGGAGTACAAAGACATAACTCCCGATTTTGAGGATGGCATCCTTAAATTCACGGTTGCCGTATCGGCGGATTTGGTTGCAGGATTGGATGTGTCCAAGCTAACAGAGAATTTGGCCGGTTTGTCGGAGGATAAGGTCAAGAGCGCTGTTGGGTCCTCTCCGGCTATAAAAGAGGCCAATCTTTCTTTCTGGCCCTTCTGGTCTAATTCTATGCCCAAAAATTCTTCTCGTATAAAAATTCAGGCCAGATAACAGGGTAATCTTTAAGCTTTTGACAAAAAATCCAAGTTATGAGTATAATAGTCGAGCTTGCCTTAAGGCCTGAAACATTCTGCCTGAAGCGACAAATTTCCCACTAGATGGAAGATAGAAAAGAAGGCGTAATTAAAGAGGCTTTGCCCGGCACTATAAGAGCTGATTTTGCAACAAGCATTCAGCATAATATTGTCCATGGTTCTGATTCAACTGAGTCTGCAAAATTTGAAATTGTCTATTTTTTTGCAGAAACAGAGATATTTTGATAAAGATATTTTACGATAAAAAATAGTTTATTGACAACTAAAGA
>Ga0101944_10007175_pt1 | contig 11330 bp, 8 predicted proteins | sample DewCreD2012metaG_FD_75245 | JGI IMG/M metagenome (GOLD analysis project Ga0101944, IMG submission 75245) | Hot spring sediment bacterial and archeal communities from British Columbia, Canada, to study Microbial Dark Matter (Phase II) - Dewar... ... | reverse complement strand
GGGGATCAACCGCATCCGGGCCACGCGGGCGAGCATCGTTTCCACGGTCGAGCCCATCCTGGCGGGGCTCTTTTCCTTCCTCTTCCTGGGGGAGCGGCTCGAGCCCCTGCAGATCGCGGGCGACGGCGCGAACCCGCTTGGTGCCACGCTGCAGGTATCTAACCGAGTCGGTCACTGTGGTTCCGGAAGCAACAACGCGACTCCAGACCGACGTCTGGCCTTCATCCCAGATGAACTGAATCTGAACCGAATCACCGTTGATGTCGTGAGCCGAGGTAGAGAACGCCTGCCATTCTCCGACCCAGCCAGAGTCAGGTCCAGTGGGAACAGCGGGAGCGTCCGGTCGCACATTTCCTGAGACGGTAACGTGGACCAGATGGGTATCAGACCAGCTGGTACTTACGTTCCCTTTCTCGTCTTTTGCCAAAACCTTTATCCCGAAGAAACCAGTGTCAGTCCATACGTGAACTGCGGCGACGGTATCGCCCGAAGCGAAGAAGTCCGTTGTATCGAACCTGGTGTCAGCCCAGTCGAAGACGTACTGAATCCGGTCCCTGTTCGGGTCCGTAGTGACAGTCCGATAAGTTGCGCTGTCACCGTACTGAACGACACTCGGCCCTGCCGGCCGCATCGGAATGCGGGGCGGCTTGTTGCGACACCCGACCGCAAGGACGAGCACCGCCAACATCATTACGGTCACGGGCAGACTCTTACGCATTCATTCCTCCCGGTTTCGCTCACTGAGGTCTTCTGCAACGATAGCCAAAACTCACTTCATGTCAATAGCATGGACTAACCTGCCGGCCAGCCAACAGGACACAGGCGGCTACTTGATGTCAACATATACCGTCCGCCCGACCCGTTCAAGATACTCGGCAAGACGTTCGGCCAGCCGACGCTGATAGATGTAGTTGCGAATGGCATCCTGGACTTCCAGATAATCGAGAATCCGCTCGTCCTGTTTGGCGAGGACCTTGATGATGTGGAATCCGTGCTCAGACAGCACCGGGTCAGAGACAGCCCCGGAATCCAGCCCTGCGACCACGCTATCGAATGGTGGCGACAGGCCAGCCAGAAGATAGTCACCGAGGAAACCACCTGAGTCTGCAGTCGTCGGGTCGGCGGAGTACTGCCGAGCCAGCGAATCGAAACTCAGGCCGGCCCGTGCCTTGTCGCGGACGGTTACGGCGACAGCGCGGGCACGGAGAGTGTCGGCCCGGGTGAGTGGGACTCTGATTAGCAACGTCCGGAACCTGACCCGGTGGCCGGAGCGCTCATCCAGCTTCACCGTCACGTATCCGGCCTGACTCCGGAAGGGAGGCGAAATCTGGCCAGGCTTGAGCTGCCCGATCACCATCCCCAAGTCAGGCGGAAGCTCGGCCTCCTCAGCCCAGCCGTGGTCCCCACCTCTCGCGGCCGCGGCATCTTCTGAAAAAGACCTCGCCAGCGCCGGAAACTCCCCGCCCCTCGCCAGCAGCGACATCACGTCATTCATGCGCGCTCTTGCCGCTTCCTCGGCTTCGGCGGACGGAACGACGCCGACGAGCACGTGGGCGAGCCTGACACGACCAGGCACCCGGCCAAGCGAATCCCGGTGTTCGTTGTAGAACCGCTCGGCCTCGGCTGGTGAGACATGTATCTGCGTGAGTCCCTGCTTCTCCAGAAGTCGCGTCGCCAGCAACTTGCGTCGGATTTCGTCACTGTAGCGGTCACGCAGACTGCGCTCGGTCAGCCCCTCAGCCGCCAGCGCCTGTCTGAATTCCTCTTCGCTGTCGAACCGGTCGCGCAGGGCTGTCAGTTCCTCTTCCACATCGGCTGCGACCTCCGAACGCTCGACGGCGACGGAATCTCGCTGCGCCTGCTCCTGAAGCAGCTGGTCATTGACGAGACGCTCCAGCACCTGCCGGCGCAGGATTGAATCCGGCGTCAAGGTGTCCAGTGTGGAAATACGGGCAAAAAGCAGGCCCTGCCTGACTTCGCTCTCAAGTATCGGACTTGACCCGACCACCGCCGCGACCCGCTCCGCGACCGCTCCGGCCCAAGCCGCCCCGGCGCACCAGAAGAAACACCAGAAGAAGAGAGACCTGACCAGTATGCCGCTGCCTGTCCGCCGGCTCACGGCCTCACTTACCCTTACTGAAATACGCGTCGGGGCTCAACTCAATCTTCGCTGCGGCACGCAGCGCTGTCAGCACGCTATCCATTGCCGCCCGGTTCCGCGACGTCTTCAGAGCTTCCTCAACGTACATCTGAGTAATCTCGTTGAAGACCGGGTTGTCAGTAACCCGCTTCTTCTCCACGAGCTTCACCAACTGGTATCCGACCGGCGTGGCGATGACCGGTGACACCTCGCCCGGCTTCAGGTCGAAAACCGCCTCTTCCTCAGCCAAATCCCAGCCCAATGACATCCCGACTCCGCGCGTCGGATAGCCCGGCACCCGGAGCATCGAGGTATCCAGCGACCGCTCCAGCGCCAGCCGCCGAAAATCGGCCCCGGCAAGAAGCTCGGCCCGCGTCTGCTCAGCCACGAGACTGTCACGCAGCACCATCAGCATAAGCTTCAGCCCGTGAGCAAAGTCGTCTTTTCTGGAATTGTAGTACTCGAGTATCTCTCCGCTCGTCGGCTTTCGCCCGGTCGCGAACGTCTGCGCCACTTCGCTCGCAAGAAAGACACGCTCCACCCAGGCCAGCTTGGCCACGGTCGCAGGGTCTTTGAGCATCCCCCGGCGGACCGCTTCCTGTGCAAGAAGCGTGACCGTAACCATGTGGTCAAGAAGCTCGTCAATGTTATCGCGACTCACCGCGGCTCTCATCTGCTCCGCCTGGTAGTCGACCTCGAGGTCCGTGACCTTCTCACCGCCCACGGTCCCTATCGCCTTGCCCGGTGCCTGCCTCAGTCCCGTCCCGCTCTGACATCCGGCCAACACCGCCACCAGCATCGCCACCTGAACGATTCTCTTCATCGGCCCTTTTCCTCCTGCTTCTTCTCCGGTTTCACTCGTCCCAGAGCCTTCTCGCTCACACTCACCCGGGACCGCGCCCGCAGCTCGGCGGTGAACTCCGCCAGCCTCGCCCGCTGTCGTTCTTCGCGCAGCTGCCCGGAGATAAGACCCGCGACGTCCGGTGTCAGTCCTCCCGGGTAGCGCTCGCTGTGGGCCGCATAGTAATGCTCCACGTCCGACTCACCCACCGTCACTCGACCAGCGACCTCGCGTCTATACAGCGCTTCGTAGAGAAGACGGCGACGCGTCTTGGCCAGCTCGGCCCGGACGGACGGCAGTCTTTCCAGCCCGCGCCGCAGTCCCTCTTCATACATCATGTCCTCTTCTATCGCCCGCCTTATAGCGTAGTTCGCCAGCACGGTATCCAGCCGGGGCGGAAATCGCCGTGCGATGTGCAGCAGCCTGCCGACCTTGACGTACTGCGTTGAGTCCTTGATTGCCACCCAGACTTCCTTCTCCGCATCGCTGATGGAGTCAACCGGCCGCCGCAGTATCGCCAGCCCTTCCGGGTTGAAAACGAGCCTTTGCCGCAGCCTCTCGGCGTAGTCTTGGGCCGCCGCCCGTCGCCGCACCAGCTCGAGTTCGGCCTTTATCCGCTGCCGCACGGTCCCAAACTCCGGAACCGATTCAACCGGCACCCGCTCGTCCAGCTGAACTATGACGTAACCGCCGTCAAACGGCGTGACCGGCGTCCTCTCGCCCGGGCCGAGTCGCGCCACGCGTGAGCGCAGCGGCTCGTCAATCTCGTACTCCGTGATCTCGCGGACCTGCCCTCCAGCGTTGGCCGAAGGGTGCACTGAGTATCGCGCAGCCAGCGATTCAAACTGCTCGCCCCGCGCCAATGCCCGCTCGACCTCAAGAGCCGATGCGGAATCGTTAGCTGCAATCATCCGGCAGCGCACAACATTGAGCATCAGCCGGTACGCGGTCTCGACGTCTCTGTCCGTAACCGGCGTGACCTCCATCGCAATCCGGCGCATCAGCTCATGTATAACCAGCCCCTGCTGTTCCCTTTCGACCTGGTAGCTGACCAGCGAATCCAGCCCGGTTCGCTCCGCTTCCTGAACGAACAGCTCGCGCGCAATCCAGTCATCGACGACCTTGCGCCGGACTTCATCAAGCCGGACGCTGTCGACTCCCTGCGGCAGAAGCGCGCCGAGCTCAGCCGCGGTCAGCCGCACGCCATTCACAACCGCCACAACTGGCCCGGACCGACCGCCGCATCCCGACAGCGACAGACCGAGGATGAGCGTCAACAACATTGCTCTCACTTGATTCTCCCGACCATGAAAGATGACAATACCGGCACGTCAGCCAAAGTCAAGGCAACTTCGGCAGTTGGCTGGTCAGAAAACCGACGACTTGCGCTTCAACCTCCGGCCACGAGTAATCGTGCCCCGGAACGTGAAAAACCTCCTCAAACCTCAGTATGCGCCCCGTCGCCCGTTCCACACTATACCGCAGCACGCCACCAACCGTCGCGCCTATCAGCATACCGAGCTCGCCCGCTGGCAGCGGGTCAAGACCATCGTTGTCCAGCCGCAGAACGTTCGCTCTGCCCAGTGTGCTGCGCCAGAAGGGCGGGGCTATCTCGATGGCGAGAATCCGACAATCGTCTCCGGGCTCGAACTGGTCCATCACCTGGTCAACGAATGTCGCTCCATTGGAAAGCCCGACAAGCAGAACCACGAGCCGCGGACGCGCCTCCCGCAGCCGGCACAGTTCGAGAGCAAGCCTCCGGGCCCGGGTATGGTGAAACCCGAATGCCTCGCCGAGAATCGAGATGTCGGCGCAGAGCCCGGCCTCACCGCGGCGGTAGACCGTCTGGACGGTCCTCAACCCCCGGCTCTGCAGGTAACTGTGGATTCCACCGAGAATCGGCGAAAGGTCCCTGGCGTCCTCGACCGGCACTCTGCCCCAGCCACCGAGGTTGGCCACGACCAGCACATCGATTCCAGCCGTTGCCTTCAGCAGGCTCTCAATCTCGAAATCCGGAGTCTCAGCCGCGGCGACGCCACAGCTCAACGCCGCCAGCAGCAGCCCGAATGACCGCGTGAGCCTCAGTTGCCCTCTTCTTGCTTCGGTCCTTCCTTCGGTGGCAACGGCGCCAGCCGGAACCTGAGCGCAGCCTTCTGCCCGTGTTTCTGGGCAAGCGAGACCGACCTGGCGTTCCGGGCGAGCACCATGTCGTAGGTACCACCTGGCTCCAGTCCGGAAACAGCGACACCCTTCAACCCGGGCCAGCGTAGCGGATAGATAAGTTCGACCGTCATCGCCCCGGTCTCGTCGTCGAAATCCACGTCCTCGTCCTCGAGCAGGCTGGCAGAATCCGGCACTGCTTTGTGACCGCGACCGACTCCAATGTGATTACTGACCTCGACCGAGTCGTCGGCATAATACCCGATTATCATGTTGGCCTTGTCCATCCGCGCCGACCCGAAACCGATTGCCATCCAGCCCTTGCCCTTGCCGGTCAGGGCAACGTACATCAGGCTGTCGTCGAATCCCCAGTGCACGGTTATGCCCGTGGCCGCATCTGTGAACGAAGCCGGGTACTCGTCTTCTTCGACATCGACGTATCCGTCGACGACCACGCGCTCCTCCATCAGCGAATCGTACGGCATGACCGGAACCGGCGGCGGGGCGGCCGTGGCCAGGCCGGTCGCAAGAACCAACAGCAAACCGAGGCGCAACATCATCTTCTCTGCTCCTTTCATCTCAAGAAACGACGCGAAATCATACCACAGGGTTGCTTCCGGGCAAGCTCCAGACTGCCGGAGCTTACTCAATCACGAGCTTGGTGCTTTTCACCCCTGCCGAGCTCTCGAGCCGCAGGACATAGACCCCGGCACTGAGCCCGGGAAGCTCAACCCTTGCCAACCCGGTTCGGCCTCCGGTTCCAACCAGCGCCAGCCGCCGCACCACTCTGCCGGCAGCGTCGAACACCCGCAGAGTCCCGGCTTCTGATCCCGGCAGCGAGTAGACGACACTGGCCCCCCTGCTGGCGATGCTCGAACCCGTCCTGAGCGTCATCGCGGCTGGTTTGCCTGTTACATCAGCCTGAACCGACTCCCGGCCCGGACCCGGCGCGGGCGACCCGACCTGAGACCCGGCCACATAGCGCCAGAACTCCAAAGTCTTGTTGCCCTTCAACGCGAAGATAACTCCCTCGCCGTAGGCCGCGATTCCCGCGCCGTCATTGACGCGCCGCTTGCGGCCGGTCGAGCCGAACGAAGGCATGGTATCCAGCTCGTGCCAGCTGTCCCCGGCCGGGTGGTAACTCCAGAACTCGGAAGTGTTGCCGCCCTTGAGCGCGTATATCGCTCCCGCCATCCAGGTCGCACAACTGCCGTTCTTCGCCTTCTTGCTGCGGTTGGTCAGCTCGCTGTATCTGGGCATCGGGGTCTGCGGGTTGACAAACCAGGTGTCGGCAGCGAGGTCATAGCGCCAGAGCTCGTGAACCTTGGCCTTGAAAGCGTAGAGGCTCTGGCCGCCGTCGGCGACAAGCCACGACCCCTTATCCCACTTCAGTCTCCGTCCCACCGGGGCCGGCGGCATCTGCTGCCAGTCGTTCGCGACTACGCGATAGCGCAGAAACTCGTTACCGTCGCCCTTGAGAAGGTAGACGAACTCCTCGCCGCCCTTCTCGACATACGCCAGACCGGTTCCGCCCTTGACCTTCTTGCCCGTGCTTCCGGCCGGAACGTCAGTCATCTTCTCCCATGTGTCGCCGGTCACGCTGTAGCGCCAGAACCCAAACGTATTGTTACCCTTGGTCGCGTAGATATAGTCATAGCCGTCGCTGGTTGCGGCTCCACCTTTCCCGGGGTGCTTCGCCTCGGGCATGTAGGGCAACTCCTTCCGCTCCTGCCAGGTCCCGGTAACCGGATTGAAGGAGTAGAAATCGGGTGTCTTGTTGCCCTTCGCGACATAACAGAGCTCCCGATTGGGCAGATAGACAAGCCAGCCGCCGGCTCTGACGCCCCGATTTGTCGGCGTCTGCGGAACGCTGCGCACCTCGACCCAGTTCTCCGGCCAGTCGGGCCGGTTGTAGACCTTCACACCCGCATCCTTGACGTCGTTACTGCGGTCCTGGTCAAGCGCGGCGTACACCGAACACCGGCTGACGTGCGGACCCAGAGTCTGGAACCGGAACTGGGGAAAACTGACCTCGGTCTGACCGCCGCGGGGAAGGCTGATAAGAGTGCTGGCGAAGTAAACAGTGGTGCTGCCGCGAAGTATTCGGAAGCAGGCCCGAAACGTCTCGTTGACAGTGCCGACATTGCGGACAACCGCCCGCGGCGTCACTGCGTTCAGCGTGTCGGCGAAGCGAACCGGGGCGAGAACCTCGACGGCGGCGACGTCATGCCGGGTCGTGTTCGGCCGCGGATGCCAGTACCCTATCCAGGCAACGTAGTTGGCGCCCGGCCGGGTGGCGAGACCGATTGTAGTCTGGTGGAAGCTGCCGTCGGCGACGAGGTTTCCCGCCGGTACCGAGCGCATTCGGACGCCGCCTTCGTCAATCACCTTTTCCGGCAGCCGGTAGGGATTCTGGGCCGATGCCACAGCCGCCAGAATCACAAGCGCGACGCAAAGCCGGTTCATGACCCCTCCTCGATTTCCCGGCTACTGCTGCGCCGGGTGAAGAGGGCTGGACTGAACCGGCAGGGCGCGATGCTCTAACGCTGCCGGGGCCGCCGGCATGCGCATCCCTTGATACCCGCGCCTGACCGCAACTGCCCGCCAGTTGAAACCTGCCGACGACTTGCCGTTCTGCAGCTCGTAGACATCGAAGCCGGTTCCGTCTGTCTTCACATAGACGCCGTTGCAGTTGTCGTTCAGCGTCACGAAAACCCGCAGCGGATTGGCGGCATCGACCAGTATCCCCGAGAGAAATCGTGAATCGAGGTCGACACGACAGTGACCGCCATCAAGTCGGCCGGTGCCGAAATCCTCGACCAGCGCCAGGGGCGACTCCATCGAGAAGAGCAACCGCCGGCCGTCCGGAGTGTCAAACGTCCCGGTGCAGGCACCCTCGCCCAGCACGCGGTGATCGGTATTGCTGTAGCGGTAGGCGACATAGGCAAAACAGGTGTCGGCACCCATATTTCGGAAGAAACCGCCGCAGCGGTCACCAGTCAGGTTGCGGGCCAGCCCGTAGACTCCTACGGTCGTGCCGTTGAACGCTCCTCCAGAACCCTGCACCAGAGTGTAGACCGAATCGCTGATCCGGTTGCCCATGGTCGCAATTGCAGTCCCGGTGGTGTCGTGGGCGTAAGCAAACAACCCGATGCGTCGGCAGGAGAAAGCGCCGCCCGAACCGCCGCGCAGAAAGAAGAGCGTATCGCCGCTTCCGGAGCCGGCCACGCCGGTTCCCCGGGCATGGACATTGTGCCCGCGGACGCCGAACGAACCCGTATCGGAAAACTGGCCGTAGACGCCGCCGAACGCCATCAACTGACCCTCGGCCCGGCCGAAGCCGGTAATCCACCAGTTCGACGACGGCTGCACGCTCGTGCCGTTGTAGATAAACTGGTGTGCGTGACGTCCGTCGAGCATGTCGGAGTTATCGCAGTAGACCGAGCGTAACGCGTAGGCCATACTCGTTATCTCGGTTCGCGGCGACAGCGTCCACGTCCCGACGCGCAGCTCCAGCCAGCGCCGTTGCCCGCCCATGAATACACTCGTATCTCCGGCGGCCAGCGGCAGCTTAACGCTGAAGACACCCTGGATTACCGACACGCTGCTCAGGTCACGACTCCAGAGCGGCGCGCCGCCACTGCTGTCGGCGTAGATAGAAAACCGCATGGCCAGCGTAGCGGTGATTGGCGTTCCCAGCGTATCCGTGAGGTAGCCCTGGTAGTTGATGAACATCGGCACGCCGTCAGGCGAATAGACCTCGACCCGGGGCAGGTCGGTCTGCAGCAGGGCAGGGTCAGGCTGACTAACACCCACAGGAGCAGCCGACAACGCTCCTGCGAGCACTCCGACAAAACAGGCAGCCAGACGAAGATATCTTGGCATCCAATCCTCCTTCTTGTTCAATCCAAATCCCGGCCGTCGGCAGCAGCAAAAACGGCCTGTCGCTGCCATCTGGCCGCTATCCCGGACGGCTTATTATATAACCGCCCCCGGCGACGTCAAGCGGACTGAGACGGTCGCTTTCGTCCTCATGGCCGGATAAAAAGACCCGCCTGAGTCATACTCCATTCAGCGCCGGACTTGTCGGCGAATCTGCCTGCCGGCCGGCGAATAGCGCAATACTGCCGATAGGGTATCAGACCCCAGGCCGTCCCCCGGATTGTCTCCCTGTTCGCCTCAGCCTGCCTCACCTGCCTTGCTCGCGGCCGCCCGACCCGCTCCCGGACCCGGCCGGAGCCGGTGCCGCTCTCAGACTCACCCGGACACCCGCCGGAGCATGGCCAGCCGTTCTCCCCTGTCGTCTCGGACTCATCCACTCCGGAACCGGCCCCTGCCTGTCTTCTCCGGCCTTTCCGCCCGACCCTGCCCCTGCCCCCTCCCTTCCGCCTCCCGGCCCTCACGCGGTCAGCTTGACATCTCCAGCCGCCGGCCTAGGATTCTAAAGTGAGGAGCCGGCTGCCGGCTTTGCAGTCCCGGCCATTCTGGCCGACGCAACCCGGACGCCGGACCCGTGACGCGGCCATAGCTCAGGGGTAGAGCTCCGGCTTCCCAAGCCGGTTACACGGGTTCGATTCCCGTTGGCCGCTTGTCGTATGACACCTGACCGAGCTGTTGAGAACGCGCTGGAGGCAGGATGAAACGAACTGCCCTGTTCGCCGCCGCAGTTGCGGCCCTTGTCGCCCGTGCCGACACTGTCGACTTCAGCCGCTATGCGGTCGTCATCAGCAGCTTCGAATCCGGCCCGACCGACGCCTCGAACCAGGCCGACATCGCCGGCCGCATCATTCAGGCGCTCGCCTCCGCCGGCTACGACCGCGACCAGAGCGTGGCCGAGTGGCTGACAGCCCATCCTCAGGCCCGGCGCCGGCTCGAACGGCTGAACCTGCTCCCACGTCAGGCCGAAACCCGGTTCCTGTCCGACGGCACCAAGGCCGTCGACCGGGAATACGAACTTCTCGGCCCAATCCTGCGCCTGCTACTGCCCGAGACCGGCAACGGCCGACTGCTCGGACGCAAGGCCTGCCCCTGCTGCGGCCAGCCCTGGCCCGAGGGCAAAGAGCCCCCTGCCGGAGTCCGGCTCGTCCCTTACGACGACGGCAGCGCCGACGGCTACACCGGCATCCTGATTGACGGCCGCGGCCTCCGTCACCGTCCTGCCCTTTTCCCGCGCGTGGTCACACCCGAAGACAAGGAAGTCATCGGCCCGGCCTTCGCCGACCCCGAGCTGCTCGCCGCCGACGGCCCGCTCGCCTACTTCCGCGACCGGAACTCGGCCCTGCTGTCCGACCGCACCGGCGCAAACCCGCTCGTTGTCCGGGCACAGGCGGCAGTCGGCGCAAACGCCTGCGACCTTGTCATCAGCACCCAGGACGCCAGCCGGATTCACGGCTCCCGCCATCTCCTCAAACTCGTCGGCGAATGCCGCGTCGGCTTCATCGTGGATTGAACATGAAACACCTTATACTCTTTTCGGCTCTATTGCTCGTTGTTCTCGCCTGTGGAACCCGCAACCCCACCGCCGATGTCGAAGAGCTCTTCCCCGGCGGCGAGGATTACCTCTTCTGGAACAAGTACCTGCTCATTCGCTATCCACCGGACCCGGAGCTGGGCACGGCCAAAGCCGTCATCTACCAGCGCTCCGGCCGCTCGTGGAACAAGCTCGGCGAGAGCCGCGAAGGCTTCGTCCGCCTCCCCGAAGTCCAGACCTACATACCCGAAATCGACGAATCCGGGGTCGAAGCCTTCGACCGAGCGTGACAAACGGGCGGCGATGTCTGCTGCCCGCTCGCGGTTCCTGGCTGCCAGCCGATCGGCGCGAACTGATGGCGGTGCGTCTATGTACACAAGCACGCAGATATACCTGTCACTTGCTGCCGCCACGACCTGCCGCGACACATTGACCACGACGGTGCATCCCCTGCTGACTGCCCCGTCAATTTCCGCCGGCAATCCATAGTGCAAACCGTGTGCACTCCAATGCAGCGCAAGATCGCCCTGACTCAGCAGCATCTTGAATTCTTCCGCGCTAACGCTCTTGTTGTGCTCGTCCGCACTGGATGCGCGAGTGATGACACGCTTCGGAAAAACAAAGCTTGGGTTGCCCGCGAGACGGCTTCGCGCCGCATGCAAGATGGCGTCCTTGCCCGCTCCGCTCGGCCCCACGACCAGCACGACGCGGCCCGGGCC
>Ga0101944_10007174_pt1 | contig 11330 bp, 9 predicted proteins | sample DewCreD2012metaG_FD_75245 | JGI IMG/M metagenome (GOLD analysis project Ga0101944, IMG submission 75245) | Hot spring sediment bacterial and archeal communities from British Columbia, Canada, to study Microbial Dark Matter (Phase II) - Dewar... ... | reverse complement strand
GAGCCGTCTTGCCTCCCTGTGGTTGCCAAACTAGGAATCGGCAAGACGGCTTTTCTTTTTGACCTTATTCAGCGCCCCAACGTGCTAAAGTCCACATATTTGTAATAATACTCATATTATGAGTTGTCAACCGCTAATCTTCAGTGTATATGGTTTAATGTTTAACTTTCGATCTGGCTTGTCCAAGGAAGCCAGAGAAAAGGGCATAAACATGGTTATAAACAATACGATACGTCTTGCGAGAGGAGCCTGTGTGCCGATCCAGCCGAGGACTCGGTCCGCGATCCATCCCTTCGTCCTCGCAGTCCTCTTCTGTGGTCCATTCTGCTTGTTGGGTCAAGACACCTCCGAAGTTACCAAGCCCATGCGGATCTACATGATCGGCAACAGCCTCACCGACAACGTAAGGTACGAGGCTTTCCAGAAGTTGGCCGAGAGCCAAGGCTACGAGCATATTTGGGGACGTTCGATGACGCCGGGCGCGCCGATATGCTGGCACTGGGAACACGAGCCCGCCTTTACGCAGAAACCCTTCGGTGCCTATCGAAAAGCCCTGGTCGAATACGAGTGGGATGCGATCACCTTCCAGCCCTTCAATAGCTTCCAGAAGGAATTCGAAGCGCTCCTGAAGTTCATCAAACTGCTGCGGCCGAAGGAACCATCGACCCTGAAGCCCCAAAGAAGCAGATCGCGCAGGAGGTTCGATGGAAAGCTCATCATCGTTCGCGTCTACTGTTCGACAGCCACGAAAGGCGTGCGTTTTAGCCCAAGGCCTTCGCCAGTTCGGACGGATCGACGAACGTGGGAGGTATCCAGCGGTCCGGCGCGGCGGCAATGGCCTCTTCCGGGATCGACTTGCCGCGCTCGGCGAGGACGCGCGCCAATGCCCGGGCCACGCATCGCGGCGTGAGCGCGACCATGCACTTCAAATGGCGACAATTCGTCCGTCCTGCCAGACACGGGGAGCAATCCGTGCGATGGGACAGGTTGACCTGCCGATCGTAGCCGGTCTGTTCGGGCAGCACGGCGCCGCCGAAAAGGACCACGGAAGGCGCTTCGACCGCCCGCGCGAGATGATGCAGCCCGCCTTCCTGAAGCAGGACGGCATCGGCGGCGGCAAAGAGCGCCCCGGTCTCGCGCACCGGGCGGCCGCCCAGGTTGGTCAGCGGCCGACCGTCGTGCTGCAGCGGCGCGTCGCCTCCCACCTGGATGACCGTGGCATGGGGCGCCAGGGCGTCGGCCAGGGCCTGATAGTTGGCCAGGCCCCACTCGCGGTTGTGAACCGGCAGGAGCTTGCCGCCGCTGATGGTGAGCACCACCGGCCGTCCCCGCCGGTTTGCCGGGGTGCAGGCGTCGAGGATCTCGCGCGCACGTCGCCGTTCGTCCTGCGCAAGCGCCAGTTCGGGGTGCAGGCCGTCCAATTCCGGAAGGGCCTCGGAGGAGGTCACGTTCGCCACGCGCAACTCGTTCCATAGCGCCTGCCACTGGATCCGAACGACGTGTTCCAGCCGGGCGAAGTCCTGCTGCCGGTAGGCTGCACGGACAGTCCGGCCCGTGCGCCAGAGGTGCCAGCCGCGGACTTCGTCGACATGGGGGTTGCCGAGCAGGGCATCCGGCCGGCGGGTGACGACGGCCACGCGCCAGTTGGGCCGCGCCTTCTTCAGGCCGCGGGCCAGGGGCGTGAGCATCAAGGTGTCGCCCAGGGCCACGCGATGGCGCAACAGCGTGACCGTCGTTCGATCGAAGGCCGAGCGCACGATCCAGCCGGGCGCTTCGAGCAGCATCGAGGTCAGGTTCGTGCAGAACATGCAAGCCTCACGCGGAGAACGCGCCGGCTTCAATGCGCTGGCGCAGGCGGCGCAGCCGCTCTCCGGCATCCCCGCGCGCGATCAGGACCAGTTCGGAGGCCGTGGCCGGCGCTGCCCGTTCCTCGGACCACACGCCGGCCGCCCAGTCCACGTAACGCCATCCGTCGGAGCACTGCACAAAACCCTTGGCGCGATACAGGACGTCGTCGAACCGGTCCACGGCTTCGCGCAAATCGGTCCAGCGGACGGGTCCCGGCAGTCGGGCCGTCGACGTGCAGAAGCGGAGGTCGCGGCAGGCCGCGTAATCGCCCTGCACGCCGTGCGGCTGGGGTGCGCCGAAGATGTCGATCTGCGCCTGGGCGTGCCGGGTCCGCAGGAGCCAGGCATGCGGATTGATCTCGCGGATCTGCGCCTCGGTCTCGGAGAGATCCTCCTCGAGATGAAGGTCCGTTTTGTTGAGAAGGACGATATCGGCAGCCTCGACCTGGGCCTGGATATTGGGAAGCGTGGCGAGCAGCTTCCGGAAGGTCCCGGGATCGACCAGGGAAACGTGGAGCGCCGGGGCGTACACCGCGTCGAGCTTCGTTTCCTTCAGCAGCTGTCCGAAGATGCGCGGGTCCGCGATGCCGCTGGCCTCGATCACCACGCCTTCGGCTTCGCCGGCGAAAAACGTCCGTGCCGCGCGCAGCATCCCGATGAACTCGGTCGCCAGGCACCGGCAGAAGATGCTGCCGCCGGCGATGCAGACCACGCGGTCCGGAGGCAGTTCGAGGCGGCGGCCGTCGACATCCGACGGCGCAAATTCGTTGACCAGGTAGACCAGGCGCCGGTCCCGGTAACGCTCCGTCAGGTTTCGGAGAAAGGTCGTTTTCCCGCTCCCCAGAAACCCGCTCACCAGGCAGACAGGCGTCCGGCTCATGGCACGCAGCCTTTCTTCCGGGCGCAGGCCTTCAGCGCCTCGATCAGGGTGTTCTGGTCGGGGATCAGCGAGACGAACTCCGGCTTGCCGTCAAGGCAGATAGTGGGGATGTTGGCCACGCCCAGGCGTTTCATCATCGCGATGCCTTCGCGTGTCGTGATGCGGTGCTCGACCATCCGCACCGGCACCTGGGAGGCCTTGGCGGCGCGCTGGGTGGCGTCCATCATGTACTGGCACGGCGCGCAGGAGGACGAATCGAGCGTGATCACGTCGATGCACACGACCTGCTCCTTCGCGTAGTCGGGCAGTTGAAGTTCGCCGCTGTGCTCCGCGGCCTTGGTAATAATGGTGCGCCGGGCGACCTCGCGCTTGTAGGTGTCGTGGACCATTTCCGAAACGGCCATCAAGTTCTCGCTCGGAACGGCGAACGGCAGGTCGCAGCCCGGTGCGAGCACGAAGCCGCAGGAACCGCCGACATCCATGCAGCGGATCGCGTCCAGTCGCGCGTCGTCGCTGTCGCCCAGCAGCAGCACCGAAGTCAGTTTCAGGTTTCCGCCGAAACTCTTGTCGCTTTGCCGCGTCAGGTCGCGCAGGCGGTCCAACGGGATGTTCTCGTCGATGGAGATGTTGTCGCAGGACGTGCGGCACATCGCCTCCAGGTTGCGGCTGGCATCCCCGCAGACGAAAAGGGACGAGAGACCGCCCTGCGCGCGGACGTGGTCGAAAATCGCATTCGCGTACGGCGTGACGAACTCCCGGAAGTGATCCTGCGAGATCTGACTGGTCATCGGATCGACGACGGCAATCACATCCGCTCCGTTCTCGAGGTAGAAGTCGGAGGCGTGGCGGGCGATGCCGGTCGCCAGCGAAACGACCTGCTTGACCTTCTCGGGTTCGTCGAACATGGCCAGGAAGATGTTGTTCCCCAGCAGGTGCAGGGCCATCGTGAACGGTCCCGTGATCAGTCCGTACAAGGCAGTCCGGTCGCCGATCTCCTTCTTGACGGTCTGCAACGCTTCCTTGACGATCGGATAGCGGCCTTGCGAAAAATCGAAGGTCGGCAAGTCGGCCAGTTTGCCCTTCTCGAGCGGATGCGAGACGACGGCCGGCGGAGCCTCTTGGGCCCACTTCAGCTGGCAGCCCAGCACTTCGGCCTCCAATTGCAGGTCGAAAACGACCGGCAGGCCGTCCGGCCGGTAGAGTTCATGCGCCTTGCGCAACCCCTGCACGATGAGATCGGCCGACTGCAGGTAGCGGTCGGCCGTGGTGCCGATCAGGCGGGCGCCATGCACGCCGACGAAGGGAAGCCAAGCCGGGCGCGGCGTCGCCTCGTTCCGTATGGCCTTGAGCAGCAGTTCTTTGTTTCCGGTCACGCGCGTTCGTCCTTTTCATCGAGGGTTCATGGGAGGGTCGGCAAGGTCTGCGGTGCGTTCCTGCGCCAGCCCCATTACGGCGGCTGCCGGCAGGGCGGTCCAATGACAACCGGCATTCGGCTCAGGAGGGAGAATACCCGAGCGCGCCGCGGCGGTCCAACGAAGAGCGGAAGGCGACCGGCTTCTTCGCCGTGCTTCGAACCGCGGCACACGGTTCCGGAGCCTGTCCGGCGAGTCGTGCGCCCCGCATGCGCCTGTCCCAGCGGCCGGAGTGGCATGGCCCCGCCCGGGATGGTAAGCTCGGCGCATGCTTACGTCGGCGCTCTACGTTCACGTGCCGTTCTGCCGCGCGCTCTGCGCCTATTGCGATTTCGCCCGGCAGGTGCGTGTCCCTGCAGACGTCGCGCGTTACCTGGCCGCGTTGGACCTGGAATTCGCCCGCGCCGCCCGTCGATTGGGCGAACGGCTTGCGCCGCGCACTGTCTATGTGGGCGGCGGCACCCCGACCTCCCTGGAGAGCGGCGAACTCGCCCAACTCCTGGAACTTGTCGCGCGGCACGCCGATCTCTCGCACGTCATCGAGTTTACGGTCGAGGCCAATCCCGGCACGCTGGCCGCGGATACCTTCGCCGTGCTCCACCGATACCGTGTGAACCGCATCAGCTTCGGGGTGCAGTCGTTCCAGCCGCGCCTGCTCGGACTGCTCGGGCGCATCCATTCGGCCGAACAGGCGCACCGCGCGGTGCGGGAGGCCCGCGATGCCGGCTTCGAGAACGTTTCGATCGACCTGATGCACGGTCTTCCGACCGAGACCCGCGCGGAATTGGCCGGGGACCTGGCCGCGGCCATCGACGCGGCGCCGGCGCACATCAGTGCGTACGGGCTGAGCTACGAAGAGGGCACTCCGCTTGCGGAACGCGTGCGGCGCGGCGACCTGAGACGGCTCGAACCCGAAGAGGAGGCGGCGCAGTACCGGCTCGTCATGGAGCGGCTGGAGAGCGCCGGGTACCGTCAATACGAGATCAGCAACTACGCGCGGAAAAGGTACGAGGCGCGGCACAACCTGGTCTACTGGCACAACGGGGCCTATCTGGGCGTCGGCCCGTCGGCGGCCAGCTACATCGATGGCGAACGGCGCGTGAACCGACGGCGGCTCGACGACTGGGCTGGGGCGCTGGAACGGAATGCCGATCCGGTCGAATCGCGCGAACGGCTGGAAGGCGAGCGCCGCGCCCGGGAAGCCCTGATGCTGGCCCTGCGCCTGCGCGAAGGCGCTTCGTCGCAGGTCTTCATCGAACGGTACCGATTCGATATCGATTCCGCCTGCGCCGAACCCCTGCGGCGTTTCGAGGCGCAGAAGCTGATGGAACGCACCGCGGATGGCCGCTGGCGGATCACGCGCGCCGGTCTTCCCGTGGCCGATGCCATCCTGTGTCAACTGATTTGACGGCGGAAGACGAGCGTCAGCGGGATCGCCGGTCACCGGTTGGTTGCCCCGCATGGATTCGAACCATGATACCCAGATCCAGAGTCTGGTGTCCTGCCGTTAGACGACGGGGCAGCAAGACCGCCATACCAAGGTAGTTTCCGGGGCGAATCAGTCAAGAGGGTTTTACGGCGCCGTTTCGTCCTCCCGTTCCCGCACCAGCATGCGATAGCGCGCGGGAGGACACCCCATCACCTCGCGAAAGACCCGGTGGAACTGGGCGTAACTGCCGAAGCCGGCCGCCAGCGCCGCGGTCAGCATGTTCGTCCTGCGCCCCTCGCCGTACGCCTTCACGAACCGTTCGACGCGCCGCTGGTTGCGGTACTCCGTCAGCGTCATGCCCACCTGGCGCTTGAAGATCCGGCTCAATCGGGCAGGGCTCAACCCCGCGCGGCGCGCCAGCTCCTCCAAGCGCAGCGCATTCTCCTCCTCGGCGAGCAGTCGCGTGGCCTGTTCCACGGCCGGATGCAGGTCGTAGCCACCCTCGGTCTGGGGGGCCGAAACGTAGAGCGTCCAGGAGCGAAGCAGCAAAAAACGCAAACCCGCGTTGAAAACCGCAGGGTCCGGATGGCTGGCGCTCACGTCGCGGCAGAGCGCATCCAGCCGCTGCGCCGGCTCGACCGGGAGCAGCCGGCAAAAGTGTCCCGCCGGTGCCTCCTCGCGCAGCACCCGCGTCTCCGGCGTCGTGCAGACAGAGCGAACCAGTTGCGGGCGGAAGACCACGATCCACATTTCGAAATCGCGCGACAGGTCCAGCAGGATGTGGTCCTGGCCGGGAAAGAACCAGGCGATCGAGTGGCGGCGCAAGTCGTACCGCCGGTTACGGACCAGGTAACGGCCCGAACCGTGGCGGACCAGGTTCATTTCGACTTCGACATGGCGGTGCCGCCCGGCCATGGGCATGCGGACGGCATGGCCGGTAGACAGCCGCAAATGGACGAACCCGGCCCGTTCCGGGTCGATCTTTAGTCTTTCGCGCATGCGACAATAAATGATAACTTATGGGCGGCTTCATGAGAAGACCCGAAACCCGCTCCGGCGTATGCTGCTCCGTGGACGAACGAAGGGAGGAGCGCATGCCGCTGGAACGCAAGCCGGACTTCGAAAAGACCCTGGAGCGCTACGAGGCGTGGTGGCACGGCGAGATCGTCGACCGTCCCGTCGTCACGCTGCACGTGAAATCCGAGGGCTCGCGCGTGCCGCGGCCGCAGAAGAAGCATGCCTCGCTGCGCGAACGCTGGATGGACATCGAGTTCAACGTGGACTGCCACGAGGCGGCCGTGGAGAACACCGTGTACTTCGCCGATCACTTTCCGCGTTTCAATCCCAACCTTGGGCCGGACCTGTGCGCGACGCTTTATGGCGGGGACCTGGAATTCCACGAGGGCACCAGTTGGTCGAAGCCGATCCTGAAAGACATCCGCGATCTGCTGCGGATGCAGCCGAACCTGGAGAACCCGTATTGGCAGCGCATGCGCGCCCTGACCGAGCTGTCCGCGGAGCGCGGCCGCGGGAAATGGGTCACGGGCGTCACCGACCTGCACATGGATGGCGACCTGCTTTCGGCACTGCGCGGCCCCGAAGACCTGTGCCTCGACTGCATCGACGACGAGGAAGGGGTGGGCCTGGCCTGCCGTCACGTCACGACCGCCTGGGGCGCGATCTACGACGACCTCTGGAAACGCGCCAACGCGTACAGCCCCATCACCTCGTCCTGGACGGCGACACTGCACCGCGGCAAGTCCTACAATATCCAGTGCGATTTCATCTGTTTCCTCTCGCCCCGGCAGTTCCGCGAACTGGTCCTGCCGTCGCTGGTCGCCGAGATGCGCCACGTCGAGCGGAGCATCTACCATCTCGACGGCCCCGACGCGCTGCGGCACTTGGACGCCCTGATCGAGACGCCCGAACTGCATGCAATCCAGTGGGTCTACGGCGCAGGCCGCGGTCCGGCGGCGCGCTGGGTGGACGTTTACCGGCGCATCCAGCAGGGGGGCAAGTCGATGCAGGTGATCTGCGAAAACATTGAAGATGCGCGCCGCGTCGCCGAACAGCTCCGTCCTGAAGGCGTCTGGCTGGACGTGGGCGGTTCCTATCCGCGTGCCGAGGCCGAGGCGTTCCTGAAGTGGGTCGAGCGGTGGGCGGCCCGATCGGCCGTGGCCGCGCGGTGAACCGCGCGGTATCATGGAGCGCATGAAAACCGAACGCATCGAACTGGCTGCGCTTGCGGATCTGGACCGCGCCTGGACCCTCTCGTTGCAGAAGCCGGTCCTGCTTTTCAAGCACAGCACGCGCTGTCCGATCAGCACGCGGGCGCTCTCCGCCTTCGACGAGGCGCGCACGCTGCCGGAAGCCGCCGGCGTCGCGTGGTTTTACCTGGACCTCCTGGCCCACCGCGACCTCTCGAACGAAATCGCCCGGCGTTCGGGCATCGTCCATCAGAGTCCGCAGGCGATCCTGCTGCGCGACGGAAAGCCCGTCTGGAACGCTTCGCATATCGGCATCACCGTCGACGCGCTCCGCGCGGCCATCGCCTCCTGCCGTGTGTAGTGCCGGCTTACTCAGTACCGCGCTGCAGAAGTTCCTGACCCAGTGCGCCGCGGATGCGGGTCCGGATCGAGGCGCGAGCGAGGAGCATATCCGGAGGAGATCTGTGACGAGCGAGCAACGTAGAGCCGGGCCCGCAGCCGCAAACAATGGGTCAGGAACTTCTGCGGCGCGGTACTCAGTCGAGATCGTCTCTCTTGCGATCCAACAGCCCGTGTGCGAGCAGGTACGACTGAAAACCCCGCAGGCCGGCGCGTTCCTCCGCGCCGAAATCGTAGCACACGATGTCCCTGAGGTAGCGCAGCGTCCATTCGTACGGCCGGCCGTAGCGCACGGCCTCGCAGGCGGCGATCGATTCGGCCTGCCTCAGCCCCTCGTCGCGACAACGGCGCAGACGCGCGCCCAACGACCCGATATCGATGCCGGGCCGAACCTGCCACAGCGCGAAAACGAACGGCCTCCCCGTCAGCTCGCGCCACACCCTCGTCAAGTCCAGGGCCTGCCAAGCCGGATCGTCGAAGGCCAACGCGCGGTCCCCGATCAGCAGGAACGCGTCCTCGTCCCCCGCCGCTCCCCGCTCCCCGCTCCTTCCTCCTGCCTCCCCGGCCCGGTACTCCGGCTCCAGTCGCCAGCGCTCCTTCAGCAGGATTCGCAGCAACGCATTGGTCGTTTCGCTGGCGCGATCCAGCGCCACGGTCCGTATCCGTTCGACCGGGACGCGATGGAACAGACGGATGCTCCACATCTCATGGAGACCGCTGATCGAAAGGCCCGGCACGGCGCGGTACTCCGGATGGCGGAGGTACTCGATGGAACTGACCAGCGCGGCATCCAGCTCGCCGGCGGCGAGTTTTCGCGCCAGGATACTCGGGGGATGGAGTTCGAGCGTCGACTCCGGCTGTCCGTCCAAGCCGTGAATCAGGACGCGTGCGTTGAGGTAAGGAACGGAGCCGATGCGCAGTTTCGAGGTTGACATGGGAAGCACTGTACGGCGTGCCGGAAAAGTGGCGAGGAAAAACGGGCGAGTGTCCGCTTTTCGGTCGCCACGATGCGTCATCCGAACATCCGGTCGGCGTTTGATCCGAATGCATGGAATGTGAATGGCCTCGTGGGTTCCGCCTAATCCGTTACACGCGACATGTCTATGAGTTGTGACTGTCAAAAAACTGCATCTCGGTTGGCACGCCATGTTCTAAAAGTCGATCGGCGCGGGGACGCAAGCGAGGCGAGGAACCCGGAGGGGCATTGAGATGGTCCATATGCTGCGTTTCGTTGCCGTGGTTCTTATCCTTCCGCTCATTGCGGTTGCGATTCTGGTATTGAGCACGCATGGCGTCGAGAAGTCGATCGGGTCTGCAGGTAAAGTGAGTCAGGCCCAACGTCGCTGATTGGAGATCACGCTGGTACGTGCGGCGAGTGCCGCCGCCAGTGTGCAACCCCCTTGGCCTCCCGCGCAGCCAAGGGGGTTTTTTATCGACTCGGCCGCAGGCAATCTCGGGTGCATTCCCGAAAAATGGACATCTCCTATGAAGCGTGGGGGCAAATCTCGCTTGGCTCTTCATAGGGAAAGTCCATCTTTCGGGATTACACCCGGCAATCTCCCCCACGGCATAATCTTTGCTCTTTCCCGTTCAGGCGGACGGAGCCTGCAGGCTCTGTCCGGGGCAAGCCGTCGGGAACGGATGTTGCGCGGAAAGTTTTTCCGCCGGACTGGAAAGCGGGTCTGGCATGCCGGCCGAAATCCTGGAACTGGTTCGAAAAGCGGATGCCTTGCCGGCCTTTCCGATGCTGGCCACCGAGGCGCTCCGTCTGACCCGCCAGGAAGACGTATCGATCGACAAGCTGGCCTCGCTGGTGCAACGCGATCCGGCGATGGCCGCCACCGTTTTGAAAGCCGCCAACAGCGCTTTCCTGGGGGCCAACCGGGAAATCACCGAATTGAAACCCGCGATGCTGCTGCTGGGCCTGCGCACCGTGGAAGTGCTGGTGTTGACGTTTGCGCTGAAGAGTTCGCTGGCCCACGCGCAGAACGGTTCCTTCGACTACCAGATGTACTGGCGGAGGTCGATCACCACCGGCGTGGCGGCCCGGCTGCTGGCCCGGGTGGCAGAGCCGCGGCTGGTCGAGACGGCCTTTGTCAGCGGTCTGATGTGCGATCTGGGCATGGTGGCCGCCTACACGCTGGCGCCCAGGCTGTACGAACCCGTATTGCAGGCGAAGAAGAACGATCCGCGGCCGCTCGAAGAGCTGGAACTCGAACTGCTGGGGGTCGCGCACCCGGTCATGAGCCGCGAATTGCTGGCGGCCTGGCAACTGCCGGAGACGGTTCACCGTGCCGTCGGCGCTCACCACGGGGCCGGCCTGACCGACCTGAAGGACTCAACGCTGCGCCTGGCACAGGTCGTGTACGGCGCCGCGTCGATCGCCGCGCTTTTCGTCAGGGATGTCCCCAGCGCGCAATTGGGGCCCGTGAAGCGGCACCTGGTCGGCGAACTGAAGGTGCCCGATCGCGCCTTGAGTTCCATCTTCGAGGCGATCGACATCCAGGTGCGCGAGATGGCCAACCTGTTGGCCGCCCCGGTCGGCGAGACGCTCAATTACGCCCGCCTCCAGGTGGACGCCGCGCTGCAACTGGCACAGCTTACCGTCCAGGCGAAGAAGGAACGGACGACGGCTCAGCCGCAGGCCACCGACGATCGCCGCGGATTCGGCATCGCACGCCGGAAACCCGGCGAATGGCAGGAGCGGCTGGCCTCGGGCATGGGGCCTGTCCCGGCACCGGCCCTCGGGAAAGCGCCGCAGGTCGTCGCCGACGTCGAAGCCACAACGGCCGTGGCCATTGCCCCGGAGGCGGAGGCCGAGGTGGCCGTGCCGGCAACGCCGGAGGAGATCGCCGCGGCCCAACCCGCGCAACCGTCGGGCAACCCGCGGCTGGTGGGGCCTCAACGCGCGCCGGAACTCCACGGGACCACCATCGCCATCCATTGCCGGGCGGTCGAACAGGGAGGGGGCTTTTACGATTTCATCCCGCTGCCCGGCGAGCGTGTCGCGCTGATGATCGGCAACGTCAATTCGCCGGCCGGAGACGCAAGCCAGCGTCGGGATCAGGTGCGAAAGACGCTGGGGGGCTGGATCCGAAACACGCCCGATCCGCTGGCGGCGCCCAACGCCGTGCCCGGCGGCGAGGTGTCCAACTT
>Ga0101944_10007173_pt1 | contig 11331 bp, 10 predicted proteins | sample DewCreD2012metaG_FD_75245 | JGI IMG/M metagenome (GOLD analysis project Ga0101944, IMG submission 75245) | Hot spring sediment bacterial and archeal communities from British Columbia, Canada, to study Microbial Dark Matter (Phase II) - Dewar... ... | reverse complement strand
AGATCCAAGCGCTATGTCAATGGGGGAAACAGCAGAAAACCTCCACGACATGTTTCCTCAGATAACAAAAGAAATGGCCGACGAGTATTCATTGGTGTGCCAGCAAAAGGCTCATCGTGCAATACAATCAGAACATCGCGGTCTTCAACGCGGGACGGTTCACACCTTATCCGGCGACGCTCGGTTCCGGACGCGTGAGCGTTGAGGACGCGCCGGTCGAGATCCTCGCTCCGGAAGATCGGCTCTTTCGCTGGCCGAATCGCATCGTCGAGCGCGACTTTCAGGGGCACGGCCGCTTTCGCCTCGGCGTCAATGCGCAGATAAGCGGTATTGCCTCCGCTTTTGGCCACGGCGATCTGGTTGACCGTGAAGTCCTTGAACACATCCAGGGGCAGGCTGCCCTGGTCTTTGAGCCGTTTGAAATCCGCGGCGTCAATCTCGATTTCATCGTAGCCCATGTACAGTTCTTCGAGGTCAATCTTGTCTTCTTCATAATCCATGCTGGTGAGGCCGATGGTGTCGGCCTTGATGCGCATATTGATGTCCTTGCTCATGAACACGACCTGGTTGTCGGGGTACTTGTCCTGAATGGACAGGGCCGTGGCCAGGATGCGGTTGTCTTCCTTGTTGTTGCGCAGGCTCGGGGGCAGGCATTCCATGCGCTTGTCGCCGAAGGCCACGCGCACGGTGCAGCCGTTGTCCAGGTCCACGCCCTCGGACAGGCTGCCGCGGGAGCGCAGTTCGTCGAGCAGGCGCGAGGTGCGCCGCGCGTGGCGGCCCACCTCGTCTCCCCTCCGCTTCTGGTCGTCTATTTCCTCGATCACTTCCAGCGGGATCATCAGAATCTGTCCCGGAAACGCATAAATGGAATCCGAATCGTGCAGGAAGATGTTGGTGTCGGGAACGATGACCTTGCGGTTTGAGTCCGTCATAGTTTGGCCAGCCTTTCGAGAGCTTCCTGGATGCGCGCTTCTTCTTCCACGAGCGCGAAGCGGATGTAGCCGTTGCCGGCCTCGCCGAAGCCCACGCCGGGCGCCACGGCCACGCCGGTTTCCTTGATCATCAGAGACGCGAATTCCAGGGAGGTCATTTCCTGGAACGCCTCGGGGATGGGAGCCCACACATAGAGCGTGGCTTTGGGCCGCTGGTGCTTCCAACCGAGTTTGTCCAGGCCGTCGCACAGCACATCGCGGCGGCGCTGATACGCGGCCACGGTTTCGTCAATGATTTCGTCGTTCAGTTCCAGAGCGCGCACCGCGGCTTTCTGGATGGCGTTGAAGCAGCCGAAATCCACATAGCTCTTCATCTTGGCGAGAATTTTCATGATCTTGGCGTTGCCGACCACGAAGGCCACGCGCCAGCCCGCCATGCTGAAGGTTTTGCTCAAGCTGTGGAACTCCACGCCCACATCTTTGGCGCCCTCGACCTCCATGAAGCTGGGGGCCTTGTACCCGTCGAAGCAGATTTCCGTGTACGCGGCATCGTGGCTCACGATGATGCGGTGCTCCTTGGCCCACGGGATGATGGGCTTGAAGTAGTCCTTGTCCACGCACACGGTGGTGGGGTTGTGCGGGTAGCTCAAATACAGAATTTTGGCGCGGCGCAGCACGCCCGGTTCGATGCTGTCCAGATCAGGCAGGAAATCGTTCTCGGGCAGAAGCGGCAGATTGTAGAGGTTGCCGCCGAACATGATCACGCTGTTGAAGAAAATGGGATAGGTGGGCGTGGGCACAAGGGCGTAGTCGTCGCGGTCCAGAAACGCGGCGGACATGTTGGCGATGCCCTCTTTGGAGCCGATCAGCACCACGACTTCTTCGCTGGGATTGATGTCCACATTGAAGCGTTTGCCGTACCAGTAGGCGATGGCGCGCTTGAGCTCGATGATGCCGTCCCCGGCGGGGTAACGGTTGATGTGCTTGGTGTGGATGGCGTTGCACAGCTCGTCGCGCACTTCCTTGGGAACAGGCAGATCCGGGCTGCCCATACCCATGTCAATGATGTCCATGCCCTGGGCGCGCGCTTCCTTTTTGAGCTTGTTGATCATGGTGAAAACATACGGGGGGAGCTTGCTGATCCGGATGGATTGCATGTCCTCAAAATCTATTGGCATAAACGAAACCTCCCGGCGCACTGGGGAGCGCCCTTGTTATAACTTCCCGGAGGGAAGCGGATATTAGCACATAATAATAAAAAAAAACAATTAAAAAACCATGATTATTGAAACAATGGAAAAGGGTGCGCCGTGGACCGGAGGCGGGGGATCGCGTCAGCGCTCCGGCCCTTCAATTTCGTTGACAAGCGCCTCGAACAGGGTAATGTTGTCGCGGCTGGCGTTGCGCAGCCTGCCCGCGAGAATTTTGGCGATCTCGCGCGTGACATACAGCCCGATGCGCGTGTCGCTGTCTCCGAGCTGGTCGAAGTCCGCTTTCTTGATCACCATGCACTCGCAATCGGTTTCCGCAATCACCGACGCGGAACGGACATCGTCGTCCATGAGCGCCAGTTCTCCGAAAAACACATTCATCTCGTCCGTGAGCTTGACCACGGTGTAACTGTCGTCCTTGAGGGTGCGCTTCTCGATGCTCACGCGGCCGCGGCTCAAGATGAACATCTCGTCGCCCTGGTCGCCTTCCTTGATGATGAAGTCCCCTTTTTGAAAGGAGCGCATCTCAATGATGCCGCGAATCTTTTCAATCGCGTGACAGTCATCCTTGAATTTTGCGAACAAGCTGATGTTTCGCAGTTTTTTGAATATTTTGTCATCGTTTGCTTCATTCATTGGAGGAAACCTCCTGCCTGACTTCAACGATGATCGCCAGGGAATGGTCCGGAACAGTGTAATCGTCCGGCGGGTTGAAATGCGGGTGATTGTTCTTGAGCTGTTTCACCTTCTGCAGGTTTTCCACAATTTTCGAGATGTTCGCGGTTTTCTGGGCCTCTCGCAGCGCTTCCTGCTTGCGCTCAAAAAAGCTGCCGACATTCTCGACCAGCCCAATCACTGTCGCGTTCGGCCCGTAATGCGCTTTGAGTTCGGAATATGGCCTGCCCACGAACTCCCTGGGAAATTCCGATGTGGTGAGTCTGGACGGGGTGTGAAGATTCAGAAGGTCGTTCATGACCTGAACCAATCCCGTAGCCGCGGTGGAGTGCGCCAGCATGAGACGGCCGTACTGGCGGGGATAGATGATTTCCGCAACATGCGCCTTTTGCAGATAGGTCTCGAATTTGGGATCGAGCAGTTCGGCGCAGACATGGATGTTGCGCGCGATGGTGCCGATGAGCATGGCCGTCATCACGGTTTTGGAATCAATTTCGGACGGAGACGCGTCCGTGCTTTCGTCGGCCAGAATGAATGCGCTCCTGGCCTCCTTGATGTTCGCCATCTGCAGCATGGCTTCGTTGAAATCCTCGCCGCGAATGAAATTGATGTCCTTGAAACCGGGATTCTGCTGCTTGAACAGATCGATGGCGTCCTGCGAGATGTTCGCAATGATGACGATGTCCGACGCTTTGATATCTTTATTGACTGTGAAGATATCCTCAAGCGTGCTCTCCATCTTCCGTTTCCAGCCGCATATCACGGTGTGGCCCTTGAGCCTGGAAAGGTCCGTCACGCCCTTGCCCTCCCTGATCATTTTGACGACCCGGATGGACGCGAATGTGGCCGTCAGAAGCGAAAAGCAGATTACGCCCGTGAACATCACGAAAATTATCAATAATTTCCCCGCAGGCGTTTTCGGGGAAAAGTCGCCGTATCCAATCGTGGTCATGGTAACGATCGAGAAGTAAAAAGCATCAATGAAGCGGATAAGCGGGGTCGGCGCCGGATCGCTGGGGAACATACCCGAGTTGCGTTCGAGATACAACCCGAAGAACAACGCGGAAATCACGGCCACGATCAAAATGATGCCGATGAGCCGCGGCAGTTTTTCCTTTTGTATCGAGGCCCACAATTCCCGAGCGCTGGCGATGGTCCCCTTGACCTCCGCCACAAGCCGCGCTCCGAGTGTGGCTCTAATCTCTTCCTGGTTTTGCGTCATAAATTTTTCAGCCCGTTTTTCCGGACATATCGTGTTGGTGTATTGTACTATGCCGCAAATTCATGAACAAGGCGCAGACAACGAAAAAAATGGGGGAGCGGATTTCCCTCACAATGATGATGGCCATAGCGCGTATTTCTCTTGATTCGTTTCTTGATTGTGACGCATGCGGCGGATACTTCCGGGCAACTCGTGGAGACCCGGCATTCTTCCGGGCCTGGCCCATTCAAAAGGCGCGCAAATCCGCCCCTTCTGCGTTTGCCCGTGTCATTTGTTGGGAGCAGAAACTTGGCCGCAGTCCTTGCGGGGATGCCGCAGCAGGGGATTGGTCCACTGTTCGATGAGGTCCGCAAACAGGTCCGCGCGGCGGCGCTCGCAGTCGTTGACCGTGTAGCGGCGCCTGTCCCGGTACATGATGTACGGGGAGGACATGGCGGGGATAATCTGCTCCAGGGAAAACCCGTGGAATCCCGGCGCGCCAAGGGCCGCGCCCAGTGAGAGGAACGATGTGAGACGCAATGCGTCCTGGTATGACAGACGGAAAGAGCGGCGGCCGTGGTCCAGCACCTGGTTCATGAGTCTGCGCAGGCGTGCGGCTTCGCCCGGCGGCAGCTCGTTGCGCGCGCGGGTTTCCTCATCCACGAGATGCTTGGCGAACCCAAGCACGCGAGCGGCGATCTCTTCCTCGGCGGCGTGAAACGGCGCCAGGCTGGACACGGTGAAGAACCCGTGCCGCTCGATGCCGCGCCCGCACAGCGGTTCGAAGCGCACGCCCGCCCGGTCCGCGCGCGGCGGGAAAAGCTGCAACCGGTCCAGACACAGGGAGAACGGCAGATGCAAAAACACGGACACTCGCATGGCCGCGCCCATGTTGCGCGGGGCCGCGGACAGATAGCCGAAACGCGGCGAGAACGCGAACTCGGCGTGGCGCTCGAACAGGGTCAGGTCCGCGCGCGCCGCGCGCACGGCCTGCGCCGGGTTCGTCTCCTGGCCGTGGCTGACGAAGCAGAGGTGATCTTCATCGTTGATGAGGATCATGCGGCCCGGCTCTTTGTGCAGGACCAGGATGCTGTCCACGGCCAGGGCCTTGTGGAAATGGCGGCGTTCCAGAGCCAGGCGCTGCAGCGGCGACAGGCGCCAGGTGTGCAGCATCCGGCGCGAGGCCGCGCCCGATTGCCAGAGAATATCCGATACATGTTTCTCGACCGCGGCCCTGTGTTGCGCGCCCATGCGGGCCGGGAACAGGAACTCGGGGAAATTTCTGCGGATATGGACCCGCGTCTGAAGCCAGGGGTCAGCAGGATCGGCGTTCAGGTTGTTGTGCCGCAGGAGGCGCGCCACGAGCTTTGCCTGTGCCGGCGCCACGCGGGGTTCACCGCCTGGCTCCGGGTGGTCCGCGATCGCCAACTGTTCGAGGCGCGCGGCCAGGGACGCGACTTTTGATTTTCGCGGCCTCGCCGGGGGCTGGCCGGGGTACAGGGGCTTGAGCCTCCCTGCGTCCGGGGACGCCGCCAGCAGGGACGCATAGTTGAACAGCAGGGAGCCGAAAATATGGCAGCAGTTGTCGCAACCGAGGCGGAATTCGCGCTCGAACGCGCCCAGGTCCGTGCCGCACACGCGGCACGAGTCCGCAAATTCGATAGGCATTGTCGGGTCGAGCATTGGGCCGGAAGCGGGCATGCTCAATCCGTATCCGTGCAGCAGGCTTTCCACCTTGTTCAGGGCGGTGAATATGCCCAGTTCATCCGCGCATGCGTCGCAGAATCCCACTTTCACGCCCTGCTCCGCGGTGTCCCGGGACAAGAAAAAAACAGCCTGGTTTTTATTGCATTTGCGGCACAGCATACCATTCAAGTATAACCGCGCGAAACCGTGCTTTCAAATGCGCGAATGCGGGTTTCACAACGGTGCATTCGCGGGAGATACCAGAGGGAAACAGCGCCGGATGCGCGGAGGGAATCACCGGGATTTTTCGAGGCCTGCGTCGAGGAATTTGTTGGCGAGCCTGTCGGCTATGGCGTTGTTTTTGCGGCGGATGTCGTGGATTTCGAAGCGGTCGAATTTTGCGATCAGCGCGTCGGCCTCGCGCTTGAGCGCGCGCAGTTCGTCATCGCGGATTTTGTATTCGCCGCGCACTTGGCGCGCCATGAGCTGGCTGTCCGTCATCACGGTGAGGCGGCGGCAATTGGGAAATTCCGCAGCGCGGGAAAGGGCCAGAAGCAGAGCCCGGTATTCGGCCCTGTTGTTGGTGGATTCGCCCAGGAATTCCCCGGCTTCGAGCACGGTCTGGCCGTCGCAAAGGATCACGGCGGCGCAGGCTGCGGGACCGGGATTTCCGCGGCACGCGCCGTCAATATACGCGGTGAGGCTAATGTGGCCGGTTTCGCTGGGGTGAGTCACAGGCGTGCGCCGCCGGGGTCAGGCTTCAATGTGCGCACGCTCTGGCACGATCAGTATACGGCTGCAATGCGGGCAGCGCACGATGCCTTCGTCTTCTTCAATGCGTATGATCGTTGACTTGGACACTTCCACGAAACAGCCTTCACACACGCCGTCGTTGATTGTGGCCAGGGCAACGCCGTCGTTCTCGCGCTGCAATTTCTGGTACAGGGCCAGCAGGCTCTTGTCCTTGAAATCGTTGAACGCTTTGCGCTCCTTCTTGAGTTCCTCGACGCGCTGGTTCAACTCCTGCCGGATGGCGTCGCGCTCGCTCATCTCCTGCTTGTACTGGGGCTCGAGTTCCGAAAGCTTTTCCTCGATTTCCATTTTCTTGATGTTCACGCTGTCCACTTTGACCATGAGACGGACCAGTTCGTCTTCGTTTTTCTTGATGAGGTTGATGTACTGCTCGCGTTCTTTCTGAAGGTACTGCAGGTCGCGCGGGTCGGTGTCCCCGTTGAACAGGCGGTCTTCGCAGTCCTTTTTCTTTTCCGTGTGCTTCTGGTTTTCGGCCTTGATCTCTTCTGCGCGATCCACGATGGGCTGGATTTCCTTGTGCAGTTTCTCGTGCAGGTCCTTGAGATCCAGATACTGCTTGTGGGTCTGCGAGTCCTCGGCCTCGAGTCTCTTGAGGTGGCGCATATTTTCCAGAATTTCGTTGTCAATCATCTGCAGCTTGAACAACTGGTTCAACTTGTCTCTTAGCTCACTCATGCCTCTAATCCTTTAGTAAGGAGTCCGGCGAAGGTTCCGCCTTGAAGAGAAGAAACGAAAGGTCTTCTAAAAATGTAGTATATAGAAAAGCAAAAGGCGTGGCAAGGACGGGATTTTCAAAACAACCGCCGTGCGATTGAGCGAAGGCGCGCGCCATGCTACAATGAGAGTACAACGCTAAAGAGGAGCGCGCCATGCAGATTGCGGATTTCACACCCGACTCGTTCCACAAGTTCCTTGCGGGCCTGGAGTCCGAACAGGCGAGCCGCAGACAGTCCTATTACCTGGCCACGCAGCGCGTGTTCTTCAACAAACAGCAGGCCACGAACCAGAATTTTTCCAAAGAGCTGCGCCGCGGGAGCAACCGGGTTCTGGACAGCGCCACGGCGCTGTTCGCGGACAGCGCGCGCAATGTGTTCAATGCGCGAACCGTGTCGGGAGGCGGCATCGTGTCGGGCGACGCCGCAGAGGGCGCGCACCAGGCCCGGCACGCCATCACAGTTCTTCGCCTGGCCGGCACGCGCGGCGTAACCTCCGACACTCTGGATGCCAAAGCGCAGAACGCCTCGGGTCCGGGCGTGTATTCTTTTCTTGTGAAAAGCAACAACCAGGACATCCGCCTGTCCGTGAAGATCGATCAGCTCGACACCAACGAGCAGGTTCTCGAAAAAGTGGCGGACGCCATCAACGGCGCGGGTCTGGGGCTGAACGCGGCCATCGAGCGCAACAATCTGGCCGGAACCGCGCGCCTGCGCGTGGACGGCTTCGCGCCCGGCGCCATATCGAGCGTGACATTGCGGGACGCATCCCGCACCCTGCTCGCGGACATCGGCCTGTCCACAAAACGGTTCGCAGAGGGCACAACCGGCGGCATCACCGAGGTAAACGACAACGCCGTGTTCACCATTGACAACGCCACCTTCGTGAGCGGCACGAACCGGGTCGCGCTTTATGACGGGTCACTCACTTATCCCATAAGAAACACCACAGACGGCACGCAGATGCTGGGCGGGTCGAACCGCGGAGGCGGCGGCCTGTACGGCGCGCATCGCGCCACCATCAACCTCGATGCCGCGGGCACGGCCGCGCTTCAAATCAATCCGGACACGGACGCCGCGGCGCAGGGCATCGAATCCTTCCTGGACAGCGCCGGCAAGTTTCTGGATCTGCTGGAAGCGCACACGGCCCACGCATACAGCCAGGCGTCCGGCTTCATCCGCTCCGAACTCGATGCGCGCGCGCGCAGCCTCGAAGACATGGGAATAAAAGAGAGCAACGGCACCTACAAAATCGAGCGCGGCGCCCTGCTTCGCGACCGCCTCGACAACAACCCCGGCGCAGCGCAAAGCCTGTTCGCCGGCCCGGGCGGGCTGGCGCGGCGCACGGTGTTCGGAACGCTCCAGGCCTCGATTGCGCCCATGGTGAACTTCGCTCCCGCGGAAACGCTTTCCGATTCATCCCTGGCCCGCATCACCGGAACATTTTTCAACAGCACATTCTGAATCGGGCCGGACCCGCGCAGCGCATGCGCAGAGCCATGCGCGCATCCCGGCATCCCTGATCCATGGACCCATCTCCCGAACAGAACCGCGACGATCCCGGCAAACGGTTCGGCTTGGCTCTGTTCTATTTTCTGACATGCGCGGCCATTGCGGGCGGCGTGACCGCTGTGCGACTCGCGCTGTGGGACAAGGGCATGAGCGCAAGCGAAGCCCTGGCATACCAGATTGCAACCCTGCCCGGCGCCGCGGCTGTCGAGGCCCAGGCGCGCACATTCGCGCAGCAGCCTTTGTATTATCTCCTGGCGCACCATTGGATGCGCGTGACGGGCGAAAGCCTGTTCAGCCTGCGGCTGTTTTCGGCGCTGTGGGGCGCGGCCTGGCTCATGCTCCTGTATCCCGCGGGCGCGTGGATTTCCGGCGGACGGCGCACGGGCGGCTGGCTCGCCATGGCCGTGGCCGCGGTCTCGCCTTTTTCCGCTTACATCTCCCTGCTGGCCGGACCCGACGCCATGCTGGCCGCCCTGGCGCTGGCCAGCTTCATTCCTTTCCTTGAATTTACACGGGATAAGACGCCCGCGTGGGCCTGGCCCGCTTGGGGCGCGGCCACCCTGTTCCTGCTGCTCACGCACCCCCTGGGCGTCGCCGTTCCCCTGTTCCAGGCCGCAGTCATGGCGTTGCTGGGAAAAGACAAAAGCCTGTGGTTCCGCCGCTCGTGGTTCGCGCTCGCCGCGGCCGTAATTCTTTTGTTCGCGCTTCTGCGGGGTTCCATGCCCCCGGAGGAGCAGCGGCAGGTGGCGTTCACGCTTCCGGAATCCATGAAGCAACTCCAGTTGCTGCTTGCGCTCGCGGGCCTGGGGCTGGTGAACGGAGGCCCGCCCTCCCCGCTCATGACTTTCGAGAACTACACGGCGCTGTCGGTGTTTTCGTGCCTGGCAACGGGCATGGCGTTCGCCTGGGCGCTGCTGCTGCGCCGCGCGGAGCCAGTCCGGGCGCGCGTGCTGATTCTGTTCGCGGCCGTGCCCGCGGCCGTGATGTTTTTGGCCAGCGCGTCATTCAAGAGCGCGGTTCTGTGGAACAACTTCGCATTTTTCAGTTCCGCGGCCTACCTGCTGATTGTGTTCGCGCTTGTGCGCGGCCGGAGCCGCAGCGCGCGCGCGGCGCTCGCCGCTATGTTGCTTATTGTCAATATCGCCGGCTTTCAGGCTTATGTGCGCGCGCCGCATTTGTCCAGCGACTGGCGCGGCGCATTCGAGCATGCCGCTAAGCACAGCGCGGGGGACGCGCGGCATCCGGAAACACTGTTGAGTCTCGCGCCTCCCGAGCACCGGCCCCTGACCGCCTATTATGCGCAAAGCGAGCCGGGGTTGTCCGTGACCGCCGCGCGCGTGTCGCCCATAGACGGCCGGTTCGAGACCGCCCCCTCGGCGCTCGCCGCGCAGGCCGCGCATTCCAAAGACTGCTTCTGGATACTGATCGGAAACGACACTCTCGAAAAGGAAATGCCGCGCGCGTGGCGCAAACGGTTCTTCAATCCGCGTCACGGACGCAAATTCCGCAGCGTGTTTACGAATCAGGACCTTTTCGTGGAGCAGCTTTGCGCCAAATCGTCCACCAAAAGCCTGCGCGCCATGTCCCTCGAACACTTCACCGCCTTCCTGCTGGCCACGCCGGAAACAGCCAACCCGCTGGATGAACGATACGCGCGCGCCAATTTCTTTTTTGAAAAAGGCTATCTGGACATGGCCGAGCGCGAAATGCTCGGCATCAGAAAACAGTACGGGCATCTGCGCGGCATCAGCCTGAACCTGTGCTTCATCTCGCTTGCCCGGGGACGGGACGAGAAAGATCACGGGCGGCTTGAGCAGGCGTTGCCGCTGTGCCTGTCGGCGAAAGAAGACGAACCGCAAAACGCTTATATTGATTCGCTGATCGGGGAAGTTCTCTTTCATCTTGAACGCTACGCGGATTGCCGCGCGCCGCTTGAAACCGCGATTGGCGACAAAGCGCTGTGCAGGGACAATGCCGGCGCGTGCCTGCGTTCGTCCTATTTCCTGGGCGCGGCCCTTTACCGGCTCGGCGAAAAGGAAGCCGCCCTTCCCCACCTCGAAAAAGCCGCAACCGCTACGGACATTGGCCCACGGGCATCTTATCTTCTGGGAGTCGCCTATTATGAACTCGGGTATCCCGAAGACGCCATTCCGCATCTCAAGCTCGTGATCGGCGCGCAGCCCTTCGGGGATCACGCGGTGCGGCTTCTGAAACAAATCGAAACCGAGAACCCGGACCTGTTCAAAAAAGAACAGAGAGGCAGATTCCAGATCGAATCTCCCTGAACACTCCGACGGCATGATCCGGTTTGTTTTACACCAGGGGGCCGGCCGGGCTGCCTGTGTGTGATTGCCCCGAATTCAAACTTTCCCCGAATTTCCAATGAAAACACCTTGGACTCTGCCGCGAATCAGCGTTTCACTTGCGCTTTCATCGTATTTTGGCACGAGCACTCTCCAGATCTGAAACGCTTTGCGCGCATGTGATGCAGAAGACCGTTCCGGCCGCATAAATATCGTGCAGGTGTAAAGGAATCCGGCAGTATGGGGCTGTTGAAAAACCCAATAAGCTGCGCCAAAAGCGCGAAC
>Ga0101944_10007171_pt1 | contig 11334 bp, 1 predicted proteins | sample DewCreD2012metaG_FD_75245 | JGI IMG/M metagenome (GOLD analysis project Ga0101944, IMG submission 75245) | Hot spring sediment bacterial and archeal communities from British Columbia, Canada, to study Microbial Dark Matter (Phase II) - Dewar... ... | reverse complement strand
ACGCTCGAGGGCTGAGTAATATTTACTGTCGTTGTAGCATAACATGCCTTGCTGTCGGTTACCGTTACCGTTGACACACCCAGGGCAAGACCGCTCTTCGTTGCATTTGTGCCGCCACCGCTCCATAAATAAGTGTAGCCCGTTGTACCGCCACTGCCTGCTGCTGTGGCTATACCATTGCTCAGTCCGTTACACGTGATATGCGTAGTGGCTGTGATTGTTGCAGTCAGTGCTGCTGCCGGCTGTGTAACCGTATAAGGCCCGCCGGTTACTGTACAACTGCCGGCATCTTCAAGTGTAACATAATAAGTACCAGCAACAGCTCCTGTCTTATCCTGTGTAGTACCGCCACCTGACCAGATATAAGTAAACGGAGTGGCCCCTCCACTGCCAACCGAAATATCAATGACACCATTATTCCCGCCATTGCATCTGACATGTGTTATAGCGGTTAATGAAATAGCAGGACATATAACGGTACAGGAAGTTACCTCAAGCACTTCGGGATAATTCATATACGCTATATCATTTTCTGTTCTGTCATAAGCAGCAATCCTGTAATGATAGTTACCCGGAGGAATTCCAAAAGGTATGGCTGCCTTAAGATTATTTATTCCACCAGGACAAATAGCGAGGTCAGTAGAAGATACCGTGTCAGAAAGATTAATAGGAGCCGAGAAATTTCCCAAATTATCAGATAGCTGCATATAAAAATAATATGGGGTAGCAGGTGTTGTAGCACAGGTAAAGGGCTTATCGCCCCTGAATTTAGGGCCATTAATCAATGTACCGTTTCGATTATTTGCAGTAGCATCATCCAGAATAGTTCCCTGACCATCTTCCATTTTATAATAATACCACAGATTGGCCTCATTACCAACCAGACATGTATTTTTGGAAGCATTAAGTTGGGCCTGGGTTTTAACAACATTCCATATCCTGACTTCAGATATCTGACCTTTGAAATGAGCATTAAAGATGCCCGCACAAGAATAACAGGACGGATCATTATCCGCTCCTAAAATGAACGGGAAGGATGACCATAAACTTCCTTCGTCGTCATTAAAAGCATAGCGTCCATCGAACACTCCGTCAACATAAAGTTTTACACTGTCATTATTACTTGCATTACCTATAACTGCATAAGTAACGGCAATATGATGCCAGAGATTATCGTTTATCTTTTTTGTTCCATATACTGATGTCAGAGGATCTTCAACATATTGCCATCCGTCACTGCAAACATTTAACACTCCATGATTAATACGTATATGGAAATAATCATTACCATCATTAGTTATAGAGAATATAGGCCTGTCATCAAAGACATCTCCCGATGTTCTGATCCATGCCTCAAAAGTAAACGCGCTGAGGTTTGACCCGCGTGTACCAAGATTAACATAATCATCAACACCATCAAATTCAAGCGAACCGCTTATACTATCACAGATAAAACTACAGAAATCAGCCGAAAGAGTATCGGTTCCGTTATTGCAGAGATTATTAATAGTATCGAGATTGCAGGAATTAAAATTGATGGTAAACGGCAAAGCGGTATATGTGCCAGTAATGACAGGGTTAGATGAATTTACACGCACTTTAAAATTGGACCCCGGCTTCATACAACCGGCGATAAACGCTGCCTTATTTGGAATGGTTGCTGAGATGGTGCCACTTTTTGCAGTAGAATTTAATGTAGCTAAAACCAAGGGATTACTAAAGAATCCATCTTCATCAGATAATTGCAACGTATAAACATTACCCGGATTAATTGTTCCATTAGCCATAAAGGGAACATTCATGGTTGCCCCGTTACAGAATACAGAGCCAGGCGAATACGTTTCGATGGTTGGAGTGCAATTATCCTGTGACCAGCAGATAGCCCTTTCAAAAAAAGTAATTCCCTGAGCAGTAAGCGTGGCATTATTATCGGCCATAAAAAATGCCAGTCGCTTCCCTGCCGCCGGATACTGCGTACTACCGTTACGCCCCATTATTTGTCCGGGAAGGAAACTCGGCAATCCTTCAAAATATTGTTGTCCGTTGGGGAAAAGGTCGGGCTCTGTAATTTTATTGATTTTTCCTGCAGCGCTATAGACAGCATAGTTTGTAAAATTCACCAGTCCGGTGGTTACGTCATGCGAGTTATCATTTACTTTTACTGTAGTAGTTGTCGTTGTAAACGTATTCAAGTCATTATCAACAATAGCCATCATAAATTCCATGGCCTTCATATTATTGACGATAACCGGAGCAGTGGCATCTCTGTATTTTGAACCGACATTCTGGGCTGTTCCGGAAATAAAGATAAGATTCTTACAATCATCTCCGGGTTGTTTATCAGCGAGGTCCGAACGCACCTCAACCGTCCATCCCATACTTTCCAGTTTGTTTTTGGTCCAGGTATCCATTCCTGAAATAAAGTGCTGAGCCGGGATTGAAAGCGACGGAGTAAAACTCACTGCATCCCATACAATCCAATCATAGGCGCCGCCATAAAAATATTCAGTAGTATTTGTGCTGGTGCCCGGCCATGCAATATTAGCTAATTGTACCCAGTTTGTTCCATCATTAGATCCTTCACAGATAATATTACTCGGAATTCTTGATGCTGTATTATCAATCTGTATATTTATATGATCCGGTGTCATTCCACCGGCACTGTAGATCTGGTTCCACTGGGTAGTACCTGCTGTAACTGACCATGAATATGATGCACCAGTTGTACCATCATAGGCCTTAAAAGCGTTCGCAGCATCCGAAGATGCAGTAACAGTATAACCGGCATCATTATTACTGGTCAGATTAGGTATAATTTCTGTGCCTGCCATATCACGCCAGTTAAGTTCATATATTCTGCATGCACCACCTCCATTATGTATTACTGTTGCTCTTAAATATTTATAAGTACCGGAAGGTGGGTTGTAATTGTTTAATGAAATAACAACTTTATCTACCGAACCAGCTTGCATATTATAAGTACCCAATGACTCCCAGTTTGCACCAAGCTTCTGATTTTTTATAAATACTGCTGTGTCTGCTGTATTATTATAAATAACTTTAATTCTGGCTTTATCATGAAATGAAGAACTATCCGGATATTTAAGTTTTATCTCATAGGGGCCGGTAAAGGGTATAGTTGGTTTAAACTCAACCCTGTATTCAGGATGGTTAGTCGTAATTTTCTGATGATATTTAAAATCCCCGTTATAAGCATCCGGATCAGTAGCATTCACTATTTTGGTGCCATCACCGGTAACCGATACTTCCGCGTCGCTTTCATCCAACACAACTGTTCCGTGGCTAACAATCATAAGCGCCTGATTGATAGATCCGCCTACTGTAACAGGTAATGATTTTACACTTGTCCCGCACAAATTGGTAACCGATAAAATAAGATTCCCTGTTACCGGAACATTATAAAGAACCTGTGCAGTGTTTGCAGGATTATTATTAACAAGTGTAGCACCGGCAGGAGGCGTCCAGGTATATGTAGCAAAATTTACAGCCGGCACAAGCATATAATCACCGGTTTGTCCCGGACAAAGAGAGGTTGGCCCCTGTATATCCACCAACTGTGGTTTTGTAGTAGTATTATCTACAGTTATCAGCACCAGGTTTTCGGTGAAACCGCAGATATTGTGTGCCTGCATGCGGATGGCACCGATAGTGCCTTCAGAAACACTGCCATTTATCCGGACGGTTATACCATTTCCGGATCCTGTTGTATCAATAATGGTAACCCATGCAGGGACAATCCATTGATACCAGTCGGCGCCAATAACAATATTGGATGTATATTTATATTCACCATTATTACATACACGGGTATCACCACTAATAACGGTAACAGGATCGGGGATAGTTTTATTAAGTTCTACAGTCACCCGTGTAGGATTGGTACTTAAGCCACAAGCATCAAGAATCCATACTTTGATCCGGAAATCTGTTGCAATACCAAAATTGACAGAAACAGAAGTTGCATTGGTAAGCAGTTTAAAACTTCCTTCGCCCGGTAATCCATAGGTATTCACAGGGGCAGTAAAATAAGCGCCCAGGGGCAATTCCCATAAGTATTGCGCGCCTGCCACCGGATTTTCTATTGTATAAGTACCTGTACGATCACCCACACAAAGTTGCAGGTCGCCGGTCACCGGGCCTGCATCATCGCGTACCTGATTAATTGCAATTTCCTGAGCATAAGCAGCGCTCCGCACGGATGGATTACTGCTAATAACGCGCACTCTGTAATTAAGCCCTGGTCTTATATCTACCGGGACTACCGCCTGTATGGTTCCGGAAAGTGAATCAACCTTCACGCCCAGAACTCTGGCATCTCCGCCAAACAAACCAAACTGGTCGGACAATTCCACTCTGAAATCATTATAAATAATAACCGGGTCTAATGAGACAGGTTCAACCAGTAAAGCATCAGCAACCACATCCGTTGCCGATGGATTGCCAAAAATGGACAATGAATTTGCTCCGCCATCTGCTGCATTAAAATAATAAGTACCCAGGTCCATCCATACACCCCCTGCCCGCTCGTTGATATACATTACAGTAGTATCAGTTCCTCTGATTAGATGAAGCTTCACATTAGCATTAAAGGATCCTGATATAGGATAATTAATTCTGAGCCGGTAAGTACCGCTTTTAAGAATGTTCAGCAGGAATCGCACATACTGATCCCCATCAGGCAATGTGCGCACCTGTCGCAAATAAAAACCGCCATAATATCCGGCAACATCTGTGCGTTGCTTCCAGTCGTATCCGCCGTGACGGGCAAGAATGGTACGGGGATTTGAACTGCTTGCATCCATAGTATCGGGTTCAATCAGCGGATAAACCAGTTCGCGCCCATAATCACCTGTTGCCGTATAACTGACATTAAAGTTTTCACCGGGACAAAGAGTGAGTTTAGATACCGAGGACACCGCGAGAGTATTTGGTGACGGACAGTTATTCATGACCCAACAAAGGGCTTTCCTTAAAAGAGTTTGTCCGTTAGCAGTAAGATTCCCAACCCCGCTCTGGTCAAGGAAGAAACCCAAACGGCGGGCGGGTGCAGTATATCCGTTTTTCATGGGATATCCCAGATCATAACCGAAAATAGATACTTTCTCTTTAGTGCCAATGTAGGCAACATTTAACGCTGAAGGAGACGGAAGCCCCCATTGAATACCAATAGCAGGGTTTGCTGCGGTATAAACCTGCACATTACCGCTCAGGCCACCGCTTAACTGATGGTTTATATATCCGTCAGCAATGGTAATGGTATGCTGATTATTCAGCTCTCCCTCATCGGTATCCCAGTAACCATAAGTCATAGCCATCTCGTCGAAAAGGCGGGCATTACATGACATTACAGGCACATTAACTTCTCTATAAGTATAACCCACCGAGTCCTCATCTGCCGATTCAGACAGTAATACCATAGCTGCACAACTGGCAAAACCGGTTTCAGCATTACCGTCTTCCACCGCCCAAACAGTATAACCATTTGCTTCAAGCCAGGTTTTCATGGCCTGATCGCCGGCGCTTAACGGACTATCCTCGCCCGTAATAAACAGCACTTTATTTTCAGAAGATGTTTGTACACTGATGGCCGCGGTCTGCATCGGCATTGTACCACAGGGATAGTCGGCCGTAACAGAAATATTCCCGCTCTGATTACCAAAGTAAACATGAATAACATTTGTTCCCTGTCCATCGGCAATATAGGCCCCTGCCGGCACTGTCCATGTATAAGTATCAACACCATAAATAGGATCCACACTATAATATCCATGCATGCCCTCGCACACAGTCCGTGGCCCTTTAATTGCAGAAAGCTGCAGGTTATCCGGTAAAATATTGATATATCCGAGTTTTTCTTCCAGATCATAAATAGTGGTGTCGGTACAATTAGCCGTTTTACTTAATAATCCGGCTTTTAATTTAACCAGTTTTGGACCCGGAGTGCTGTATGTTACTTCCCAGGGGCCTGGTCCGGTTGTGCCGGGCAACAGATTAGCGCCATCGCCAAAATCCCACTCCCAACTTGCGGCACAAACCGACTTATCAGCTATAGTCAGTGGTGCATGGACACACTGATGAATTACAGTTTGTTTCGGCGACCAGAGATAATCGGGAAGCGGAATTTCTTTCACTTCCCAATCGGCTTTACAGAAAAAAGCAGAATCACAAATAATGGTATCACTAATTACGGGATTTGGTTCAAGGGTATCCTGTGAATGATTCCATACATCCTGATACCATACGGCAAGATACACCTCATTGCCATGGTAACCATTTGACCACGAAGAGCTGAATGGATTTGGATTTAATGCCCATTCTTTTTTAAATTTTTTTGTCTGGTAAACCGGGTCAACAATTCTTGTACTTCCGGTAATTAAACTTCCCCTTCCGCTGTTAGCCACAGCAGCAATAATATTATCGCGTATACCGATAGAAATCATTTCACCGGCGCCAATAGAATCGGAGAAAGTACCCCAAAATATTCTGGAAATATATTGAGGGTGTACAATTAATACATTAGGATCACCCCCGGCATACTGGCCTAACTTTAAACCATTGAGGAACTGTATTTGCCTGCCCTGGGAAAATGCATAGGCGCGTCCGACAATATAAGTAAAGCCCTTTGCATCGGTATTTATATCTTTGGTTTCATAGGAATTGGTCAGCATATCGCTGGTACGGGTAACCAGTTGCTGGCTTTTTTCAATTAATCCGTTTCCTCCGGGTTTAAGCGCGCAATAATAGTTTGGCCAGGGAGGAGGTACTGCCTGATTGACCGTCATGTTGTAATAATCCCATTCAATCACCGTTCTGCTATTCGCTGCATTTGATGGTTGCCAGTCACAGAGCGACTGCTTTCCATCCCATCTGCCCAGGTGATTTCCACCATGGATCATACCACTGTAATACATTCGTTCGTCCCGGCCTTCATTGAGCATAAAACCCTGCATATCGGCCTGATCCTGATTTAGCCATTTGCCATCAATATCAAATGTACGGAATGCAAAATTGTAACTGTTACTTCCGTTATAAGCAAATGCCCGGATAAACGCAACCTTAACCGGATAAACGGGGCCAGGGCCACCGGGCGTACCGCAGGCGCCATCAGCAGGCAGCATTGATTCATCCTGAGTGCCTGTAACATATACTGTGTCATTTTTTATAGCCACATCACCAAAATCAGAACCATTATTATAATACACCGGATCGTTACCGGGCACATTGGCATCATTACCACCCGGGTTTTTAATGGTACCGGCAGCGTTAATCACATAAAAACGTCCATTGGCTTTGGCAACTACATTTCCCTGATCATCAATATCCACCTTCGTTGGGGTATAACCGCCGAAACTGGCCGGAGTTTTATGCCAGATAACATTTTTAGCGCTCGAATCAAGGCATACAACGCCAAAAGTCCCTACCAGTGCCATTCTAAAAGGCGCCCAGTTCTGAATGGCAAAATTATTTATCGAATCGCCATAGGTAATAGCACCTAAAATAGTATCGCCCATGGTATTGAGAATAATAATCTTTCCGCGTTGTGATGAGTTAGCGCCAAGGGCTGTTTGATTAATGCTTCCGGTTATTCTGGCTGCTCCTCCCTGACCGGTTACTGATACACCTGAAAAATTCCCTGCAACAAAAATGCGGTGAAAAGCACCGATTCCAACCCCTACAGCCCTGTTATTTCCACCTGTTCCACCCAGGTACGTTGCTGTTTCAACATGCAGGTTACGGGTTGACTGCGGCACATCCGGATCATCTTTCACTCGATACATATAAATACCAAGCATACGATCATCACCACCCAGATATTCCGGCTTAAGTTCACCATACGAACAACTTAATCGCCTATAGGCATATAACGTTTTACCATCGTCGGGTGATGCTAAGGGTTCTTTGCTCGGATCATAATCATCATCACATGGATTAGTTGTATCGGGGGTTTGACCAATAATCATAAAATTAGCATTAATAAAGCGCTCCCGGAACATCCCTCCGCCTCCCAGTGAACCGGAATGTGTCTGGCTGTTATGATAAAAACCATTTGTTGTAGCCAATTCAATGGGTTTTGTCCGGTCGTTCACATGCTCATAACGGTCGCCCTGCCATTCAAATGTTCCCTTCTGATTTTGGATGATAATTCGTTTTTTATCCCAACTGCTTACCAAGCTGGCGCCAAATAATTCGTCGCCTGTGAAATTGGTCCAGTTTGGCCCACGTGAAATATCGCGCCATTGGTTAGTCCGGGGATCAAAAACATACACTGCCTTAGGCAGGGCTTCGGGAATCCATTTTTCGGTCAGGTAGGTATCTTCGCAGCCATAGCTGGTGTCGAGTACCTGTCCGGTATTGATGTTTTTTACTTCGAGTAATCCGGAATAACCGCTTCCCGGATAAAAATCCTCGGTAATATCACGAAAACTGCAACCCGATGGGACGCAGGCAGGATCGGTGTCACTATCATAGGGCTTTTTCCACCATCCATTGGGTTCCAGATGAGTATAAGGATCTGTATAAGATATAAAATATCTAAAATATCCGCCAATAAAATCGGTGACTACAAAATAGTCGGGTTCTGAAACAGGAACATCCACATTCATCAGTGCGGTATGCATTGAGCGATTGGGAAAGCCCGGCAAACGTTGCTTTGACCAGGTACCGGTATTGATGGCAAATTTAGCGACAATAATATCATTGCAGATATAATCGCTCTGCTTGGCATCAAAATACAAATGAAATATAGTATCGTTAATGGCAAACATCCGGCTTTTAACAAAAAGAACTTCGCTGGTGCCGGGAATATAACAATGAGGTTCAAAAATATCACTGCCCAAAAGTTTACGCTGCGATAATTGCTTCCAGCCCGTCGGGTAGTTGGCATAATCTTCGGTAACAGCGAACACATATCCGTCGGTAAGTAAAAAAATCTGATCATTATTTGTGACCAGAATATTTTCTTCATGATACCCCACATCGGGTTTCGGTCCGGTAACGCGTATCCACCGGTTTGTAATGGTATCGTGCCTGAACAATCCGGCTTCACAGGGCATTTTATTTTCAAGGTCATTCCCATACCATTGTGTTTCGTCCGATTCGGACAAATAAACATACATGACCCCTTTCATATTAACGAACTCCATCATATCCACATCATCAGCATACCACTGATACTCGCCTGCACTCCCGCCTAAAGGAGCGCATTTGGCAAAGCCCTTGTTCACCTTAACCCAAATGTTAAAGGTGTCAATATCCGGGTGAATTGCCTTGGCAGAGGCATAAAATCCGATAAAGATGCCAAGCAATAACAATTGCCTGAAAAAATTCGTCCTGATGAGTTTCATAGTTAAAATTTAAAGTTTACATCAAAGTTACATTACTAAAATCCCAAACATCTGCTCTATAATCTCAAAATGTATAACATATGTTGCATGGGTATTAAACAACAGTGTTTCAATCAATTAAAATCATTGACACAAGCCCGTCAAAAGGCCGACAAATCCAATCGTTTGTTTGTTAATTTATTATCTCGCCGATTATCATTTTTAAAGAATGGTTTGTATTTATTATCCTCAAAAACAAATATTGTTTAAAAACTAATCAAAACACTTTCAATAATACTGTAATTAACACTTATTCATAGACTTAAGTGGACTCCGCCCTGTATCATGATTGTATTAAATTTATATGATTACAACAGAGATTTCCGGCAATTCATTATTTTATTATTTTTGCTTATGTTATGGTCAATGATTCGCAATATAAGAACCTTGCATTGCTTTACGCCAAACGGTGTATTGAAACAAAGGCAGGGCTGGGAACCTCGCGGGCATGGACACATAGCGACTATCTGATGCTCGCGGATTCAATCCAGAAACAAACCCGCCGTAAAATAGGAATCAGTACATTAAAAAGAACATGGAACAGACAATCCGGAGTACCCAGTCCCAAAACACTAAATATTCTGGCTAACTTTCTTGGATATGTCAGTTGGTTTGAATTTCTGCAAAAAAACCAGAATGAGATTCATCAATTTCTTATTGATGAAAAACCATTGATTAAAAAAAAATCCATATTTATTCATTGGAGAAAAATATTGCTTTTTGCAGCTATAGCCGTAACGATGCCTATTCTATATTTTTTTATTTTATCTAAAATTCCTGTTACCCGGGTAACCAGTTTTGAGCCGGAAAAGACCGATGGAGTTTTACCATTCGCTGCAATAATCAAATATGATATTTCAAAGGTTAGGAAAGGAGATGTATTTATTGTTTACAATGATATTAAGCAGAAAAAAAAAGCATTAGATAAAAAGAAAAATATTTATAAAATTCTATTTTTTACACCTGGGCGTAAAAATGTTTCATTTATATACCATAATAAAAAACTTAAAACACTTGAATTTAATGTAACAACAAAGGACTGGGTGGGAATTATCAAAAATCTGGAAATTACCCATCCGCTGATATTCCAAAAGGATTCTATTTGCAGGGATGGTTTTTTACAAATCAACAATACAATTTTTAAAAATCTTGATATTATTAAAAGTCAGGTCAGTTACACTTATTCCAAAGAGCTACCCGTACAGGGAGACAATATGTTGTTTGAAATACGTCTCCGGTACATCCTATTAAACGGTTGGGATATTTGTCAGAATATCAATGTTACGATTAATTTCAGTAATGGTTTTATTAATCTGCCATTGCAATACGCCGGCTGCGAAAAATCCGGTAATCTTACGTTCAGCGAAAAAACGCTGTCCGGAAACAATTTCAACCTCTCATCTTTCTCAAACGATTTTACCACCCCAAAGCAACTTATGGTTAAAACCATCAATAAACAGTTAACGATTTACCTGAATAACAACGAAATTTTCAAGGATAGCTATTCAACCTCTCTGGGACGAATGATGATGATTAAAATTTCATTTACCGGTACCGGAGCACTTGACTATGTCAGAGTGATGAATGAGCACAGACAAACCGTACTTGAAGATGATTTCAATTGTGACAGGGTTACTACACCCTAAACAAGAGAATCGGTTATCCCATTCCGATTTATTCTAATCCGGGCTTATAAGAAATTTCTTTTGCAAATCAGGTTTCAACAAATGGAAAAACTAAAAGAGGATTTTTTCTCAATTAAAATCTTCATTATAAGTGATACTATTTTTGCTGTTCCATAATTTAATATAGTCAATCCTTAATAAGATTTTAAGTTGTTGATAATGAACATATTATGTTAATAACTTTTTACGATTAACACGTTAAAATCTGCAAGAAAAGCCGAATTTTGTTAAAAAAACTTGCAGAA
>Ga0101944_10007168_pt1 | contig 11337 bp, 8 predicted proteins | sample DewCreD2012metaG_FD_75245 | JGI IMG/M metagenome (GOLD analysis project Ga0101944, IMG submission 75245) | Hot spring sediment bacterial and archeal communities from British Columbia, Canada, to study Microbial Dark Matter (Phase II) - Dewar... ... | reverse complement strand
CGCCCTATTACGTGGCTCTGGCATTATTTTCACTCATGATTGGGTTATTGATTGTCATCCAAAATATTGGGCTTAATGTCAGGCAGAGGGAATCTGATCTTAAATCTTTGCTATACATTGGGTGGGATAAGAATCATCTCTTTAATCTAGTATTTTATGAGAGTTTTCTGAGAGAAGGAATTTTTGGTATTATCGGCGGAGTGTTAGGAGTGGTGGTAGTTTCACTATGGAAAGACTTTTCTGCAAATATACTAATCTTCAACCTTTATATATTAGGGTTTGTTTTGTTGTTGACTTTAACCACCTGTTGGTTTGGTACTTCAAAAGCTATCGCTTACCTTCGACTTCCTACAAGGTCGTCCTCCAAAAATAGGATTTTGGTTATACCAATTCTAGTTCTGTTAACACTACTCTTGGGTATCTTAATTTTTGCTGGCGAGATTCCTGCTCTTGATACCACTTTTTCATCTATGCAAGCCACTATTGTTACAGATGATGTAAACAGTTTGGATATTGATAAAAATCGAATGGTGGATACCATCGAAAACCTAAGCAGGATAATGGAATCCCCAATGCCGGGCAGCACTCGCGCTGAGAGGGTTGCTGATATTCTGCATCAGCAATTATCCACTATGGGTTTAACTGTCAATGAAGAATGGGTTCCTTACCAAACTGCAAGCCTTTTTAATCAACAACAAAATCTATTGTTTCAATTCTTTCCATATCGGTTGGATGATAGTCCATTAACTCTAGTGACTTCTGCAACCCATTTGAAATTAAATTCAAACCTTCCTTACCAGAGAGCATCGTTGATATATAAACCAATAGATCAGGTGATGAGAGTTTGTGATTCGCTCAATCAAAGATGGTTGATGCTCGGTAGCGATAGCCGGCAGCCTGCTCAATTTATTAATCCCTTAAAGAAATTACTTGAAAATAATTGTCCTCTTCCATTAGGTTTTGCGGGTGTTGCAATACAAGACCCTGAAGAAAAAGTTTCTGATATTGAAAAGATGCTCGACAAGAATGTTGAAATTGAATTTTATCAAGCAAGGATTATAAAGGTGACTATTCCGGGCACAGTATATCCGGAGAAAGAAATTTGGGTTACCACCCATTATGATGCCAAAGAGGGTACCCCTGCAGCGGATTTGAGTCTTTCCGGAACAGTTACTTTGATGGAACTGGCGCGAAAATTTTCTGAAAGCGGAACGCCTTATACGCTTCATTTTCTTTGGTTTCCAGGATTGGCAAGTCAGTATAGTGGGCTGATCAGTTATATTCAGAATCATAAAAATGAACTTCCAAGTGTAGTGGGGGTTATTGATATTTCACAAAGTGGGAACTGGCAATATGTCGCAGTGGATAATGACATGAGATCACCATCTATGTCTGATAACGGGGTAGATTTCGAACGGGTTATGAAAGAAGGTCAATACATCGTTCGAGATAACTGGATGATGACCCTCAATCTGGATGATCCTGATTTGCTTGAATGGATGGAGGGATTGATGGAAAATAAGATGGGGCTGAGTGAAAGTCCTGAGGGTTTGCGAAATTCAATCATTAGAACGGGTGATTTGGTTGGTGTTTCCATAAGATCAACGAATTACACCTGTCAGCCATCGTTATCCATCTTGCTTTCGGCGAATCTACCATCCCTTGGGGTTTGCGGGGCTGGAAATGAATTTATCGGTTCGTCTCTCGATCATATTTCAACAATCGATAAGCAAAAATTGTTTCAATTTACTTCCTTTTCGTATATTGCACTTCAAAACCTGATGAGTGAGTTGAAATGAAAGAATCAATTGTAATTTGTTCTGGTATATCCAAAGTGTATGATACCGTCTTTCATCAAGTCATAGCCTTAGATAATTTGGACATAGAGATAAAGAAAAATAAGCTTACCGCAATTATCGGGCCTTCAGGGAGTGGAAAAACCACTTTGCTTAATCTCATTGCAGGTATTGATAGGATAACTTCAGGTCAAATTATATGTTGCGATGTCGATTATTCTTTTCTTTCGGACGATCAATTGGCAGCATTTCGCAGACAGAATATCGGTTTTATATTCCAGCTCTATCACCTTCTGCCTACCCTGAATGTGATTGAAAATGTGATGTTGCCTTTACTTCCCTACCAACGCTCGTTAGAATTTGATTTAAGAGAAAAGGCATTGCAGGTTATAGAATGGGTCGGCCTTGGAAATCGTATTAATCATTTGCCGGCTGAGTTATCTGGTGGGGAACAACAAAGGGTGGCAATTGCGCGTGCTTTAATTAATGATCCATTGCTCCTTTTGGCTGATGAACCTACAGGAAATTTAGATTCGAAAACTTCTTTTGAAATTGTAAGATTATTTAGAACTCTGATGGAAAAAAAGGACTTGACGATCATCTTGGTAACGCATGACTTGCGTATTTCAGCCGAGTCCGATTATATTTATACATTGAGAGATGGAAGACTGGATGGGGATATTCGAAAAAGCCTCTTCAGTTGTAGTAACCTCTAAATATTTTATTTCGCTAATCAAAAAGCCGCTTCAGACAGCGGCTTTTTGATTTCTGGTGGGCGGTATAGGACTCGAACCTACGACCTCTGCGATGTCAACGCAACGCTCTAACCAACTGAGCTAACCGCCCGTTTGCAACTCCAATTATAATCGAACGCTTTTGAAAGTGCAAGAAAAAAACGGCCGCGCAGGCCGGAAGATGATCACATCTCCACCCGTAACAAAAGCAGATAAAACACCGCTTGCGGCGCTGATACGGTCAGGGACTGGTTTAGCCTACGGACAAGTAAAATAACACGAATCGCGTTAACCTATTCTTTACAAAGAATCGGGTATGCCAATAATTAAAATGGTTTAGATTCAATATATAGAACTGATCTGCTGACTTGCGCTTGTTATGAGGTTTCGCAGATTTACCGTTGTTGCCGCGCTGATTCTAATATGGTTGTTTAGTCTCTGGAAGTAGGGGTGAAAAACTTGATGACACAATGAATTTTTTTATTCTGGCGATTCCATGGTTTTTGATACCGACCACCGCGGGGATTTTTGTGCTGGCAGGCCACTTGTTGGGAAGCCAGGGGGGGTACCTTTTTGGATTTGGCTTCTACTGGTTGTTCTGGTGCCTGCTTATTCCCGGCGTGTTGTCAGGTAAAGCGAAAATGACCGCCATTTTTCGAGAGCGCACTCCCTTGTTCAGCCGCTCTAACTGGCTGGCGGCATTGTTGTGGATTGCCATCATGCTGATTGCTGTCATGATGTATGCCGGGGATTTTGTCCGTGCCCCGATAATCTTGATTCTTTTCGCTGTTCCGCTGGCTACCATAAATGGCTTCTGCGAAGAAATCCTCTGGCGCGGTATATATGTCAAAGCCTTTCCAAACAATCCATGGCTGGCAATCTTTTACCCCTCGGTTGGATTTGCCGGCTGGCATTTTGTGCCACAACTGCTTTATCCGGCAGATAATAGTCTCGGCTTTGTGGTCTCAACGTTTTTTCTCGCCTTGCCCTATGGCTACATCGCCTACCGCACCGGTTCGGCTAAATGGACTGCCCTCTCCCACAGTCTGAGCGGTGTGCTGGTGTTGGGTGGTTTCCTTGCACCCAGTCTGCTGGAAGTGTTAGGGATTTTTTGATGGCGAACGTGTTAATGGCTCGGCCTCAGCCAGTCAGTTCCCCCTATGGGTTTATAGATAGCATTCCTGACTGCAATGATGAATCTGAGCGGGTTGATGAGTAACCTTCGCTTGCCGGTGCAGCATTGGTCTGGGATGACCTTCGGGAAATACTCATTGGCAAAGGCTGAATTTCTGTTATGATTAGCCTGATGTCTGTTAATGTGCTTTTGCCCTTTTGTGTGGTTCCGGCTAGGATTCTGTTCATTGTGACCATGTTCTAACTCATTTGGGGTTTGTGGATAGGAAAAGGTTTATGAAAATCGTCATCTCGACCATTGGGACGCGGGGTGATGTCCAGCCGTACCTTGGCCTAGCACTTGGATTGGAAAAAGCAGGACATCATGTTGTTCTGGCTACGCATCCCTGTATGCGCGGATTGGTGGAATCCTACAATGTCTGCTTTGCGCCAATGGGGCCGGATATTGATATTGGCTATGAGGCGGCGCTGATTCGAGCTAATGCTCCTCACTGGCTGTTGGGTTTTATGCGGGTGATGAGGTTTTCCTTTGCGATGCTTGAACAGTCACATGCCAGCCTGCTGGAAATTTGCCGTGGGGCGGATTTAATTATCGTCTCGCACTCTGCTTCGGGACGCATGGAAGCCGACAAACTCGGCCTACCCACCGTCAGTGTAACACTGATGCCGCAAGCCATCCCGGTTAAAGATCCAGCTACCCCATTTCTTAAACGTATTTTCATGAACCTTGCTGGGGCAGGGATGGGATTGCTGATGACCCGCCCGATAAACCAGATCCGTAAACGGCTTGGATTGCCACCGATGGGCCCGACAGGGATCACCTCTGAGAGGTTGAATCTGATTCCGATAAGCCCGCAAATTTCACCGCCCAACCCCCTCTGGGAGCCTCGCCATCGCATGACCGGTTACTGGTTTGCCCCTGCACCCCAAGACTGGACACCACCTCCGGCATTGGCAGAATTTTTAGAGAGCGGCGACCTCCCTGTGGTTATTAGCCTCGGGGCGATGGCGCTGAGTGGCGAGGACTCGCTTGAGGCGGCGGAAATCACCCTCACGGCCGTTCAGCAGGCCGGCATTCGCGCGGTGGTGCAGGGCTGGGATGAGGTGATAAACCGATTACCGCTTGCCCCCACCGTCTTGCACGCGGGACCAATCCCCCACGATTGGCTTTTACAACGCGTCAGCGGGCTGGTTCATCATGGAGGGTTTGGCACGACAGCATCCGGCTTCCGGGCAGGTATACCAATGCTGGTCATCCCGCACATCATTGACCAGTTTATCTGGGGTGCCAAAGTGGTGCAATTGGGCGTTGGCCCGCAACCGATACCCCGCTCCAAATTGAATGTAGAGAACATGACCGAGGCTCTGCGCCAAATGCAATCGCTGAAGATGCGTCAGAAAGCGGCTGACCTCGGCGCATCTATTCGTGCCGAAGCGGATGGAGTATCAGAGGCGGTGCGGTTCATTGAAAAGGTTATGAATTGATCAACTTTATCGAGTCGTTCAAACGAGCAGACCTAAATCCATGTTTACAACTTAAACGATAATCGAACGCTTTTGAAAGTGCAAGAAAAAAACCGGCCGCGCAGGCCGGAAATTTCTGGCGGAGAGGGCGGGATTCGAACCCGCGGTACCTTGCGGTACACGCGCTCTCCAGGCGCGCGCGTTAGGCCAGACTACGCTACCTCTCCAAACACGGCGTGAACATCACCGGGCGCGAAGATTATACCATAAAAAACGGCACACACAAAAAACACCTCTGCTCACGCAGAGGTGTTTTGGCTGTTGAGTTGAGAATTTTACAGAATGGTCAAGCGGGCGGCCTGCAGGCCTTTCGGACCCTTTTCGATAGAAAATTCAACTTTTTGCCCTTCGTTCAGTGTGCGGAAGCCTTCCGCTTGAATGGCTGTGTGATGGACGAAGACATCCGGGCCGTTTTCCTGGGAAATGAAACCGTAACCCTTTTCACTATTGAACCACTTGACATTACCTACTACACGATCAGACATTTGAGATACTCCATTTGTTACTAAAAAGATTTGATGATTTTTCGATCTTGCCACCAAAAAAATCGCCTCTACCGAAATCGGAAGGCGATTGAACCGTGACGCGATCTCTGTAACCATTGAGGTTTTGACCCTCAACGATATTTATTGTAACACACTTTTGAAAAGAAAACACGAATTACGCGAATCAAACATTAGAGTTTCATTAGAAAAAGCCGCCGGCTAGAGCCGGCGGCAGAATTTTATTGGGCGAGTCATGCTTCCATCAGGGGGCAGCCTGCTGCTGCAAGTGGCGCACGTAGTTGACTACATCCCAACGCATTTCGGGAGTGGGCAGATTGTCAATCAGTGCCGGCATACGCCCTTCGATACCGTTGGTAATGGTCAGGAAAATGGCGCCGTCACTGAGCTGGCGGGCATTGGCATCTGGTTTGATTAAGTTGGCAGGCGGATATTGAACAAGGAAGCCGGAAAATGCCCCGCCGCCGTTGCCGGTAGCCCCATGGCACAATGCGCAGGCGTTGTCGTAATAGACCTTGCCGCGCTGGATGGAATCCTCACTTGCGGGGATGGGGTTGACCGGTGCGCCCAGTTCGGGAATGTAGGCCGCGCCCTGCACCGGCACCGAACGCGGCGGCAGCGGCAGGGGGTCTTCCATTGAACGGTAAGAAGGCTGAATTTCCATGAAGGAAATCCATTCGATTTTGATGATGTCGTAGGTGAAGAGCAAGCCAATTGCCAGCGGGCTGGCAAGCACCACCAGAACGATGATCAAGCGTTTGGCTACAGCCATAACTTCTCCTCCTCTACCTCATGCACCAGTTCCGCTCCCAGTTCGCCCAGCGCGGTATGAAATTTTTCATCCAGTTGCGCCGGCCCGCTGAACAGGATACCGATGTGACCGTCGCTGATTTTGGGGTGGTAGCCTTTGGGACCGAAGGACGGCGAAATGGTTTCGACGAAGACCCCGATGAAGGTGCTGATCAGCAATCCCAGCATGGTCAGTTCAAAAGTGACCACGATGGCGGTGGGAATGGGGGTCAGACCCATGGCTGCCACGCGGATGGGATACAACAGCGGTGTGCCGAAGTTCAGGAAAGATGCCACCAGAAATCCCAGCACGGCGCCAGTCAGACCGATGCGCCCGATATTCGTCCAGGACATTGGCCGTCCGAGGATGCGTTCCGAGTAAGGGATGCCGGAAATGACCGAAATATCCTGATCGCGGATGCCCAGTTCGTGCAGGCGCGAGATGGCTTCGGCGGCGTGGTCAATTTGTTCTTCTTTGAATAGAGCCAGATGAACGACTTTTGCAGTCATAGCTTTGCTCCTTGATTATTCTTCCAGCTCGGTGACCGAGGGTACCTCGGCTTTACCCACTTTGCGCAATCGGTGAGCCATTTGCCCTTCCTGCACTTCCCAAACCGGTACCAGCGGAATCAGGCGGGAAGCCAGCAGGTAGAGGAACATGAACAGGCACAACGTCCCCAGGGCAATACTGATTTCGGTGAAGCGGGGGTTATACATGCCCCAGTCGAACGGGCTGCGCTGATGACCCAGGGTGAGCGGGATGATGGTGTAACGTTCGGCGTACATGCCCACATTGATCAGCAGGGTGATGATGAACATCGCCCACGGTGTGCGGCGGATGGTCTTGTTCCACAGCGTCAGCCAGGGAATGGCCACATTGCAAATCAGCATGGTGTACCACACCCATGCAGCCGGGCCGGTGGCGTGCAGGGTCAACACCTGTTTGACCGCGGCATCGCCGCCGTACCACGAAAGCAGGTACTCGTTGAAGAAGAAGTAAGCCCATGCCATCGAAAAGACCAGTAACAATTTGCCTAGCGCATCAAAATGTTCGACGCGGATGAAGTAGTCGAAGTGTTTCATGGTGCTGCGGAGAACGAAGAGAATGGTCACCACGGCTGCCACACCTGAAAGAATTGCGCCGATGATAAAGTAAGGGCCGAAGATGGTCGAATGCCAGCCGGCGACCATGCCCACGGCAAAGTCCCAGGAAACGATGGTATGCACCGAGAACATGACCGGGATGATGGCGAAGGCGAAGATGTTGATGGCTCTGCGCAGGCGGTACCATTCCGCCTCGGTGCCGCGCCAACCCAGCGCCAGTACTTTATAGATGGTGTGCCGCCAGCCTTTGGTTCGGTCGCGCGCCATGGCCAGATCCGGCACCAGCGGCAGGTAGAGGTAAATGGTGCTGGAGAGAAGATAGGTGGTAATGGCGAGGAAGTCCCACACCAGAGGGGAACGGAAGTTCGGCCAGAGCCAGCGTGCGTTGGGGTAGGGTATCATCCAGTAGAACACCCACACCCGACCAAGGTGGATGAGTGGGTAAAGCGCACCGGCTGCCAGGCCGAAGGTGGTCATCAGCTCGGCAGCACGGGTAAAGGGGCGGCGAAACTCCGCCTTGAAAACGCGCAGGATGGCCGAAACGAATGTGCCGGCGTGGCTGATGCCGATCCAAAACACGAAGGTGACGATGAAAACGCCCCAAAAGACAGGACGGCGAATGCCGGCAACGCCCATACCGGTCAAAATCATGTTGCCCCATGCGCCGAAAAGCAGGACAACCACCGCCAGCCCCAGACCGATCAGCCAGATCCAGTATCGGCGGGTGGTGGTCGTCATGGCTTCCATGACCATGCGATTCATTTCCTCGCGCGGGCGTGGGTCGAACATCAGGTGTTCGCGCGGGTCTTCTTCGGCGTGCTCGACGGGCTTAATGGCTTGCAGCAGTTCGGTTTCAGCCGCCATACCGTCCACCTCCTTTGAGATAAGTTACGCGGGGCAGGGTGCCCAGCTCTTCCAGCAATTGATAGCGGCGTTGATTGCGCGCCATCTGGCTGGCTTTCGTTTGCGGGTTGCTCATATCCCCAAACACCAGCGCTCCTGCCGGGCAGGCCTGTACGCAGGCGGGCTGGATTTCGCCGTCTTCCACCTCGCGCCCTTCGGCAGCCGCTTTCTGCCTTCCGCGCACAATGCGCTGAACGCAGAAGGTGCATTTTTCCATCACACCCCGGCGGCGGACGGTCACGTCCGGATTGAGGTAGGAATTCATCGGTTCGGGCAGGTCGTGGTCAAAGAAATTGAACTGGCGGGAATGATAGGGGCAGTTATTGGCGCAGTAGCGGGTGCCAATGCAGCGGTTATAAACCGCCAGGTTGACCTGCTCCTCTTCACTGTGCGCCGAGGCAAACACGGGGCAAACCGGTTCACACGGGGCATTACCGCACTGCTGGCACATGACCGGTTCAAAGGCCGGTTTGACTTCGGGGTATTCACCGGCCCAATCGCGTTTGTTGTAGAGCCAGTACATTGCGCGTCCGTAGGCAACCTCGTCCTCACCAACGAAAGGAATGTTATTTTCCATCGAACAGGCAGCAATACAGGCATTACAACCGGTGCAGCGGTCAAGGTCAACCACCAGTCCCCATTTTTGAGGTGCTTTTTGTTCAGCCATGAGTCTCTCTCCTTGGTTTTTCCATCGCTAACATTAATGTTCCCCGTAGATGCCCTCTTTGCTCTCCACACGGGCAAGCGGGCGGCGTTTGCCGGTTGGCAGGATGGTTGCCACCACACTGCCATAGGTCAGGTCGCCGGCCGGGTTGGTCGTGGTCGGCAGAACTTGTGCCGGGTTGCAGCCGCGCCCTTCTGCCCAGCGCCCAAGCGCGGTGTGTCCCTGACCAAAGGGAATGGCAATCGTATCCGGTCGGATGGCCGGATAGCGGTACACACTGGCTTCTACAAACCCGTAAGGCGTGCTGATGCGCACAACATCATCATCGTGCAGGCCCAGTTCTTCGGCGGTCTTGGGGTTAATTTCCACCCACGAATTCCATGTCACCGTGGTCATCCAGTCGGGCAGTTCCTGTAACCATGGGCGGTTTGCGCCGCTGCCATCCCCCAGGTGGTTGGGAAAAGTGATCAGGTAAAACTGCTTGCCTTCTTCCAACTCCTGTGGCGGTGTGAACGAGTAACTCCCCTGGGGTGGCGTTGCCTGAGGCGGGGGTGTCAGCCGGGGGGAGGCGGTCCACCAGCCGCCGTATTGCAGCCAGCGTGACCAGAAGGTGAAAATCTCCGGTGCGGTGTAAAAGCCGCCGGCATCAATCAGGGGCAGCAGCTTCTGCTGAATGTATTCCACTTCGTCTTTATAGGGGAAAGCCTGGGCGGCTGCCGTTCCCAGCTGTTTGACGGCTGCCAGCAGGACATCCGCCGTGGCGCGGGTGTCATACAACGGCACAACCACCGGCTGAAAGGAAGAATACGCCGGGCGGTCACTGCCTGCCAGTACACGCTGATAGCCGAACGATTCGAGCGGGGTGTGGTCCGGCAAAATGTAGTCGCTGGCGAGTGCGGTTTCATCCGGGAAGGAAGCAAACGAAATCACCAGCGGGACTTTAGAAAGGGCATCGGCAAAACCGAGCGCTGCCGGCAACTCAAACAGCGGGTTGACGCCGTGAATAAAGAGCACCTTCACTTTGCTGTCGGCCATGCGGCGCACCAGTTCTTTGACTGCGGCAAAATCGGTTGCCGAAGCTTCGGCCGGGGTGAGGAACACCCCGCCGGGCTGACCGAGATTATCTACCAGTGCATTCAGGTAGAGCAGAGATTGGGCGGTCATCAGTCCATCAGCCTGCGCCAGGGCACTTCCGCCCGGAATGGCAAGCGCATGAGCAGAGGCAGCAAACATTTCAGCCAGTTCGCGGATTTTTTCTTCCGCAATCCCGCTGGCGGCTGCCGCAGCGCTGACCGTTACGGTGCTGAAGGCAGGAGAGACCGGTTTGCCACGCGCTTCTGCTACCAGACGGTTGAAAACCGCCGCGAGGATGGCTTCGCTGCCCGGGCGGATGGGAATCCACTCATCGGCATTGCCGGCCGTGAGCGACTGGCGCGGTTCAAACACCACCAGGTAACCGCGCCGGGTTGGGCGTCCCTGACGGAATTCCCCGTAGGCGCGGGTGTAAGCCACCGGCGACAGCCAGTTTTCCAGAAAGTTTGCCCCAAAGGCAAAAGTTACTTCGGCGTTGGCCAGGTCAAAGTACGGCAGGCTGGCTTCGCCAAAGGTGAGTCGGGCGGCTTCGAGCAGGGTTGTGCGCCCTTCGAAGGTGGCCAGAGCGTTATACCGCACGGGAGGCGGCGCAGTGAGGGTTGCGGTGATTTCGCTGACCAGATCGAAGAGATGATCGGGCGCAGCACCCAGCAGAAAGGCGATCTGATCCGGTGAGCTGGTCAGCGCCTGCTGGACAACGCCGACGGCTTCGTCCCAGGTGATTGGTTTGGCGCGGCCGGCATCTCCGCGTGCCTGAAAGACGGGTCCGCGAATGCGGTCGGGGTTGTACAGCCCTTGCTGGGCGGTCACCCCGCGTGAGCACAACCGCCCTCGGTTGACCGGGTGCTGCGGGTTGCCCTCAATGGTGATGGCGCGTCCTTCTTTGGTGCGGACGATGATCCCGCAGCCGGCCGGGCATTCCCGGCAGGTGGAGGCGTAATACGTGCTCAAACCGGTCTGATTGTATTCCGGCATGCTGGTATAGGGCTTGCGGACGATATAGCGAGCCATGGGTCCGCAGCCGGTCAACACGGCTGAAACGGCGGCTCCCAGACCGGTCAGTTTCAGGAAATCCCTTCGTGAAATGGTATTGC
>Ga0101944_10007167_pt1 | contig 11337 bp, 8 predicted proteins | sample DewCreD2012metaG_FD_75245 | JGI IMG/M metagenome (GOLD analysis project Ga0101944, IMG submission 75245) | Hot spring sediment bacterial and archeal communities from British Columbia, Canada, to study Microbial Dark Matter (Phase II) - Dewar... ... | reverse complement strand
TTCTTGAGAAGCAGAAGCGTATGGATACAATTGACAAGCTGGATGAGCAGTTTACGGTTTATGCCGGAAGGTTGAAAAGCCTTTTTTCTATTAAATCATTTGAGGAGCTCCCATATTTTGCGGTACCCGGAACCTCAGAGCTTAAAAATTCAGTTGCTGAGATAGAGGATGTATTAAAAGAAATCAGAAAGCTTGATACAGACAATTATCTTGCAATTCAGAAGGAAATGGCCGATGTAAAAGAAAGGATAAGCCAAGCCAACAGCTTTAAAAAAGCAAATAATGCTTATCACCCTGTAAGCATGGATAGTCCATCCTACTATTTTGACAAGAAAAAATAAAGAAAAGTAGCGGTGAAAAAGGGAGAATATATGGCAACCAAGGAATGTGAAAGATGTCACAGACGTTTTGAATACAATGGCTTTTACTCGGTATGCCCTGTTTGTGCTCCGCTGGAAGAAGAGGAGTTTAAGCGCATTAAAGAATATTTAATGGCGCATCAGGGTGCTAATTCAAGCGAGCTTGTAAGAGAGCTCAATATTTCTGTAAAGCAAATAAAAAGATATCTGAGAGAAGAACGCATAGAAATAATAGGAGACATTAAGGATTTTCTGCTGTGTGAAATATGCAGAAAGCCCATAAGCAGCGGCAAATTCTGCAGTCACTGCTATAAGGAGGGCATGAGCATCAAAAAAGGTGAGCAGATACACCATACAGCTCATGTCAGCAAGCTAATCAATGAGCTCAATGATAAAGCCTCTAAACAGCAAAAACAGCAGGGAATACAATATAACAAGAAGAAGTAAGAGCACAAGGGGACGGTTCTCCTGTGTCGCATGACACAGGAGAACCGTCCCCTTGTGCCTTTTTTTTACTTTCTAATCTGCTATAACCTGTCTTCTGAAGCAAAATAATTAAAAAAACCTCTAAAACGTGCATTAATGATTCGTTCCAGAGGCTTAGATTTTGCCATAGATTGTTGAGGAAAATAACCATATTTTGGAATGCGTAAAAATATTTTTGCGCACGAGGTGGGTCGTCATTTTTGCTTGCCATTGCGTTTTTTTGTCTCCCCGATGCAATGCTTGATTTCGCCAAGCGTCATACACTTGCGCGTCAAATCAATACCCATCTTTTCGAAAATCGCATCAGTGACGGTATCGGCATAGCTGAAAAGGTAAGCGTTCGCACCCATGTGCGAACATTGCACATCTCTTAGAGTATCCGCGATACACTCAGCAGAAAATTCTCCGCCAAGCCTTTTTTCTACAAGCCTCAGGAGCATAAGAGCGATAAAACAAACGAGAAAGTGGCCGTTAATGTGCTCCTTCTTGTATACAAATACTGGTCTGGTCTTCAGTACACTTTTTGTGATTTTGAAAGTCTCTTCTATCTTCCATAAGCCATGATACATGTCAATAATGTCTTTATCGGGAGTGTCTGCCTCACTTGTAATAATCGCATAGTAGCCGTCATACTTTTCTTCCTCGGCGATTTTTGCCTTGTTGATACAAAGTGCCTTGCTTGTTTCAATAGGCTTTCCCGTCTTTTTGTCAATCTCGAAATTTTCGACATACGCCGCAGCACCGTAATGGGTCGCTCTGCTGTATTTTGAAGGATCTTTCACCAGTTCGGCAGCTTTTTGCAGAGCAATGTTACGTTTGTACTTTGTTCTCTCTGCGTATTTGGGGCTATAAAAGACAACTTGTTTCTGCGCTTCCAACGTGATTGTCTTTCTGCTCTTATTCCCGCTTTTTGTTGCACCGTTTGAAATTTTTACAGTCACCGGTGTGATTCGTGATTTCATCTTGAAGCCATCTTGAGTTGGGAGTGAGTATCCTGTTTGGTCTAGGACAAATTGCTTAAGATCTGTGCATCCACCTGTCACGCTTTGACTGAATATGTATCCATCCTTCAGCGCACTGCTGAATACAATGTTGTCCCCACAATTGAGGCCTTTATCTGCTACGACCACTGCGCGGCCTACGTTATATTCCTTTTTTATTTGCGCAAGGCTTGGTATATATGTTTCTGAATCGTGGGTATTCCCCGGATATGTTCTGTATGCCATCGGAATACCGTTTCTGTCTATAGCCATTCCCATCTGAATAATGGGGTCGCGACGGTGCTCTTTGCTGTAGCCGTCTCTGCGTATTTCGTCCTGCTTTTCTGTTTCAAAGTAATAGTTCGTTACATCGTAATAAATGAGACTTGTGTCACGGCCGTACTGGGCTGTGACCTTCTGATGAATGTGGAGTTGTGCATCCTGTGCAATTTTCCCAAAATGCTCAAGGCTGTTGTATACATCGTCAAGCGAGAAATCAAAGCCCTCGAAAAAGCGATCCTTCAGATGCAATGTCTGTCGTTTTGACTCAGGGTAAATGATGCGTGCATAGCTCAAAAGCCGCATGATGCTTTCGGAGTTATATGAGAAGTTCTCATGCCGGCGTTTGTTGTTGAAAAAACGGTCAAGCTCAAGCTCATGGTATATCTGGCTAAGTACGATGTAGCCATAATTCTTTCGGCTGTCCGTGTCCCCGGGTCTAATATGTTCGTCTGACTTGATGGTTACGGTTATCAATCTTTCAGACTTGGCTTCCAGCTGCATCCTTTTGGCCTCTGCCTCAAAATGTGCAATCGGGTCGTCAAACTTTTTTGATAGCTCATCTAGATATCCCAAGGCTTTGACTGTCTTGGATTTTGACCTACCGTCCTTGTCGCGGTAACCTTGCTTTATTGATAAGTAGACTCTGCCAGTGTGCTTAATCTTTTTTTGTTCAAGAAACATAATTTGCAGCCCACTTCTATTTTATCACATTCGATAATATTCGTCAACATATTTAAGCATAAATTTGACAAAAAAATTTCCCGTAAACCCATTAAATTAGTAGCTTCCGGGAATTTCAAATTTTTTATAGCTTCAAAAGAGACGTAGTACTGACCGCCTGCGGCCGAGGCATGCTCGCCCGGCTCGCGGCGAAGACGCGCCTGCGCACGACGCCGCGCCACTGGCCCAACTGGGCCGACTGCAGCCGGTTGCAGCCGTGGTCCGGGGACAATCCCGAACGCCAGGGCCTGGACGGAGGCCGTCCCGGCACCGTGGTCGGCCTGTACAGCGGCAACCTCGGCCGCAAGCAGGGCCTCGACGTGCTCCTTGCCGCCCAGCGCCTGCTGGGCGATGCGGCGGACTGGCGCATGGTCATCGCGGGAAGCGGAGCCGAGCGTGCGGGCCTGGCCGCCGCCACCGCCGGCATGCCCGGCATCGCGCTGCAGGATCTGCGCCCCGATGATCGCCTCGCCGCCTTCCTCGCCGCTGCCGACATCCACCTCATCCCGCAGCGCCGCGAAGCGGCCGATCTGGTCCTGCCCAGCAAGCTGCTCAGCAGCATGGCCGTCGGCCGGCCGGTGGACGTCACGCCCGTCGGCTCGGACAAGCCGGTCACCGGCACCATCTGGCTGCTCGAGCCGGTAATCGACGTGTCGCGCCGGCTGGGCACGGCGCGAATCGCCCTTCCGGCCGATCCGGCGATCCGTGTCGGCGGGTTCGCCGTCGCCGAGATCGACACCATGGATGCCATCCGCCCGGTGCTGCCGCAGTCGGCGGTGCTGGCCGACCCGAACGGCAGCTATGTCTATGTCGTGGGGCCCGACAACAAGGTGGTGCGGCGCGACGTGCGCATCGGCAGCATCTCGGAGAAGGGCGTGTCGATCCTCTCCGGCCTGACGGGCCAGGAGCGCGTGATCGTCTCGGCGGGCGCCTTCGTGCGGCCGGGCGAGGCGGTGACCCCGGTCGTGCGCAAGGGCTGACGGTCATGAGCCTGCGCAACATTTCCAGCTGGGCGATCCGCAACCCGATTCCGCCGCTGCTCCTGTTCCTGATGCTGACGCTGCTTGGGATGCTCAGCTTCAGCCGCATGAAAATCAACGCGATGCCCGACATTTCGGCGCCGCTCGTCAACGTGGTGGTGTCGCAGCCGGGCGGGGCGCCGCCCGAGATCGAGACCCAGATCACGCGCAAGATCGAGGGCGCGGTGGCGGGGCTTGGCAACATCAAGTCCATCTCCTCCTTCGTGCAGGAGGGGGTGAGCTTCACCAACGTCGAGTTCCAGATCGGCACGCCTGTCGACCGCGCGGTCAACGACGTGCGCGACGCGGTCGCCAAGGTGCGCTCGGACCTGCCGGAAGGGATTCTCGAGCCGCAGGTGACCCGGATCGACATCGAGGGCGGGGCGCTGGCCTATGTCGCCGTCAAGTCGACCGCCATGACGCTCGAGGAACTGTCCTGGTTCGTCGACAACACCATCACCAAGCGGATGGTGGCGATTCCCGGCGTGGCGCAGGTCAGCCGCGGCGGCGGCGTCAGCCGCGAGATCCGCGTGAACCTGATCCCCGACCGGATGCAGGCCTATGGGATCACCGCCGCGCAGGTGAACGCGCAGCTCCGGCAGCTGAACCTCGACGTGCCGGGCGGGCGCACCGAGGTCTCGGGCGCCGAGCAGGCGGTGCGCGTGCTGGGCAGTGCCAAGACGGCGCTGGCGCTGGGTGAGACCCGGATCGCGCTTCCGGGCGGGCGCTTCGTCCGGCTGGCCGACATCGCCGAAGTGAAGGACGGCACCTCCGAGCAGCGCTCGATCACGCGCCTTGATGGCCGGCAGGTGACGAGCTTCGGCCTGTTCAAGGCCAAGGGCGCCTCCGACGTCGAGGTCTACAACCGGATGAACAAGGAGCTCGAGGCGCTGAAGTCCGAGTATCCGGGCATTTCCTTCGAGGAGCTGTTCACCTCCGTCGAATACACCCAGGAGGAATATGACAGCGCGATCACCGCGATGATCGAGGGCGCGATCCTCGCCGTGCTGGTGGTGTTCCTGTTCCTGCGCGACTGGCGCGCAACCGTCATTTCGGCGCTCGCCATCCCGCTGTCGGCAATTCCCGCCTTCTGGTTCATGGACCTCATGGGCTTCACGCTCAATACCATCAGCCTGCTCGCACTCAGCCTCGTGGCCGGCATTCTCGTCGACGACGCGATCGTCGAGATCGAGAATATCGTGCGCCACATGCGGATGGGGAAATCCCCCTACCAGGCGGCGCTCGAGGCCGCCGACGAGATCGGGCTCGCGGTTGTCGCCACCACCTTCGCGATCATCGCCGTGTTCCTTCCCGTCAGCTTCATGCCGGGCATCTCGGGCCAGTATTTCAAGCAGTTCGGCCTGACGGTGTCGGTCGCGGTGTTCATGAGCCTCTTGGTCGCGCGGCTGATCACGCCGCTGGTGGCCGCCTATTTCCTGAAGCCGCACGGGGTCCAGCCGCACGGCGAGAACCGGCTGATGAAGCTCTACCTCAAGTTCCTGGCCTGGTCGCTGCACAACCGCTGGAAGACGGTGGCGGTGGGCGCGCTCTCCTTCGTGCTGACGGTCTTCCTGTTCGCCCAGGTGCCCCAGACCTTCCAGCCCGACAATGACGGCGGGACCACGCAGGTGGCCGTCGAACTGCCGCCGGGCGCGACGCTCAAGGACACGACGCGCGTCGTCGACGAGGTGGCCGCCGTGCTGCGCGCCCAGCCCGAGGTGAAGAGCTTCTTCGAGTTCATCGGCGACGATGGCGATGTGCGCAAGGCGAACATCTATGTCGACCTGGTGCCGCGCGACGAGCGCGAAGTCACCACCAAGGAATTCGAGCGACGCGTCGCGCCTCAGCTGGGCAAGCTGGCGGACGCGCGGATCAACTTCTCGTCGTTCAACGGCTTCGGCGGGCGCGACATCTCGATCATGCTCGCGGGCGACGACCCGGTGCTGCTCGAGGCGACGGTGCGCAAGGTCGAGAAGGAAATGCAGGGCCTGTCGATGATCCGCGATGCGCGGATCGCCAGCGACATGAACCGGCCCGAGATCCTGATCCGGCCCAAGTTCGACATCGCCGCGCAGATGGGCGTGTCGGTCGCGGACCTGTCGCGCACGATCCGGATCGCGACCATCGGCGACATCGAGCAGAATCTCGCCAAGTTCTCGCTGTCGGACCGGCAGGTGCCGATCCGCGTCAGCCTCGCTGAAAACGCGCGCGCGGACCTCGCGGCGCTGGAGAACCTGCCGGTGCCCACCGCCAGCGGCGGCTCGGTGCCGCTGAAGGTCGTCGCCGACGTGACTTTCGGGACGGGTCCGACCGTCATCCGCCGCTATAATCAGACCCGCCGCTACACGTTGCAGGCCGACCTCAACGGGGTCGAGTTCGGCACCGCCATGGCCGCCATCAACAAGCTGCCGACCATGGCCAACCTGCCCGAGGGCGTCCGCCAGGTGAAGTTCGGCCAGGCCGAGGTGATGGACGAACTGGTCACCAACTTCATCATCGCCATCGTGTCGGGCGTGCTGCTGGTGTTCGCGGTGCTGGTGCTGCTCTACCGGCGCGTGCTGCCGCCGTTCGTCAACATGGGCTCACTGCTGCTGGCGCCGCTGGGCGGGATCATCGCCATCATCCTGACCGGCCATGCCATCTCGATGCCGGTCTATATCGGCCTCCTCATGCTGCTGGGCATCGTCGCCAAGAACTCGATCCTGCTCGTCGACTTCGCGATCGAGGAAATGCGCGTCGGCGTCGACCGCGAGACGGCGATCATCGATGCCGGGCACAAGCGGGCGCAGCCGATCGTGATGACGACGGTCGCCATGACGGCAGGCATGCTGCCCGTGGCGCTGGGCCTGCATGGCGACACGAGCTTCCGGGCGCCGATGGCGATCGTGGTGATCGGCGGCCTGCTGCTGTCGACACTGCTGACCCTCGTGATCGTGCCGGCGGGCTTCACGCTGGCCGACGACATGGAGCGCTGGATCGGCCCGCGGCTCGGGCGCCTGCTCAACACCAATTCGGGTGAGCCGGCGCCGCGGCCCGTCGCGCCGGAGCCAGCGCAAGGAAGCGCCCAGCCTGCCGAATGATGCCCTGAGCGAGCGCGAGCTGGTCGCCCGCCGCCTGTGGCGGGTGGCCACCGGGCTGCTCGTGGTGATGGGCCTGCTGTTCGCGGGGTCGACCTGGGCGATGGACGCGGTTCACCCCGGCTTCGCCTGGGTCCAGTCCTTCGCCGAGGCCGCGCTGATCGGGGGGCTTGCCGACTGGTTCGCGGTGACCGCGCTGTTCCGTCATCCGCTGGGCCTGCCGATTCCCCACACCGCCATCATCCCCGCCAACAAGGACCGGATCGGCGACGCGCTCGCCACCTTCCTCAGGGAGAATTTCCTGACCCCCTCGGTCGTGGCGCGGCGGCTGGAGCGGTTCGACGCCTCGGCGACGCTGGCGCGCCTGCTGACCAGCCCGCCGGCCGACGGCGAGGGCGGCGGGCGATTGCGGCGCGGACTGGTCTCGCTGGTGCGCCAGCTGTCGGGCACCCCGGCGGCCGACAAGCTGGGCGAACGGGTGAAGGAGGGAATCCTGCGGCGGCTCGAGGCACTGGAAGCCGCCCCGCTGCTGGCCTCGGCTCTGGAGGCGGCGATGAAGGAGGGGCGGCACCGGCCGGTGCTGGATGCGCTGATCGCCTGGGCCGCGCGCACGCTCGACTCCGAGGAGCCGGCGCTGCGCGCGATGGTCGAGGAGCGGACGAACTGGCTGCTGCGCCTGATCTCGGTTGACGAGCGGGTCGCAACCGAGATCATCGAAGGGCTGCGCGGCTTCCTCGACGACATTGCCGCGGACCCGGCGCACCCGGTGCGGCTGCGCGCGGAAACGGCCCTCGAGAACTGGATCTTCGACCTGCGCCACTTCCCCGAAACCGCCGCCAGGGTCGAGCAGGTGAAGCGCGACATCATCGCCAACCCCGCGGTGGGGCGCTGGGTGGAAGGGCTGTGGGACCAGCTGCGCGACCGGGTGGCGCGCTTCGCCGAGGGCGAGGGCGCCGGGAACCTGGCGCGCGACATCGGCACCGCGCTGACTGAGGACGCCCAGCTCGCGCGCGCCGTCAACACGCTGGCACGCCGCGCGATCGTGGGCACCGTCAAGGACCATGGCGATTCGATCGTCACCCTGGTGTCGGACACGGTGAAGGGCTGGGATGCGGGCACCATCACCGCCAAGCTGGAAAGCGCGGTGGGCCGCGACCTCCAGTATATCCGGCTGAATGGAACGCTGATCGGCGGCTGCCTCGGCGTCGCGCTCCACGCGCTGCTGGTGGTGGCGGGCAAGGGCTGAGGACCGGCGCCAGACCGGGAAGTGGGTTGAAGCGCTGTTAACCCTTCTTGACATTGTTCTGTCACTTTCCGGGTTGCGACCGGGAGCCTGTACCCCTATCTAAGTGAACAGGAGGCGCGCCAAGGCGCGAACTTCTCCTGTGGCAAACTTCACGCGGCGCGGTCGTCCGGCAAGGACTTCCGCGCCGCCTTTTTGCGGGCGCATCCGTTAACCATCCTTTGCAGTATCCGTCGGGCGTTGAAGGTAAGGGAGAGGGGCGATGCACCCATTTCGGCTGCATCGCGGCGGGGGCGCTGGCGCCCACGGCCGTCACCCGGACGAACAGGTCCGGAAAACCGGGATGAAGGAAATCGCGATGAGGATGATGGTGCGCGCGGCGCTTGCCGCCATGAGCCTGGCGGTGGCCTCTGGCCCGGCGTTGGCCAAATCCGCCGACAAGGCGCCGGCCAAGCCGTCGGAAAAGCCCGCCGACAAGCCCGCCGACAAGCCTGGCCAGGGCAATCCGAAGCTGACGGACAGCTGCGCCTCGGTCGCGCTGTCGTCGGGCGGCTGCCTGTTCTCGGGCAACGACAGCAACATTTTCCTGGTGCAGTCGATCTACAACGAGGCCGGCAAGCCCGGCGGGCCGATCGCGCTCGACCTCATCGCCAAGTTCGAGCTGGAGAAGGGCGCGGGCGCGCTCGAGCTTCCCGGCTTCGGCACCGTCACCGGCCTTGGCACACCGAAGGGCAGCTTCGATTTCGGCAGCGACTGGCTGGTCGAGTTCGTGTCGGTGAAGGCCGGCAACAATTTCCTGCTCTACCGCTTCGACGAGCTGGTGAGCAGTGGCAGCTGGACGACGAGCGGCCTTCTGGGCGGCAAGGACCTGTCGCACATCAGCTTCTTCGGCCGCAAGGCCCCGCCGCCGGTCATCGGCGGGGGCGGCGGCACGCCCGGCGTGGGCGCCGTTCCCGAGCCGGGCACCTGGGCGATGCTGATCACCGGATTCGGCCTCGTCGGCCTGGCGCTGCGCCGCCGGGGCAGCCGGGTGGGGCGCGCGGGCGCCTGACCGGTAGGTGCTGGCGCGGAGGCTGACGCGACTTCAACAGGTTAATGCGACATGGAGATAAATCGACCCCGTTAACCACAAGATCTTTTGCCCTTCTGACACGCTTCCGCTAGGGTAAGAGTGCAGGAACCCGTCGGAGGGCGACGGGTTCGGGCAACGGTTGAGCCCCAGGCTCAGGCAAGGGGTCAACTCATGAAGGCATTGCTTCTTTACGGCATCGCGGCGGCCGGCCTGGCACTTTCGGCCACGCCGGCCTCGGCGCTCTCGATCATCCACGCGCGCTGCGTCTCGGTCCTCGAGGCCGATGGCGGCTGCGCCTTCGACGGCAACGACGCCGGGCCCGGTACGCCCGGCACCATCGAGGCGCTGTACAACGCCACGACCAAGGCGGGTCGTCCGATCAGCCTCAACCGGATCACCAAGTCGGACGATCCCGATTTCGGCGATTTCGGCTCGATCACCGGCGACGGCACGAAGTCGGGCACCTGGTCGCTTCCCAAGTATCACGTCGACTTTATCTCGGTGAAGGCATCGAACGAATTCAAGCTCATCAAGCTCGCGTCGCCGGGTTCGTCGGGTAACTGGGACACCCTCAACCTGTGCGCGGGCAAGAAGTGCAACCAGCCGGACCTCTCGCACATCACCTTCTACGGCGCCTATGTTCCCGAGCCGGGGACCTGGGCGATGCTGATCGCGGGCTTCGGCCTGACGGGCTTCGCCCTGCGTCGCCGCAAGGGTGAACGGGCGACCGTTTCCGCCTGACCGCGCCCTCAGGACTGGTGAATCGAGGGGCCTCGCCGGGCAACCGGCGGGGCCCTTTTTCGTTCAGACGATGGTGGCGCCGCCGTCGATCACGAGGCCCTGGCCGGTGGTGAAGGCCCCGGCTTCGCTCGCGAGGAACACCGCCATCCCGGCAATCTCGTCGGGCATGCCGATCCGCTTCAGGCAGGAGCCCGCGACCGCCTGCTCGAGGATGGCGGGATTCTCCCAGAGCGCGCGGGCGAAATCGGTCTTGATGAGGCCGGGGCAGATGGCGTTCACCCGCACCCCGCGGCTGCCGAACTCGGCCGCGAGGTTGCGCACCAGCTGCAGGTCGGCGGCCTTGGAGATATTGTAGGCGCCGATGACCGTCGAGGCCTTGAGGCCGCCGATGGAGCTGACGACGGTGATCGAGCCCTTGCCGCGCTCGCGCATCTGGGGGGCGAGCATCTGGATCAGCCAGTGGTTCGAGACCAGGTTGTTCATGAGGATCTTCATGAACTGCTCGTCGGCGATCCCCGCCATCGGCCCGAAATAGGGGTTGGACGCCGCGTTGCAGACCAGCGCATCGACCTTCCCGAACCGCTGCATCGCGAAGTCCGCCAGCGCCTGAAGCTCTTCCTTCGACGAGATGTTGGCGGGGCACGGGACCGCCGCTTCACGCCCGACGGCCGCGTTGATCTCGGCGACCGCCGCCTCGCAGGCCTCGGCCTTGCGGCTGGAGACGACGACCGAGGCGCCATGCTCGGCCATGCGGTGGGCGATCGCCTTGCCGATGCCGCGCGACGAGCCGGTGATGACGGCGACCTGGCCGGTCAGATCGAACAGGGTTCCCATGCAGTCCTCCCTGCCGCCCTCTTGCCGGGATGACCGAAAGAAGACAACGGGGGCCATGCAATCCATTAGCTCCACCGCCTGGCGGGCGACGGCGACGGTCTCGGCCTATTATGCGCTGTTCGGGGCCTTCATCCCCTGGCTGTCGCGCTGGATGGACGATGTCGCGGGGCTTTCGGGCGAGACGATCGGCCTCGTTTTCACCGTTTCGACGCTGGCGCGAATCGTCATCGGGCCGCTGACCAGCGCCTGGGCGGATGGCCGGCGCGACCGACGCACCCCCATCATCGCGCTGGGCGTCATCACGCTCCTCTCCTTCGTGGCGCTGATCCCGCGCGGGCTCGACCTCAAGGACCTCGCCTTCCTGTTCGTGACACAGGTGACGGTGTGGGGCCTCATCGCCTTCCTGGAAGCGGCGCTATTCCGCCTGACGGGAAAGAGCGAGGGGCCGGCCTATTGCTTTGCCCGCGGCCTTGCCTCCTTCGCCTTCATCCTGGGAAATTTCGGCGTGGGGCTCCTCATCGACC
>Ga0101944_10007165_pt1 | contig 11339 bp, 12 predicted proteins | sample DewCreD2012metaG_FD_75245 | JGI IMG/M metagenome (GOLD analysis project Ga0101944, IMG submission 75245) | Hot spring sediment bacterial and archeal communities from British Columbia, Canada, to study Microbial Dark Matter (Phase II) - Dewar... ... | reverse complement strand
CACTCAAAACTTTTTCGGGTTCAAGGGGTTTGACTATAAAGTCGGTACATCCAATCTCCTGGCTCTTCTTCTGATACGATTCAAAAGCAAAAGCCGTTTGAATGATAATGGGGACATGCGGGTATCGTTTACGAATAGTTGCTGATGCCTGTAAACCACTCATATCGGGTAGCTGAATGTCCATAAAAATCAAGTGCACAGGAGCCTCCTTGCCCAATAACGACAAGGCTTGTGCCGAATTTTCTGCATGTAAAACAGTTACGTGAGTTTCGTTAAGAATTTCCTTAAGCAGTTGAAAACAAATGTAGTCGTCTTCAACTACCAGGATTTTTTTTCCGCTTAGGTCTAAAGGGTTGTTTATTACCATGATTATCTGATTTATTCTGAGATGAACTTGGCCAGATCGTCCAGATTGATTCGACCCTCGTAAATGGCTTTACCAATGATGACACCATATATTCCCGATCGGTCGAGCTCTTCAATCTCATGGAGAAAGGTAATTCCTCCGCTGGCGATAATGTTGAGCCGGGGAAAGTCGTGATGCAACCGACGATAGATATCTATAGACGACCCCTGCAACATACCATCTTTACTGATGTCTGTACACATTACGTATTGTATGCCCTTATTTTCGTAGTCGGTAATAAAATCATCCAGGGAGATATCGGTTACATTTTGCCACCCGCCGATGGCAATTTTTTCGTCAATAAAATCGGCGGCAAGAATAAATTTTTCGGCTCCATGTTCCTCGATCCAATGTGCAAACAGTTCCCTGTTTTGTACGGCAACACTTCCTATGGTCGCTTGATGAGCACCGGCATCGAATGGCCTTTCGGCCGGGTGAAGAGGAGTGCCGGACCGCCTCTTTTGACCACCCGGTCGGCGATCTCGGTGATCTCCAGTATGGGATCGACCGGGAGGTCGATGGTCTTGAGCTCTCCGCGGGCCTCCAGGGCCTTGATGAAGTCGCGCAGGTCGTTCACCCGGCGGCCAGCACTTTCTGATAGACGCGCAGTGTCTGCTCGGCCGCTTTGCTCCACGGGAAGTTAGCCGCCCAACGAAGCCCGGCTTCGCGTAGGCTCTCTCGGAGCTCGGGCTCGGTCAGTACACGGATGACACAATCCTCGAACTGCTCGAGCGACGTGGGGTTGAAATGAAGCGCCGCCGAACCGGTGACCTCGGGCAACGAGGAGGAGTCGGAGACCACACAGGGCGTTCCGCAGGCCATGGCCTCCAAAGGAGGAAGCCCGAACCCCTCGTGGAGCGAGGGGAAGACGAACAAGGTTGCCGCCGAGTAGACCGCCGGCAGATCATCGTCGCGAATAAGGCCAGGGAACAGGATCTTGTCAGCCAGCCCCCGCTTCTCGACCTCACGCTTGAGCTTGGCATACTCTCCCCGCTGCGCGCCGGCCAGGACCAGGGCCGGCGTGTCCCCGAACCGCTTGAGAAGACGCGCCCAGGCCTCCACCAAGAAGAAAAGGTTCTTCTCCGGTCGAAAATCCCCCGCCCAGAAAGCGAAGCGCTCGGGGAGGGAGTAGTGGCGCCGAGCCGCCACCTGGGCCTCGGCAGGGACATCTGGCCGGAACCGTTCGGACACCCCGTTGTGGATGACGCTCACTTTGGCGGGGTCGACTCCGGCATAGGCGATAAGGGTCGACAACGAGATGTTGGACACCGTGATTATGTGTCGGGACTCGGCCAAAGTGCGGTCGAGCTGCCGTTTATAGCGCAGGCGTAGAAGGGGAGGCAGGCTGCGCCGGTACAGCAGTGGAGTGACGTCGTGCACCGTGGCCACCAAGGGGACATCCACCGGGGTAGGCGCCCAAGGGCTGGGTACGTGGAGCAGATCGACCCCTGCCCGCTCGACCAGAGCGCGGAAAGCTCCTCGGGTGTGCGGAGCAAGCGGATCCATGTTGGCCGACACCAGGGTGAAGCACTCGGCGGACGGGAGGGCTTCTTTCTCGTGGTCCTGGCAGAAGACCACCACTTCCAACCCGACAGCGGCATAGTGCCGGAGCAGGTTGCGGGAGTAGGTGCTGATGCCGCGGTATCTGATGACGCGCGCGTCGAACCCTATATTCATCCGCCCTCCCGGCTGTCGGCAACAAGACACAGCCAGCATGGAAATCAAGCTATTTGGTTAGAATAGTAGCAGAGGCCAAGACCGCGGGTCCTTGCACCTAGAGCGTCCTGATTGTAGAATTAGTCAACAATTATCTTCTCAGCGAAGAGGCAGCCGGTGCCGGACGACGTGCTTTCCCAGGGTTCGAGCGAAGCCACCGAGCCGCATGCGGTGCTGGAGAAGGCTGCGCGTATCCTGGACGAGCACAAGCTGGAGATAACTCGCGACTGGCTCAACCGGTTGATCAGCCGCATCGACGATGTAGACTCTCTCGAACGCTTCCCCACCCAGGAGAGCGTCCGCACTTCCCTTGAACTCATCCAAGGTCTGGCCGACTGCCTGGCAGCCCGGCAGAGTCTCTCCCAGTTCGACCCGGGGGGCAAGTACCACAAGCAGGCGGCCGCCCTTGGGCTCTTACAGCGCGAGGGCGGCTCGCTAGGGACGCTGGCGGAGAGTCTCGACGCGTTGGAAGAAGCTATCTGGGACCATGTGGCCCAGGGCTTGCGCCAGCAGGACCGCGAGGTCTTACGTCTAGTCAAGGTACTTCGCGCCGGACTGCGGCGCATCATGACCTCGGCGGCGGAGGCTTTCCATGAGCACTCCAGTGCAGAACTCGACCGGCTCGCTCACACCGACATCCTCACCGGGCTGCACAACCGCCGCTACCTCGAGCAAGAACTGGAGCGACACGTCGAGCTCTACAAACGTTATCGGCGACCGTTCGCTCTGCTCATGCTCGACTTCGACAACCTCAAGTGGCTGAACGACACCTTCGGGCATGCCGTGGGAGATGCAGCGCTCAAGCACTTGGCCTCGTTGATGAGGTCCAACATCCGCGATGTGGATATCCCTTGCCGCTTCGGGGGCGATGAGTTCGTGATACTCATGCCGGAGGCCGACAAGAACTCCATCCGGGCAGTGGGGCGCCGCATAGCGGAATCACTCAGCAGAACCCACCTCAAGCCGGGCGATTCACTGGTCGACTTGGGCATAAGCTTCGGCACCTCGGCCTGCCCGGTGGACGGCACCGATTCCGAGCTGCTGCTCCAGCAGGCCGACGCCGAGCTCTACGCCGAGAAAGAGCGTAAGTCGGCCCGCGGTGCGGGCACAGTACACGCCCAAAGGCACTGAACGCTCCTCAACCGCTGACCGCCCATCTGACGAGCGACATGCCGCATCGGCGCCCGCTCGGACTATCGGCGGCGCGGCCGACGCCGCCCGCTTGCGTCTACCGCGCCTCCTGGCTCCCGCATTCATATGCCTCGCCGCGCAGAGTCTCCACGGCGTGGGCGAGTACCGGGGCGATCACCGCGAAGTGTTCGCGACAGGCCTTGGGGCTGCCCGGCATGTTGATAATGAGGGTCTGCTTGCGCACAGCTGAGACGGCACGGCTCAGCATGGCGTGGGGGGTGAGAGCCAGGGAGGCCGACCGCATGGCCTCGGCGAAGCCCGGGGCCAGGCGGTCGGCCACCGCCAACGTCGCTTCAGGCGTGTGATCACGCGGAGCTAGGCCTGTCCCGCCAGTGGTCAGCACAAGATCGTACTGTCCACTATCGGAGAGGTCTTTCAGGGTCTCTTCTATCCGTTGTCTATCATCCGGTACGACGATGGCCTCCGCCACCTTTGCTCCCAGCCCGCGCAGCAGTTCGACGAGAAGCGGCCCCGAAGAATCGGCCCGCAGACCGGCGCTCGCTTTGTCGCTGAGCGTGACCACCGCTGCCCGGATGGGATGAGTGAGCCGTGGTTCGCTCACTGCCGCAGAGCCCTGTCCTTGACCCGCACCGTGTCCCCCGGCGCTACCCGACCGCCTCTCAGCACCCGGACGAAGATGCCTTCCTTGGGCATGACGCAGTCCCCGGCCTGATAGTAGATCGCGCACCGGCTATGGCACTCTTTACCGATTTGGGTGACTTCCACCAGTGCCTCGCCCAGCTCCAGGACCGTGCCCACCGGCAAGGCGGCCACCTCCAACCCTCGGGTGGTGATGTTCTCGGCGAAATCCCCGGGGCCCACCTTGAGCCCCAGAGCCACCATCTTGTCAATCGATTCCTGCGCCAGAAGGCTCACCTGCCGGTGCCCCGGGCCGGCGTGAGCGTCACCTTCGATACCGTGGTCGGTCCGCAGTACCACACCCGGACCCGGCTTCTTGCGCTCTCCCTTGGCGGCGCTCACGTTCACAGCCACGACCGTCCCGCCCGGCGTTGACTCAGACCGCCGATAGTCCTCCTTGCCCCCGGTCTTTTCCAGCAAGCGTATGTCCCCGATGACCATGCCTCGGTCCACTGCTTTGCACATGTCATAGATGGTGAGGGCGGCCACGCTGGCTCCCACCAAGGCCTCCATCTCCACTCCCGTGCGCTCCTCGGTGCGGGTGACGCATTCGATGTCCACCCTCGAGTCGTCTTCCACGATGGAGAAGCTCAGGTCCACTTGCGTCAGGAAGAGCGGATGACAGAGCGGTATAAGATCCGAGGTCCGTTTAGCCGCCATGATCCCTGCCACTTTGGCCACGGCCAGGACGTCCCCTTTGGGGAGCGCCTGCTCCTTGAGGAGACGCATGGTCTCCGGAGCCATCCACACTCGCGCCCCCGCTCTAGCGAAGCGTTTGGTCACCGCCTTCTCGCTCACGTCCACCATGCGCGCTTCTCCCTCGCCGTCGACATGGGTGAGTCGCGGGCCGTCCATCTCAGCCTCCTACCTGTGACATGCCCCGCGAGGTGTGGCCGGGGACCAGATTCTTGTCGAACGTTTTGCAGGACAGCGACTTCGTCATGGCCGCCAGTACCCCCTCCCGGTCGCGTGCCCGCACCGGCTCCCGGAGGTCGACTTCATCGCTGGAGAACAGACAGTTCTTCAGCCGGCCGTCAGCGGTCAGCCGCAGACGATTGCATTCAGCACAGAAGTGGTCGGACACCGAGCCGATGAAGCCTACGGTGCCCCTGAACCCGGGGAAACGATAGTAACGGGCCGGTCCCCATCCTCCCGGGGAAGCCACCGGCTCCAATGGACCAGGGCCATCGGCCCCCAGTTCGCGTAGAGCGGTCATTACTTGGTCTTTGGTCAACGCCTCTCCCGCCGAACGGGGTCCACAGCCACCCACGGGCATCCATTCGATGAACCGCACATGCAGCGGCCGCTCCTCGGTGAGAGCCACGAAATCCGGCAGTTCACCCATCAGCTCTGGCATCATGACCACGTTGATCTTGACCGGGTCAAGCCCGTGCTGGAGAGCTGCTTCCACCCCGGCCAGAGCCTGAGCCAACACTCCCCCCCGGGTCAAGCGCCGGTAACGCTCCGGTTCCAAGGAATCGACGCTGATGTTCACTCGGTCAAGACCCTGGACCTTCAGCTCAGCAGCGAAGCGGGGCAAGAGTACACCGTTGGTCGTCAACGAGATATCGTGGATGCCAGGCACCGTCCGCAACATCCCCACCAGATCGGGCAACCCTCGCCTCACCAGAGGCTCGCCACCGGTTATGCGGACCTTGGATATGCCCACCTCGGTCGCTACCCGCACGAAGAACACCATGTCTTCGTAGGTGAGCAGTTCGTCATGCGGTCGGAAGGGGACCCCCTCCGGAGGCATACAGTAGACGCAACGGAAGTTACAGCGGTCGGTGACCGAAAGCCTAAGGTAATCCACTTGCTGGCCCAGCGGTGGATTCACGTGCGCGGCGCCTCCTTCACCCGTCTACCCTTGCCGGTCACTTTGCCAGTCCACTCTCGACAACCTGCTCCCGCCAGCCTGCGCTCCTCGAAAAGCACCAAGGCCGAGCGTTATACTTGACCAAGTATACGCTCTTCGATGAGGTCGGCCAAGCCCCGCGAGTCGCCCAGCTCGAACTGGGGGACCGGGTAATCCGGAAAGGTTTGGTCGCTGGTGATGCCGATCAGTTCATCCGGCGTGCTCACCAACTCGGTGCTGCGCGCTCTACGCGACACCTCTATTTTCGGCGCGTCCTGCTTCTTGAACCCTTCGGTGATGACCAGGTCGACCGGCTCGCGTATCTGCCGCACCAGCTCACCGAGCGCGGGCTCTTCTTCCACCGTGACCTGCCACACGTACTTGTCTGGCGAGGATATCCCCACCACCTCGGCCCCCAGCTCGCGAAAACGGTAGGAATCGGTCCCCGGTACATCGATCTCAAAACCGTGAGTGTCATGCTTGAGCACGGCCACCCGATAACCCCGCCGCCGCAGTTCGCCCACCACTCCCAGTACCACCGTGGTCTTGCCTGATTTCTTCTTACCGATGAAACTCACCGTCGGGAGGGGAGTGGTCACCATGAACGCGCGGATAGCTGGGCGCAGGGCCATGAACCAGGGCGGTCCTTCAGCCGCCAGACGCTCCCGAGCCGCGGTCAGCTCGGCCGGCGTGTTGACGTTCAGAAAGAGGTGCTCTGGATCACCGTGACGACCATCGTCCAGGTCGAGATAACCGGTCCGCAGGTCAGGGTAGATGTCGAATATCCGCCGCCCACCCGCGCGTATGAACGCCAGGTAGGCATCAAGCGTACCCTTGCCGTATACAGCGCAGAGAGGTTGCAGGTACTCCCCATGTCGGGGGACGAAAACGTCGTAGCCTTCCGACCGGACGGCTAGTTCACGAAGCAGTCGCGGGGTGAGGAAAGGCATATCGCAGGCCACGCACAGCACACGTTCGGTCGGAGCAGCGAGGACGGCGGTATAGATGCCCACCGCCGACCCTATCTCAGGGAGAGCATCGGTCACCACCGGGAGACCCAAACTGTGAAAGCGGCCTGGGTCTCGCGCCACCACAAACGCGTGCGAGAACAAGGGAGCGACGCGGTCGCGCATCCACTCGAGCAGGGTACCTCCCAAGAAGGGGGCGAAGGCTTTGTCCTCGCCCATGCGAGTCGAAAGCCCCCCTGCCAGGAGCGCCACACTCACGTCGGAGCGATAAGACCGCCAGCACGAAGCTGCCTCGGCTGATGGTCGCCTTGCCGCGTCGGTTCCGCCTGACATCCTTCTACTCTCCTCAGCCTGCGATCACTTGCAGGGCCGTCGCTTTTACACTCGTCACGACCCGCGTGCCGGGGACTAGCGCCAGCTCATCCGCCGAAGCCCGCGTGATGACAGAGATTACCTCACCTTCGCCGCCGAAGACTGGGATGCCCGGCTTCTCACTGTCGAGCCTCACAACCACCCGGACCAACGGCCCCGCCGGAGTGAGGCTGAGAACGGTGCCCGGCCAGCGATTGCGCACACTGGTGATCGGTCGTCGCCCCGCTTCACCACGCCGAACCCCGTCTGCAGGCTCCGCAAGCCGGGAACCGCCCGCGCCCTCTACACTGCCCGGGGGTTCGGCGGCTAACGCTACGTCCTCCGGGCGGATGGCCACTGCGACCGGCGTACCCGGAGCGGCCTCACAGACCACCTGCGCCGCTAAGCCCGCTTCCGTCTGTACCAGGCACAAGCCCTCCCGGCAAGTGACCACCGTGCCATGCCAGATGGTCTCCGCTCCCGTGAAGTCCGCGACGAAAGCATTCCGTGGGTCGGTGAACACCTCCTCCGGCGTTCCCACCTGCACTACGGCCCCTTCCTGGAGCACTGCCACCCGGTGAGCGAGAGCCAAGGCTTCGCTATGTTCGTGGGTGATAAGGACGACAGTGGCGCCCAGGCCATCGACCACTCGTTTGAGGTCTTCGCGGAAACGTCGCCGCACGTGCACGTCGAGACTGCTTGTCGGCTCGTCTAAGAAGAGGACCTCCGGCTCCAGGACTAAGGCCCGCGCGATGGCCACCCGCTGCATCTCCCCTCCCGAGAGAGTGCGTACATCAGCCCCGGCCAAGTCCGCTATCTGCATCAGTCGCAGTGCTCGTTGCACACGGACCTTGACCTCGCCTCGTGACGATCGCCGGAAGCGTAGGCCGAAACCTACGTTCTCCTCGACCGAACCCTGGAAGAGCAGCGGCCGCTGGAAGACCGCCGCAGTGCGGCGGCGGACCGACAAGTCGAGGCCCCGCACTCTCCTACCGAAGTAGGAAAGGGAGCCGCTGTCCGGTTCTTCGAGAAGGGCTAGGAGGCGGAAAAGGGTGGTCTTGCCGGCTCCGTTGGGGCCGAGGATGGCAAGGACCTCTCCCTGCCGCACCTCCAGCCGGTCGAGCGCGACGACCGTTCTACCGCCGTAGCTCTTACGCAGGTCGACCGCCTCGATGGCGAAGGCCGGTTCCCCCAGACCCGTGGTGAGCTGCCCCACCTGCGGCGCCCCCGCCCGCCCTGGTGGCCCTAGTGTTGGACCGGAACCACCCCTCATGACTGCAACCACCGGCGGCGTATGCCCTGTTGGGTCCTGGTGAGGAGCAAGGTGATAACGAAGGTCAACACGAGCAGGATGATTCCGAACGCTACGGCCCGTGCATACTGACCCTGCCGCACCAGCGCCATGGTGGCGGTGGTCATCGTCCCTGTCAGGTTGTGCCCACCCGCGGAAAGGTTGCCTCCCACCATCATGACAGCCCCCACTTCACTGACGGCAGCCCCAAAACCCGCCACGATAGCGGAGAAGATGGTCACGCGGGCTTCGCGGAGCACCAGCCACACCGTCTGCGCGCGCGACGCGCCGAGGCCCATCGCCTGAAGACGCACCTCTTTGGGCACCGAGGCCACGCCTCCCATGGTGATGGCTGCGATGACAGGCGTGGCTATGAAGAACTGGGCGACGACCATGGCCGCGGGAGTGTAAAGAAGGTCAAGACCGCCCAGCGGACCTTGGCGGGAAAGAAGCAGAAAGACGAATAGTCCCACCACCACCGGGGGTAGCATCAGTCCCGCATTGAGCACCGCCGCGGCTGCTCCCCATCCCCAGAAGCGCCTCAGGGCAAGCCAGGTGCCTAGGGGGATGCCGACCAACATCCCGAGGAGCGTCGCTATGCCCGCGACCTGCACGGACATCCACATCACCTCGTACACGTAGCGGTCGCCCCCCACCAGTAGTCTGAATGCCTCTTTCACCGCGTCCCACATCACGTCCATCTTCGGTCCCCTTATTGCGCCTTGTCCGGCGCCTTGTCCGCTTCAGGCAGGAAGAGCGGCTCTCCGAACTGCTCGCGCCCGAAATCCCTGATTAGCCTCTGAGCCTCCTCCCCGGTCAGCCAAGTGAGGAAAAGCGCAGCCCCCACGGGCTCCCGTGCATCCTTGACCGTCATCACGTGGTAGGGGTTGCGAAGACCTGGCCCGCCCTCCACCAGGATGGCAAGCGCCAGGCTTTCACGCTTGGCCAAGTAGGTCGCCCGGTCCGTCAACGTGTAACCGCCCTTCTGGGCCGTGATGGTCAAAGTCTCGCCCATACCTTGACCGGTGGTTTGGTACCAGTCACCACTAGGGACCAGACCAGCCTTCTGCCAGATCTCCCTCTCCTTGGCGTGGGTCCCCGAGCCATCACCCCGTGAAAAGAACAGACTCCTCGTCGCGGCGACCCTGGCCAATGCGGCGGCCGCGTCGGTCAACCCTTTGATAGCGGCCGGGTCGGAGGGTGGTCCCACTATGACGAAGTCACTGGACATGACCGGGCGCCGGTCAAGACCGAGCCCGCGCCTCATGTAGTCAAGCTCGGCCTCAGGCGAATGGACCAGCAGCACGTCGACGTCACCGGTCTCCCCCAACCTCAGGGCCTCGCCACTGCCGACCGCCACTACCTTGACCGTGTATTCCGGGTGCGCCCGTTCGAAGGCGGGAAGAAGAACCTCGAAGAGGCCGCAATCCTGAAGCGAAGTGGTGGATGCGACGAAGAGGTCGGACGCTCCCCGCCCCTCGGTCGGATCATCGCCGCCAGCACCGTCGCCGCTGGTCCCGTCGCCGCAGCCACCGGCGAACGGCACCAGCCACAACATGCACCAAGCCAGCAAGCCGAGCAGGACCCGCGGCCCGGCCATCGCTCGTCCGCTGGTCGACGGCCCCATCCACGCCCACCGTCTCGTCAGCAATCGGCACCCTCCTCGCAACCGGCGTCCATAGTGTCTTATTGTACTAGTACATTAGCTACAAATCGCCAGCTAGAAATCCCCTAAAGCAATCACCCCTCTTGTGCCGACCAGAGGTTGTAGCATGGAGATGAAGGAGCCGCCCCCGGGAAGGAAGCGACACAGTGCCTCCATTCGAACGGATACTGGCCACTTACGAACACCGGCTGCAGAAACTGGCGGATGAATTGATCGCTGACCTCGACCCGCCGGACCAAGAGCGGGCCGCTCTGCTCATGGCCGCCCAGTTGGCTCAGGCCGTCGTGCGAGCCTTCGACTCTTTCCAGCTCGAACGGGCGACGGGACTCGACGCTGCCACCTCGGTGATGTACGCCTCGGCCACCCAGCCTGGGCGGCGGGTGCTCAACGTGCCGCTGCGTACCCTCGTGGACAACAACAGTCTGACAGGCTTGGAGGCCCGCCTGCTCACCGGACTACTCAACCTTAAAAAGACCATCATCGTGACCGGCGGTCCCAACACGGGCAAGTCCACCCTGCTCAACGCGCTGGTGGGGATGTTGCCTCGCGACCAGCGGCTGGTGGTGGTGACCGCGGAAGACGAAGAGGAGCTGCCCATGCTTCGCGACCGCTCTTTCGTGGTGCAGATCAAGGCGCGCCCGGGCACCCCGGGCCGCGCCGGAGCGTTCCGGCGTGCGGGAGACATGAGACCCACTTGGATCGTTTCCACGGAGCTTGCCCGGCATGACAACCAGCTCTTCTTCGATGCCTTGTCGGCCGAGACGTCCGGTCTTGCCACCTTCGAGACCCCTGATCCTCAGCTGACCCTGGCCGACTGGCTTTCCACGAACCGCAGACTCGAGGAACCCCTCGGCACCCTGCGGCCCATCTTCGTCCACCTGGAACGCGACCAGGGCGGTCGACCGCGAGTGGTGAAGATCCTGGAGTGTCTGCCGGAGGACGGCAAACTGGTGCTTAGGCCCTACGGGACTCGTTGACCAAGCCGCACGGAGCCGCACGGCTCGTTGCCCCTAGCGACGCGTGCTTCGCGCAGCTACCCTAGGCCGAGTCACCCTCGACTAGCTTGCGCAGCCCCTCTTCGGTCAGGACCGGGATGCCCAGGTCCCGAGCCCGGGCGAGTTTGGAGCCGGGCTCCTCACCCACCACTACGTAATCGGTCTTGGCGCTCACCGACCCGGTGACTCTTCCTCCCGCGCTCACGATCAGCTCCGTGGCTTGTTGACGGGTGAGATTGGGCAGAGTGCCGGTGAGCACGA
>Ga0101944_10007164_pt1 | contig 11340 bp, 11 predicted proteins | sample DewCreD2012metaG_FD_75245 | JGI IMG/M metagenome (GOLD analysis project Ga0101944, IMG submission 75245) | Hot spring sediment bacterial and archeal communities from British Columbia, Canada, to study Microbial Dark Matter (Phase II) - Dewar... ... | reverse complement strand
CGGCTACGATGTGAAGCCGGAAGGCGGCGCCCTGCTTCTGAACGAAGATGAGGCGCAGCGCGTCCGCGCCATCTTCGCCTTGTACCGCGAATACGGATCATTGATTCCGGTGATCGAGGAGCTTGACCGGCGCGGCTGGCGGATGAAGCAGTGGGTGACCCGCAAGGGAAAACTGGCAGGCGGGAAGGCGTTCACGAAAAACCGTCTCTACAACCTCCTCACCAATGTGATTTACACCGGCCGCGTGGAGCACCAGGGCAAGATCTACCCGGGCGAGCATCCGCAGATCGTGGACATTGAAACCTGGAACCAAGTCCAGCAGAAGCTGAACGCGCATGGGCGCCGAGGCCGGCGCGAATACCGCAACAAGTACGGGGCGATCCTGAAAGGGATCCTCCGGTGTGCCACCTGCGATGCGGGCATGGTCCACAGCTACACGCGAAAGGGGCCGCGCCTGTACCGCTACTACGTGTGCGTGAAAGCGCATCAGCGGGGCTGGAGCCAGTGTGAGACCAAGTCGGTGCCGGCGCCGGATATCGAGCAGGCGGTGGTCGAACAGATTCGCGCCGTCGGCAGGAGCCCCGCGCTGCTCGAGGAAGTGTTGAGCCAGTTAGAGGATCGGCGGGAGAAACGCAGCGAGGCGCTGGAACGTGAGCAGCGGCAACTCGATCGCGACCTCCGTTCCCTAACGGCCGAGATGTCCGGACTCGCACCGCTGGCCGCCGGCGAGGACGCCTCCACGCAAGTTGTATCAGACCGGTTGGCTGACTTGCACAGCAAGGTAGGGGGCATCGAGACCCGGTTGGCCGAGATCCGCGCACGCCTTTCTGCATTGGATGGCGATGGTCTCTCCAGGGAGGAGGTCCGTTCGGCCCTGAGCAACTTTGACTGCCTCTGGCGGCAGATGACACCGCGGGAGCAGGAGCGTTTCGTGCGAACGCTAGTTGAGCAGGTGCGCTACAACGGCACGACTGGTGAAGTGGTGGTCGGGTTCCGCTCGGCGGGCATCAGGGAACTCTGCCGGTCACAGGGCGATGGAGGTGAATAGCAGTATGCGCTCAGCGCGTCAGGGGGACTTGGAGGTTCGGTTCACTCTCCGGCGGGCAGGCCCGCCGGCGAACAACACGGCGAACGACGCGCCGGCGACGGCGGTTCGCGGGAAGTTGCCGCGCGTCACTCACGTGCTTGCGCTGGCAATCCAGCTGGACGATATGCTCCAGCGGGGTCTCGCCCAGGATCACGCCGACCTGGCGCGGCTGGGTTGTCTGACTCGTGAGCGCATCAGCCAGATCATGAAACTGCTCTGGCTGGCGCCGGACATCCAACGGGAGGTCTTGTCGTTGCCACGGACACCCGGTGGCCGCTTCCGGATTTCGGAGGCCGCGCTGCGAAGAGTCGCGGCCGCGATCTCCTGGCGCGAACAGCGCCGGAGGTGGGTGCAGCTAGGGGTCAAGCCTCGTAACGGGCTGTAGGCAAACGTCTTAAGCTATCCACCTTTTCCACAGCGATCCACAGCCCACTCGCTGTCAAGAACTCGATCCGCAGTGCTCTCAATGAGATGAGCCGTGGAAATGTTCGCCTTTTCTTTGCCACGTGTATAATGGAGGATCGGTTGTGCCTCCGGGTCCGGCGACGCCGTTCGGCGGTATTTCCCGGAGGCGCAGGCTGCCCCCAGGATATCGCGCCTCCGGCTTGCCGCGCTTCGATTTCCACTGAGAATTTGAGGGAGGAAATCCCACGAAGGATCACTATGCCCACATTTTCCCCACACCGCTTCACGAATTCTGCCTTCTTGAAGAAGATCGCCCCGGCGAATCTCATCAGTTTCCTGACATCAACGGAGGCCATCAAAACCTATTTTGCCAACCGTGGATTCGTGCCCCCTACAGAGGGCGCGGGCGGGATCGACTACGATGCGTTGATCGGCATCCTTGCCGATCCTGACACGGGGATGCCGAAGGAGCTCGTCGATGGCCTCTACTTCGTCCACGAGATGTCGACGCCGGAGATCATGGAGGAGTTGATGGAAGAGGCCGGCGTCCTGGTGACGTGCGAGCCCGGCGTGGATCCTACGCCAGCCGACGTAGCGATCCAGATTTGGCTGAAAGACCGAGACTTGCTCGAGCGCAAACATTCCGAGCAGTTTCTGATCCGGCCAAAGTCGTTCGTCTACTACCAGGGGGCCCAGGACGAGCCGCGAGAGGCGCCGGTTCTGAGTGACTTTGCCCGGGCTGACATGGAAGGGGAGATGGACGAGTGGTTCGAGCGAAAGCGGCGGGGCAAGGGCACTCGCGTGTTTGTGCACCGGCGAGACGGGGAAGTCTGGTTCCTGGTGCGGCATGGCGAACCGATCCGCCGCGAGGGCGCCCTCGAGGATGGCAAATCATCGAGTGTTTACTACCGCCCGGAGAAGTTCGACGTCGTCATCTACAACTGCGAATTGGACGGGCTGGCCGTTAACGCTGGCACGAAGGGGCAAAAGAAGCTCTACAAAGAGACCTTCGGCAAGTACCTTTTCGGTCACGAGAAGTACTTCGGCGACGGAGGCCGCTATTCGCTCGATCCGCTGCGGACACGGGGCGAGGAGGCACTGGACTGCTCGACAGTGCCGGGCATCGAGTGGATCCGGCTCAAGGAGGTTGAGATCTTCCACGGCAGCGGGCTTACCGTCGTCTACAAGGCAACCGACCTTTTCCAGAAGCTCGGCGCGCGCGCGATGCAAGTCCTCGCAAGCGGCTTTCTGCGGAAGGCCAGCTTCACGGTCCGATTCACCGATGCGGCAACGCCTCGCTCGGTGAACATCTGGCAGCCCAGTCGTGCATCCTACCTGCGGGACGCGGACCGTCTCTTGGTGGAGGCATGGATGCGGGAGCAGGGCTTCCTGATCATCGCGGCGGAGATCACCGATGAAGAAGCTGCAGCGGCTGTGGTGGGTGTTTGAGCAGCCGTACGGCGTCTGCGGTGTCTGGATTGAGTGGCGGAGGTACTTGGGGGCCGAACTGCCCGCAGTGGCGCCGCTGCTGCGCAAGCTAAAGGAGAGATCGGAGATCTACCCGTGCCCGGTTCCGGGCGCTGTCGGGTGCCAGCGCCGCGTCGTAGTCCATGGGCAGGACGACATCGTCGCGGTCTGTGGCTTGACGCCAAAGGAATGCGACAGCGTCAAACTCACGCCCGAAGACATTGTCGTCTACGAACTCGATCTCAAACGATTCTGCGGCTTCCTTGCGCAATCGCTGGAACTGGCGCCGGTGGCCGAGCCATTGCATCCCCGTAACGACATCCGGCAAGTGGGCACTTGGGTGGCCAGTGCCACGGCTCAGCGGCCGGTCTTTCTGGTGACCTCCGTTGACCGCGTGGCATTTGACGGCGCCATCGGCGTCCTGCTGGTCTCTTTCCAGAAGCCGTTCGTTGTACTGACGCCTCGGCTTCGATTCTGTGGCGCGACGGCAATCGAGGGACTGAAGCGGCGTGGGGCGGCGTTGCTGGCGCTGGACGGGATCGTGGTGCGGCCTGCGGAAGGTAGGCTCGCCACCCTTGGCACACTCCCGGAACTACTGGCGCCCAGTGGCAGCGCGGCACTTGGAGCGTCCACCGGAGACCGCAATGTCTTCCGGCGTGAGCAAGACTTCTGGGTGTTGTCCTTCGAGGGAAAGGCGATCCGATTGAAGCACCTCGCCGGGCTGGCCCACCTCGTGGAGCTGCTGCGCACGCCGGGTAAGCCGCTCGATGTTCTGGCGTTGACGGGCCGGGCCGGCGACGGGGAGAACGCGGTGGTGGCGAACGGTGGAATCGAGTTGGCGGACGATCAGGCGCTTCGGACCGTGCGGGCGGCTCTCCAGCAACGGGAACAAGAGCTTGCACGGCTGGCGAAGAACGATTGGGACCGCCGGGGCACCTTGGAGCAAGAGATCTCTCAACTGAGGCAATACCTGGAGCAGAGTCAGGGCCGCGGCGGCCGGGCCCGAAAGACCGCCAGCGCCGCGGAGAAGGCCCGCAAAGCCGCGTCGGCAGCGATCACACGCGCTATGGCCGAGATCGAACAGCATCACCCTGAACTGGCTGGACACCTCAAATCATCGGTTCAGTTGGGGATCACTCCCGTCTACATTCCTGGCCGGGAAGTGGACTGGAACTTCTGATCCCGCTACGCGCGACGTAGCGAATTGCTACGCGCCATGTAGCGCCTCCTTTTTGAAGGCGTTGCCCGGCGATGAGTGAAACAAGCGCGTGGAACGATGTTGGAACCGACCCGCCACCAATCTCCCCGCCGGCGACCCTCCAACAACTCACTGGAGGAATCGCGTGAACGATCTGATGACCAAAGCTTCCCTTTCCGGCCCGCGCAAGCGGCTGCTCGAGACCATGCAGCGGCTGAATTTCGGCCGCATCGAGGATCTGGAGATCCGCGGTGGCGAGCCCATGTTCAGCCCCGCGCCCCGCATCATTCAGGACATCAAACTGGGCGGCGAAAACGGGCCGCGGCCGGAGCTCACGAGCCCGGATTTCGTGCTGCGGAGCCAGGTGGTAGAGTTCTTCGAACACCTGAGCAAGCTCGGCAACGGCTGCGTCGAGTTGATTGAGGTCAAGCACGGCCTGCCGTTCAAGCTGGTGATCGAGATGGCGGGTTAGAACAAGCAGACACCAGATAACGACTGGCCGCCAAGCGGAAGTCTTGTGGGTGACGCTCAACAGGCGAAACTCGCAGGCTTCCGCTTTTCTTTTCTTCGCCCGGTTGGCAGTCACCCACCGGATTTCTTCCTCGGCCAGAGGGGGAATTCATGATTGGAAAAGACGAACTTTCTGAAGTCGACCAGTACGCCGTCACCAACATCGAGTGCCGGGTCCGTGGGCTGATCGGCCACTACGGCTCCACCGAAGATGATCGGGAAGACCTGGTCCAGCAGCTCTTTCTGGAATACCTGGAGCGCATCGGCGATTATTCCAAGAGCATCGCGAAACTCAAAGACATGAACGGCGGGCCGCTGCCCGAGGATCTCTGGACGCAGAACTTCCGGCGCATCGCGGATGTGATCGTAGCGCGCCTGGACAGCGCCGCAACCGCTTTCATCAACGCTGACGAGGAACTCGCCCGCAATGTGCTGGTGAACCACAAGCAAGTCAGCGCGGACTGCAAGTCCGTGATCGAGCGGCTGATTGAAGACGAGAGCGTGACTTCCCGCCAGACCGTGGTGTATACACTTATGTCCCGCTACCTCAAACGCGTGAACGCGCACACTTCCAACATCATCACAACCGTGTCCAATCCGTTCCATCTCGTGGGACGCAAGTATTACGAATTCGAGGACGACGAATAGCCCCGAGCCGTTGCATGCGGGTTCGCGACAAAAATTTTTGAACAAAAAAACCGGCCCTGAACGGGCCGGTTTTCAATTCCTCGCGAAATGCTTCGTGGAACTGTTATTTGGGGTCTTTCATGCCGCCGCGCATGCCTGGTCCGCCGCCCTTGCGCTGCATCACGGCTTCGCGCACCTTGTCCTGCACCCGCGGCCACTCAATCACGAACCGCGCCTGTTCCCGCGCTGTCAGCACTTTTTTGAGATCTTTGTGAAGCTGCATTTCGAGCTTGAGCTGCTTTTCGAATTGCGCCTCGAGCTGGTCCAGGGCTTTGCGCAATTCCGCGTCCGTGGCGCTCTTGTTCTGGTAAACCTGCTGCAAGGCGTTTATGGACGCGAACTGCTGGGCCGTCAGCTCGCGCTTGGCCCGGAAGTGCTCCCGCATCACGGTGAAGAACTTTTCGTCCTTGTCCGCCGAAAGCTGCATGACCTCGCTCAATTCCCAGACGATCATCTGCTCCACGCGGCGTTCGAGCTTTTCGCGGGTCTCCTCGTCCATCATGGGCCGATTTGCTCCCTTGGGAGGAGGCCCTCCTTGAGCCGCAGCCGGCGCCGCGGTTGTCACGGCTGCCGCCAGCAGCAGAAACAGAGTTGTCAGAGCGGTCCTTTTCATAATCGTTTCCTCCGGGGTGTCATGATACGCCTTGCGGCATGGCCGACTGCTCGTCCGGGTCTTCGCTCTCCAGGCTCTGGAGCACGCTCCGGGCTTCTTCGTCAGTGAGATCATTGAGCACTTCCGGCATGATGTACGCGCTGGTGAGCTTGTCGTCGAACAGATAGATGTCATCTTCGGAAATGGCGGCAAGGCTTTTAATGTCTTCCATTTCAAAGGGGAACGCGGCGGATGGCGCGGCGGTTTCGGTTTCCTGCATTTCCGCGGCCGCGCCCGGCACGGGCCTGGGCTCTGTGTCGTGGGCCATTGCCGGGCTGTTCAGCGCCGCGATGATCACGAGTTCTTCGGGCGTTGTTTTTTCGGCGGCGGCCACGCCATCGGTTTTGTCAACCTTGGGTTTTGCGGCCTGTGAAACGGGCGCGTTCGGCGCGGCCTGCTGCCGGGGCTGCGGCTCGGGCCGCAGGAACCAGACCCCGGAAATGAGCGCGGCGAGCAATGCCGCTGCCAGAGCCGCGCGGCGCATGACGGCTGCCCCAGGCGCTCGGCGCGCGCGCGGCGCGGCTTCAATCTGTTCCCGCACGCCGTTCTGGAATTTTTGCCAGAAAACCTCGCCGGGATCCTCGGGCTGCGCGTTGCGCAGGGACTGGAACAGCGTCTGAAACTGTTCAAGTTCCGCGCGGCAATCCGGGCATTGTTCCAGATGCGCTTCGAGTTCCGCGCGCTCCTGGGCGTCCAGTTCCCCGTCCGCATAAGGGAGCAGCTTTTCAAAAAAACGATCATTGTTCATTGTCCATCATCCGCTTTCGCAGGTTTTCCACTCCATAGTGGAAGTGGACCTTGGCTGTCTGTTCGGAGCAGCCCACGATTTCGGCGATCTCCGAGTAGGGCAGTTCGTGAACGATGCGCAGAAGCACGACCTGCCGCTGCTTGTCGCCCAGTTCGTTGCAGGCATTGAGCGCGGCGCGCGCGGTCTCGTCGCGTATCAGCGTGTCCAGTGGCGCGGGGGTTTTCCCGGCCAGCGCCTCGGGAAGATCCGCGGTGTCGTTCACGGGCCTGGCTCTGGAGCGCAGGCGTGTGGCGGCCAGGTTCATGGTGATGCGGTACAGCCAGGTGCCGAAGGCCGCTGTGCCCCGGAAGGTGTCCAGGCTGTTCCAGGCGTTGACAAAGGCCTGCTGCGCCACCTCTTCCGCATCCTCCGCGTTGTTCAGCATCTTGAGGGCCAGAAAATAGACCTGCCGCTGGTACTTGCGCACCAGGAAATCGAAAGCGCCTGCATCCCCTGCCTGCGCGCGCTGGATTGTCCGTGCATCCTCGTCCATGCCAAGTCCAGACCCTGACCGTGTGACGCCGCCGGGGCTTAATTGGTTAAAAGAATCTTAACATATCTGTGACCGGCCGGCGGGCGACAACATGCAGAGTTCCTGCTAAAATGATACGGAAGGGAGTTTTGCAGGATGCCCCAGAGCGCCAGGGAATGGCTCAAGCAATCCGATAATGACATTCGGGCCGCGGATATCATGTTCCAGAACCGCCAGAACATGTATGCCATTTTCATGGCTCACTTGAGCATCGAAAAATCCCTGAAGGGACTCTATGTTTTGCGGCTGGACAAAGAGGCCCCCAGGATTCACAATCTGATTTTGCTGGTTGAAACCCTAGGTCTGGACATGCCGCCCGATTTGTATGAATTCGTGGTTGAAATCAATCGTATGAGCATCGTGACGCGCTATCCGGACGATCTGAACAGGATGAACAGGCAATACAACAGGAAGGTGATTGACGGCATGATGAAAAAATGCCGGGAGGTGTTGAAGTGGCTGAAAAAACAGTATTGAACATTGTTCATTTCCTCGGAAAATGCCTTGAACGGAACGGCGTAAACGCATCCCGAATCATTGTATTCGGCTCAAGCGCGACGGGTGCGGTGCGCAAAGACGGAGATATTGATCTTGTGATTGTGTCGGAAGATTTTCGTGGAAAGAGTATCCTTGAACGCATAAAAATGACAGGGCAGCCGGAGGTTCAGACCATCAGGAAATTCATGGTCCCGCTCGACATCATCACCATGACGCCGGAGGAACTGGAAAGCGAGACATCGCCGGTTGCCGGATACGCCAGGCAGGGCAGAGTGATGTTTCCGGCTGGCGCCGCTACGGGCAAACTGAAACATGCGGCGGCGCGATAAGCTCCTGCTTCTCCGGTTTCTGTCTTTCCCTTAAAAAACGGTTTGAGAATATTCGGATATTGTTTGCACTCATGCCTTGTGTCTCGCATGTGTTTCTGTACCATGCGGCTTTGTGCAAAACATGTTTGAGACGGGATTGCGCCCGTTCTTTACGAAAGATCCGCGATGCCCTTGCCGATGGCGTCCACCAGAGCGGCGACATGCGGCGCATCCACCGAGCAGAACGCCACGCGAATGGCGTTGATGCCGAGCGCCGCGTCCTTCATGGGGATTACACCGGTCCTGTACTGCTTGAGCAGATGATCGGCCAGGGCGTCGGCGTCCACGGCCGGGTTCACATTCAGCAGGCAGAAAAACCCGGAGTTGAAAGGCTCGGGATATGCGGCCTTGGGGTCAAGGCTCTTGAGGCTATGCTTGAGGGCCGCGCACCGGGCGGACAAAACCTGCTCCACCACCTTGCGCTCCGCGAACACAGTGTCCGGGTCGGCCAGGGCCAGGGACACGGCTTCCTGCACCAGGCGCACACTGTTGCTCACCGTGCCGCGCACCAGGGCGCCCACCTTGTTCTCGACTTCCTTTTCCAGGGCCGCGCGGTTGCGCAGGTCCGGGTGGAACGCGAAGGTGATGCACGCGGTGCGGCCGCCGTACCACAGCAGTTCCTTGGACACGCCGTCCACCTTCACGGGCAGCACATTCGGGTGCAGGCCCACGAACATGCCGAAAATGGAAATGGGCGCGCCGGTCTCGTCGAACACATACCCGTCGTAGGCGTCGTCGAACAGCACAACCACGGTCTTGCCCGTGGCGTTGGCCGCGTTCACGATAGCGTCCCTGTACGCCTCGCCTTCAGCGCGCGAGGGCATGTACCCGGTCGGGTTGTTTGGAAAGTTCAGCATGGTGACCAGCTTGTCCTGCTTTTTGGCCACTTCCACAAGTTTCTTTTCCAGATTTTCGGGCGCGGGCTTCGCGTTCTCGAAGAAGGGGTAGGACTCGATGGGCACGCCCAGGCAGTCCGTGAACATGAGATCGTAGTTCTCCCAGCGCTTGTCCGGGCACACCAGGGCTTCACCCGGAGAAAGGAACATCTTCACAAGATAGAACAGACCCGGGGACGCGCCCGGAACCACCATGGGCGAGCCGAGCAGGTCCGCGTCGAACGGGAAGTGCGGGGTTGTTTTCTTGACGATCCACTCGCGCCACGCCTTGCGGAAGCCGGGCAGGCCCAGAATGGGCGCGTACGGGAACACATTGTCCGAGGGAATCTGGCGCATCTTCTCGCGCACCGACGGAATGTAGTAAGTGATCCATTTGTCCGACTTGCCGCCGGGAATGATGTCGGACTCCCAGCCCGCGGCCGTGCCGATGGTGGCGTTGATGTCCGCCTCCTTGCCCGCGCGTCCGCTCCAGTAGAAAATCCCCTGGGGCAGAAACAGGTCTCTGGCCGTGTCCGACATCAGGTCAAGCCAGTTGTTTTCCTTCATGGCGTCGAATTGCATGGCGCGTGAATCCTTTCCCCTTGTGCTCATCCGATGCGGGGCCGCGCTGGCCCCTGCACAAATATGAAACATAGCATAAGAACAAACATTGCTGTTGAAAATCCGAAAAGCGGAAAAACACTCATGGCCGCGCCAGGCGCGGCGCCCGGGAGGGGCAAAATCTCATTAGGAAAAGCGTGGGTGTTGAAAAACCCAACAAGCCGCTCCAAAAGCGCGAACGCAGTAAAGAGTGGGGACTGGGAACGCGGCGTATTCCCGCGTGCCTGTACCTGTTTTTTCGGCCGCCGGGCTTTTTCAACAGCCCCAAAGCCCCATTGAATTTTGATTCTGGCGCAAAACCCCCATAATTTTCAGACCTGATTTTAAGCCGCAAAAGACGCCGAATGGCACAACCCGCGACAGAACAGGCCGAAAACACGGGCAGATGCCCTGCAGAAGGCATTTTGGGAGGCAAAAGCGGTGTCCGCAAGGTGTTTTTCGTCTCCGAGGCTCTTGCGCACCCGTTCGATTTTCACCCTCAAGTATCGCTTGATGTTGCAAGCAAGCACTTTCATGAACACGGCGAATTCCACGGCGGGATGCCCGCGCACGCGAAGCCGCCCCATGCCATGCGCGCGCTTCAGTTCGCTGTTGGTTGCCTCAATGCCGGCGCGTAGCGCATACGCTTTGGCGTACTCCGGTGTCCGTTCCGTCAAACGCCTTTTGCTTGTTGTCATTCGACAACGCTCGTAACGCAGGGCGAATCCATCCTTGCGCCGCTTCACGCCGCAGATGTTACGCAGGTCGCATTCGCGGCAGGTCTCTTTGTCGAAAACGGCAGTGACAGTGTCCCAGTCCGCGTCGTAGATATTGCTTTCCGGCGGCTCGCCGGAGGGACGGCGTGTTACGGTTTTGAGGTCAGGGCTGGTTTCAAAGGCACCAATTGGGGTGGCGGTCCCGGCGGGCGCTTTGCCAGCCGCGGGACCGGTGAGTGTCACGCCCATGTCGCGCAACGCCACATCGTTGTTGCCTCCGCAGTAGGCGGTGTCGGCGATGAGCGCGCCGGGCTTGATACCGCGAGCTTCGAGTTCTTCTGTGTCGCGCACGGGGGCTTCGGCGTCGCTGGCCGCTGCGCTTTCCACTTCCACATGCGTTATGATTTGTGTCTCGTTCTGCGGGTCGCATGTTTCGGTGATCTGCGCCTGGTAGCCCTCGCCTTTGTGGCCGCTGTAGCCTGCGCCTTCGTCGAACGGGCTTTGCAGGGATTCGGGCGCGATGTCGTCGCGCGGGACAGCTTTGCCGCTTCGTTGGACAGCGCATTGTTCGCAAAACAGCCGCGCAAGCAACCGGTAGCCGTCCAACGCGCGGATTTTCTTGTCCGTGTACATCTCCAGCAACAGCCATGCGTCAACCGCGCGCTGCTCGATGCGATGTCTCACATCGCTTCCCCGCGCGTCGCCGAATCGCCCGCCGTCACGCTCCAGATACCGCTTGCGTAGTGGCTCATCAAGCTCCCTGTAACGTCCCGGTTTCTCTTTCTTCAACTGCCGCAGAAAAACGCTGATGGTCTTCACGAACAGTTCCAGCCGGCTGAGGATGGCCATATTGCTCAGAATGTGCGAGGAGTCTTTGCGCTGCATGCCCGTGCGCGTGCCCAGTTCTGCTGTGATTCTATCAGTGATGTCCACGAACGCTGCCCGGTGCGCCGCGTTG
>Ga0101944_10007162_pt1 | contig 11342 bp, 6 predicted proteins | sample DewCreD2012metaG_FD_75245 | JGI IMG/M metagenome (GOLD analysis project Ga0101944, IMG submission 75245) | Hot spring sediment bacterial and archeal communities from British Columbia, Canada, to study Microbial Dark Matter (Phase II) - Dewar... ... | reverse complement strand
GCCTGCGTATCATCGCGCACCGGAGGTTCGTCAGGGTTGTCTCCGCGGATGCGCGGGTTATTGGCGAACACCACGGCGCGGTCGCCGATCACCACTTTCTTGTCCAATTTCTGGCCGCCCCGGTCGACTGTGATCGTCACTTCCGTTCCCACGGGCGTATCCGCCACCCGGGCCACCAGATCGTCGCCGTCCTTGATCGGCTTGCCGTTCATGGCGACGATGACGTCTTCGGGCTTAATGCCGGCTTTTTCGGCCGGCCCGCCCGGCTCGACGCTCTCGACGAGCACTCCGTGATCGAGGCCCAGAGCCTTCAAAACTTCCGGCTTGTCGTTCTTGTTCCAACTCACCCCTATCGAGCCTCGGGTCACGCGCCCGCTCCGAATCAACTGGTTATAAACCCGGACAGCCGTGTTGATGGGCAGCGCGAAACCGATGCCCTGATAGCCGCCGCTCTGCGTGGCGATGGCCGTATTGACGCCGATGACCTCGCCGCGAATGTTCAGCAGGGGACCGCCGCTGTTGCCGGGATTGATCGCGGCGTCCGTCTGGATGAAGCGTTGGAACTGTTGCGCCCCCGGCACGTCCCGGCCTGTGGCGCTGATGATGCCGGCGGTCACGGAGGCCTCCAAACCGAATGGGGAGCCAATGGCCACGGCGTAATCTCCCACTTGCACCGCGTCGGAGTTGCCGATCTTGACCGGCTGCAAAGCGCGGCCCGCATCCACCTTGATCACCGCGATGTCGGTTTCACGGTCGAAGCCGATCACGCGCGCCTTGTACTCGGTCTTGTCTCCCGGAATTTTGATCTTGATGTGATCGGCGCGCTCGATGACGTGGTGGTTCGTAATGATGTAGCCGTTCTTGTCCACAATAAAGCCCGATCCCGTGGCTTCTTGGCGGAACGGACGCTGCGGCATTTCCCCGAACGGACCTTGGAAGAAGCGGCGGAAGGGACCCAACATGTCATCCTCGTCCTCTTCCTGCTGTGGCTGCTGCTTCTTTCTGCCGCGCGTCGAACGGGGCGTGTAATCGGTGGTGATGTTCACCACGGAAGGCTCCACCTGCTTAGCCAGCTTCGTAAACTCGCTGGCGATCGCCACGGGGCTGGGAATCGTCAACGGGGTGGCATCCGGCGCTACCGCCTGTCCCTTCGCCGAAGTGACCTGCGTGCCCACCAAAGTCCCGATCAGGATGCCGATCGACAACGTGAACAACAGCAGGCTCACGCTGAGAACCCGGTGCCTTCGCACCAAATCACGAAATTCCATTGACTTGTTCCCTCCCTGGGGCAAGACGTCTCAACTCTAATTATACGGAACCGGCGGTTCCCTCTACCTTCGTGGGATGTGATTGGCGGCCGAAGGGTTTCAGTTCTACTGTAAGGATTCCAGCCAGAATCAGCCCGGCCCCGATCGCGGCGGTTCTGCCGAGAGTTTCCCCTTCCACCAACCACGAGGTGAACCAGGCGAACACCGGCTCAAGCGAGAATATGAGCGCCGTGTGAGTGGCTGAGGTGTGCTGCTGCGCCCATGCCATCGCCGTGAAAGCCAGAGCCGTGGCGAGAAGCGCCGTCACGGCCAGCGCTCCCGCCAGACTCGCGCTCCATACGAGCCGTGGAGTCTCCATCCACCAGAAACTGAGCCCGCCTGCCAGAGCGGCAGTGGCGATCTGAGTGAGGCTTAGCACTTCGAAGTTGCCTGCGCGGCTGTACCGGCCGACCATGAGAATGTGAATCGCGAATCCGAGAGCGCAGGCGAGGGTAAGAACGTCCCCTTTGTCCATGCGCAGGTCTTCCCAGCGGATGGTCATCAAAGCCATCCCTGCGGTGGCGGCCAAAACTCCCGCGATCTCCGAAAGACCCGGGGCGGAGCGGTGCGCCAGCGCCGCCAGCATCGGCACCAGAACCACCGAGAGACCGGTGATGAAGGCGGACTTGGAGGGAGTGGTAAACCGCAGTCCCTGCGTTTGGAAATAATAAGACGCGATCAACACCAGCCCCGCAGCCACGCCGCCTTGAATCGTACAGCGAAGATTCTTTCCGCCCGGCGTGAAACGGCCCCGGAACAGAATCGCCAGGGCGAGGGCGGCGAGCGAGAACCGGAGCGTCAGGAAAAGCATGGTCGACGCTCCGCCCAATGCGCTTTTGACCACGACAAACGTCGAACCCCAAATGAGGGCGATAAATGCCAACACCAGGTCAGCTTTCCACACAGCGGTGCGTTGGCTCACAGCCGCTCGGAGGCTCCCCTGGCAAGCATGGTCATGGCGAGGAGGATGCGGCGCAAGCCCAGATCCCGGCCTTCGGGGCTGAACCACTCACCGGCTGTGTGAGCCCCGCCGCCCTGCCCCCCCGCGCCGAGGGAAACCGCCTCCATCCCCAGCGACAGGGGGATGTTAGCATCCGTCGAAGCGCAATCCAAAGCGGCGCGCAAGCCGAGAAAAGAGTCCACGGCCCGCACGGCGCCAAGCAGCCGCGAATCAGCGGGCAGGCGTCCGCCGGGGCGCGACCCGATCTCGCGTATCTTCGCCGTCACGCGCCCCGTGCCACGTTCATTTTCGGCTTCGACAGCTTTCTCCGCCGCCAGCGCCAGAACGGTGGTCAGCTCTTCTATCTTGGCGGGGTCTTCCGAGCGGAGATCCAGTTTGGCGGATGCGTGCGCGGGAATCGAATTCACGCTTACGCCTCCCTCAATGGTTCCGAAATTGTAAGAGCAGCGCGTCCCTGCCGTGTCCCGCATCTGGTCGTTGAAACAAGTCACCAAGCGCGCCAAAGCGTGGACCGGGTTCGCGGTTCCGAAGTCAGTCCAACTATGTCCGCCCGGCCCGTTCATAGCGATCTCGAACCGGCGGCTAGCCAGCGCGGTGGCGGTGACATGATCCAGGTTCGGGCCGTCCAGCACCAGGAAAGCGTGGATCTTTCGGGCCAGCGGCGAATGCCGGCAGAGATACCGCATGCCGCTCAAGTTGCCTTCGCCTTCTTCGCAAACATTGGCCACCAGCAAGAAGCGCCACTCGAGATCTTCGATGCGCGGCGATGCTTCGAGCGCCGCCGCTATGGCCAGCAGAGCAGCCAAGCCGGCGCCGTTATCCGATACGCCGGGACCGGCGAATCGCCCGTCCGGACGCACGCGGATTTCATCGGGCGAACGCGGCGCCAAGACCGTATCGAGATGCGCCGTCACGGCGACGAAAGGCCCTTCACTCAACCCGCCCGGCCAAGCCAAAACATTGCCGGCTTTATCGGTCTTGACAGCGCATCCAAGCGAACGGAATTCCCGCGCGAACCATGCGGCCCGCTCCTGCTCGCGAAAAGTGGGCGCGGGAATGCGGCAAAACTCGAGGTGGCGCTCGTTAATCCATTGTTTCTCCCGGGCGAACCACGCCAAACACTCGCGCACACCGGGAGCTTCGGCGAGTTCGGAAACCGCCGCTTTGACAGTCTTCGTGAGCGGGATTACGCCTGCCACCCTCCTTCCAGTGTACCGAACCCCCGCAAACGCCCGCCTTAGAAGCGGCTGCCAGGAGACTCCGAATTGAGTAGAATGGCGGTTGCCTGACGAGGCGAAAGGCATGGCGATGAACAGAAGAGAGTTCTTGCAATTAGGCGCAGCGGCGGCGTTGGGCGGCGCCCAGCCGAGGAAACCGAATTTTCTAGTGATTCTGGCCGACGACATGGGGTATTCGGACGCCGGCTGCTACGGAGGCGAAATCGAGACGCCGAACATCGACAGCCTGGCCGCCCGGGGTCTGCGATTCACTCAAGGTTACTCCACCGCGCGGTGCGGCCCCTCGCGAAGCTGCCTGCTTACGGGCTACTACGCCCAGCAGACGGCTGCCGACACCATGACTCCGGGCAATATCCCGGAATGGACGCGATTTCTGCCGCACTATTTGAAGCCGCTGGGCTACCGCTGTTATCACTCCGGCAAGTGGCACATCCGCTTCAGACCGGTGCGCGGCGTGGGCTTCGACCGTTCCTATGCCCTGATGGACGCCAACCGCTACTTCACTCCAGCCAACCATATGCTGGACGACCAGAAGCTGCCGCAACCCAAGGAGAGCGACGGCTACTATTCGACCATCGCCATCGCCGACTACGCCATCCGGTGGCTACAGGGGCACGCCAAGGATAATCCCCAAAATCCGTTCTACCTCTACTTGGCGTTCACCTCCCCGCATTTCCCGTTGCAAGCCCTGAAAGAAGACATCGAGATGTACAAAGACCGGTTCTCCGAGGGGTGGGATACGGTGCGGGAACGCCGCCACGCGCGCATGCGTCGCATGGGGCTGATCAACTGCCGGCTGGCGGCGCTCGAGCCGGACGTGCGCCCGCGGTGGAACACCCCGGACGAGGAACTGATGGCCAAGATCGGTCCGGGCGAAGTGACGCGCGCCGTGCCGTGGTCCACTTTGACGCCGGAACAGAAAAGCCTTCAGCGTTTGAAAATGGCCATTCACGCGGCCATGATCACGCGCATGGACCGTGAGATCGGAAGAGTCATGGCGCAGTTGAAGGCTATGGACGCTTTCCGCGACACGGTGATCATTTTCCTGTCGGACAACGGCGCCAGTTCCGAACAGATCATCCGGGCTGACGGGCACGACCCCTCGGCGCCTCCGGGCTCGGCACGCACCCACCTGTGCCTGGGACCGGGATGGTCCAGCGCGGCGAACACGCCGTTCCGGCTGCACAAGTCCTGGGTCCACGAAGGAGGCATTGCATCGCCGCTCATTGTGCACTGGCCCAACGGGCTCAAAGCCGAAAACCAATTGCGCCACAATCCTTGCCATTTCGTGGACGTTCCGGTCACCCTCATGGATCTGGCGGGAAGGAAGCCGGAACCAGCCGGGGGACCGGATGCGCCGCCGCTTGCCGGCAGGAGCCTCGTCCCGGCGTTCGCAAAAGACAACTCCGTCCGGCACGAGTTCATCTACTTCAACCATTCAAACAACCGGGCGCTGCGGGTGGACAACTGGAAGATCGTCGCGGCGGGCGAATCCGGACCGTGGGAACTCTATGACATGAGCACGGACCGCGCTGAAAGCAACAATCTCGCCTCCGCACAACCGGATCGGGTCCGCCGGATGGCCGCCGTTTGGCGGCAGTGGGACGAGGAATACGTCCGCAAGCGCGAATCTTCCAAGCCCATACCGAAAGACCGGATGTAACGGCGGCCGGGGCGCGAACGCCCCGGCCGCCGGGTTCCATGGCGCACTCAGAAGTTAAACCTCAGAGCTAGCTGAATATTGCGCGGCGGACCAGCGGTGGAAAGGGTGCCGAAGGAAACGCTGCTCCAATTGTTATCCAAGCCGCGGTAGTTCACCCGGTTCCAGAAGTTGAACGCATCGGCCTGGAATTGGAACCGTTTGGACTCGCGCTTGCCGAAGCCGAATTGCTTGCGGAGCGAGAGATCCCAAGTGTACAAGCCCGGACCTCTCACGATGCCGGGACCCGCAGTGCCCCTCCGGTCATTCGCCGCCGGCGCGAAAGCGGCTTTGTTGGTGTAGCTGTTCGGACCCCGCTCCGCCTTGGGAACCAAAACCGGTCCACCCAAATAATCCGCTCTGCGTCCGCCGATCGAAGTGTTGGCCGTAATCGTGTTGGGAGCGCCGCTTTGAGCGCGCGTGATGCCGCTCAATCCCCAACCCACCAGAGCTTTCTTCAACACGGTATTCCGGAATCGCCGCATGGGGATCTGGTAGTTGTAAGTCACCACCAACACGTGCGAACGGTCGAACGACGCGGGACCGTAGCTGTAGTGCCGGTCATAAGGGTTCTCGGGATTGTCGCTGTTGCTGCTCGCATCGGTCAGCACTTTTGAAAAGGTGTAGCTGGTGGTCACCATGAAGCGGCCTTTCCGCCGCGCGCCGTAGACCTGAAGCGAATGATAGTTGGACGTGGCGTCGCTCATGCGCTGGCGGATGGTCGAAAAGCCGAGATAGGGGCGCATCGCATTGTCCGCAGGGCGAACGTTCGATGGGAGCGCCCGGATCGTGTAGAGGGTTTCAAACGGGACTTGGTTAATGTCCGGCTGGCGGATGAGGTGGCGCCCGTTGTTGGTCACGTAACTCACCTCCATGAACAATCCCTTGGGCAATTCCCTCTGGATGCCAAAGCTGGCGCTCATGGTGTAGGGCACCTGTAGCCGCGGGTCGATGGCGTCGATGTTGCCGATCGGGGAAAGCGCCGACGCGGTGCCGCCCGAGGGATTGGAGATGTTCCCGTTTTCATAACTCACCAGGGATATCCAAGGAGCGTAATTCACCATTGGGAAGATCAGGTTGCCTTCCGGCTTGTCGTAGAACAGGCCAAAGCCGCCCCGAACCGCCGTCTTGTTGTTGTTGAACGGCGCCCAAGCGAAGCTGAAACGCGGCGCCCACAGCAGTTGCGGGTTGTACAGACCGCGCGGCGCTCCGGCCGGGATCTTGTTGATCTCCGTGCCCGATGCGGCGGGCACCCTTCCCGCTTGTTTGGCCGGCACGCCGTCTCCGGCGCGGATCAGTCCGTTGTAGACGTTGCCCGACCCCGGAACGATGATGCCCGCCGGCGTCACCGTCACCGCTTGTTTGGGGTCGTACAGATCGGGGATGAAGTTGGTGATGTTGTTGGCCTGAGTGTAGGTAGGCAGATTGCGCTGCCACCGTACTCCCATCTCGAGGCTCAGCCGCCGCGTCACTTTCCATGTATCGGTCACGAAACCCTCGAGCGAGGTGAAGCGGAAGAATCCCACCGGATCGGCGGAGGCTTCGCGGTACTGCCGGAAATTGCCGAGCAAAGCATCCGCCAGCGAAGTTCCGGTCGTTCGCGTGTTGCCGCTGCTCGAATAGTTGATATAGCCGGCGTATTCCGGACGTCCGTTCTGATCCTTACGGTTCCGAATCACAGTGAAGCCGAACTTGGAGGTGTGGCGCCCCCGGATGTAAGTGAAAGTCTCCATGAATTGGATGTCGGTTGTCGGCGACATCAAAGCGTTCCGCGGCCCGCGCAGGTTCGCGAAGCCGGAGACGTCAATCTCGGGCATGCCGTCCGTGTCGTACCAGCCGTTGTTGAAAAGCTGGGGGAAGACAAAGCCGTAGGTTGACCGTTTCCAGTAGTCGCCCACCATGGGAATACGTTGCCCGTTCCAGGAGGAGTTGATTTTGAATTCGTTGACCATGTTGCCGCGCGGCATCCATGTGTGGGTCAACTGAAGACCGTATCCGGGGCGGTTGCGCTGCGTGGGAGTCATCGGCAAGTTGGAGCTGAAAAACGTCCCGTAGGGCTCAATCAGATTGTAATGGTCGTGGATGTAGCGGAAATAGAAGTTGTTGACGTCGTTCACCTTATAATCGATCCGCGCAATGTCCTGCCGCCACGCGAACGGGTTGCGCATCTGGTGAATGATGTTGTTCGCCGTAGGCGTGTCTGAATAGAACGAGGCGAGCGATTTCATCGCGTTGTACGCATTGGCCAAGGCGCGCCCGTCCGCCGCGATCATCGACGCTGGAATCGTGCGGTTGGGAAACCGCTCCGAAGTGCCGGGGAAGTTGATGTTGTTGGCGCGCGGATTGAAGTCGCCGGACAGTTCCGCATTCGTCGGCACCGTGCGGCGCACCGGATCCGTCACCCGCCGGATGCGCTTGTATTCCTGCCCGCCGAAGAAGAAGATTTTGCCGCGCTTGATGGGACCTCCCAAGTTCCAGCCGAAATCGTTGAAACGAAGCGGACCCTTGAGCGGGGCGAAGCGGTGCTTGGCGTCGAGTTTGTCGTTGCGGAAGAACTCGAGCAGTCCGCCATGGAACTGATCGCCGCCTCCGCGCGTGACCACGTTGATGGACGCCCCCGAGTTCCGTCCGAATTCCGCGGAGAAGTTGGAGGACTTGATGTTCACTTCGCGGATGAAGTCGATGCCCACGTTGTTGATTTGGCTGCCATTTGAGCCGGAATCCATGTTGGATCCGCCATCCACGCTGAGGTAATTCGTATTGCCGCGATTGCCGTTCACCGTTTGCTGGGTGATGCTCAGGCTGGTAGTGAGAGCCAACTGATCTTCGTCGAGCAGGACGACGCCCGGGATGAGAGACACAAGCTGCATATAATTGCGCCCGTTCAACGCCAAATCCTGAACTTGGTTGGTGTCAATCACTCGGCCCACCTCGCCCGAAACGAGGTTGACGGACTCCCCCGCCGCTTCGACCACTTCGATGGTGGCCGATACCTCGCCCACTTGCAGGACGAAGTCGGCCGTCACGCGGCCGTCCGCCACCAGGTTGTTGCCCGTCTTGGCGGCGCGCTTAAACCCTGCTTGCTCGACGGACACCGTGTAGACTCCCACTGGCAACGCAGTGGCCACATAAAACCCGTTGGCGTCGGTCTTCAAGGTTCGTGAAACTTTAGTGGCTTCGTTGGTGATGGTTACTGTGGCGCCCGACACCACAGCATTGGTCTGATCTGTCACCGTGCCCGAAATCCGGCCCACGATGCTCTGCGCCCACACGCCGCCGGCCAGGAGGACCGGGAGAAAGAACGTCAGCCTCGCAGCCCGAATAGATCCCGTTGGAAATGCGCCCCGTAAAGACATGTTCACCTCACCGAATCTGAACTCCCACCCGCCAGCGCCCCGGCGGCGCTGAAAGAACGAAAATCAGTATATCACCGTGGCGGCAGGGTTCCATGAAACCAGAAAGGCGCTAAGGTGGCGCTATACTGTAGGGAGGGGCGAGCGCATGAAGACCTACGCGAAGTTCGCGGTCCTGATTGTGATCATCGTCGGAACCTTGGCGTGGTTGGCCACCGGCGGAATCAAGGAAACGAAGACGTACTATAAGACCATCTCCGAACTCCAGGAGATGAAAGATCCTCATGGAAAACGCATCCGGGTGGGCGGCGACGTGGCGCCTGGATCCATCCGCCGCAACGGCAAACAGGTTTTCTTTACGCTCCAGCAAGATTCGCGAACGCTGAAGGTCGTCTACAACGGTAGCGATCCGCTGCCGGACACGTTCAAGGACGGCGCTCAAGCGCTGGCCGACGGCAAGTTGGACCCGAGCGGGGTTTTCTACGCGAGTAAGATTCAGGCCAAGTGCGCCTCCAAATACGAAGCCGCCCCCGGTAAACCCGGTCAACGGCCCGTCTATGGCGCTTCCGGCCAAGCCCGCATGTAGGGCTGGAATTGAGATTCACCATCGAGAGGGGTCATGGAGAACTTAGGCGCGCTTGCATTGCTTTTGGCCTTTTGCCTTTCCGTCTATTCGATCCTGAGTTCCTTGGCCGGTAAATGGCGGCGTAATCCGTACCTCATCGCAAGTGGACGCCGCGCCGTTTACGCCATCTTCCTGCTGACCAGCGCCGCCTCCGGGATTCTGATCCATGCGCTTTTGACGAGCGACTTCCGGCTGGCTTACGTGGCGGCTCATTCCAACCGCGCCATGCCGGACCTGTACAAGTTCGCCGCATGGTGGGGAGGACAGGAAGGCTCTCTGCTTTTGTGGAGTTGGGTGCTTTCCTTGTACGCCGCGGTGGTGGTCTGGCAAACCCGCAAGAAACACCGCGAAATCATGCCGTATGTCGTAAGCGTCTTGATGATCACGCAGTGTTTCTTCCTGATCCTCAACACATTCGTGGTGAGCCCTTTTCAAGTTCTCGCCATCGGCAAGGGGATCACCGAGGTTCCCGATGGCCAGGGGTTGAACCCGCTGCTCCAGTATTGGACCATGGCCATCCATCCGCCCATGCTGTATCTGGGCTACGTCGGTTTCGCCGTGCCGTTCGCGTTCGCCATGGGTTCGCTGATCACGCGGCAACCGGGCGACGCATGGATTCAGACCACACGCCGTTGGACGCTGTGGACGTGGATGTTTCAAACGGCGGGCATCATTCTGGGCGCGGCATGGGCGTACGCAGTGCTCGGTTGGGGCGGCTATTGGGGATGGGATCCGGTGGAAAACGCCTCCTTGCTGCCTTGGATCACGGCGACAGCGTTTCTGCACTCCGTCATGATGCAGGAGAAAAAGGGAATGATGAAGGTGTGGAACATGGTGCTCATTTCCGCCACCTTCTTCCTTTGCATCTTCGGGACGTTCCTCACCCGGTCCGGCATTGTCAGCTCCGTTCACGCTTTCGCTCAGTCGCCCATCGGCAAATATTTCGTCACCTTCCTCGCCATCGGCATTGGGGCAACGATCTGGCTGATTTTGGACCGCCTGGATTATCTGAAGAGCGAGTCGCATCTGGAGAGCGTCGTTTCCCGCGAAGCGACGTTCCTCTTCAATAACCTGATTCTGCTCGCCAGTTGCTTCGCTGTTCTTTGGGGCACCATGTTTCCGGTGATTTCCGAAGCGGTCACCGGGGACAAGATCAGCGTGGACGCGCCGTTCTTTAACCGGGTCAACGTGCCGATCGGGCTGTTCTTGCTGTTCCTGACAGGCGTGGGTCCGCTGATCGCCTGGCGGAGAAGTTCGCTCGAAAGCTTGAAGCGCGCGTTCCTTTGGCCCTCGGTGGCGGGACTTTCGCTGATGGCGGCGCTATTCGCGCTGGGCGTGAGGCATTTCTATGCTTTGATGTCGTTCGGGCTGTGCCTGTTTGTGGCTTGGACGGTAGCGGCGGAGTTTTATAAAGGCTCGCGCGCCATCGCCGCGCGCACAGGGTCCAATCTGCTGGCGGCGGCGGTGGAACTTACGCACCGCAATACGCGCCGTTATGGCGGGTATATCGTCCATCTAGGCATCGTGCTCATGTTCATCGGGTTTACCGGCGCGGCGTTCAACAAGGACTCCACCAACGAGGTGATGATCGGGGACTCGTTCCGCTTGGGTAAGTATGAGATGAGAGTTCGCGACGTGCGGGCGGGCGAGAACGAGAACTACTCCTGGGACCATGCCGTAGTGGACGTCTACCTGGGCGGCAAGCTGCTGTCCACGCTGGAGCCGGAACGGCAGTTCTACAAAGCCAGCGGGCAGAGTGTATCGCAGGTGGCCATTCGCCGGAGACTCAACGAGGATGTTTACTTGAACTTCGCCTCGATGTCGGAGGACGGCAAGCACGCCGTGATTCAGTCCTACGTTTTCCCGCTGGTATCCTGGATCTGGATCGGCTTCTGGGTGGTGCTGTTCGGGACCATCGTGTGCCTGATTCCGAGCAAATACCGCTTGCAGTATCCGAAAACCGAAGTGGTGGCGGTGGCAGGAAAACATGCGCCGGTGGAAAACTAGTCTGCTCGCCGCGGCGCTGGCTGCGGTTGCTTTCGCCCAAAGCGGCTCGGTGGCGAACCTCACCCCCGACGTGAAGCGCGTGGGCATGCGGTTGGCGTGCCTGTGCGGAGGCTGCAAGAATTCCGTGGGCGACTGCGCCATGCTCCATTGCC
>Ga0101944_10007161_pt1 | contig 11345 bp, 8 predicted proteins | sample DewCreD2012metaG_FD_75245 | JGI IMG/M metagenome (GOLD analysis project Ga0101944, IMG submission 75245) | Hot spring sediment bacterial and archeal communities from British Columbia, Canada, to study Microbial Dark Matter (Phase II) - Dewar... ... | reverse complement strand
CCGATGTTCCTGATGTAAAGTTCAATATCATTGACATTGATAACGATTTCTATGATACCGGTGAACTCGCTGATCTGGCTTATAAATATTTTAGAAACGCAATTTTTCCATTAGTATATTTTAATAATCAATTGATTGCTATTGGTTATTTTCCGGATAAAAATTCTTGTATAGAATTTATTAAGAATCCCGAATTCATTACAAAAGAAGACATTGAAAAAGAAGCTCTTAAATTAAAAGATCAACAAAATAGTAAATGAAAATGAAAAGTCAATTTTTTTGTAAAAATTGTAAAAAAATATTTGAGGCAGAAGGAATCAAAAAAGAGTATACCGACCCTGTATTTGGTCCGTGCAGTTCTTTTCATGCCTTCTGCCCCGATTGCAATGCTGAATGTTCCGAATACATTAAACCTAAACGCATTAAGATCAGTAGCTCAAGCAATATTCTATCATCGGGATGTTCGGGGCCATGCTGTTCATGCCAGTCATAATGAGATATATTTAAAAACATTAAATAATTAACATAATGCTTGAATATAAAATCACCGCAACCGTTCAGCAAGGAGGCTTAGCAAAAGCCACTGCTAACCATTCCGAAATAGCCTTCGATGCTACTTCGGGAAGAGATGATGTGTTGCCCAACCCTGCCGAATTGCTGCTTACTTCATTAGCCGCTTGTTTACTTAAAAATGTGCAACGTTATTCAGAAATTTTAAAAATTCCTTACCGTTCTGCAAAAGTAACCATTCACGGAAAACGGATGGATAATCCGCCGGTTATAACAGACATCGAATATATACTTGAAGTGGATACCGATGCCGATGAACAGAAAATACATAATTGGCATAAAAATATCTTGAAATTTGGTACTATTACCAATACCCTTGCAAAATCATGCACACTAAACGGAAAAATGATAAAAACTAATTTTTAACTTTTTATTAAAATGGAAAACCCAGAGAAATTTAAAATCGTAAGTTGCAGCGGAGCTTCAAATACTGGAAAATATTCAGATGAAGTAGCACGTCGACTTGAGGAAAATGGAGACGCCGAAATGGTATCAAAACCAAGCTACTTATTGATAAATTGAAAGCCCTTCAAACTAAAATCGTCGTATTGGAGATTTATAAATTAAGTTAAAAAAGAAAAAAATGAGTGAAGAATCGAATAAAAGACAAGTGAATGTAACCGTTCATGCCGAAAGTGAAACTCCTACCCGAATGAAGGTTCGTGCAGGCAAATTTCAAATCATTATTGACGAACCGTCCAACATGGGCGGAACCGATATGGGACCAAGTCCCGTGCAGGTACTTTTAATGGCTCTGGCCGGATGCCTGAATGTAACCGGTCATGAAGTAGCCAGGCAAAAGGGCATGAAGTTGAACGGAATGAAAATTACGATTGAGGGGAGCATGAATCCCTGCAACTTTATGGGTTGCTCGTTTGAGGAGCGGGCTGGTTTTCAGACCATAAACGTAACCATCCATGCCGATTTTGAAAACGAAACCCCTGAAGCCATCGAAGCATGGTTAAAAGAAACCGAAGCACGTTGTCCGGTAACCGATAACATCAAGGATTCAACAAAAATTAATGTATTTCACCAATAAAATAAAAAACAAATGAAAACAAAATCAAATCAAAAACTCCTGATTACCCTTTTTTTACTTGCAGGAATTGTTTTTGCAGTTAATGCACAAAATACTGTTCCTGATAAAAAGAATAAGCCGGTATTAGAACAGAAAAACAAAACCGTAAAATACAAAGTGACCTTCATCGAATTAGGTTCGGTGCGCTGTATCCCTTGTCAGAAGATGCAGCCTGTAATGAAATCGGTTAAAGAAAAATACCCTGATCAGGTTAATGTTATCTTTTACGATGTGTGGACGCCCGAAGGAAGACCTTATGCACAAAAATATGGTGTTCAGGTTATCCCTACCCAGGTATTTTTAGATGAAAACGGCAAGGAATTTTTCCGTCACGAAGGATATTTTCCTGAAGAAGAATTAGTAAAAGTTTTGAAAGCAAAAGGAGTTAAATAAAAGCAAGAATGATCAATCAACCGAAGCAATCTGAAATAACAGAAAGCCCGAAAGTTTCGCTCTGGAAGATTTTCTCGGCCTACCTTCTTGTGGGGTTAACGGCTTTCAGCATGGCCATTCTTGAAAAGTTAAAATCGCTTGTGCGACGTAATCAATGGTTGAGCGAAGAAGAGATGAACGAAGGGCTTGCTCTTGTGCAGTTGTATCCGGGCCCTATAATGGTTGACTTCACTGCATACGTAGGTTATAAATTGCGCGGCGTTCCGGGAGCTGTTGTCTCAACTTTAGGTTTTATACTCCCCTCGTTTTTCATAATGGTCGGTTTGTCCTCATTATACTTTGCTGCTGCCAACCTGTCATGGATCCATATGGTATTTTCGGGGCTTGAAGCTTTGGTAGTAGGGGTAATATGCAATGTTACGCTCGATATGGGAGAAAAAACAATAAAAGGCAAAATTGAAGCTGTTATCGCCCTATTGGCTTTCACTATACTTTTATATAAAGTAAATGCTATATGGGTTGTTTTGGCTTCGCTTGTTATTGGCGCATTGTTCATTCGTCCGGAAGCCAAAACCCCTGTAATACCGCACTCAAAAGCAAGTACGCCCATTAGCAAATGGATAAGTATTGCCTTTGCCGCATTTGTTGTTCTGGCTGTAGCCGCATTTGCATGGTTGTTAAAATCAGACAGCGGAAAGTTGGCCTTGTCATTGTTCAAAATTGGTTCCGTTGCATTTGGAAGCGGAACAACCATAATACCCTTAATTCAGGCAGAAGTTGTTCACAAACATCAATGGCTCACTATGAACCAGTTTGTCGATGGAATTGCCCTTGGACAGATTACGCCCGGTCCGTTTTTAATCACTGCTACCTTTATTGGCTTTAAATTGGGAGGTGTGCTTGCTGCCATTCTTGCCACATTCGCCATCTTTTCCCCCTCGTTTGTTATGACACTTATTTTTACAGAATTATTTGTTCATATAAGAAATCTGAAAGCTGTCCGTGGCGCTCTGGCAGGAGTTCTTGCCTCGTTTACAGGAATGCTTGCTGTGGTAATCCTGCAACTCTCAAATGCAACAATGAAAACACCTGCTTCGTTTGCATTCGCGGCTGCTGCTTTTATTGCAGTAAGGTGGTTTAAAATTGATATCATCTTTGTTTTTGCAGGCGGTATGGCATTATGGACGGGATTGATGTTCTTGCACATCTTATAAAATAACATTACCTGATATTTAGAACCAAAACTTTCTACAAATGATTGAAAATTAATCCGGATTATAGGATTAACCTGCTGCGGATTTACAGGTTTACTATTTTTTCAGGAATACCATCCATCATTCTTTTTATACACTTTTTGGATATTGCCTATATCTCACCGGCGTATAATCAGTTTTTTCACAGTGGTGGAAACAGCATCTTTTATCTTTACGAGATAAATTCCTTCGGGAAGATGGCTTATGTCAATTACTGGCTGGGTTTGATATTCCTGCATGCGAACCGTTCCTGTCAGGTCAATGATTTCTATGGTGAAAGGTCCCTCCACTCCGTTCAAGGTGAGTTTATCTGAAGCCGGATTGGGAGACAATGACACCCTCCAGCTGTCATCGGGCAAAGCCACTCCCACCACCTTCAGTTTGGAGGTGTTGTCGTACCAGAAAGAATAATTCTGAGCACTTCCGCCGGTAATCGTAATGGGATATTCTCCCGGGGGACTGGCGGCATTGGCATTGCAGAAAGCAACAGGCTTGGAAATCAGCACCGACTCATCCTCGCCATTGACAAAACCGGTAATGTTCACAACAAATTTGGGATTGGCCGTGCCCTGCACCCTCCACACATTGGGCGTGGTAACTGTTAATTGTTTTTTATATACAATGAAGTTTTTGGTGGTTTGTGTGTCGCCGGGAATTTCGGCTTTGATTACCGTTGTTCCTGCTTTTTTAATGATCACCGTATTCCCCCACACAGCGGCCACTGTGGTATCGGAACTGCTGTACACAACTGTTTTCCCCACTATGTTGTTGGACAGAGTAAAAGGAGGGTCGCCATACACCCTGTTTCTCACTTCCCCGTCGCGGATAAGGGTATCGCCCGGCGCCAGCAGCGAATTGCTGCCACACCACACCACGGAAGTGTTAATAAAAACCACAGCCAATTTTACTGTAAAGTTTTTCATAGACAGTTATTTTTTAGTTTTTCAAAAACCCGGTTAACGGATGAACGCAAAACAAATGTAATAAAAAAGCCCGATATACACAATCGGCTGTTGAACCTGAAAAAAATGATGTTTTGCATTGACAGGATTTTCCGAAAAACCCTTTGCCGCCAGCCGGTTGACGCGAACTGAATTTTACATCAAAGTAAATTAACTTCTTCAGGAAAAGAAAAAATAAAAGGTTGAACCTCTGCTGTCAGGCAAGATTGAGTTTGCGGAGGGTTTTTGCCAGTTTCACCATGTAAGTGACAATATTTTTGATGCCATGCAGAAGATTGGTAATAAGCAGCATGTTGCGTGAACCAATGTCGCCGTTTTTCATCAATTTGATCTGCTTAAGGTTGATTGCATCGATGCTTTCCATTAATTCTTCGGCCTTCTTTTCAAAGGAAGGGATTTTATCAAAGGCCTTTTCCTTTATCATCCTGGAGGCATCTTCGGCAAGCTGTTTCAGCTGTTTGGCTATCTCGGCCAGATCATCTGTTTGAGAAGGGAGCAATGAAGGATGATTATTTTCCACATATTCCGTCTGGTATTGCAGCAGCCATGCCGTATGGTCTGAAATTTCCTTCATCTGGTCGAGCAACTGGATGTAATAATGTCCTACATGGGCATATTCATCTTCCAGTTGATGAATCACCATGAAGGAACCCGAACGGAGGTGTTTGATTTCTTTGTGTTGTTCTTTGTGCGAGTCGAGCAATTGTTTCAGTTTTCCTCTTTTTTCCTTACTCAGCCATTCAAACGAGTCCTTTATTTCGCCGGTAATCAGTTCAAGATAAGATGAAGTGGTTTTATTGCATTTGTCAATCTGGTAGCGGGCAGAAATTTTTTCAAGTTCATCAACTTCTGCTTGTTCTTTTTCTATTTTTTTCTGGTGCTGCATATAAGCATGGACGACTAAAAATACCGCAAGAGCCACCATGCCCGCAAGGGCATAACTTCCTCCGTAAAACAGCAAGGTGGCTGCCAGAAAAGCCATGGAAAAAGCAGCAAAAGCCGTAAAAAACCAGCCTCCGATAACAGTAATCACTCCCGATACCCGGTACACAGCGCTGTCGCGTCCCCATGCCCTGTCGGCAAAGGCTGTTCCCATGGCTACCATAAAGGTTACATAGGTTGTGGACAGAGGCAACTTATGCGACGTACCGAGGGCAATAAGGGCACTGGCCACAAAAAGATTTACCGACGCCCGCACAAGGTCGAATGCAGGTTTTTCTTTTTCGTTGATTTTTTCTTTCTTTTTAGGTTTTTTAAACCGCTTTTCAATGGCTTCCTGCAGAGGACGCGGAACAATGATTTCCAGTACTTTCCCTATTTTTATTGCTTCCCTGACAATAAGCCGTGAAAGACCGTTGGAACTGAATTTTTCGCTTCCTTCCATCTGCCGGCTCAGATCCACTGAAGTTTTGACTACCGTTTTGGCTTTTTTTGAAAACAACAGCGTAAGAGCCATTACAATGCCTGCAGCAATCAGAAAAAATGAAGAAACCTTGCTGGCCTCATTCAGGCCATTCATGGACAAAGCATCAGGAGGCAATCCGCTTGAGGTATAAAGTTTATAAGCATCGTATCCTGCCAGCGGCACCCCGATAAAATTTACCAGGTCGTTGCCGGCAAAAGCCATGGCCAAAGCAAAGGTGCCGAACAACACCACAAAACGAAGTACATTGGCCTTAAAAAGAATAATCACCAGTTGAAGCAACAGCCACCATCCTGCAAAACTGTACAAAAGGATGGTTGTTGTGTGATTCTCTACTGCCTGTAACATTTGGGGCGATACAAACGATGCCCCTTTCAGGCCTTTTACAAAAATGAAATAAGTAATTGCCGTGATGGACAATGCTCCCCACAAAGCACCAAAATACTTATAAGTACGCTGCCAGCGAAAAGAAAAAAGAATCCGGGCAATGTATTGTACAAGCGTTCCAAAAACAAATGCCAGCACCACCGATAAAAGAATGCTGGATACAATGCCAAGGGCCCTGGCAGAGTTGATATACTCCGATACTTCGGCAGGGTTGTGTCCTATACGAAGGGTTTTATACAAAGCAACCGCACAGGCAGCTCCGAGCAATTCAAAAATCATGGAAACCGTGGTGGAGGTGGGCAATCCTGCCGAATTGAAACTGTCCAGTAAAATGACATCGGAAAACATAACTGCCAGATAGATAATCATTACGTCGGTAAAAAGAAATTTGTCCGGATAAAACATTCCCTTCCGGGCAATTTCCATCATCCCGCCGGAAAATGTGGACCCTATCATCACCCCTGCAATGGCAAAGGCCATGATCCATCTATAAGAAGCCGCTTTAGACCCTATGGCTGCGTTAAGAAAGTTAACCGCATCGTTTCCTACCCCTACAATCAGATCCGATACAGCTAACACAAAAAGGATAATTACCGAAATTAAAATCACCGTTTCTCCCATGAAAAACATTTTTTCACGTTTCAATATTAGTAAAAACTATCTTTCCCTCTAAATAATCTTTAAGTTTATTTGTTTAAATTTATTGTAAATTACTGTAAAACAATAACTTAGTTTTTTTAAAAAAACATTTAATGAAAGAAAATTACCTGAAATTGAAAGATTTTTACCCATTCTTTCCGGAATAAACATTGTACATTTGAACTTGATAAAACGTAAACTTCTAACCCTATGCTTGGAAAAATTTTCAGAAAAACGTTTTTTGCTTTCTTTCTGCTGGGGTGTTTTTCTCTTTACCCCCAGACTCAGCAAAAATGTTTCCGGATTGGCGTGCATGCCGATAACAATATGTTTCTCAACCTCTTTACCGGGGCTTTCTGGGTAGGCAATACACCCCCTCTGGACACCAATGGCTATCCGGTTTCTATCCCTTACGGGGGAACGATTACCAGTGTAGAAGCCATCATGAGCTCTTTTCAGTCCACCATCTGGAGCGACAGTGTGTACGTGGTACGGTGGGATGGCGACGGCGATGCCACCATTACCAACTGGTACACCAGTGGAAGCAACATCAACATTAACAACACGAAAAACGGTGTGGATGGACGGATTGAATTCAGTGTGCATTACAATTCTGCATGGTCTGCCGACGATCAGTATCAGGTAAAACTGCGAATTACCCGTTCCAACGCCAGCAACCACATGAGAAACATCCGGCTGTATCTGAAGACTTTTGAAAATGCTTATGAAAACCAGGGGAAAAGAATACATCCCTGGTACATAGAAAAAACCCAGCCTTTCGGCATGTTCCGTTTCATGGGGGCATTCAATATCAATGGCTGTCCCATGAAAACATGGGCCGAGAGAACCCCTCCCACATACTTCAATCAAACTTCGGGACCATACGGCGCCGGACTGGCTTATGAATGGGCCTGCCGGTTGTGCAACGAAACCAAAAAACACATGTACTTCAATGTGCCTCATCAGGCCGATAACGATGCCATCCGGAAAATGGCCGAAACGGTATACAAAAATCTTGACCCCGACCTGAATGTGTATGTGGAATATTCCAATGAAACCTGGAACTGGGCCTTCAATCAATTTTACTGGATACTAAATTATGCCAATACCTACTGTGGCGGAAGTCTTCAGAAAGCCAATGCCCAGCTTTCAATGAATGCTTTCAGAATATGGAGGCAGGTGTTCGGGCGCGACAGCCTGCGGGTGAGAAGGGTGATGACCGGGCATCCTTACGGATGTTTGCAGGGATGTGGCGATGGCCTTGGCCCAAAACTGCAATACATGTCGCTGAACGATTTTGATGTGATTGCAGGAGCTTACTACTGGGGCGACATTAACCGTGGCTGGACAGATGTAAATACTGCCATCAGCAACATTACCGCTTCCATCCGCAGCACAGCAGACGGCTCATGGTACTCCAACATTAAAAGGGATTGCCAGTGGGCAAAGCTTCTCGGCAAGGAATTTTACTGTTATGAGGGAGGGTTCGGAGCCGACCCCACGCCGTATACCAATTATGCCAACTGGCAGGTGATCCGTAACCTTCAGCTGGATTCACGGCTGCGTCCCCTTGTCAAAGAAGTTTTTGATTCTCTTGCCAGCATCGGAGCCGACGGAGGAAATGAACTGGCGCTGGTGGGAGGGTGGTATCCTATTGCCGTGAACGGGGGCAACATCAGCTTCTGGGGAAATTTATCACGCCTGGATGCCAGTGTGGCCAGCTGCCCCAAACAGGCAGGCATCGTGGACTATGTTTCGGTAAACCAGTGCGACAATCCCATCAAAAACTCCGATACGGTGGGTGCAGGACTGGCTTTCCGTTTTGACGGGGTAAATGATTATGTGGATGCTTCCACAGCCTGGAAACCCAACGAGGTATCTGACAATTATACCATCGAAACATGGGTCCGGCCTGAATACCTCGGAACCAATCAATACATCTGGTCACTGGCTTACGGCACCAACCCTGCCGGAAATGTTTTATACATAGGTACAGACAGCCGTTTTCACTGGATCGTGAAAAACAACAGCGGGGTAACGGTGGTCTCCCTTACCGGTTCACTGGCAGAACAAAACAAGTGGTATCATGTAGCAGTAGTAAAAAACGGCACTTCGTATAAACTTTACATCAATGGCACCGAAAAGGCTTCGGCCACTGCCAATGCCACCGGCGATTGCAGCCGGTCACGGCTTATTCTGGGGGCTTATATTTCCGGCGGGCAGTTTTCTGACTTTTTCAGGGGCCGCATGGACGAATTCAGGTTGTGGAATACCGCCATCACTTCCCTTTCCACGCTGCGTGACTGGATGTGCCGGAAAATCAAATCTTCTCATCCTTCGTTTGCTTTCCTCAAAGCCTATTATCGCTTTGACATCGTGGATGTCACCGGCAAGGTAAAAGATTGTTTTGGCAGTGCCCATGCACAACTGCAGAATGTTGTTTTTTCACAGTATTCCAATTACATGGCGTCGGGGGCTCCTGTGGGCGACAACAGCGTCCAGCTGTATCCGGCAGGATGGACCAGCACTTCTCTTAGCTATGTTCATCCCAATGGAGACAGGCTCACGGTAACCAACCTCGGAAAAGGCAATCCGGAAGGTGTTCACATTTATCTGGTGGCCCAGAAACCTTCCAACAGCACACCTCCTTCAACCCAGTACACCAAACTCGGAAATTATTACTATGGTGTATTTACTGCCAACGGAACTACGGGGACTCTGCCGGAATACACGGTGATCTATTCCTATGCCGGCAATCCCGATGCTTCGCCGGTGGCTGCCAGCAACCGCCTGGTGCGCCGCGACAACAATGCCGATCAAGAAGGATGGCAAAACAGCGGGGCTATTCTGGACGCTGTAGCCCGGACATTGAAAACACGCACGGGACGTGAAGCCTATGCAGGGGAATACATCATCGGGCAAAGGCCTACACTGAACAGAAATTTCCCCGGTCCGGGATACGCCCTGAAGTTTAACGGATCCAGCAAAGCTGAAATGCTGTTCCGCCGTCCCGACGATGAATACACCGTTTGCTTCTGGTATAAAAATATCGATGACAAATATTACGACCTTGTTTCCTTTAATGGGCCGGGAGGCGCAGGCCCCAACTGTACAAGAGTTACCGGCACAAACAACAGGCTTGGAGTTACTGCCATGAAAGGATGGACCACCAGCGTGGATGTAGCATGGCAATATAACGTGGTGGAATCTTCAGGAGGATGGAATCATGTGGCGGTGGTTAAGAAAAACGATATTGTGTCGGTGTATGTCAATGGCCGCCTGCTGGATGCCAAAGGCATGGGCGTCACTTCCGAAGGAATAAGACGTGATGCTGATTTCTTCCGCCTGCTGCTGGGATACAGCGACGACCACAATGCAAATTATTTCACCGGCTGGCTCGATGAACTGCAGATATGGGATGTTGCCCTTGACTCCAACACCATCCGCCAGTGGATGTGCCGGAAAATTACCTCCCGCCACCCGCTTGAAGCCGACCACCTTATTCTGTATTTCAACTTTGATGAAGGGACAGAATCTGTCATTGAAAATACAAGGGGAGCAGGCGATATGACTTTGCCTTCAGGAATTACCTATCAGGTGTCCGGAGCTCCCATTGGTGATACCAGTGCCTTTGTTTATTTCCCTTCGTCCACAGGCAATGCCGGAAAACAACTGAGCATCGCCCATCCCAACGGAGATTACCTGCTTGTGAAAGTGGGCACTCCCACCGACAATCTGTGGGGCATGCATCTTTACCGGGTTGACGGTACTCCGCAGTTTTCAACTTTCCCCGCCCAGGCACAGAGCAGGGATACCACGCGTTACTGGGGAGTGTTCGTATGTCCTTCCTTTTCATGGGGCTCGGTAAACCGGTATACCATCACTGCCAATTATAAATACACCGGAAATCCCAATATTAATACGGAAAGCGAATTAAGACTTCTTGACCGCACCAGCAATGCTTCGCCTTCATGGAATTTCAACTCCAACGCTCCCGATGTAAACAACGACTTCCTTCCTCCGGCAGCTTCTCCACTGAGTTACACCACTCCTTCGGGATACCAAAAAGTAGACAAAGAATTTATGCTATGCGGTACCCAGCCCACCACCATCACCATCAATACCAGTGTGCCGGCTCAACCCAGTGCCATCAATGGTCCCACAACAGTATGTGCCGGTGCCACAGGCATTGTATATTCTGTCACCAGAGTGCCGGGGGTTCAGTACGTATGGACGCTGCCTGCCGGAATGGCGGGTTATTCCGACTCGAATAAAATCATCGTCACAGTTTCGCCCACCGCCAGCGGGTCGCTGGGCAACATCAGTGTGGCTGCCGTGAACCGTTATGGACAGGGACCGGCACGTACGCTGGCTGTCACGGCCCAGAGCGTCCCCTCGTTAAGCGTAGACATCAACGGACCCACAGAAGTATGTGCAAGCCAAAGTGCTGTTTACTCTATTCCTGCCGTTCCCGGAGCCACAGCCTACACCTGGACGGTAACTCCCGATGGAAGCATCACCGCCAACAACGGCACTTCCATCACGGTGCTGTTCGGACAGCAATCAGGGATTATCTCCGTGACCGGGACTTTTGGATGCGGCTCCAGCCTGCTTAACACCAAACCCGTTAGTGTAAGTCT
>Ga0101944_10007160_pt1 | contig 11346 bp, 12 predicted proteins | sample DewCreD2012metaG_FD_75245 | JGI IMG/M metagenome (GOLD analysis project Ga0101944, IMG submission 75245) | Hot spring sediment bacterial and archeal communities from British Columbia, Canada, to study Microbial Dark Matter (Phase II) - Dewar... ... | reverse complement strand
GGTTGAAACTGACCGGCAGGCGCCAACCCGAAGGTTTCCAATTTAGAACAACCGAGCGATTGAAATTTTAATCTTCGCGTGCAATAATAAAATTGCTCCGAAAAAAGCAAAACCGGGGAAACCCGGCGGCGCAAAGTCATGGGTCTAACGCTGAACTGAGCCAGGACCGCCAGACTGCCGATAAAAGCAAAGCCGTCAAAAGACGGCGGCGCAAAGCCAGGCGTCTAAAACCGGCGTTATCGTTGGTCAAGACCGACCGGCTGCCGAAAGGCAAAATCAGGGAAACCTGATGGCGCAAAGTCATGGGTCTAAAACCGCAAAATTATTTTTTCGCGGTCATGACCGCCAGACTGCCGAAGAGCGTTTTTTCAGGGATGACCGATAGGTCGTCCCTGTTCGCTTTAGAATTGTTATAATCCCCGCCCATGAGTAAAACCTTCCGCCCGCGTTTGGCGAATTAGGGGGATAGCCGTCTCTCATGGAACTCAATTCGCCCGTTTTTCTTTTCCTTTTTCTGCCGCTTTTTATCGCCGCGTATTATTTCGCCCCGCAGCGGCTCAAACTCGTTCTTGGAATTCTTGGCAGCCTGTTGTTTTACGCTTGGGACAGCCTGACCTATCTGCCGTTGATGATGGGATTGACGCTGTTCGCGTATCTGCTCGGGCGGGGCATCCAGCGCCGGCGCGGACAAAAACTCTCCCTGCTTTTGCTCTGGCTTGGAATTCTGGTCAACGTCTCCCTGTTGGTTGGCTTCAAGTTGTGGGCGGAAGTCAAATATCCGCTTGGGCTTTCCTACGTCGCTTTTCAAGTCGTCGCCTATCTGGTTGAAGTTTATGGCAGAGAATCCGAATATGAGAAGGATTTCCTCGCCTTTTCGTTTTATCTCTTGTTGTTTCCGAAAATTCCCGTCGGTCCCATTGTCCGTTACCGCCAATTGCGGGAACAAATCAAAAACCTTCAAGCCGCGCCGGAAGACCTCGCCGAAGGCGTCCGCCGCGGAAAAGTCTCCCCCGAAGAACGCGACCAGACCCTCGCCCGCATCCGGGGAACGACCGACCTCGCGGACCTCCGCGACTGCGATCTCGTCATCGAAGCCGTCGTCGAAAACCTCGACGAGAAACGCCGCGTCTTCGCCGAACTCGACCGGATCGCCAACAGCACCAAATACGGCGATACCGCCCTGCTGTCGGGAGCCGTCAGCTTCACCTTCCAGATCGGGTATGCCAACTCGGCCAACGACCAGATCAACGTTTCCACCACGTCCGGCCTGCTCTCCAGCCACCTGGGGTTGAACACCATCAGCCTCGCCGGGGTGACGGGAGCCAATGCCCAGAGCGCCCTGACCCTCATCGAGAACGCGCTGACTTCCATCAACGTGATTACCGGCCAGATCGGCGCGGCCCAGAGCCGCCTCGAGTTCGCTTCCGCGAACCTGGCCATTTCCATCGAGAACATTTCGGCATCCCAGTCGGCCATCCGCGACCTGGATATGGCCAGCGAAATGACGAACCTGACCCGGAATCAGATTCTCCTCCAGGCCGGCACGGCCATGCTGGCCCAGGCGAATATGATGCCCCAGACGGTCCTATCCTTGCTGAAGTAAGTCGTAGCCTGGGGGAAAGGGAGGGCGGGGTTCAACCCGCCTTCCCCCTTTCTCCAGCGTGGTGGTTGAGGTGATGGCCATGGAGTTGCCGGTGATCCCAAACGCGGCGGGGGCCGAACCCCTTTCCGTAAAGAAGCAAGCGGAGAAGCCCGACCAGCCACCCGTGAAAAAGGAGCTTCCCCCGTCGAATTCGTACCCGACGAAATCCGCGGGGGAGACCCAGAATCTCGAAGCCGTGGCGGAAGGAATCAACAATTTTCTGAAAAAAATGAAGTACAGCCTCCAGTTCGTAGTGGACCGGAAAAACGGGCAGGTCACCGTCAAGGTCCTCGACGAAGAGGGGAACCTGGTCCGGCAGATTCCGCCCCAGGCCATGGCCTCTCTCCCCCGGGAGGGAGGCATGACCGGCATGATTTTGAATGAAACTCTGAGGTAGGAGGGGGGGACCTTACCTCTTCCTCAGAGGATTCCCCTATTCTCATTCGGGAAAATGGAGAGGATCCCCGCATGGCAGGGACCAGCCAGGTCAGCGGCTTAGCCAGCGGCATCAACTGGAAGACCATTCTGGAGCAGCTGCGCCAGGTCGAGAACAGCAAGGTGACGCTGATCCAGAACCGGGAGAAGGTGTACCAGGATCGGCTTGCGGCCTGGCAGGGCATCAACACCAAGCTCCTGGCGCTGAAAACGGCGGCCGGCACCCTGAATAAGAGCAGCCAATTCAATCTCTTCAAAACCTCGCTCTCCTCCAATACCCTCACGGCTGCCGATGAAATTCTTACCGCCACCGCTTCCAGCGACGCGGCTCCCGGAACCTACCAGGTTCAGGTCCTTTCCCTGGCCAGGGCGCAAAAACTCTCCTCGACCGGCTATGCCAGCCAGACCGTCGCCCTCAACCTGTCGGGCGACCTGATCATCGGGGGGAAGACGGTCAAAATCACCCCCAGCGACACCCTGAAGGGGATCCGGGACAAGATCAATAACGCCAACACCGGATCGACCCCTTCCAAGGTAACCGCCTCCATCGTCAACTACGGAACGGAGGGATACCGGCTCATCCTGACCAGCGAACAGGAGGGGGCGGCCGGAATCAGCCTGTTGAACGGGGGGAGTGCCGACCTGGTCGGGGGCATGGGGTTCGCCGACGGCGCGCCCAAGACCGCCAAGAATTCCTACCCGGGGGGCCAGGAGAGCGATTCCTTCGCGGCGGCCGACAAAGCCATCGGAGGGGCGGACCTCCTGAACCTCACCAGCGCCCAGAGCGGAAGCGTTTCTTTGACCATCCATGGGGCCACCCGAACGGTGGCCGTCGACCTGGCGGCCGATTCGCTGAACACCATCCGGGATTCCATCAATGCCGCCTTCGGCACCCCCGTTGCCTCGGTCCTGAACAAGACCGACGAGCGGGGAAAGACCTCTTATCGGCTCTTGATCGAGGGCCAGACGATTTCCTACGAAGACTCGAATAACATCCTTGAGACCCTCGGAATCCTTCGAAGGGCGGGTTTTTCCGATGAGCGAGGAATGACCGGGGACGTGGCCAACCGTTCCGCCGGGGCGGCCATTACCGGCAGCACGTTGATCAAAGATATCGACGGTTACAACGATTATTCCTCCGGGGATACGATTACCCTCGGCGGAAAGAGCACCGGCGGGGCCGACGTCAATTCGGTCTTTACCATCACGGACAGTACGACGGTCGACGATCTGTTAGCGGCCATCTCCGCCCAGTACGGGAACGTGACCGCCTCCGTCACCTCGGACGGACGGATCCGGGTGGTAGATAACGTCCTCGGGGATACGAACCTGGCCGTGACGCTGACCCCGAGCAAAACGACCCTCCAGTTCGACGCCGATCATGATCTGGGCGCCCTGGGCACCCTTCGCGCCCGTCAGATCCAGGCCGGTGCCGATGCCGAGATTTCCGTCGACGGGGTCACGGTGCGTCCCCCGTCCAACACGGTGAGCGGGGTGATTCCGGGGCTCACCCTGAACCTGAAAGAAGCCGATGAAGATGCCACCGTCACCCTTCGCGTGGAGCGGGATTCCGGGGGGTTAAAGGAAAAGATCCAGAACTGGGTGAAGGCCTACAACGACGTCATCGAGGCCTTCAACGCCCAGCTCAAGTACAATTCCGAAACCAAGCAGCCGGGCGGCCCGCTCTTCGGGGATAGCTCTTTGCGAATGCTGAAGTCGAAATTGACCCACACGATCCTGAATCGGGTGTCGGGGACCGACCCCAATTACTCCACCCTCGGGTTGATCGGCATCAAAATCGGCACCGACGGCAAATTGACGGTGAATGAAGAGGCCCTCGGGGAAAACCTGGAGACCCGTTTCGGGGACGTGCAGAAGCTCTTCGCCGCCACCTGGACTTCCACCGACAGCAGCCTGACGTATGTCTATCACTCTTCCGATACCCAGGAGGGAACCTACGCCCTGAACCTTACGGGCACGAACCCCGTGGCGGGCTATTTTGTGAACCCGGGGGACGCAACGGGAACGGGAGAAACGCTGCGGGGGATTTCGGGCGACGCCAAGGGCCTCATGGTCCGTTATTCCGGCGCGGCGACGGGCCTGGTGGGGAGCCTGACCCTGAACTATGGCGTGGCGGAGCTGCTCGACCGGTCTTTATACTCCATCACCGACGCGATCGACGGGTTGATCGCCAACAAACAGAAGAGCCTTCAGAACCAGACCAAGAGAATGGATGAAGACATCAAGCGGCTGCAGGATCGGATCGATCGGAAAATGCAGATCCTGGAAGACCAGTTTATCCGCATGGAATCGGTCCTGAGCACTCTCCAGAGCCAGAGCAATTGGCTGGCCAGCCAGATCAGTTCGCTAAAATAGGGCCACCGGCAGTGATTTTCGAAGGGGAGGATGATTGATGACTGGGGTTGGGTTTCAAGCGTACCGGAGAACCGACGTGGTCACGGCGGACCCCAAGAAGCTCGTAATCATGTGTTACGAGGGGGCCATTTACAGCCTGAAGTTGGCCAAGGCCAAGTATTATGCCCAGGATTTTGAAGCCAAGGGAAAGGCCATCCAGAACGCCCTGGAAATTCTGAATGAACTGAGGGCGGCCCTGGATTTTGAGAAAGGGGGAGAGATCGCCAAGAATCTGGACTCCCTCTACGCCTTCTGGACCTCCCATATTCTGAAGTTCGACCGGGCCAAGGACCTCCGGGGACTGGATCGGATCACGGCCATGCTGGAAGAGATCAAGTCCGCCCTGGAAGAAGCTTACTTCGGGCGGGGGGATGGCCAGGCCCTTCCGCTTCCCTTCGAGCAGCCGAAGGTTCCGCTGGGCCCGGGGGCCGCTCAAGGCTTCGTCCTGGAGCGATGAGAAAGGAGATTGGAGCCTGTTAGGTCACTCCGAACTTGAAGTTCTCCTGGAGAAGAAAGTCGAGATCCTCCGTCAGTACGTTTCGACCAGCCAGGTTCTCTACCAATCTCTCTTGGCGCCCGACATGGGGCGGGTTGCCGCGCTGGTAGAAAAGCGCGGCGCCCTCATCGCTTCCGTGGATGAAATCGACGGAAAAATGGCTGAAGAGAGAGCCCGGCTGGCCCTCCTGAAGGAAACTCCCGCCCGCGCGGGAAATCATCCTCCTGTCCTTTCTCCGGGGGGGGCCATCGGAAGCCTGCTCGAGGAAGCCGCCCGGTGGGACCGGAAATGCCTGGAAAGAAGCGAGAAGGTAAGAGATGAAACGCGGGCGGAAATGGCGACGCTTCGCCAGGGTCTTCGAGCGGCCCTCCAGTATACTTATCCTGGCGGAAGAGAGACGGCTCCCCGTTTCAAGGATGTGAATCATTAGAGAGGGGGGATTCGAGCGCCCGCGTCCTCCTTCCCGGCAGATCGATTCTTTCCCGTTTCTATGAAACCCGTCGGCACGCCCTTTCATATCTGGATCGCCGAAGACGACGATGATTTCCGCGAAACCCTGGGAAAATCCCTGGTCCATGAGACCCGGGAGATTCGCCTTTTCCCCGACGGGAGGGGACTGGTCCAATACCTGGAGAAGAATTCCGACTTCGATATCATCATCGCCGACCTGTTGATGCCCGGCGCGGACGGGCTGCAGGTGCTGGAGGAATCCAGAAAGTATAACCCCGACGGCGTGGTCATCATCATGACCGGCTATGCCTCCCTGGACACGGCCATTCAGGCCATCCGGGGGGGAGCCTACGATTATATTCGCAAGCCTTTCAAGCTCGACGAGATCGAAATCGTCGTCAAGAACGCCTGCGAGAAGATCGCCCTGGTGCGGGAGAACCGCCGCCTCCTCCAAAGATTAAAGGAGGCCATGGAGGAGATGGGGGAGATCCGCAGGCTCCCTGCGCGGGTCCCGGAACCTCCGGGGTCCCTTCCTCCCGTGGACCCGGACAGAAAGATTGCCGAGATGGACCTGCTCTTGAAACAGATGGTTCCCTCGGATTATGATTTCAAGGACCGGGAACATCGTGAAAAAACCTACCAGGAGATCAAGAAATTGATCGAATACCGGAGGGAGGGCTTTTTGAACGAGGCCGAATTCCTTTCCGTGAAGAATATGCTCCTTCAGTCGATCAAGCAGTAGAAGCCCTTTCGTTTTCCCACCCTTCCTTTCACGATTCTCTCGGCCGGCCAGAGCGTACCGGTGGCCTCCGGGCCGGGAGCAGGATCAAAATCCCCCCTTTTCAATTCCCCGCCGTAACCTGAGGGGGAGAAATTAGCCCTTCCATTTTCCTTCCGACCCCTTCTGGGAAGAACCCCGGGGTGAATCCCCCGCTTTCCGGGACAATTCCCCCCCGGCGTTCCGACCGCCTTCCGCCCCTTTCCCCATGGACCCCAGAGGAACCCGAAATCCTTTGCCTCTCGGCGGACAACTATGGTATAGGAAGATCATGGCAAATGCGGAAGAAGGTCCGGGCAGAATGGCCGGGCCAAGCCATGGATTTTTCTGAAAGGAGAATGGGTTCGGTGGAGAAACAGAAAGACCCCGGGGATTCCTCCCTCCCTCCCTACGCCCAAAAACTTCTCGCCGCCTTCATCACCCGGTATCATCATTCCAGTCTCGGCCAGCTCCTCAAAGGGATCGTCCATAATTTGAACGGATCCCTCCAGATCTTGTCCATGCAGATGGAACTCCTCCAGCGGATGCTTCCCCAGGAGGAGCCCAAGGTTCAGGGGCAAATGGAGAAATGCCTGGGGCAGATCGATAAATTCCGGGAGATGCTGGATCTGCTCATCCGGAAAGGTGTCCACGACGAGCAGGATTCCCCCCAGGCCCTGCAGCTGAACGAAGTCCTCGAAGAAGAGCTCTCGATCCTTCACCACAATCTCTTCTTCAAGCACCAGGTCAAGGTTCGCAAAGACCTGGCTTCCCCGCTGCCGCTGCTGCGCGGCCACTACCTGCACTTGAGCCAGGGATTTTCCAATTTGCTGCAAAACGCCCTGGAGGCCATGGAGGGTTCGCCACGGAAAGAGCTGACGGTGATGACCCGGGTCCAGGGGAATATTCTCGCCGTTTCGGTGAAAGACACCGGGTGCGGGGTTCCGGAGGAGATCCGACCCCACCTCTTCCAGCCATTTTTCACCAGTAAAGGGGGAAACCACCCCGGCCTGGGGCTCTATATCGCCCACCAACTCCTTCGCCCCTACGGGGCTACCTTTCAGGTTTCGTCCCAGCCGGGGGAGACGATCGTGGAAGTATCCTTTCCGGTCAGCGGGACTTCCGTGGGCAAAGCCTGAGCCTTTTCCCTCCGGCCAAACCAACCCCTCCCGCTCCAGCCCCCCCCGTGAAAGAGAGCCGGAACCAGGGCCTCATCCCGGGGAAACTCCGGGAGGATTAAATCTTTCCGCCCTCCCGCGGTTCGCTCTCCCTTTCCTTGGAACTGAGGATGACGATGTCCACCCGGCGGTTCTGGGACCGCCCTTCGGGGGTCTTGTTGGACGCGATGGGACGAAACTCCCCGTAGCCGGCCGCGGACAGGCGGGTGGGCTCGAAACGATAATGGGTCAGAGCGTAATGGACGATCGAGGTGGCCCGGGCCGTGGAAAGCTCCCAGTTCGAGGGGAAGCGGGGAGTATGGATGGGGACGCTATCCGTATGCCCCTCGATGCGGATGTGATTGGGGATTTTTTCAAGGGTCTTGGCGATTCCGTCCAGCACGGGGATGACTTCGGGACGGATGGAGGCTTCCCCCGAATCGAAGAAGAAACGCTCGGAGAAACGGAGAACCAGGCCCCGCTTGTCGATGATGAATTTCACCTGGGGAAGGTCCCCTTCCCCGTTTCCGTTTTTCCGGCCCTCCTGGATGTTCTTTTTGATCTCCGCCGCCAATTTTTCAAAATCGTCTTTTCCTTGCCCCCTTTCGGACTTCACTTCCAGGATGGCGACGTCGATCGGCCTCGAACTGTTTTCAAACACTCCCGTATCCTGCCGCTTCCCTTCCTGCCAGGCGGCGGTGGACCCCAGGGCTCTCTGGAGGGACTCCACCACCGAACCCATTTTTTTCTCATCCACCCGGGAGATGGAATACATGGTCACAAAAAAAGCGAAGAGAAGGGTGATGAAGTCGGCGTAGGAAACCAGCCATCTCTCCAGATTCTCGTGTTCCTCGTCGTGGGATTTCTTTTTCTTGGCCATATCCTTCAGGAAGCCGTTTCGGTTTCAATTTCCCCCGGGTCCGTTTTCCGGTTTATCCCCGGGCCGTAATCCTAGCGTCCTCCCACGGCTGACCGGGATGCGGTCGGACGGTTATTCTTCTGCAAGTCCGAGAGGAAAGAGACCAGCTTTTCTTCGATCAAGCGGGGGTTTTCCCCCGTCGAGAGGGCGACGACCCCCTCCAGGATCATTTCGTTGATGATCATTTCATGACGGTTCCGAACCTCCATCTTGGTGGCGATGGGCAGGAAGAGCAGGTTGGCGGACCCGACCCCGTACACGGTGGCCACGAAAGCCACCGCGATCCCGGCCCCGAGCTTGTTCGGGTCGGAGAGGTTTTCCATCACGTGAATGAGGCCCAGGACCGCCCCCAGGATCCCGATCGTGGGGGCGTATCCACCCGCGGACCGGAAAATCTTGGAATTCACCTTGCCGTACTCGTTGGCGTATTCCAGCTCCGCTTCCATGGCTTCGCGGATCACGTGGGGCTCGATCCCATCAACGGCCATGGTCAGAGCCTTGGCCAGGTAGGGGTTCTTCACGTTCTTAATTTCTTTTTCGAGGGAGAGAATGCCCTCTTTCCGGGCCTTGTTGGCGTATTCGATGATCTGATTGATGACCTGGTAGGGATCGTCGGGGGGTTCTTTGATGATTTTTTTGATCCCCTTGAATCCCCCCAGCACGTCGTGGAAAGGATAACTGATGAACACCGCTCCGAAGGTTCCTCCGAAAACGATCACGAAGGCGGTGAGCTGGATGATGGATCCCACTTTCCCGCCTTCCAGGACCTGCCCTCCGATTACGGCTCCCAGACCCAAGACCAGACCGATGAGCGTTGCTTTATCCATGGGAAATTATTCAATGGGAATGGAAGGGTTGAAAATGCAGCGGCGAAACTGGATCACCCGCTGGATCACCTCTTTCACTTTTTCCTGGACGGCGATCTTTTCCCCGTTGGAAAGGGTAATGATCGTATCAGGGGTCTCCTCGATCGAGACGATCAAGTCCGGGTTAATCACCAATGCTTTGTGGTTCAACCGGGTTAAGGGAATCATGGCCGAAGTTCTCCCCGCGCATTTATTGCCTTTATCGACTAACCTTTTGAAAAACTTAAATCTTTTGAAATGGCCTTCCTCTCCTCCCAAAATTTCTTTCTCCCCTTGCTTTTCGTCTGAATCCCGATGAAAAGAAAGGAATTATTAAGGGGCTCATAATTGAATTGAAAGCCCCCGGAACGTCAATGGTCCCGGGCGTCATGCCCGCAGCCTTAACCGGGCATCCGGGGTACTTTCCACGGGGTTGGGGTTAGCGATGTTGTTTCTACCGTGAGGCCTTTAATATTTCGTCCCGGCAAGTACACAGGCCGGAAAGGATTCAAAGAGTCTGCCTTGTCCGGAGTGCCGGGGATTCGGCCCCTTTATCCTTCCCCTCCATTTGACCCCTTTGACCGATGCAGGTTTACTCCAGGGTTTCCCCTTTCGAATGGAGCGGTTGATCCTAAGGTCGGGAACATGCCCCCCAAACGGTTCTTCCCGGCCTTTTCCTCCGGGTTCTTCTTCGCCCTCTCAGCGACTCCGCGGGCAGTTACCCCGCCGTCCTCCATTTGATCCTAAATCGGGAAACCCGGAATTTGCCGGGCATCCTTCAATCCGGATTTGGCGGAATGTTTCTCTTGACTTACCGCTACTTTGAATATATGTTAGACGAAATTTCGGTCTTCCTTGGGCCTTCCCGTCGTAAATCTCGAGAATAAGGAAAAGCCGAGGGCGTTGGGAGGCGGCCTCCGGGCGAAAAGCCATGCCTTCCGGCCAAATTTCAAAGGAGGGAGTTCAATGAAACGGAAAAAAGCCATCGTCCTTTCCGCGGCGCTCTTGTGGGTTTTGTTCCTTTTCCTCCCTGTGGAGTCCCCGGCGCAGAAATTTCTGAACAAGCCCATCGAGTTCGTCTGCCATGCCGCCCCCGGCGGAGGGAGCGATATCATGGCCCGGATGATGCAGACGGTCATCGAAAGGGAGAAGCTCTGCCCTCAAACGATCGCCGTGGTCAACCGGCCCGGCGGCGGCGGGGCCATTGCTTTTGCCTACGTGGCGGGGAAAAAAGGGGACCCTCATATCTGGCTGACGGCGACCACCAGTTTTCTGACCACCCCGCTCCTGGGGAAATCCAAATATACCTACAAGGATTTCACCCCCCTGGCCAACCTGGCCTACGATGACTTCCTGGTTACCGTGAGGGCCGACTCCCCCTATAAAACCATGAAGGACCTCATCGAGGACGCCAGGAAAAGGCCGGGCCAGATCAAAACCGGCGGGACCTACGCCCCCGGGACGGACGCCCTCATCTCCCACATGGTCGAAAAGGCGGCGGGCGTGAAGTTCAATTACATCCCCTTCAAGAGCGGGGGCGAGGCCATGGTCGCCCTCCTGGGGGGAAACCTGGACATGTTCTATCCCAACCCGGGTGAGGCCCTGGCCCAGATGGAGGCCAAGAAGGTGCGTATCCTGGGCGTGGCCAGCGAAAAGAGATTGTCCGGGGCCCCGGACATCCCCACCCTCAAAGAGCAGGGGATCAACGCGGCCTTCCAGCAGGTCCGCAGCATCGCCGCTCCCAAGGACCTTCCGGCCGAGGCGGTGAAATACTTCGAGGACCTCTTCAAGCGACTGGCCGATTCCAGCTGGTGGAAAGAGAAATATATCAAGGAGAACATGCTGACCTGGGATTACAAGAACAGTACCGAGACCGGGAAATTGTGGGAAGCCAACAATGAATTCTGCGCCCGGACCATGAAGGAGATGGGCATCATCAAGTGAGGCGGGGGCCTGGATTTCAGGGCCCGGCGCGGGTAGACCGCCCCGGGCCGTCCAGTCGAAAGGCGGGAAGATGAGAAAGGGAATGATTGCGGCGAGCCTCCTTCTCCTGGGGTTGTCGCTTTATGGAATCATCGAGTCCTCCCGGTTGGAGCGTACGATGGAGATGGGGGTGGGCATCGCCTTTTTCCCCCTGACGATGAGCATCGCCATCGGGGGGCTGGCGGCGCTTCTCCTGGTGGGAATCCTGAAGGGCCGGATCGAGGTGAAGGACAAGCCCATCTTCGAG
>Ga0101944_10007159_pt1 | contig 11346 bp, 10 predicted proteins | sample DewCreD2012metaG_FD_75245 | JGI IMG/M metagenome (GOLD analysis project Ga0101944, IMG submission 75245) | Hot spring sediment bacterial and archeal communities from British Columbia, Canada, to study Microbial Dark Matter (Phase II) - Dewar... ... | reverse complement strand
ATTGACCGCTTCCGAATGGCCGACGAAGACAGGCACGCGCACGCACGTCGCGGTGACCTTGATTTTGGGGTCGAGAATTTTTTTGGTCTCCACCACCATCTTCCACTCTTCCTTGGTGTAGCCGTCCTCCATGAACACGTCGATGTGCGGGATCACATTGAACGCGATGCGCTTGGGGAATTTCTTGCTCTCCACGTCCTGCAGCGTGTAGATCGCCTTGGTCTGGCGGTCGAGTTCGTCCATCGCCTCGCGGCCGGCGCCGGACACCGACTGATAGGTGGCAACGACCACGCGCTTGATGATGGCGCGGTCGTGCAGGGGTTTGAGCGCCACCACGAGCTGGGCGGTGGAGCAGTTGGGGTTGGCGATGATGTTCTTCTTGCGGAAATCGGCGGCAGCGGCGGCGTTCACCTCCGGCACGATCAGCGGCACGTCGGCGTCGTAGCGCCAGCATGACGAATTGTCGATCACGACCGCGCCTTGCGCCGCGATTTTCGGCGCCCATTCCTTGGACACCGCCGAGCCCGCCGACATCAGGCAGATGTCAACGTCGGAGAAATCGGCGTGCTCCAGCGCCTTCACTTTCAGGATGCGATCACCGTAGGAGACCTCGACGCCCTGGCTCGAACGCGAGGCGATGGCCACCACGTCGTCGGCGGGGAATTGCCGTTCGGCGAGCACGCCCAGCATTTCGCGGCCCACGTTGCCGGTAGCTCCCACGACCGCGACTTTGTAACCCATTTGCGCACTCCGACTCGTTTGTGCTTGTGCCCCGGGCCGGGCCATGCCGGAAGGGCGGCGCGCCGGCTCCCGAACCGAATGTCTGGGCGGGGCGTTTTTACGGGAGATCGGATGACAATTCAACGCCGAACAGGGACTGCAGGGAAACAGTCAGAGACGGCCTCGGGGGTGAGAACGTGCGCGGTCAAACCTTTTACGGCTTCAAGAACGGGTTCTGCCAGCCGCGGCCGGCCGGCGGGCGCGGCGGGAACGTCGTTTCGAGATAGTCCAGCACGGTCTCCCGCTCTTTGGCCGGAAGCGGCGGCATTTTGTGCTTGTCGATCATCAGTTGGATTGATTCCTCCCATTGCCGGCGGGTCATGCCCTGCTGCGCCACGAGCTTGAAGCCGTGACAGGCCGTGCAGGCATAGAAGGTGTCCTCGCGGCCGGGTCCGGGCGGATAGTCCTCCGGATTTTCCGCCCGTGGCACGAATTGCGGCGCCTGCCCCGATACGGGGCCTGGAAACAGAAGTGCGGCCAGCACGAGGCCGGCCGCGGTGACACGACGATACGCCCTGTTCATGCAATCAAGACCGCGATCCGGTGCATGGGGTTGGCGCCATAGCCTTGCGGGTTCCAGTTGCCCGCCACGTGCGGCTGCATGATGCCGCGCGAGTCCGTGGCGCGGGCCCAGATTTCGTAATAGCCGTCGCTTGGCACCCGCACCGTGGCCGTCCAGCGCTGCCAGTCGTAGCGGTTTTTCGGTTGTGCGAGCTGTGCCGTCCGCCACGTGGCGCCGTAATCGATTGAGATCGCCACTGCGCGCACGGTATGGTCACCGGCCCAGGCGGCGCCGCGCAGTTTGATTTCCCGCGTGCCCTTCGCGAGCTTGGTGCCGTTTGCCGGGTTGGTGATGATCGAGCGCACCGGCATGGATTCGAGGATACGGAAATTTGCGGGGTCGCCCTTGTCTCCCGGAACCATGGGTTGGATCGGAACGCGATAGGAAAATTCCGTCATTCCCGGCCCGTCGTGTTCCTTGTCGCGCAGCCAGATTCGGGTCAGCCATTTCTGCGATGCCGAGCCGGCCCAGCCCGGATAAACCAGCCGCAGCGGGCCTCCGTGAATGTTGGGCAGCGGCTTGCCGTTCATTGCCCACACGAGCAGGCTTTCCGGATCCATGGCCTTGGCCAATCGGACGCCGCGGGACAAAGTCGGCCGGTTTGGATCGCCGGACAGGTGAATGTCGGCGCCGTAATGTGCGGTATAGATCGCCGACGGTTTGAGACCCGCCATCTTTAACACGTCGGCAAGCCGCACCCCGGTCCATTCAGCGCAACCGGCGCCGCCGTTGGTCCATTGATTGCCGCGCGCCGGCGGCGTGAAGAAGGAGCGGCCGTTGCCGCCGCATTCCAGCACCATGCGGCGCGTTACCGGACGGAATTTTGTCTTCAGTTCACCGAGGGTGAGTTCGAGTTTCCTGTTCACCTCCCCGTCGATGACGAATTTCCATTTGTCGGGCTCCTTTGTCTCTTCCGGTATGGTGCCGTTGTTGCGGATATAAAACTTCTCGATCGGCGTGGTATCGTCGTCGAGCAAGTGTTCCGGCGTCTCCGCCACCAGCGGTCGCTCTCCCAGCACCACGAGTCGTTCGTCTTTACCGGGGAATTTGAGATACTGCGGTCCTTTTTGCCCGGCGGGCGGCGTGGTCTGAGCAAAAGCTGCGGGGATCAATCCCGCCGGCATGTTTGCAGCAAAGGGAATGGCGCCGCCGACCGCGGCGCTCATCGCCGCAAGACCCGCGCCGCCCAAAAAACCCCGGCGGTCCAGGCCGGTTCTGCGTCCAAACACGATCGCATCGGCGCGTTCGGGGTCGTCGCGGTAGAGCTCCTCGATCGAGCGTTCGATTTTGCCGGTCATGGCATCCTCCCGCTGGTCTTGAGAATAAAATTGCTTTACTTTGCGCTAAGATAAAATGATTTTACTGCCATTTTCGGGCCGTCGCAATTCGCCGTGGGGTCGGTCGCCCTCTAACCTGCCAATGTGCGATCCAGGGGCGCTATCGGAAAGCTTCAAGGCGCGATAATAGGGGGTACAGGAGGATTCGATGCGCTTCAGAACATCCGTTGCGATTTTGACTGCGGTCACAGCCTTGGCCGCTGCGTCTGCCGCCGATGCCGCGCCGCGGCGAACCGTGACCGCGCAAAAGGCACCGGTGCAGCGCACGATCTACACCTACACTGATGAAAGCGGCCGCAAGCGCACCAAGATCATCGTGCAGCGCCGCTCCTTTCTTGACGCCGGCACCGAAGTGCTGCCGGGTCAGCGCAAATATCACGACTATGCCTACCGCCCCTTCCGCGATCCGTTCGAGGTGCTCGGTCCCGGTCGCGGCGCCTATGATCGCAATCCGCTCGGACCGCGTTGGGAATACGGCGGCCCGGTCTACTGATCCGCAGCAGTCAAGGGCGGCGGCGCCGCTGTGATGCGCCCGCGGCGCGCATCACCCGCGTAAAAAAACAATCCCTGCTCCCCGACGTCGGCATACGCATGCGGATGAGAGCCTTTGCACACCAGCGCGACGATTGCGCGGAAGGTGCGGATCGCGTACCGATTGATGGGCCTGATTCGGAGATTGGCCATGGGCAATCGCGCAATCGGGAATGGCCGCGGCAGGCTGTGGCGCGCCTCCGCTTTCGGCCTGCAGACCCTGTTCGCGATTGCAGGCTTTCCCCCTGCCGTGCCCGCGCAGACGACGCCCGAGGAACTGGCCGCAGCCGGCCTTAAGGTGCAGGCGGTGCGGTACAATGTGAATGCTTCCGGCGACGGCATGGTTTGGTTTCGTCTGGCCAACAGCAGCGGGGCGCGCTGGCACGTGACCGGCATCCGCTGTGAAATCTACGACCGCGGCGGAAAGCTGGTTTTCGAGCAGACATTTCGCACCTCGCTCATGGTCGATCCCAACACCACCATGCGTGAAACCGAGGGATTTGTCGTCAACAAATTCCCGCGCGATTTCAAATCCGGCTGTTTCATCGACCAGGCTGTGCGGAGATGAACGTTGGTCGGCGGGGCCGGCCATGCGGCTCAAGCCGCGAGCTGTTCCATCTCGTTGATGATCGCATCGCCCATTTCGGCGGTGCCGATGAGCTTGCAGCCTTCGGATTTGATGTCGGCGGTGCGCAGGCCCTTTGCCAGCGCGGCGGCGATCGCCTGTTCGATCAGGTCGGCCTCCCGGCTCATGTTGAACGAATAGCGCAACGCCATGCCGAAGGAAGCGATCATGGCGATGGGATTGGCGACGCCCTTTCCGGCAATGTCCGGGGCGGAGCCGTGCACCGGCTCGTACATCGCCTTGCGTTTTTTGGTCTTCGGGTCGATCTCGCCGAGCGACGCCGAGGGCAGCATGCCGAGCGAGCCGGTGAGCATGGCGGCCACGTCCGACAGCATGTCGCCGAACAGATTGTCGGTGACGATCACGTCGAACTGTTTGGGCCAGCGTACCAGTTGCATGCCGCCCGCGTCCGCCAGCATGTGCTCGAGCTGCACGTCCTTGAATTCGCGCTCATGCACTTGCGTGATGACCTCGTGCCATAGCACGCCGGTCTTCATCACGTTGCGCTTTTCCATGGAGGTGACCTTGTTGCGCCGTTTGCGCGCCAGTTCGAAGGCGACGCGGCCGATGCGCTCGATCTCGTAGGTGTCGTAGACCTGGGTGTCGATGGCGCGCTTCTGGCCGTTGCCGAGATCGGTGATGGTTTTCGGCTCGCCGAAATAGACGCCGCCGGTGAGTTCGCGCAGGATGATGATGTCGAGGCCGTCCACCACTTCGCGTTTGAGCGAGGAGGAATCGGCGAGCGCGGGATAGCAGATGGCGGGACGGATGTTGGCGAACAGGCCGAGCTCCTTGCGCAGCCGCAACAGGCCCGCCTCCGGGCGCGCCTCGTAAGGCACCTTGTCCCATTTCGGGCCGCCCACGGCGCCGAAGATCACCGCATCGGCGGCCTGCGCCTTCTGCATCGTCGCATCGGTGATCGCGACGCCGTGTGTGTCGTAGCAGGCGCCGCCCACGAGTTCCTCTTCGGTGACGAATGAACCCATGTTGCGTGCGTTCAGCCAGGCAATGATCTTCCTGACTTCGGCCATGACCTCTGGGCCAATTCCGTCGCCCGGCAGGAGCAGAAGTTTGTGGGTCGGCATGAATCCCTCGTTATGAATTCCTCGTCATGATCGTATGACCTGACGGAGCAGGCGGGTCGTTGCGCGGGCACCGCGCCCCGGCGCGCAGCGGATTGCTAAAGCGCCGAAGACGGATTGGCAAGAACGCCGCGCTTGCCGGTGCGCCGTGGCGGCCGTCGGGAGCGTTCCTATGCGCGGGCGCAGCGCCGGCAGTCTGCCGGCCGCGGCTTCCGGGGTGGATGTGCGGCAGAAAGCGGCCAAATACGACAACCACTTACAGGATCGGCGGGTGATGGAGACGCATTCGATATTGATTCGACAGGCGTAATTGGCCAGACTTTCCGTTGGACTGAATTTATCTGCCTTCCGATGCGGCGTATTGATCGGCGGCCCTGAGGCGTAGTGGTGTGAGATGCGTAACGCCGGTTGGAAGTTGACGCTTTGTTTTTGTGTCGCGCAGGCGCTGCTCTGGCTGGCCGCGTGCGGTTTTAGTCATCCCGCCCTGGCGCAAGGGCAAAACGCCAAAACCACGGCAAGCCGCACTTTACCCTCCGACTGGATACACAACGGCTCACTCGTGACGTTGGTTCCCGCGGCCAGGCTGCACAAAATCATCTATCACACGCCGCGCCAAGGTTTGCGTGAAGTCGGCGTGACAGCCGGCACCTTGCTGTTCGAAGGTCGGCAGACAGGACGGACCTTGGCCGGTACGGCCTATCAATTCCACCGCAGCTGCAAGCCGCGCGGGTTTCGCGTCAAAGGCGCCGTCAGCAAGGATCGGAAGCAGATCGTGCTGAAGGGCAAGGTTCCGTTGCAGGACGCCAACTGCAAGGTCGTTGCCACCCAGGACGAGGCATTGATTTTTGTCGCGGCCGCTCCGCAGCCGACGGCTGCGCAGGAAGCAAGACCCGGCGAAGCTCCGGCGGCAAATCCGCCTCAAGATGTTGCGGGCCCTGCCCCCGCACAGGAGCGCGCGGTCGGATCTGAACAGACGGCTGCTGCAAAACCGAAAGCGACACCCGAGCAAACCTCGGCAGAGAAAGCCGTTCCCGAGGCGGCGCCCGAACCGGCCGATCCGGCGCAGGCGGAACCGGTGCCGAGCCCCCCGTCCGCCGCGGAGGCTGAGAAGACTCAGGTTGAGACCGCGCAGGAGCAGCCGAAGCATGACCAAGCCATCCCGCCGGAACCCGCACCGGCCACGGCGGCGGTTGTGCAGGAGCAGAGGCCGGCGGACGGGGCATCCCCCGCCCCACCTCTCACGCCCGTTGCCCCGACCATGCGGGGAGGTGACGATCAGTCTGCGGCGTCTCCGCAGGCCGCGGACGGCGATAAACCGTCCGAGCCGGTTCAGGCCACAGGCCCCGCTACGAAGCCGTCCGGCCTGGCAGAGCCATCCGAAGATGCATCCTTCAAAGCTCCGGCGGGAGTTGTGGCTGCAAAGCCGGCTGAGCAAGGCGTCGCCGCCGAAACAATGGAAAGCGCGGGCAGATCAGGCGCGGAATCGCGCGCAAACGAAGCCCCGGCGCAAACCGCAAGCGTAGCAAACGTCGCTCCTCCTGAAGTGCCGGCCGTCGTCACGGCTGCAAAGCCGGTTGAGCAAGGCGTCGCCGCCGAAACAACGGAAAGCGCAGGCAAGTCAGAGACCGAAACGCGCGAAAATGACACCCCGGCGCCGACAGCAAGCGAAGTCGCATCCGTCGCCGCGCCGGACCATTCCCCGCAAGCGGCGCCGTCTGCTCCCGCGCAGCTCGAAACTGCGCCGCGCTCCGTCAAAAACGAATCTTCTGGAACTGATGATTCCAAACAGACCGAAACGGAAGCGCGCAAGGTCGCGTCGAAGACCGAGGGAGCCATAAAGCCGGATCCGGCCCAGGCGGCGGTTGAGCCGCCGGGTGAACAGCCCCCGGCGCCGCAGTCCGATCTCAAAAGCGCCCAGGTGGCGGCCGCATCCGTTGCGGCTCCCGCGCCGCCGCGCGGTGACGGCGTCGGCAGGATCAAGGCGCCCGAAAGTCAAACGCCGGACAGCCTGCAGGCCTCCCTTAAAGAGCCTCTGTCAAATGTTGCCGGCGACAAGAAGGACGTCGCGGGAGGCAACAGAACGACGGGCGAGCGCAAGCCTGCGAGTCCGGCCGAGCCGGAGAAGATGATGGAGATTGTGCTCAGGAACGGACGGATTCTCCGTATCGGCCGTGATGTCGATCTTGAGATACTGGCGAGGATTGTGACAATTCTCGATCGCTGAGTGTCTTCGCGCCGGTGTTGATCTCGGCCGGGTATCGCCCCGTCGCCTGTGTTCATTGCGTCCATTGTCATCACGAAAGCCGCGGTATGGAGGAGTCCTGCATGAGCAGCTCTGTGACAGGACGATATTTTGAAGATTTCCGCCTCGGCGAAACGATACGTCATGCAACGCCGCGGACGATCACCGCCGGCGACGTTGCCCTCTACAATGGTCTCTTCGGGCCGCGCTTTGCGGTGCAATCATCGGAGGCTTTTGCGCGCGCGATCGGTTATCGCTGTGCCCCGGTCGACGACCTGCTGGTATTCCACGTGGTGTTCGGCAAGACGGTGCCGGACATTTCGGTCAATGCGGTGGCCAATCTTGGTTATGCCGATTGCCGATTCCGCGCGCCGGTTTATCCGGGCGATACGCTGAGCGCGGTGTCCGAGGTGATCGGCCTCAAGGAAAATTCCGATCGGACAAGCGGCGTCGTATATGTGCGCTCGCGCGGGTTCAATCAGGACGGCGTCATGGTGCTTGATTACGTGCGCTGGGTGATGGTGCGCAAGCGCGACGGCGCCGCGGCCGCTCCCGCCGCGCAAGTTCCCGTCCTGCCGCGGGCCGTCGACAGCGGCACGATCGGCACGGCCTGCCCCCCGATCATGCTTGCCGCTTATGATTTCATACTCGCCGGCGGCACGCGGAGCTTCCGCGACTATGCGGTGGGAGAAAAAATCGATCACGTCGATGGCGTTACCGTTGAGGAAGCCGAGCATCAGATCGCCACAAGGCTGTTCCAGAACGTCGCCCGCGTGCATGTCAACCGGCTGGCCGCGGCGCAGACACGGTTCGGGCGGCGGCTGATCTACGGTGGATATGTGATCTCGCTGGCGCGGGCGCTGACTTTCAATGGTTTTGCCAATGCGTTCCATATTGCGGCGATCAACGGCGGTCGGCATGTGGCGCCGCTGTTCGCGGGAGATACGGTTTTTGCATGGTCCGAGGTGCTGACCAAGGCGGAGTTGCCGGGCCGCGACGATGTGGGCGCCTTGCGCCTGCGCACGGTGGCGACCAAGGACCGGCCCTGCGATGATTTTCCCTGCCGGCGGGACGACAAGGACCATCCGGCGGTCATCTTGGAGTTGGATTATTGGGTGTTGATGCCGCGTTGAAGCGATGCGCGACGGATCGTAAAGGCGGCATATGGATCAATATGCGTGCGCACGCACATGCTCCACGAGTTGCTGGGCATAGGGCGGCAGGGCGTTGAAGTCGCGCACGCAGATCGTGAGTTCGCGCAGAGCCCATGGATCGGCGAGCTCGACCGCCTTGATCGCCATGATGGTGGCGGCCCAGCGGACCGTTGAGGCCGGAACAATGCCGACGCCGACGTTGCGCTCGACCAGACGGCAGACGGCATCAAAGCTGCGCAGCTGCACCCGCAATTTCAAGGGCCGGCCAATGCGGCTCGCCTTATCGGCAAGAAAACGTTGCAAGGCGCTGGCCCGATCGAGTCCGACAAAATCATGGTCCAGCACTTCCGCAAAGCTGATTGTCCTGCGGCGGGAAAGCGGATGGTCGCGCGCAACCACCAGCACAAAGCGGTCGGTCCGGTAGGGATAGGTGGTCAGCTGGCCGACATCGACGGTGCCGGCGACGATGCCGATGTCGGCCACGCCTTCGGCGATGAGCACGACGATTTCGTCGCTCAATTTCTCTTCCAGATCGATGCTGACATGCGGATGTGCATTGAGGAAGGAGCTGAGCGTCTCGGGCAGAAATTCGGTGAGTGCATTGGTGTTGGACAAAAGGCGCACTTGACCGCTTTGTCCGCCCGCATAGGCCCCCAAATCCTCGCGCAGCCGTTCGGCTTGGGCCAGGATGGTGCGCGCATGCTGCAGCAGGGTGCGGCCGGCCTGGGTCAGGGACACCCCGTAACGGCCGCGGTTCAGCAAGGGGGCGCCGACGGCGGCTTCCATGTTGCGGATGCGTGTGCTGGCCGCCGCAAGCGCGAGGTTGGAGCGCTGCGCGCCACGCGTGATGCTGCCGCTTTCGGCCACGTGGCGGAACAGGCTGAGATCGGTGAAATCAAAGCGCATGCCAGTCCTTCGCCTACGACGAAGCCATACTTAACTAAATTCTTATTGTCATCTATATATTAATAGAGGATGTTTCGTCCAAGGCGAAGCGAAGTCCGGCATGGTTGGCACCAACCATGCCGCCCGTTCACGGCGCCCATGTGCTTTCCCATGTGCTTGCCCATGTGCTGATGGATTGCTGATGGCGCGCCGTCATGCATTGCTGGCAGCGCCGCCATCACCTAGAAACGGTCGCAGACTGGAATTCACCATGGTTGAAACAAAGGCATCGGCCGAACGCCCGCTGTCGCCGCACCTGCAGATTTATCGTCCGACCCTGACGATGCTGATGTCGATCGCGCATCGCATCACCGGGATCGGTCTCTATTTCGGCACGCTGATTCTGGTTTGGGTCTTGATTGCAGCTGCGAGCGGCCCCAACGCCTATGCCTGGGTGCAGTGGTTTTTGGAGACCTTGTTCGGTCGTCTGGTGCTGTTTGGTTACACGTGGGCGTTGCTGCATCACATGTTCGGCGGTATCCGGCACTTGATTTGGGATCTCGGCTACGGCTTTGGGCCGGCCGAACGTGAATGGCTCACGGTGGCGACCTTGGCCGGGTCGGTAACACTCACCATCCTGTTGTGGTTTGTCGGCTATCTCCTCATGGGCAGGTTTTGATGGCGCAGCATGAGCAATTCGCAAGACGCACGCCGCTCGGGCGGGTGGTGCACCTCGGCGCCGCCCGATCGGGCACGGAACATTTCTGGCGTCAGCGTCTGACGGCGGTGGCGAACATTCCGCTCACGGTTGCCGTTATCGTCATCGTGATGGGATTGTTCGGCCGCAATCACGCGGCGGTGGCGAAAATTCTCGGTTCTCCGCTCGTCGCCATAATCATGCTGCTGTTCATCCTGTCGGTCATCTATCACATGTGGCTCGGGATGCAGATGATCATCGAGGATTACGTCCACGGTGAGCCGTTGAAGCTCGTCCTGTTGATGGCTAACACGTTCTTCAGTGTTGCCGTTGGGACGACGGCTGTCTTCGCCATTCTCAACCTTTCCTTCGGAGTTTGAGCGATGGCTGATACGGCAACCAACGGCGGGCCGGCGATAGTTGGGCGCGCCTATCCCATCGAGGACCACAGTTACGACGTGGTGGTGGTCGGCGCCGGCGGTTCGGGCCTGCGGGCGGTGGTCGGCTGCAGCGAGGCCGGGCTCAAGACCGCCTGCATCACCAAAGTGTTCCCCACCCGCTCGCATACCGTGGCGGCGCAGGGCGGGATCGCCGCCGCGCTCGGCAACATGGGCGAGGATGACTGGCGCTGGCACATGTACGATACGGTCAAGGGCGCCGATTGGCTCGGCGATCAGGACGCCATTGAATACATGTGCCGCGAAGCCCCGGCCGCGGTTTATGAGCTGGAGCACTGGGGGATGCCGTTTTCGCGCCGGGAGGAGGACGGCAAGATCTATCAGCGGCCGTTTGGCGGCATGACCACCCATTTCGGCAAGGGCACCGCGCAGCGCACCTGTGCGGCCGCCGACCGCACCGGCCATGCCATGCTGCACACCATGTATGGTCAGGCGCTGCGGCATCAGGCGGAATTTTTCATCGAATATTTCGCCATCGACCTGATCATGGACGACGACGGTCGCTGTCGCGGGGTCGTGGCGCTGTGTTTGGAGGATGGCACGATTCACCGTTTCCGTGCGCAGATGACGATTCTCGCCACCGGCGGCTACGGACGCGCCTATTTCTCGTGCACCTCCGCGCATACCTGTACGGGAGACGGCAATGCCATGGTACTGCGGGCGGGTCTGCCGCTGCAGGACATGGAGTTTGTGCAGTTTCATCCCACCGGTATTTACGGCGCTGGCTGTCTGATCACCGAAGGGGCGCGCGGCGAAGGTGCCTACCTCGTCAATTCCGAAGGCGAGCGTTTCATGGAGCGTTACGCCCCTTCTGCCAAGGATCTTGCCTCGCGCGATGTGGTGTCACGCGCCATGACCATCGAGATCCGCGAGGGCCGTGGCGTCGGCAAGAACAAGGATCACATTTATCTCCACCTCGATCATCTGGACCCGGAGATTCTGCACGAACGGCTGCCGGGAATTTCGGAGAGCGCGCGGATCTTTGCCGGCGTG
>Ga0101944_10007158_pt1 | contig 11348 bp, 12 predicted proteins | sample DewCreD2012metaG_FD_75245 | JGI IMG/M metagenome (GOLD analysis project Ga0101944, IMG submission 75245) | Hot spring sediment bacterial and archeal communities from British Columbia, Canada, to study Microbial Dark Matter (Phase II) - Dewar... ... | reverse complement strand
GCCAAACGTAAGATTTATTAGAGATAAATTCAGCAAAGGGGACTAATAATCGGAATAAACGAGCCCGTAATGGGTGTTTAAATTGCTCCCAATGGTAATCCGAATGTCCGCCAAAATTGTTATTAGTTTTTATAATAACTGGACCGAAGTATTCCTCCCCCTTAGAAAGAAGGTTTTTGCTTATCCGGCGCTTGGAAATATCAGTAACTTTTCGATTTACAACATTAGGATAAGCCTCAAGGTATTTAGTATATTCGGAAGGAACTTGAGTAAGATCAATCTGGGGTATAACTAAATCCACCTCCAGATATTCTTTTATTCCGTAAGAAAACTTAACTTCCAGCCCCTGATTCTGCCAGGCTTGAGCCAAGAAATTGATTAAGAGGTTGCCTCTTCTTTTTTGTTGATACTCATGCATTAAAATCAAGATGCGGTGCATCAGTTAATCCCCCTTCCATTTTAGTTTTATAATCTTCGCTGGAAGACGACAATAGGAAACCGGTCTCCCCATTCATAGGTGGGAAAATATAAATTTTTCACCTCAAAATTACCTGTAGATCCACAAAAAAGGTTTAAGGATTCCTCAAGGGTTAAGAAATGATATCGATTTTTCGAATTGCGATATATTTTAAGTAAATCAAGATCTGCTAATGACCATCCGACTTTTTTTGCTAAGCCTTCGAGGTCAGGGAAAAATTCATCGATAAACTCCCCTACCTTAATGAGCTCTACCCCGCGGGTTGAGTTATTCTGAAAAGACATAGCCAGCCGGAGTCGAAACAGATTAAGATTAAAAATCTTACCTTCCATAAACTCCCGGGCTAAGGTGAAAGGAGATTCTGGTATTGGAGGAAAAACAAAAATCCGGAAGATAACAATACCGCAAGGAGAAATAAATTTTCTTATAATCCACGCTAAAAAAAGTCCCAAAAAGCCTGAAATGCAGATTGCTAAAACAGCTATTCCATGCAATATAGTAGCCCAAAGTATTACTAATGATAGTATACCGATAAGAATATTATCATTAAAACTAGCGGTATTCCAATGATGAATATATGGCGCGGAAATATTATGGTGTTTCATAGTAAATCTCGCTTTGACTTAAAAAATAAATCTTGTAGCTTGATGAAATTGGGACAAATATATGTACATAAACCGCATGTAATACATTTTTTCAAATCATTTTTGGCATTTTTAAATTGAAGATTATATTGCAGCATTTTATACATTTCCATTGGATTGCAAGAACTTGGACAAATATCAATACATGCACCGCAGGAAGAACAAATCGTTGAAGTTTTATGATGTATCATAGTGTCATGCAAGACGATAATCGATTTTATATTTTTTGTAACCGGCGTATCTAAATCGTGTGTTTGAGATCCATTCATGATACTGTTAATTACTATATTATCAGGTTTGTTGATAAAACCACCTAATTCTTCAATAAGGGCTCCAATGGGGGTTCCAATTTTAGCTTTCATCATTGCAGATGTTTTTAAACAATTTCCTCCAACAAAAACATATTGTTCAATATAGGGTTTATTTTTTACAACTGCATCATATACAGCAATAAGTGTTCGTGTTTCTAATATTAAAAAACTGTGTTTTTCATTTTTATTAAATGATTTTGTTAATGCTTTTTCTATCATTGCGTTATGCGCTTGAGGATATTTTAATGGAAAAATCTTATAGTTTACTGGAATTTTCAATTCTTCTATTATTTTTAATTCGTCACTGCTAAATTCATATTCAGAGTGAACAGAAATTATTATCGAAGAAAAATTAAAAATCTTATTAAGTATTGCAGCAGCCTCAAGAATTCTTTTTTTGGAATACTCAAATAATTGACTTTCCCCTTGTGGTAGTGCATCTTGAATTAATGTATTTATTACTAAAACATCTGCATTAGCATGGTTAGCTAATTCCTCTGTTAATGGTTTTCCTGTTAAAGTGCAAATTACACCTTTTTCGTTTAGAAGAAACCTAATGTCATTAATATTTAAAGAGCGCCAATGGTATCGTTCTGAATTTTTTAAAGAAAGTGTAAAATAGCCGCTCAATTTTATTACTACTGCTTGAGAAATAAATCCTAAAGGTGTTTGTACTTTAATGATTTTATGGATTATACATGGTATAGGTGCATGAATCTTAAAACCGTTCGCATTCTGCGCAATTATCTGTCCTTCGGATATTTCCTGTCCTTCGTAAACTAAGATTCTAAAATCTTGTTGATTTTCATTAGTTTTTAATACAATCAGTGCATAATTAGGTATGTAAGTTTGTATAATATCCTGAACATGCTTGTTTGATTCATGTATTATATCTATCCCACCATGAAATGAGGGTACATAACTTTTCATATGCTAGCATCCGTAATGGTAATATTCATGCCGTCAGGCAATGTTTTAAAAGAACTTTTGAAATATATCAATTTTTTTATTTTTTTGCCAGCACTAAATAGAAAATCTAATAAAGCAATAAAAAATAAAATAATGAAGGTTGTCAATGCATACCTGGTAAAAAATGGTTTTGAAATTTTTAATGCTAACAAAGAACTTATAAAAAACTTTGATTCTTCATTCTTATAAAGTTTTTTATGAGGACTCGATCGTGGGTCTATGAGCGTAACAGTAGGCTGTTCATTATGCCAAATCACATTTGGTTTAGACTGAGCATTGTAAACTGAACCTTGTACACTTTCATACTGCTTTTCAAGATGATTTTCTATATCCTGATTTGAAATATTTAGCAAAGCAACATCTGAACCTGAATAAATAAAAGAAACAAGAAAAATAATTGCCATAGCTGTCAGCATCATTATTTTGTTAGTTATCATCCATGATGGTGTATTAGGAACTATTTTCATAAAAATAGGAATTTTATGTTCTTTGTTTTTTTGTTTTTGAAGCCACTGCCTGTAGATTGCATAAGATAATATACAACAAATTATAAAATAACCTAAAGTAAGCCAATCAGAAAAAGCCAATAACAGCATACATAAAATGCAATAGAATACTAATTGTATTATTTTAGATATTGTTATTTCGTGTGTATGCATGAAAAAATCTGGTTTTTGATTGATTAGATTTAGTATTACTATTTCTAATAGCAATACAATAATAGCAAATGAAATTGATAAGGAAATCATCATAAAAATAAGCCATGGTAATAAGAGCAGAATTAGTAATTTTCTTATATAATGTATACGGATATTCAAAACTATAAAAGTAATAACAACTAATAGTAATAAAGTTATCCATATATTTTGTTGTGATGCTTGAACAATTGTTTTTGAAAAATATATTTTTTTATTTTGTAAGTTTGTTATCAGTTTTTTTTCAGCAGCTTTACTATTACATATTACGCGAATTACAAATTTGCTATTATGTTTTTCGAAGAAAAAAAAATTAGATAATTTTTCTATTAATATGGAATTTCTAATATCATTATCAATGAGTTTATCTAATACAGTAATAAGTGTTTGATTATTAATATCATGAAAGTTAGAAAATGGAACTATAATATTGTAAGGACTGATAATCTTTTCCTCACCAAAAAAATTGCTAAAAACCTCATTTGCCTCTTTCGAATCATTAAATTCCATTGTAATGATTGATGAATAATTTTGAATTTTTTGGCTAATAAATAGTATAAATAATACAATAAAAATCAGTAAAAATGATACAACTTGAATTTTGAATTGTAGAGGAGTCTTTTTGCTTTTTTTAATAGCGGTTAATAGATTCATAGTGTACATACTGCAATTGCAATAAAAAAACCTAATAAACTACCAACAACAACCTGCGGGACTGTATGACCATGAATTTCTTTAACAGGAATGTATCGTGCATGGATTTTTTTTGATATATCACCAGCAAAGATATTATAGCTTCGGGCTAATAAGCCAGCTACTCGTCTTACTCCTAGTGCATCTCTAATAATGACCATTGTTACAAAAAATGATAAAATAAAGATATCGCTGGTAATACCTCGCATGATTCCAAATGAAGTTGTGATACTTACTGTCAATGCACTGTGGCTAGATGGCATACCACCTGTTTTCCAGAGAAGCAAAGCTATAATATCATTAAATTTTGGTAATGGTTTTTTTAGTAACCGAATAAGAGCTTTAATAAATTGCGCAATAAACCAGCTGAATACAGCTGATTGAAAAATGGGGCTTCTCAATAGCTTTAATGTGTCTGCAGCTATCCTTGTTAAAAAATGCACATGCTATCCTATATATAGTTGATAATTTACTAGAATTGAGGAATTATAGCATAGTATGAGCATGAATGTACATAAATTAATTGCTGGGAAAAATGATCATGGACGCCGAGTCGATCGGATTGTACGAAAACTATTTCCAGATTTACCGTTAAGCTTCGTTTATAAGTTAATTCGACAAGGAAAAATAAAAATAAATGGTAAAAAATGCAAAGCAAATACAGTTATAAGCGAACATGATGAACTGGAAGTTTTGGAAAATATTTCTACAATAAATACCTGTATAAATTATAATACATCTAAGAATAAGTATGCGGACTGTCTAGGTGTTTTAGGTAATAGTTCTTTTAAGTGCATTTACGATAGTGATGATATATTGATTATTAATAAACCAAGAGGTATTGAAGTCCACGGAGCCAACAGTATTGCAGAAATTGTTAAACATTCATTGCAAACAAATAACTCTCTTTCTTTTATTCCAGCACCTGTGCATAGATTAGATAAAAATACATCAGGTCTACTGATCATTGCTAAATCGCTTGTAGGTGCAACACGTACTTCGAAAGCTTTACATGATAAAACGATTCAAAAACATTATCTTGCGGTACTCGAAGGCACCATTGAAACTGATATTACATTGGAACATTTTTTGGAACGGGATAAAACGAGAAAAATTACAAGAGTATATAAACAGCATAAAGAAAATAGTCACAAAGCCGTACTTATCATTCATCCATTGTTATCAAATTCTAAATATACATTTGCAGAAATAGATTTAAAAACAGGATTTACGCATCAGATTCGTGCTCAATGTGGTGCATATAATCATCCGCTTGCTGGTGATAAAAAGTATGGTTCAATACTTCCTATTCCTTATTATTTTCTCCATGCATGGCGTTTGGGTAATTTAGACAAAATCTTCACAGAATGTCCTCATGAAATTCGAGCACAGCTTACTAACGAACAGATTGAGTATCTTGAATACTATTGCAATTTTACCGCTAAACAGCTTGCAATACTGGGCATTGTGTAATTTTTTTACAGATTATACTATAGTGTATCGTATATGCAAAACTTTTCTTAAAGGATTTTATACTATGGCAGAGGTACAAATAAAAAATCCATTTGTAAATTTACCAGGGTATTCCTGCTTTGGCTGTAGTCCTCATAATTCCTATGGACTTGCTATGGAATTTATTGAGCAGGACGAAACCATTGTAAGCTTCTGGTCTCCAAAGGAACATTTTTCTGGTTTTCTTGGAGTACTTCATGGAGGTGTACAAGCTACTCTCCACGATGAAATTGCAAGCTGGGTTGTTTTTGTAAAACTAAAAACAGCAGGCTATACCGCAGACTTATCAATAAAATATTTGAATCCAGTGTTGATCAGTAAAGGTACGATAAAACTTGTTTCAAAACTGGAAGCATTAGACGGTAATTTTGCAACAATGTATACGGAGCTTTATGATGGTGCTGGAAAACTATGTAGTGAATCCAGAGCCAAATATTTTATTGTGCCAGAGCATATTGCTCAAAAGAAATTTGCCTATCCAGGCATTGATGCATTTTATTAAACAAAAGACTTATAAAAAGCTTTTATATTGCTTGCTAGAGAGAAGCATCAGTGCGTTTTATAAAACAAAGGACTGCTTGTGAGCAGTCCTTTGTATACAATTTTTTAAAACAGCTAGTTAATAGTCAGTACAATTTAACCTAAAAGGCTGAGCATTACACCTGCTGCAACAGCACTGCCGATAACTCCTGCAACATTAGGTCCCATCGCATGCATTAACAGATAATTTGAGGGGTTCTCTTTCTGTCCAACTACCTGGGATACACGAGCTGCCATAGGTACGGCTGAAACTCCAGCGGAACCTATAAGCGGATTTATCTTTCCGCCAGAAATCCAGTTCATTATTTTACCAAAAATAACTCCTGTCGCAGTTCCCGTTGCAAAGGCAAAAAGCCCCAATCCAATAATCATCAATGTTTGAACCTGTAAAAACTTAGCAGCGGTAGCAGTAGCTCCTACAGAAATTCCCAGAAAGATTGTTAGAATATTAATTAGAGCATTTTGAGCAGTATCGGAAAGTCTTGTGGTTACTCCGGATTCTCTGAAAAGGTTTCCAAGCATTAAAGCACCTACGAGTGGTATTGCACTAGGTACGAGAAGCCCCACAAGAATTGTTACTGCAATTGGAAATACAATTTTTTCTGCTTTACTCACTTCTCGGAGTTGTTTCATAACAATCATGCGCTCTTTTTTTGTGGTGAGCAGTTTCATAATAGGTGGCTGAATAATGGGTACTAATGCCATATAGGAATATGCTGCAATGGAGATGGGACCAAGCAGGTCCTTGTTAAGTTTACTTGTTAGATAAATTGCAGTTGGTCCATCTGCTCCGCCAATAATTCCGATACATGCTGCAGATTTTATATCAAAGCCAATATAGTTAGCAATGATAAATGGTAAAAAGATACCAAACTGTGCTGCAGCTCCTAGTAAAAGGCTTTTTGGATTAGCAATAAGTGGACCAAAATCGGTCATTGCACCAACACCAAGGAATATAAGTGGCGGATATATACCTAGTTTTACTCCATAATAGAGATAATAAATTAAGCCACCTGGTTCACCATTCTTTCCTTCAAAAAAAACAGGACTAAATGGAAGGTTCACTAAAAGCATGCCAAAGGCAATCGGAACCAGTAACAGTGGCTCAAATTTTTTAACAATACCAAGATACAACAGAAGGCAGGCAATAATGAGCATTATAAGTTCACCTGGTATTGCAAAACCGAATATAGAAATCATCATGGAGCTGTTGATAAATCCAACAAAACCCGATGAATTAATAAAATCAATGATTTTGTTTATCATAGATTCCTCTATGCAAGATCGATTAGTGGATCACCAGTATTGACTGTTGTTCCTGCCTGAACACGAATATGCTGTACAACTCCGTCATTGGGAGCTGTAATTTCATTTTCCATTTTCATTGCTTCAAGAATGCAGAGAACATCACCTCGCTTTACTGCCTGACCCTTAGTTACCTTGACTGCAAGAATAGTTCCAGGCATTGGTGCCTTGATAGAACCAGGTCCTGCACTGCCACCAACCGGTGCAGCAACCGGTGCAGACTGTACAGCTGCTGCTATAGGTGCTACTTGAACTGCAGGTGCCGACATTGGAGCACTTCCGCCTATTTCTTCTACTACTACATCGTATGTTTGTCCATTTACTGTTACACGAAATTTCCTGTTCATAATTGTTCTCCTTGACTTAAACTATAGTTTTGCTATCGAAGCAATGTTCCTTTCGATTTTCTGCTCATACGTTCTGCAAAAGCCCATGCGGGTGCATCAGCCTTTTGAATGCTCGCAATACGAATAGTACTTGCACTGGTATTCATCATCGCAGCAACTGAAGCTGTTATTACTGCAATAAGCTCAGCTGAATTATCAGACTTATTTGCAGTTTGCGGTTCAGCATGTGGCGCTGGCTTTGACCTTGGTGAAAGCATTGCACGTATGATTACAATGAGTGCAATGATTAAAATCAATCCGATAAACACTGTGGAAACTCCAATGAGCAACACAGTCCATGCTGTAGTCATGAATACCCCTCCTTACACCGGCATATTACCATGCTTTTTTTCAGGTCTTGCTTCACGTTTTGATGCAAGCACAGCAAGAGCATTCGCAAGTTTTATTCTTGTATCAGCAGGGTCTATGACATCATCAACATAGCCGCGCATAGCTGCCTTATAGGGATTAGCAAAATTGGACTTATACTCTTCAATTTTTTGTTTTCTAGTTTCATCCGGATTGGTTGATTCATCAATTTCTTTTTTGAAAATGATGTTTGCAGCACCGTCAGGGCCCATTACAGCAATCTCTGCACTCGGCCATGCAAATACAAGATCGGCACCAAGATGACGGGAACACATAGCAATATATGCACCACCATAGGCCTTGCGTACAATTACAGTAACCTTTGGAACAGTAGCTTCTGAATATGCATACAAGAGTTTTGCACCGTGCCTGATAACACCGCCATGCTCTTGTCCGACACCAGGGAGGTATCCTGCTGTATCAGTAAATGTAACAAGTGGAATATTAAAAGCATCACAGAACCGTATAAAACGAGCAGCCTTATCCGAGGCATTAATATCAAGTACACCAGCCATAATTTTAGGCTGATTCGCTATAATACCCACTGCTTTCCCGCCAATGCGAGCAAAACAGGTAATAATATTTTGGGCATAGAGTGGCTGAATCTCAAAGAAATCTCCATCATCAAAGATATTGCGGATAATATCACGCATATCATAGGGCTTGTTAGGAGAGTCTGGAATGAGGTCTGCTAAGCCTTGAATGCGTTTTTGTACTACATCTTGAGTTGCAGCAACAGGTGGTTCTTCTAGATTGTTTTGTGGGAGGTAAGAAAGCAGTTTGCGTACTGCCTGGAATGTCTCCTGCTCATTGGAAAACATAAGGCTTGCACAACCTGACACTTCACTGTGAACAAGAGCTCCACCGAGTGCTTCTGCAGAAACATCTTCACGGGTAACAGCTTTAATTACCTGAGGGCCGGTGATAAACATGTTTGCGGTTTTATCCACCATTACGGTAAAATCAGTCAAAGCAGGTGAATACACAGCACCACCAGCACAGGGTCCCATGATGATAGATATTTGAGGAATAACTCCTGATGCAAGTGTATTGCGATAAAAAATTTCACCATAACCTTTGAGAGCATCGACACCTTCCTGAATGCGTGCACCGCCAGAATCATTGATGCCAACGCAGGGGCAGCCGAGCTTCATAGAAAGATCCATTACCTTGCATATTTTAGCGGCATGCATTTCACCAAGTGATCCACCAACTACCGTGAAATCCTGTGCAAAAACAGTTACTGTGCGTCCAAATACAGTACCGTAACCGGTGACAACACCTTCACCGGGTGCATCGACACTATCCATGCCAAGATCTGTTGCACGATGCTCTACAAAGGTATCAAGCTCGGTAAATGAGCCTGGATCTAAAAAGGCTTCGATTCGTTCACGAGCAGTCATTTTCCCTTTTTCATGCTGAGCTGCAACACGCTTTGGTCCACCGCCTGCAAGGATTTTTTCACGCTTAGCCGAAAGTTGTTTCAGTTTTTCTTCCATACATTTGTCTCCATGAGTTTATATACAACGAGATTAGTTTCGCTCACACAATTCAATAAGAACACCATGTGTTGATTTAGGATGTAAAAAGGCAATCTTGGCACCACCTGCTCCGTACCGGGGTTTTTCATCAATGAGCCGCATACCTTTTGCTTTCATCGCAGCAAGTGCTTCTTCAATATTAGATACTCTAAAAGCAATGTGCTGAATTCCCTGCCCTTTTGCCTCAATAAATTTTGCAATAGGTCCTTCGGGATCAGTAGATTCAAGAAGCTCTACTTCTGTATCTCCTATTGGTAAAAATGCAACTTTTACTTTTTGTTCTTCAACAGTTTCTGTTCCATGGACTTTAAGCCCTAAAACTTCCGTATAAAGTTTTATGGCTTCATCAAGGTTTGCAACTGCAATACCTATATGATCAATTTTGCTTGTCATCATGTTTCCTCCATTTTGAGTGCATTATATTGTAGTAAAAATTCAAAAAGATTCCTACTGGCATCGAACAAATCAAGCTCTCTGCGTTGAACTGCGCTGACAATTGTGTGGATTTTTTCCTGTACCACCTGGGAATCTAAATGCTCTGCGATCCGGTCAATCACCATATTCTTAATTTCCCAAAGCAGGTTTTCGTTTCTCCGTTGAGTAAGTATACCTGTTTCACAGAGCATGGTGTAATGCTTCATAATTTCAGCGCACAGTTCTTCTATATTTTTTCCTGTTTCAGCAATAGTCGTTACGACAGGCGGGAGAGGAATGGGAAGTTCATGTCCTGGAATACTGGTAATTCCATGGTGTCCTGCATAGGAGCTCTGTGCAATTTGTTCAGCAACATGATGCTTATAATATTGGCTATAAAGTTCGGTAAATCGTGTCGGTGCATTATTGAGAACTGCAGTCTCAAGCATCGCCCTGATTTCACGCACTGTACGCTCGGTACCTTCTTTATCAGCTTTGTTTACGCAAAAGATATCACCAATTTCCATAATGCCGGCTTTGATTGCCTGTATATCATCCCCTAAACCAGGAACCGTTACAAGTACTACGGTATCGGCATAACGGACTATTTCTACTTCACTCTGACCGACACCAACGGTTTCTATAATGATAATATCGTACCGGGCAGCATCAAGAATGCGGATTGTTTCACCACAGGCTTCAGCAAGACCTCCCAGGTGCCCGCGTGAGGCAAGGCTGCGGATAAACACATGTGGATCTGTTGCATGAGCCATCATGCGAATTCTGTCACCTAATATAGCACCGCCAGTAAAAGGGCTTGAAGGATCCACAGCAATAACAGCAACACGTTTTTCATGTTTTCTGAATTCACCAATCAGCTTATCCGTTACGGTACTTTTTCCGGCACCTGGAGGACCGGTAATGCCAATTACATGAGCATTGCCGGTATATTGATGCAGGCGTTTTAATACCTTAATACGCTCTGGTGAATTTTGCTCAACCTGTGTAATAAGGCGCGCAATAGTGCGTACTGAACCGTTTTGAATTTCCTGTATGATATCAGGACTACCTGCATACATATTGTTTTTGAATACCTTTAGTCGAGTGAGCGCTTCAAATTGCTTTTGATGAACTCAATCGTTGTACTTGTTGGAGTTCCAGGAGTAAAGATTGCTGCAATACCAGCTGCTTTAAGACCTGGAATATCATCTTCCGGTATTACACCACCGCCAATGACGAGTACATCATCAAGTTTGTTTTGTCGCATGAGCTCCATGACACGTGGAAAAAGGTGATTGTGTGCTCCAGACAATATGCTCATCGCAACGACATCAACGTCTTCCTGTAAAGCAGTCTGTACAATTTGTTCAGGAGTCTGCCTGAGGCCTGTATAAATTACTTCCATACCAGCATCGCGCAGTGCACGTGCGATAACTTTGGCGCCTCTGTCATGACCATCGAGCCCTGGTTTTGCTACTAAGACCTTTATTT
>Ga0101944_10007157_pt1 | contig 11349 bp, 10 predicted proteins | sample DewCreD2012metaG_FD_75245 | JGI IMG/M metagenome (GOLD analysis project Ga0101944, IMG submission 75245) | Hot spring sediment bacterial and archeal communities from British Columbia, Canada, to study Microbial Dark Matter (Phase II) - Dewar... ... | reverse complement strand
GATTCAATCAGCGGGATCACGTTGTCAGAAAGCATCTCGGTGGGCGTGGTCACGTTATTTAGATATTCCAGCTCCAGCAGAACGGCGTCGGGGATCCCGCCGATGCCGAGCTGAAGTGTGGCGCCGTCTTCGATCAAACTGGCCACGTTGCGGGCAATCGCCCGGTGCAGTTCCGTGACCGGCTCGCGGGGCAGCTCGCACAGCGGTCGCGAGACTTCGACCACCGCATCCAGTTGATCCACGTGCAGGAAGCTGTCTCCGTAGGTTCGGGGCATCTGATCGTTCACCTGCGCGATCACATACCGCGCACAGCGAGCTGCGGTCATCGTCGTATCCACCCCCACGCCGAAGCTGCAGAAGCCGTGTGCATCCGGCGGGGAAACCTGGATCAGGGCCACATCCAGGGGCATCTGTCCGCTTTCGAACAGACCTTCGACCTCGCTCAAATAGATCGGCGTGTAGTCCGCGCGGCCGCTGTTGACGGCTTCGCGCACGTTGGCACCGATGAACATGGCGTTGTGGCGGAAGTGCCCGGCCATCTCGGGCTGAACATAAGGAGCCTTGCCCAGCGTGAGCAAGTGAACGATTTCGACATCCCGGACAAACGGGGCTCGCTCGATCAAGGCTTCCGCCAACACTTCCGGTTCCGCGCAACCCGGATGGATGTACACACGGCTGCCGGATTCGACGCAGCGCAGCGCCTGCGCTGCCGTCATGCGCTTGCTGGCGTAGCGTTCTCTCCAGGACATGACGAGACGCGCTCCTGCATTACTGCAGCCGGAATTTCACCACGACTTCCAGCCGCACCGGCACCGGCTCATCGTTCAGAATGGTCGGCTGATACTTCCATTTGGCAACTGCCGACAGCGCGGCTGGGACCAGCAACGGATGGCCGCTGAGCACACGCAATTCGACGACGCTGCCGTCGGTATCGATGACAGCTTCCAGGACCACGTCGCCTTCCACACGCGATTGCCGGGCCAGCATTGGGTAGTCCGGCTGTGGCCCGTAGATGAGCCTCGGCGCTTGCACCCGGCCGCCCACCCGCACGGGTTCGCGCCGCTGGGGAGGCGGCGGTGGCAGGGGCACCTGCACACGAGGGGCGCTGCTCACAATGCCCCCGATGACCCCGCCCAGTTGACCGCCCGGAACCCCTCCCGGCACGCCACCTTCGACCCCAATCCCCAATCCGATGTCCGGAGGCAGCGCTTCTTCTTTGAGTATCTTGACTTCTTTGGGAATCGCCGCTGGTGCAATGAGCTTCCCGCCTGCAGTGAAAATTCTCTGCGGAACCCGGGCCGCTCGTGCGACTGCGGCAACAGCCGGCGGGGGCGGCGGAGGTGGCGGGGGCGGCGGGGCTACCAGAAACGTCTTCGTGAAGGCGCGCAAGTCAATCGTTTCGGTGTACATCAGAGGAATCAGCACCAGCAGAACCACGACGAGGGTGTGCATCATGAGCGAAAACAGGAAATCTGCCGTTCGACTCTTAGTGTAAATTTCGCTCACCTCGAGCAGAGTCTGACGGAAAAGCTCCCGGTTGTGCGTTGGCGCGTGCTCACGAACCGGGCCAGTGCGTGCCTCGTCCCGCTCGCGCTGCCCATTCTTGGAAGGACTCGAAGGTGTCTCCAGCTTGGGCGGCGGAGCTTCCAGAGTAGCGTGCCTTGGCATGGCTGATTCCTCCACCTTGAACCGGGCAATAGCAGGGCCATCGGCCAGGAGTCTGTTGTTGCTCTAACCATTTCAATTTTCAGCGGTTATCGGCAGTCGAAGTTTTCCGAGTTGCCCCAGATGCGCCGGTTCACACATCCGCTCTGCTTCGCTGCGGAACCTGCCACACTCTTTTTTGCTTTTCGTCAACGAGCTAGCCCTGATCCCCGTTGGTCGAACAGCCCCTGCCAGCAACTCTCTGTAATCATTGCCTCTGCTGCCTAGCACCGCTCGACGGACTGCATAGAAACAACATGCAGAAGGAACGTTGCGGCATTTCGCACCAAGATGCAGTCCCAGCCTAGTCTACTGCCGGGGCATACTCGCTAAGTCCTTTTTTATAAATGGATTGCGACAGCTCCGCTCAAGATTTCTCACGGTTAGCAATCTGCACTGCTTTTTATGTGGGGACAATTGCAGCCAGTTGGGCTGCGCGGGTGTCAACTCGAGGAGGCAGTATGGCCATCAACAGACAGGATGCGCTAGATTACCATTTTGGCAAGCGTCCGGGAAAAATCGAAGTCGTTCCGACCAAACCCTGTCGCACACAACGCGATCTCAGTCTGGCCTATACCCCTGGAGTGGCTGAACCCTGCCTAGAAATCCGCAAGAACCCGCGGGAAGCGTTCAAGTACACCGCGCGGGGGAATCTGGTTGCAGTGGTGACGAATGGCACAGCGGTTCTGGGACTTGGGAATATAGGCGCGCTGGCGGGCAAGCCGGTCATGGAAGGCAAGGGGGTACTGTTCAAGCGCTTTGCCGATATCGACGTGTTCGACATCGAAATTGACTCCACGGATCCGCAGGATGTGATTCGCGTCTGCCAACTGCTCGAGCCTACCTTCGGCGGGATCAATCTCGAAGACATCAAAGCGCCGGAATGCTTTCTGATCGAGGAGACGTTGCGCCGAACCATGAAGATACCCGTCTTCCACGACGATCAGCACGGCACGGCGATCATCTCCGGCGCAGCGCTGCTGAACGCACTGGAAATCGTGGGCAAGGAGATCGACCGCGTTCGCGTCGTATTCAACGGGGCGGGCGCTTCCGGCATCGCCTGCGCCGAGCACTACGTTCGGCTGGGAGTGAAACGGGAAAACATTCTGATGGTGGACACCCAGGGGGTGATCTACAAAGGCCGGAAGGAGGGCATGAATCCCTATAAGGAACGGTTCGCCGCGGAGACGAAACTGCGGACGCTGGCCGAAGCTATCGAAGGCGCCGATGTGTTCGTTGGCCTGTCGGTCAAAGGCGCACTCACGCCCCAGATGCTGCGCACGATGGCCGACCGACCGATTGTCTTCGCCATGGCCAACCCGGACCCGGAAATCACCTACGAAGACGCTCTGGCCACGCGCAGCGACGTTCTGATGGCCACCGGGCGCTCCGATTATCCCAACCAAGTCAACAATGTGCTCGGTTTCCCGTTTATCTTCCGCGGTGCGCTGGACGTGCGCGCTACGGCCATCAACGAAGAAATGAAGCTGGCCGCGACGCGTGCCCTGGCGGCTCTGGCAAAAGAAGATGTGCCGGATTCGGTCTGCCGCGCCTACGGACTCGAGCACATCCGTTTTGGTCCGGAATACATTATCCCGAAGCCCTTCGACCCGCGCGTGCTGGTCTGGGAAGCGACCGCCGTTGCCCGCGCGGCCATGGAAAGCGGCGTCGCCCAAGAGCCCGTGGACCTGGAAGAATACCGCGAGCGGCTGGAACGTCGTCTGGGCAAGACGCGCGAGATCAGTCGCATGCTGATCCACAAGGCGCAAGCGCAGCCCAAACGTGTCGTCTTCCCCGAGGGCGAAAACGACAAAATCCTGCGCGCCTGCCACATCCTCGTGGAGGAGAACATTGCTCGACCGGTCCTGCTCGGCCACGCCGAGAAAATCCAGGCTCGCGCTGCCGAGCTCGGGATTTCTCTGGCGGGCATGGAAATCGTGGATCCGGCCCGTTCGCCGAAACGACAGAGCTACGCGGAAGAGCTCTACCGGCTGCGCCAGCGCCGCGGCGTGACCCTTTCCGAGGCCAACGAACTCATTCTGAACCGCAATCTGTTCGCCTCCATGATGGTGCATCTGGGAGACGCCGATGCGCTGGTCAGCGGCGTCACGCAACATTACCCGGACACCATTCGCCCCGCGCTGCAGGTCATCAAAATGCGGGAAGACCTGCACAAGGTTTCGGCCTGCTACGCGCTGATCACCCGCCAGGGCGAGGTCTACTTTCTGGCGGATTGCGCAGTCAACATCGACTCGACCGCGGAAGAGCTGGCGGAAATCGCACTGTGTGTGGCGGAAACCGCCCGCCGGTTCGACATCACGCCGCGCGTGGCCATGCTTTCCTTTTCCAACTTCGGCAGCGTGAAGCATCCGCTGGCGGAAAAGATGCGGCGGGCCGCGGAACTCGTGCAGCAGGCGGATCCGAATTTGATGGTGGACGGCGAAATGCAGGCCGATACCGCCGTGGTGCCCGAAATTATCGAGCAGACCTATCCCTTCAGCCGACTCCGCGGCGGGGCCAACGTGCTGATCTTTCCCGACCTGACTTCCGCGAACATTGCCTACAAGTTACTGATTCGACTCGGGGGAGCGGAAGCCATCGGGCCCATTCTGATGGGTATGTCGAAACCCGTGCATGTCTTGCAGCGCGGTGCCGAGGTCGAAGAAATTGTCAATATTGCGGCACTGGCCGTGGTGGATGCGCAAGAGCTGGTTGCTCCTACCCGCCGCCCGGTGGCCCACCGGCAAGTGAGCCAACCGACTGCGGCGGATTGACCGAAAATGCCATGGCGTGGCAGCAGCCGGGCAAAATCGCGCACCGCGACCCAACCGATGCGGGAATTTGCTCTGCCACAGCGAGCCCTTGTACACAATCCCGCCGGCCAGCGCAACAAATGCCTCTGAATGAAAGAGTTAGAAGAAAATCGGAGCTGGCATCAGAACTGCGATTTCTACGTTCGGAGCTTGGCAGACTCTCAGAATTTCCTGCCAAAGACGGACGGGCACCATGCGCGTAGCTGTGAAACGAAAAGACAATCGGCTCCCGAACGGGGCGATCAAGATCGGGACGGTGGCCAAACACTTCGGGGTCTCTGTGGATCTGCTGCGGCTGTACGAGCGGGAAGGGTTGTTAATCCCGCTGAAATCACCGCGGGGGACGCGCTACTTCACCGAGCTCGACTATCCCTGGATCGCAACCATACTCCGGCTCGTTCGCGAAGCTCACCTGAATCTGGCGAGCATTCGTCACCTGCTGACTCTGTTGCCCTGCTGGCAGTTGCGCAACTGTCCGTACGACCGCCGGAGCGATTGTCCATTGCTGGTCGATGCGTGGCAACCGTGCTGGCGAAACCGTGCTCGATGCCCGGGAATGGATGCGCGCGATTGCTACTTCTGTGCCGTTTATCGCGCAGCGCCGAATGCGCCGAGCGTGAAGGCTCTGCTGGCCACGCCCAACGAGTTTTGTCGTCGCGAACGAGAAGCGACTGACTCATAGCCCGCCCCGGAGTCGCCGGCCCGGACCACCATGCTGAAAAAGCAGAAGAGATTGCCTTTGCCGCAGCCCGGACTACGTCGTCGGTAAGAAGGAGGAAACCGACTCATGCATCGCACTGGGAAAATCATCTTTGTCGTAACCTTGCTGGCCCTGATTCCTTGCGCCCAGGGGGCATATGGTGTCCCACAGCGCGACAGACCTAAATACGACCCCAGCACGGAAACAACCATCGAAGGAGTCGTGACGGAAAAAATTTCTGTTCCCTGGGGGAGTTCCGACTGCTGGGGCGGAGAACACCTGATCGTCAAAACCGATGCGGAGACCATCGAGGTACACGTAGGCCCAACCTGGTTTCTGGCCCGCGAGGGCTTTCTTGTCGAAATCGGCGAGCGGGTTTCCGTGACCGGATCGCGCATTCGCGTCAACGGCCGGGATGTGCTGATCACACAGACTTTGCGCAAGGGTGGCCGCGAGCTGAAAGTGCGCAACGAGCGCGGGCAGCCGAATTGGAAGGGCAAGCCCACCCGGGGCCGGTGACCCGTCAGAGCGACAACCTGCATACAAGCTGGCTGGTGCGTGTTCGGTAGCGGAGCTTCTCCAGGCGAGCAGGCAGGCTGAGCCTGGGGCGATTGGCGCACTACTGCGGCGGATGACCTGTTCCAGCGGGCTGCGCGTCGGGGATGAAACGCTACTTGCTTGTGGGGGCGGCATTTAGTCTTTTTTGCAATGGCAACTTAGTTGCAAGAACGTTTCGGGGGAATTCCTGATGCTTCTCGACAGGCTGAAAGGGCGTGTTTTCTCGGTGACCTCGGAAGATTCCTTCGGTGAGGACAGCCGTTCGCTCGATCATGCTCCGAAGGGAAAACAGGTTGAGGTTGTGCAGATCGAGGAGAATCGGGACACCCGACGTCAGCTTGCCCAACTGGGGATCCAACCGGGAACCGTTCTTTGCGTACGGCAGAGTGCGCCTCTGGGCGGGCCACTGCTGATCGAAACCCAGGGTGCGGTTCTCGCTCTGGGGCGAGCCCTGTCGCGCAAAATTCAGGTTCGGCTACTTCCGTGACGCTGCTCCGCAGCAGCTCCGTCCTTTGCGAAAAAGACCCACCGGCGAGCTGCTCGTGCGCCCATGCCCGCTGTGCGCCAAAGTCCCGTGTCCCGGGCATGTTGCGCGTGGTGTTGATTGGCCAGCCGAATTGCGGAAAAAGCACGCTGTTCAACGCAGTGGCCGGTTACCGTTCGACGACCGGCAATTTTTCGGGCACCACGGTGCGGTTGACGTGGAGCCGGGTGCGCATCAATGGCACTCAGTTGGAACTGGTGGATTTGCCGGGCGTCTACTCACTCACCGCCAACAATCCCACCGAATCAACGGCTAAAAAATTTTTGCTGAGCGGCACCGTAGATGTGATCGTCAATGTGCTCGATACTTCCCTGCTCAGCCGCAGCCTAGAGCTAACGCTGGAGTTGTGCGAACTCGGGCTGCCCATGGTGGTCTGTCTGAACATGATGGACGAGGCGCAGCGCAAAGGGATGTCCATTGCTGCAAGCAAACTCTCCGAGCTGCTCGCGCTGCCCGTGGTGGAAACGATCGCGTATCGCGGTCTCGGCGTGCCGGAACTATTTCGCCAGGTGCTCCAGGCGGCCCGGCACTCCACGCCGCCTGCACCGGTGCTGCACTGGCACCGGGACGTCGCTACGGTGATCCAGCAAATGGAACTCTGCCTGGGCAACGGCCAGCCGGAACCTTTCCCGCCACGGTCGTTTCTGGCGATCAAACTTCTCGAAGCCGACAAAGAAATTTCACCCGCCATCGACCCGCAAATTCGTGCCGTCGCTGATGCGCTGCGGAAGGAACTGGAGCAAACACACGGACGGGCTGCCGAAGAGGTCATCATGGCTGAGCGACACAACTGCGCGATGCAGTTGTTCGAACAGGTGGCCACCGTGGGGCACCCGCAGCGAGACATCCGCATGGCCATCGACCGCCTGCTCACCCATCCGGTCTGGGGCTACGCGATGCTGGTTCTGGTCCTGGCGGGATTCTTCTGGGGCGTGTTCGGCCTGGGAGCGACCATCGAGCAGATGGTACAGAACAGGCTGGAAGCCCTTTTCACGCAATGGGGTCGCACTCTGGTTCCGGGCTCGCTGAGTTACGCACTGGCGCGAAGCTTCTGGGACGGCGTTGCGGGTGGTGCGGCCGTGTTGCTGCCCTATCTGGTGCCGTTTCTGTTCGGGCTGGCACTGCTCGAGGACGTCGGCTACTTGCCCCGGGTGGCCTATCTTCTCGACGGCCTGCTGCATCGCATTGGTCTGCATGGCACCTCCGTAGTGCCGATTGTGCTGGGCTACGGCTGCAGCGTACCGGCCTGTCTGGCGACGCGGGTGCTGCCCTCGCGCCGCGACCGTTTCCTGGCCACCGTCCTGGCCACCCTGGTGCCGTGTTCGGCACGCTCGACGGTGATCTTTGCTCTGGTCGCTTTCTATCTGGGTCCCGGCTGGGCGCTCGGGATTTTCGCCTTCAATGGCCTGGTAGTGTTCTTCTCGGGGTGGTGGCTGGCGCGGCTGTGGCCGGAAGTCAGCCCGGGCATGCTCTTGGAAGTGCCCCGCTATCAGTGGCCGTCGTTGCGCGTGATGAGCAAGAAAGTTTGGTTGCGGCTGCGCGAGTTCATCATGGTCAGCTGGCCGATTCTGGTAGCCGGCAGCGTCGTGCTCGGCCTAGCCGAATTCTGGCACCTGGATCGCGGAGTGAACGCAGCGCTCGCCCCGTTGACCGGCTTGCTCGGGCTGCCTGCCGCCGTGGGCACGACGTTGATTTTCGGCATCCTGCGCAAAGAGCTGTCGCTGTTGATGCTGATGCAGGCGCTGGGCACCTCGGCCGTGAACACCGTGATGACAACCACGCAGATCCTGGTCTTCACGATCTTCGTAACGTTCTACATCCCATGCCTGGCGACCATCGTGGCCATGAGTCGGGAGCTCGGCCGCCGGCTGACCGCTGCGGCAATTGGCTACAGTTTCGTGCTGGCCACCCTGCTGGCTACCGCAGCACGGTTTCTGCTCGAATATTTACTCCGCTAGTCGGAATCCTGGTGTTACAGTCGCGGAATGTGGCCCACCGGGGGTGTGTCGGACGGCGCAGCCGCCTGCTGCAGAACCCCGCAGGTGCTGCTAACTCTAGCTGAAGCAAGCCATTAGCCACGGCCCGTCGTGGTTTTCCGATTGCACTCGCCCCGAAGGGGGTGAACTTGCACTCTGAGGCAAAACCGGCCGAGGGTGCAGCCGAAGCGACCACCTCGACACGGTCGCGGCGGCCGCGGGGCACGATTGTGCTGAAGCCCGAGCGGTGCAAAGGCTGCGGCTTCTGCATCGCCTTCTGCCCGCCCAAGGTGCTGGCGTTTTCAGCCGAATTCAATGCGTTGGGCTACCACCCGCCGGAACTGATTCGTCCAGAGGGATGCACCGGGTGTGACCTCTGTGGACTGTACTGTCCCGACTTTGCCATCTACGGGGTCATGCTGAAGGACTCGACGACACCGCCCGCAGACGCGGCCCGTGCGGAGGAAACGACATGAAAGCCGATCCCCGCGGCGTGCTGGCCGGCGTACATTTTCTCGACGGGGATCAGGCCTGCGCCGAAGGCGCATTGGCTGCCGGCTGCCGCTTTGCCGCGGGCTATCCGATCACACCTTCGACAGAAATCGTGGAACGTTTTGCGCAACGCGTTCCGCTGCTGGGCGGCATGTTCCTGCAAATGGAAGACGAGCTGGCGGCTTCGATCGCCATTCAAGGTGCGGTCTGGGCCGGCGCGAAGGCGTTCACGGTGACCTCGGGCCCGGGCTTTTCCCTGATGATGGAACATATCGGCTACGCCGCCATGACGGAGACACCCTGTGTGATCGTGGATGTCCAGCGCGGGGGGCCTTCGACCGGCTTGCCCACTCTGCCCGCGCAGGGCGACATGCAGCAGGCGCGCTGGGGTTCCCATGGCGACTACGAAATCATTGCCCTGGCTCCGAACTCCCCGCAGGAGTGCTTCGACCTGACCATCGAGGCCTTCAATCTGGCCGAGCAGTACCGCACACCCGTGCTGGTCATGATGGATGAAATTGTGGGACACATGACGGAGCGGGTGGTCATTCCTCCGGCCGACCAGATCGAGATTGTGCCGCGCCGCTACACGACGAAGCCACCCGCAGACTATCGGCCCTTCGCACCCGAAGCGGACCTGGTGCCGGCCATGGCCCGCGCCGGACAGGGCTACCGGTTTCACATCACCGGGCTGACCCACGACGAACGCGGCTATCCGACAACGAATGTGGCCGCACACGACCGGCTGGTCCGACGGCTGGTGGCGAAGATTCGCAACGACGCGACACGGCTCACACGCGTCGAAGAGCATTTCCTGGAAGATGCGGAGGTGATTGTTCTGGCCTACGGAATCACCTCACGGGTAGCTCTGCGTGCGGTACAGATGGCGCGGGCAAGGGGCATTGCAGCCGGACTGCTGCGCCCGATTTTGATCTGGCCGTTTCCGGAAGCACGTCTGCGTCAGCTCGCCAGCCGAGCGGGGCTGAGCGGTATCCTGGTGGCCGAAATCAATCTGGGACAGATTGTGCGCGAGGTGGAACGCTGCGTCGGCGGGAGAGTCCCGGTGCGGTTGGCCGGGCACGCCGGCGGCAGCGTGCACCATCCGCAGGAACTTTTCGAAACCATCGTAGAGATGGCCCAAGCGGTGGAGATCGAACGATGAGTACGGAAGTGTACCTGCCTCCCAATCCGGTGGAGGCACTGCTGCGCACCGACCGAATGCCGCACATCTGGTGCCCGGGCTGTGGCATCGGCACCACCATGAACTGCTTCGCGCGGGCTCTGCAGCAGGCGCGGCTCGATCTGGACAAGGTGGTCATCGTTTCCGGCATTGGCTGCAGTGGTCGGGTCGCCGGCTACGCAAACCTGGATTCGTTCCACACCACGCACGGCCGCGCGATTCCCTTCGCTACGGGTTTGAAGCTGGCCAATCCGGAGCTCACGGTAGTGGTCTACAGCGGCGACGGCGATCTAATCGCGATCGGCGGGAACCACTTCATCCATGCGGCACGACGCAACGTAGATCTGAAGGTCATCTGCGTGAACAACTTCATCTATGGCCTCGACAGGCAGGTGCCAGTTCGCGGCGATCTCCTCGCGGGACATCTCATTGGCGAGCATGTCGCGGTAGACAGAAGACGCCATCAACTTGCGGCCCTTGATGAACATCTGCTTGTGATAGGGATCCGGCCTCGGTGCAAGGTACTTCCATTCGCTTGTCTCGTTCCTCTCGAGTCCGGGAACCAGCACGCGCTCTCTCTCGCCGACGGCGTTCTCAAGGAACACCTCGAACCCACGCTGCCTGCCTCGCGCAAGCACCGAGAGCACACGGACAGCCTGCAGGATCGCGTCCTTGGTCGTCGGAGCATCGATGGCGTCCTTCAACCACGCAATCTCCGCCTCCTGCTCCGGGGTTATGTTGAAGTTCTGTCTCTTCATAGCAGTCACCACTCAGGTAAGTATATGATGAGTATACCACACTTACCCAATCCATTGATGCCATGGCCGGTCCAGTCTCTGGCCGAGTGGAAAGAATGCATCAAGCCGTTCCCGACGCCGCTCCGCCCCGTCGGAGGTAGTGTGACAGCAGTCTGGCGCCCATCTCCTCGCCTAAGATAGCGCTATTCGATGTCGTGTGCCCGTGGCTACTGACGCTCGCATTCATCTGTTCGCTGTCAGCCACTTGTACCTATCAATCCACGCGTCCGAACGAACGCTCCGCCGTGGCATCGGCATCGCCTACAGCTCCAATCTGCTTTCCAGCAGCTCCTCCTCGGCCTCCTTGGTCCAGAACTTGCCGTCCTTGAGCTTCGCATAGACGCTCGGCGCGACGCCATTCAGGTCCGGCAGGGCCGTCAGAGGCAGTCGAATCTGCGGGAAGATCACCGTCTTGCCGGGGAACTTCATCTCCTTGACCGCGCGCACACCATCCGCCATCGCGTCGATTCCGCCGATCGCGGCAAGAGAGCTGCTGGTGGGCAGTTCGCCGGACTCCGTGTAGGCGAGGGTATCGACCATATCTTGCGGCCTCGATCCGCTCGACCCCACGAACCTGTTGCCCTT
>Ga0101944_10007156_pt1 | contig 11349 bp, 9 predicted proteins | sample DewCreD2012metaG_FD_75245 | JGI IMG/M metagenome (GOLD analysis project Ga0101944, IMG submission 75245) | Hot spring sediment bacterial and archeal communities from British Columbia, Canada, to study Microbial Dark Matter (Phase II) - Dewar... ... | reverse complement strand
GCGCGGACGAAGTCACCCCCCCCCGCGCCGCCGCGCCCACCCACACCCCCATCCCCCCCACCGCCACGCGCCGGCCCACACGCGCCCGGCCCACCGCTACCGCCACCTCCGGCCCGGCGGTCAGCGCCCCTCCGCTCGCCGGGCAGGTAGGCGAACCCACTATCGGAGACCCCTACATTCCCGAACTGGGCAACGCTGGCTACGATGTGCTTCACTACGCCCTGCAAATTACCCTCGATCCCGCGCAGGTCTACGTCCCCGCCGCAGCAATCACCCTCACCGCCGCCAGCACGCTCGAAGCCCTCGGCCGCTTCTCCCTGGACTTTATCGGCTTCAACATTGACGCGCTGAAAGTCAACGGGCAAGATGCCTATTGGGAGCGCGCCGATGGGAAGCTGATCGTCTCGCCGCCCGCGCCGCTGGGCCTGGCAGAAACCTTTACCGTTGAAGTGATCTATCACGGCGAGCCGGTCTCTTCCCCCTCGCCCTATGTGCCGTTTGACGATCACCTCGGCCTGGTCTTCCGCACCGGGTTGAACCGCCTCTACGTCATCTCCGAGCCAGATGGGGCGCGGTACTGGTTTCCGTGCAACGACCACCCCCGCGATAAAGCCACCTTCCGCTTCGAAGTCACCGCCCCCCAAGGTCTGGTGGGCATCGCCAACGGCGTGCTGGTGGACACCGCCGCCGCAGTCCCCAACGCCTTCCCCAATGGCCGCGCCGGCGACCGCTTTACCTGGGAAGAAAATCACCCCATGGCAACCTACCTGGCAACCGCAGCCGTGGGTGATTACGTTCGCGTGGAGGGCGTTTCGCCGCAGGGGGTGAAACTGCGCAGTTACGTGTTCCCTAACCAGCGGCCTCAAATGGAGATGCTCACACCCACCATCGGCGAGGCCCTCGACTGGATGAGCGAGCTGTTTGGTCCCTATCCCTTTGACGAATTCGGCTTTGTCACCGTCAACGGGCTGGGCGGCGCGCTCGAAACCCAGGATATGGTCATTTTGGGAGCCCTGAACGAAGAAGTAATGATCCACGAACTGGCGCACATGTGGTTTGGCGACCTGGTGAGCCTGGATTCGTGGGGCGAGATGTGGCGCAATGAGGGCTTTGCCACCTACATCACCGCCCTGTGGTTCGCCCGTGACGACCCCGGCGCGCTGGATGCCACCGTGCGCAACTGGGAGCGGGCCTTTGAGGGCCGCGACCTCTACCCCCTGGACGACCCGCCCCCACCCAGCCTGTTCGGACTGCAAAGTTATTACGGCGGGGCGCTCATGGTCCACGCCCTGCGCGGCGAAATCGGCGACGAAGCCTTTTTCAACGGCCTGCGCAGTTACTTACAGCGCTACGCCGACAGCGCCGCCTCAGACGCGCAGTTCCAGGAAGAAATGGAAGCCGCCGCCGGCCGCAGCCTGGATGATTTCTTCGCCCGATGGATCAAAGACAGTTGACCGTTCACAGATCCCCCCCTCTTGATCTGGGTTCATCTGTGGTTCATCCGGGTTCATCTTCCCACGCCCAGCAAAATAACCGCGGAGCCTCGCCCTCTACCACCGCCGCGGCGCAGAAGCCCGGCGCCGGGTACAGCGCGAACATGGCCCACTCGCCGCTTGCCCCCGGTTCGGGGTGGAGCAGGCGGGCCGGCTCACCGGGTGCCACCGTCACGGCGAACTGGCTCAACGGAATCTTCAAACCCAGGCCGCGCGCCTTAAGATACGCCTCTTTGCGCGTCCAGCAGTTAAAAAACCCCACCGCGCGCCCGGCAGGGGGCAGGGCATTCAGCGCGTCAACCTCTTCGCGCGCAAAGAACCGCGCGGCAATTGCGGCATAATCCACATCTACCCGCACGGCTTCCACATCCACGCCCACCTCTTGCCCCCACGTCACCGCCAGCAGGGCCAGATCGCGGCTGTGGCTCAGGTTAAAGCGCGCCGGGCTGTCCGGCAGGAAGGGTTTGCCGTACTCGTTGTAGGCCAGCGCCGGCGCGGCGGGGTCCATCCCTAACAAAAAGCCCAACACCTGGCGCAGTCGTCCGCGCGCGCAGATAAAGCGCCGCCGGGCATCTTCAAAGCGGTAGCGCCGGGCGCGGGCCAGCTCAGCCGAGTCTAACAGCCGGACCGCCGCTTCGTCATCACAGCCGGGCCGCAGGTCCAGGCGAAAAACGTGCAGTTCCCCCGCTTGCAGTCGGAGCGCGCGCGGCGGAGCCGGCCAATCAGAGAACGCCGCCTCGCCCGCCGGATGATCATCCATAGATCACAGCCCGCAGTGCGGGCAGGTCGCGCCCGTAGACCTCGCGGTCGCACAGCACATCCCAAAACCCACCCACGCCGCCGTACTCGTAGGCCACCACCCAGGGGCGGCCCCACCCATCCGCGCGGATTTGCTCCATCACCCACCGGTAAGCGACCCAATCGCTCTCCGTCATCGGCAGGTGATCCTGCATCCGCCCGGCCATCGTCTCCAGGTTCCAGATGGCATCTCCGGCGTCGCGCAAAAGCTCCACCCAGCGCCCCTCGATCCGCTGAATGCCCGTAATATGCACCTCGCGGATTTTCTGCACCGGCAGAGCCGCCAGGTAAGCGCGCTCATCCATCCCCAGCACGCCCGCCGCCAGCCGCGCGTGCGAAATATCCAGCAAAAAGCCGCAGCCGGTCTCTTCCAGCAAGTAGTTCAGCACTTCGGGCGCGGCCAACAGCAGAGGGCGGCCCGCCTCTGGGATGCAGTTCTCCACCGTCACGTGCTCGGCCCCAAAGCGGGCGATCAGCGGCTCCAGGTCGCGTTTGGCCCCGTCAATCAGCCGGCGGGCGTGGGCCGCCGCAAGGCTGTCGGCGGGCAGGTCGGGGTAATCTTCCTGGGCGGGGAAGAGATGAGTGTTCAACAGCGGAGTGCTCGTTGCGGCCAGCAGATCGGCGTAAAATTCCAGGTCTGCTCCCTGCTTGCGCTCCGCGTCCATAGGCACGCCGCGGCCCCCGCCCACCAACAGCGGGCTGTGAACGTATACCGGACGGCTCGCGCGCGCCTGCTTCAGAAGATCCGGCCAGGCCGGGCATTTATACACGTCCACCTGCACCTGGCCGGCGTTCACCATCTCAGCCAGCATCGGAGAATAGTTTACCGAAAACTGCATGATGATCTCAGGGGGCTTACCCCTCATACTCCGCCAACAACCGCTCGAACTGGGCGGTAGAATCGCTCAGGCCGCCGGGGCGGTTGCGCGCCAGCCACAGAGCGCGGTATTCTTCGAGGAACGCCCTCATATCCTCGGCCAGCGCCCGCTGTTCCGCCGCCGCGCGCCCGTTGAACAGCCACAACACCCGCCGGCAGGCGTGGCGCATCAGCCGGGCCGTGTTAGCATACTCCCGGCGGATCAGCGCAGCGTCGGCGCGGGCCATACGCTCGCGGCTCAACGGCTCCACAGCCGCATCAACGGCCGCCAGAGCCGCTTCGGCCCCCCGGCAGATCACCGCCGGATCGGTGATCCCCCACCGCTGGAGCCAGTCCATCACCTGGGGGTGCAGCATCCAGTGCAGCGCGCTGGAATTGGGCGGCTCGATCCCTACCGCCCGGTAGACGTTGCCCAGGTCGTAGGCTACCCGTCCCATCGCCCCGCTGGGGTCATCAAAAGCAAAGCGCGAGAGGACTTCAGCCCAGGGGTTGGCCCGGTTGCTCTCCACGCACCAGGATAAGCCCGCCCCCGCCGCGTAGCCCAGGTAGCTCACCGGCGGAACCTGCCAGTGACCGGCGTCGCCCCAGTCGGTGTTCAGGTAGCCGATGGCCCCATGCTTCAGGCCGTTCTCGGCGGCGTTGAGCAGGTTGCCCAGCGCGTTATCGGTGCGGCCCGCTAACGTCAGCCAGGCCGAAGTGCCAGGGCAAACGTAAAACGGCACGCCAGATGCCGCAAACGCCGCCCCTTCGCGGTCAAAGGGATGGTTGGCCTCGTACCCCCACGAGAGGGCGATCACGTCACGCGGCAGGAGGGGCACCAGTTCGGGGTGCTGTAAGATAATATCGCCCCAAAACTGCATGGTAAAGCCGCGCCGCTGTACGCTGGCATAAATTTTCAGCAAAAAGTCCAGATAAACCCGCCCTGTGCCGCGCTCGGCGCAGGCCGCGCGGCTGGCCCCTACGCCCAGGTCGAAGGTTTCGTCACAGCCGACGTTAACCATGCGGCTGGAAAAGTGCGGCAGCAGTTCGTCGTACAGGCTGTTGATCAACGCCAGACTGCCGGGGTGTTCCGGGGCCAGTGAGAACGGCCCCTTTAACGTCCCCCCCCACGGCAGGGGGATTTCGCCGTGCGTCTCGGCCAGGTCGGCGTAGCGCGGGTGCGTCAGCCAGCGGTGCATGTGACCAAACGAGTTCTGGTTCGGCACCAGCTCGATAAAACGCTCGCGGCAGTAGGCATCTAACGCCAGAATTTCTTCGCCCGTCATCGGCGAAGCGTTCTGCCAGACCTCAGGATGGTTGCGATAGGCAAAGGTATGCTCGGTATAGAGCTGTAACTGATTGATCTTCCAGCCTGCCAGCCGGTCCACCAGTTCGTAGAGCGTCTCCATGCGGTAGACCTTATCGCGGCTGATGTCTAACATCACCCCGCGCGCGGGCAGGTCGGGCCAGTCCTGCACTTCCATGCAGGGGATCAGCCGATCGGGGCCGGTTTGCTCTAAAACCTGGATGAGCGTGCAGACGCCGTAAAAGAGGCCGGCGGCGTCGTGGCCTTCGATGAGGATGGGTCCGCCCGGCGAAACGTGCAGACGGTAGCCCTGCGGCTGAGGGGCGCGCTCTGGAGCCAGCCGCAGGACCAGGCCGAGCAGTTGGGGCGGGGTGGCCTCCGCGGCGGCCAGTTCCCACTGCACCCCGGCGGTGGCCTGCAGGGCCGCCTGTAAGCGCCGCCCGGCGTGCCAGACAGCGCGGGGGTTATCGGGCGCTAACAGCACCAGCCGGTCGGGTTCGAGCGCAAAACTGCCGCCGGTGAACGTAACGCGCCGGGGCGTGGGCAGAAAGAGCAAGTCGGTAGGCATAAGAAAGGTCTCCAATGCTTTAAAAGATGATGAACAATAGAGTTATTCCAGTGAAGCGTTCACGAACAAATAGCGCCGGTAGGGTTTAAAACCCCATTTGCCATAGAAATCGAGCAGGCCTGTCCAATCAATGACACAGCCGCGCGTTCCTCTGGCGCGCAGTGCCATCAGGCCCGATTGCAGAAGCAGACCGCCCCAGCCCAGGCCGCGCAGATGCTCAGATACGCCAATGGGCCCCAGATGGCCCCAGGGTTTGGGCAGGCGTTGAGGGTAAACGCGCTCGATGGGCCGCGCCGAATTAGGGAAAGTCAGCCAGGCGAATCCCTCGATGTGCCCGGCCTGCCGCAGAACGATAAAATCTTCCACCCGCCCCCCCTGGCGGAAGAACTCCACGGCGCTGGCATGCCAGCGCCCCGCGAAAGCGCGCGCCAGAAACGCCTCAACCGCCGCTTCTTCGCCCGCTTCTGCCGCGCGGATGCCGTCGCCGGGGCCGCTTTCGGGCAGGGGGTGGCGCACAATCGGCCTGCCGTCGCCCAAATCGCGCCCCACGTCCCAGGTATCGCCGCCGTTCCAGCGCCAGCCGTATTCCTCAAAAAACGGCAGTGCGGCGCTCAGTTCTTCAGGCAGACCAGGGCAAAACGGGCGAAGACTGCCCCCCAGCGAGGCTTTGCGCACCCCGCGCTTCTTCAGCCAGCCCACTGCCCAGCCCAACAGCTCGGCCCCCAGGCCGCGCCGCTGAACGTGGGGATGGACCGCCAGCGCATCCACCCAACCCTGATCTTCTGGCGCGACGTGGGGCTGTCCTGCCAGCCGCGAGGCCAGCACCACCCCCACCACCCGCCCGCCTTCCAGCGCCAGGCGCCCTTCCTGCTCTATCCCGCGCTCTGGCCGCGTGTTATAGGCCACCAAACGGGGCGAGATGGCAAGCTCTGGCCCACAGGCGGCGTTCCAAACCGCCGCTGCTCCATCCACATGGCTGTGCTGTTGAGGGTCAAAAGGAACAATCTGCACGGCTGGCGCTCCTCGGCAAACATCCTGGCATCGTGAGAACCTGCTGTATCTATATTGTACTCGAAAACCCCCCTCGCACCTCGCGGAACTCCGCCTCGCCCTGCTGTACAAAGCCGCCCCAGAGCGCGCCGTCTAACTCGTACAGGCGGTAACTCAGCGCCGTCTCGCCGTTCACGTAAGCCACCAGCACCGACCCCTCCACCAGCACCTCCATCCGCACCGGCTGGCCGGGGATCAGAGCCAGAGGGCGCTCGCTTTCCACCTGGAAGGGCTGATCGCCGGGGCGGGGCCAGCGGTCGAACACCAGACGGCCCCGGTCTGGCTCGATGCGCAGGAAATACGTCTGCTCTAAATCGGCGCCGCCGCGCACCCACAAACCCAACGCCCTGCTCCCCGCCTGATAGGTGATGGCCGCCTCCAGCAGGGCGGCGCGGCCCCGCTCTGGCAGTTGGCCCGCCGCAAACACCGCAAAGCCCCCTGGCGCGCTCAGCCGCTGGCGGTCCCCCTCTCCGCCCGCCCGGTTGAAAGCCGCCCGGATTTCTTCGGGCATCCGCACACCTAACGTGCCATCGGGGCGCTGAACCAGTTCGTGAACCACCAACGACCCGCCCCACTGCCAGGCCCCATCATCCTTCTCGCCCTGGCGCGTGGCGTTCCAGCCGAACAAAAAGCGCCGCCGGCCATCTGAGGCCGTTTTGGCGGCATAGTGGACGCGGCAATCGAAGGTATCTACCGCTGGGGCCATCCAGGGGCCCATCAGCGAGCGGCTCATCCGGTAGCGCGTAACGCTCCCCTCCGAAAATTCCGAAAAGACCAGGTACCACCACTCGCCCATGCGGAACAGGTCCGGGCACTCATGCGTGAAGTACAGCCCCGGCGCATAAAAGGGCGGGCGCGCCTCCCAATGGATCAGGTCGCGCGAGGCACACAGGGCTGTACAGCCGCGCCGCCGCGCCGGTCCTGCATTCAACCGCGCCGCCAACAGCATCCAATATTCGCCGGCCTCCTCGTTCCAGAAGACAAACGGATCGCGCCAGTCGTGCGGCTCGTAATCGGGCGCGGGAGCGAAGAAGGTATGCTCTGGCAGTTTACGCCAGCGCAGTAAATCATCGCTGACGGCGTGCATCACCGCCTCTTCGGGCCGGCCCGCGCGCCGCAGATGGGGGTTATGCCCGGTATAAAAGATGTGATACCGCCCATCCTGCGCCTGCATCACCGAGCCGGTAAAGACGTACAGGTCCTGCTCTTCCGGCCCGCCCCGCGCCAGCACTTCCCCACGCTCCTCAAAATGGATGAAGTCGCGCGTGCGCAGTAGATACCAGGGCGTCCCCTCGCCAAAATGGGCCGGGTCGCGCCAGTCGTGCAGGTAAAACAGGTGAAACACCCCATCCTGATAAAATGGGATGAAATCTGCCGCCCACGCGGATGAGGGTTGATAAAAGATGGTCATCGCTTCCTCCCTGGCTTGCAATATCAACACTTTTGTAATGCCGTTTGAAGACATTTTATGGTACGATAGGCGCGGTTCATCTGAAAGTCGTTATTCAGGTTCGCAAGGAATATCATGCACGAATTAACTGCATCACAATTTGCCCTCGCCCGGCCGCTGTTTCAGGCCGCGCCCTATGGGGTGCTGGCCGCTGGCACGCTCGAAGGCGGCCACCCGGGGCGCGTTTTTGTAGATGACCCGGCCCTCCCCCGCGCCGCGCTGGTCTGCACCCGCGTGGGGTACTACTTCCTGGCCGGCGACCCTACCCCGGCGGGCGGCTTTATCAACCGCCTGGTGGAGACGTTCACCACCCAACTGGCCCCTTACCAGCTCCGCGCCCTCGGAGACCCTCAAATTCTGATCTTCTACCCCTCCGCCGCCTGGCAAGGTCCGCTCTTCGCGGCCTTTCAAGAACGCAGTCCGGCGGCCATCAGCAAAAAACGGTTCCTGCTGGCTCCAGAGATCGCCGCACGCGGGCCGGCCGCCTTCCACTGCTGGCGCGAGCAGTTACCCGCCGGCTTCCGCCTGGAGCGCATGACCCCGCACTTCCTCGAACAGCATCCCGAACTGGCCGATGAGACCGTCCTCTTTTGGGGATCTGAAGAGGCGTTTGCCCAAAAAAGCCTGGGCTTCTGCCTGGTTGATGACGCCGCCGGGGGCGTGGCCGCGGCGGTATGCAGTGGGGTGTTCGTTGGCGGCGGCGAGATTGAAATCTCCATCGCCACCGCCCCGGCCTACCGCCGCCGCGGACTGGCCCGGCTGGTGGGGTCTGCCTTCCTCGAAGCCTGCCTGCGCCGCGGCCTCACCCCGGTGTGGGGCTGTTTCCCCGAAAACCTCCCCTCCCTGCGCCTGGCCGCCCGGCTCGGCTTCGTTGAAGCCGCCGATCAGCCCATCTGCCTGTGGGAGTGGAAGGAATAGTTTTAAAATCCTAAATTACGCAGCCAGCGGGCGCACAGGGCCGTCCACGGCTCGGCCGATGGATGGCCCTGCGCCAGCCCGACCCCATGAACCCCATCGGCGAACACGTGTAACTCAAAGGGGATGCCCTTCTCTGCCAGCGCACGGGCAAACAGCAGGCTGTTCGCCACCGGCACGGTCTGATCGTTGGCCGTGTGCCACAGGAAGGCCGGCGGCGTCTCTGCTGTGACCCGATTCTCATTCGAGAGGGCCGCGCGCTGGTCCTCTGGCGGGTTGGGACCCAATAAATTCTCCATCGAACCCACGTGACCCCACGGCCCAAATGAGATCACCGGATAGCACAAGATCACCGCGTCGGGGCGGAAGCGAAAGCCATCCACCGCGTCGCCGGCGGGCGCGGGGTCGGTGATTGGCTCAAAATGCGTAGCCGTCGTCGCCGCCAAATGCCCGCCCGCCGAAAACCCCAGCACGGCCACTTTAGCAGGGTCTACGCCCCACTCTGCCGCCCGACAGCGCACCATCTGCACCGCCCGGCGCGCGTCCATCAGCGGGATAGGATGCCGGTAGGGAGCCACGCGGTAATCCACCACAAAGGCCGCCAGGCCCAGCCCGTTCAGCCACTCGGCCACCGGACCGGCCTCGTGCGCGGCCTTCACCCCATAGCCGCCGCCCGGCAAGACCACCACCGCCCCCACCGCCCGCTCCGACTGCACCCGGTACGGCGTGATCGTCGGCTGAGGCTGTCCATACTCCGCCCGGAACCCCGGCGCTCCACCCTCCCACAGCGACACTGCATCCTCCGGCGGCTGCCATAATCCAAATTCCACCATGCCTTCCCTCCTCTAAAAAAATAAGACTTTTGCAATTTTAGCAAAGATCAACAAAGCCACAGATCAACGCCGATGAAGCACAAGAAAATCTGTGCTGATCTGTGGTTTTCCAAACAGGTTAGCTAAAAAAATGCAGAACGATTGGAAAAACTCAACTCGGATGAATACAGGCCTTCTTCATCCCGTGGTCGGCCACCCGCTTGAAAAGGCTGAAAGTTAATAGCTGTCTGCTGAACGCTAACCGCCAGCCGGTTTGCGCCGCCAGAGCCACTCGGCCAGACCGCCGATCCCAAGGAGCAAGCCCGCCATGCTGGCAATCCACGCCACTCCCACGGCAACCTTCTGGAACGGCGGCGAAGGCGGAAGTCCGTAATAAGCGGCGGCTTCCCAGGTGAGGGCATTCCACATTTCCAGCGCGGCCAGCACCACCAGCCCGCCGGTGAGGGCCAGCGCCCGGCGCAGCGGCGAGGCGGCGCGGAAATAGCCCCACGCCCCACCAGCAGCCGCCAGCCCGGCGGCAACCATGAAGAACAGCAGGGCCGGATGATGGTTTTCATCGAAGCTGATGTACAGCGCAGCAAAAAAAAGATAAAGGCCAAAGGGCAGCAGAGTCAGGTCACGCCAGACGCCGCCGGGAAAGAGCGGCAGGCCTTTCCGGCGGCGGATGAGCAACGCGATCATCAGCGCCGCGAGGAAGGGCAGGCAAGCCCAGTTGACCGGCTGACCGTAAAAAGTGGCGTTACCCCACCACAACAGATTGAGCAGGGCCCAGCCCAGGTAGGCAAAGGTCCAGCGCGGAAAGCCGTTAATAATCCCCACCACCAGCCCGGCCAGGATGACCCAGTTGAACACCAGGTAGGGGTGGGTGACCAGCATCGCCACATAAGACGCCCTGCCTGGCGAGAAATGGAAGGCATCGAATTGGAGGGCAACGTTAGCAAAACCAAAGAGCAGAAACGGCAGGGCCGCCAGGGCCGCCTGCTCAGGCGACAGCCACGCGATTCCATCCTTCGCATCCAGCCGATTCGGTTCCATCCTAGTCCCCTTTCTTCTGTGCGTAATCATGTGCGTAATCAACCGCTCCCATCAAAGCACCGGAGCTAGACCGCGTCACACGCGAGAGAAGCATTGCTAAAGCCATCACGATATTTGTCCTAAATATATTATTACTATCATCGTAGTACAAAACACAGGAAAGTCAATCAGGAAATTCACGCCTTTCATGCTCTCTAATTGCATTTTTATTGGCGATTCCGTTCCTCAGCGTGCAAAATTTCGTGTACACTATCACTGTACAATAGTAGTTTAGGGCGGTTCCTCCGCCCACAGCGGTTGGCTTTCAGCCGACCTCTGACTGTCGAAAGCTTCTCTTTAAGGAACGCCGTTATGAACATTGGACCCCTGCATATTGACCGGCGCGCGGGGCGCACTGTGGAACACTACGGCCAGCAGATCACCCCCGAAAGCCTGGTTGCCCGCCTCGAAATTCCAGGCCTACAGGGGGGCGTGATCTTCAACACTCCCATCGGCGTGCGCGTCGCCGCGCCCGACCAGCCCCCTCGCACCCTGCCGGTTGTCAACTACAACCGCCTGGGACAGTTCGCGTTCATGGGCATCGCCCTGTTCGCTGTGATTCTGATTGCCATTTGGAGGAAATCATGACCGAAACCTCACCGAACCCAAGCATCGAGCATCTCGATGAAGTGGTTGCGCGCACCGAAAGCATTATGGAAGAATTCCTGGTCGCCGCCGACGTAGCCGCCGTGTACGGCGAGCCGGTAACTCACGGCGAGCATTTGTTGATCCCCGCCGCCGAGATCCTCAGCACTGCCGGTTTTGGCATCGGAACGGGCTATGGCTCTGGTGGAGACAAAAACAACCCGGGCCAGTCGGGCGAAGGCGGGGGCGGCGGCGGCGGTGGTGGGGGGCGCATCCTCGCGCGCCCGGTCGCCGTGATCGTGGCCTATCCGGGCGGCGTGACAGTGAAGCCCGTCATTGATGTAACCAAACTGTGGATGGCCGCTCTGACGGCCATTGGCTTTATCTTCGCCGCCTCGCGCAGCATGAGGCGGGGCAAAAT
>Ga0101944_10007154_pt1 | contig 11349 bp, 8 predicted proteins | sample DewCreD2012metaG_FD_75245 | JGI IMG/M metagenome (GOLD analysis project Ga0101944, IMG submission 75245) | Hot spring sediment bacterial and archeal communities from British Columbia, Canada, to study Microbial Dark Matter (Phase II) - Dewar... ... | reverse complement strand
ACCTCGTCATATTCAGACTCGCTCAGGGTGACGTCACGTTTTCGCTGAATCTGATGAATCTCGCCCTGGGCCATGTTTTCGGTGATGTTGCCGATGGCTGCGATGATCCGGGTGTCTTCGGCGCAGGCTGCGATGGAAAGTGCTTTGGCGAGCAGGTAGTCTCCGGTCAGAACGGCGGTTTCAGGGCTCCACAGGGTATGGGCGGCCGGTTTTCCGCGTCTCAGTTGGGCTCCGTCGACCAGATCGTCGTGGAGCAAGGTTGCCACGTGGAGGTATTCGAAAATGGTGGAAAAGGAGATGGCAAAGGGGCGGTCATATCCGCAGAGCCGGGCGCAGAGCACCATCAGTAGAGGACGCAGGCGTTTTCCGCCGGAAAAGAGAATATGACCGGCCACATCCGATACGAAGGTCACTTCCGGATCGAGATGTCGCCGGATGGCTTCCTCGATGGCCTCGAGTTCCAGTGCCACCCGCTGTTGGATCTGTTGCTTGATATCCGTCATGAAACCGTTTCTCCCAAAAGATCATAATCGAGCGATCCGGTGATCCGCACCGGTATTCGGGATCCGATGGGCAGCTCTTGGGCGGCGACGAGCACCATGCCGTCGACTTCCGGGGCCTGAAACCAGGCCCTTGCCCCATAGAGGCCGTCTTCGATGCGTTGTTCGACAAGAACCGGCAGCTGCCGATGCATGAAGGATGTCAGCCACTGTCGGGATATGTCCATCTGCAAGGCCATGAGCCGATCCTTCCGGGTCTGGGCCGTCCGTTTCGAAACCGGATCCGAAAGGCGATGGGAAGGAAGGTCTTCGGCATCGGAATAGACAAACACGCCCAGGTGTTCGAACCGGAGCTGTCGCACCAGATCGAGAAGGGATTGAAAATCCGCCCGCCGTTCTCCTGGGAATCCCGTGATCACCGTCGTTCGAACGACAGCTTCCGGAATGCGTTCCCGGATACTATCGATCAGGCGGACAATGTCCTTATTCCCGTAGCCTCTTCCCATCCGCCGAAGGATGCGGTCGCTGCCATGCTGGATCGGAATGTCGAAGTAGGGAAGGACATGGGGAATTTCCCGAACGGTTTCGATCAGCCGCTCGTCGATCGTTTCGGGATGTCCGTAAAGAAACCGGACCCATACCCCATCGGAGAGGGCGGCCAAGGCAGCCAGCAGGTCGGCCAGACGGAGGTCTTCCTCGAGGTCGCATCCGTAGGCCGTGGTCTCCTGAGCCACCAAAATCACTTCCTGGGCGCCGGCATCGATCAGCTGACGGGCTTCGGAGACGATTGCCTCGAGTGCTCGGCTCTTCTGCCGACCGCGGAGCCTGGGAATGATGCAATAGGTGCAGTGGCGGTTGCAGCCTTCTGCGATCTTGATGTAGACCGCTCGGGAAGGCGGAAGCCTTCTTTCTGGCGCCGGAGAGCCGGCATCGATTCGTTCGATGGTCGGCAGGTAACACCCATGCAGGTCTTCGGCCATTTCGATCAGCGGGACGATCCGGTCGAATCCGGCCGTGCCGACGAAGAGGTCGACCTCTGGAAGCAGCTCCTGCAACGTTTGTCGGTAGCGTTCGACAAGACATCCGATGACGACGAGCGCCCGACACGTGCCTTCGGTTTTCCATCGGGCCAAATCGAGAATGGTGTCGATCGATTCGCTCACTGCCGCCTCGATGAAGCCACACGTGTTCACCACGATGGTGTCGGCTTCCCGAGGGGTGTCGACCAAGCGCCAACCGGCATCTCGGCATCGGGCCTTCATCCACTCGCTGTCCACCTGGTTCTTGACGCAACCCAGACTGACCCAGTGAAGCTTCATGGTGTTTTTCCGAAACCCGAGGATGCGAATTCGATCAATTTTCCTTCGGCATCCTTCACGAGAAACAGGCAGTCGACCCCCGGCCATTGCTCCACCAGAGGGATCGCCTGCTCCGGCCCCATCACCATGAGGCCGGTGGCAAGCCCGTCCGCAAGGGCACAGGTATCCGCAAGAACGGTTACGCTGGCAATACCGTTGTCGATCGGTGTGCCGGTCTGTGGATCGATGATGTGCGTATACCGTTTTCCTTCGATGTTTTGGAAATTGCGGTAGTTTCCGCTTGTGGCAACAGCCCGGTCGCTCAAAAGCAGGGTTTTGTAGACAAGATCCGGGGGAGCTGCGACATCCGGATAGTTGATCCCGATCTTCCAAGGCTGACCGTCGGATTTTCTACCTGCGGCAAAGACCTCCCCACCGATTTCGACGATGAAATCGGTGTATCCCGCATTGCGGACGACACCTGCGACCCGATCCACCCCGTATCCCTTGGCGATGGCGCTCAGATCGATGCCGACATTCGGTATGGTTTTGCCGATGCGGTTTCGGGCATCGAAGCGCACACGGTCAAATCCGACCCGCTGCTTGGCCGCTTCGATGGATGCTGCATCCGGCAGTTTCGGTGATCCGTCGGTATTGAAGCCCCAGAGTTTGACCAACGGGAATACGGTCGGATCGAAGGCGCCCCGGGTCCTTCGCCACACGTCGTTCGAAATCTCCAGAACATCGGCGAAGCGATCGGAGATCTCGAGTGCGGCCACTGTATCCGTCATGGCGTTGAACCGGGAGATTTCGCTCTTTGGATCGTACACCGACATGCTCTGGTTGAGGGCGAGCAGCTCCTCCCGGATCAGCTGCTCCAACCGGGACAAGGAGCTCCAGAAGGGGGCGACGACGGTGATATGATAGGTCGTCCCCATGGTGGCCCCTGAAAACCGGAATTCCTTTCGGTGATTGCAACCGCCTGCCGACAGGAAGACGGCGATCAGGATCGTTGGGACAACCAGAAGTCTGCTTCTGCGTGCCTGCATCGATGATTCCTTATCGTGAAAATAGTGGGCAGTGGGCAGTCGGCAGTGTTTTCCGTCCGATTTTCATTCCCGGGGGCGGCGCCCACCGCCATGAGCATTTATCGTGAAAATGCAGCCGCCCCCGCGTGAGGCCCACCGCTGGCGGAGCGGGCGCGACGGGCTCCAGTGTCAGCTACCCCGGCGAGGTGTTCGTCTCTGGCGGGGAAGGTGCGCCGGGTCTTTTGGCGAATACCGGAAACGCTTGTTTGAATGTGCCGGGCCTCGTTAGGCTGGACAAATGAAGTTCCTTCGGCATGCATCGGGTTATGCTGCATGCCGAAAATCGATGGCCTCTCCGGAGCGGGTGTGTCCATTGTCCAGCCTTACGAGGCCGGGCACATGAGTTCGTTTTCGGCTTCGCCAAACAGATCCGGTGCACCTGAACCAGCAACGACGGGCCTATCTTCCGGGGTGGCGACAACCATGCCCCATCCGCCCGATACCGCCACGGCATTTTCATGGACGGGGGCGGCGAACCCATCGCCATGAGCATTTATCGTGAAAATAGTGGGCAGTGGGCAGTGGGCAGTGGGCAGTGGGTACAGGCTTATTTTCATCCCCGGGGGCGGCGAAAACCCGTCGTCATGAGCATTTATTGTAGAACTAACAGATTCGGGGCAATTGCTCTCCGGAGAGCATGTCGACGATTCGCCGGCCGCCGATCCGGGTTTTGAGAACCACCCGTCCGGGATGATCCTCAACCACCTCCCCGATGCATGCTGCCTGTCTGCCGAGCGGATGGTTCCGCATCGTTTCGAGAACGCGCTCGGCAGATGCCGCAGATACGATGGCGACGAGTTTGCCCTCGTTCGCCAGATACAGTGGGTCGTACCCCAGCAGTTCGCACATGCCGACAACAGCCGGTTGAATCGGAACGGCTTCTTCCTCGATCCGGATGCCCACTGCCGCTTGGGCGGCGATTTCGTTCAGGGTGGTGCCAAGCCCGCCCCGGGTCGGGTCCCGCAGCACATGGATGTCGGGGTCGATGTCGAGCATGGTCTGAACGAGTCCATTCAGGGCGGCCGTGTCGCTTTCAATCGGTACGTCGAATCCCATGCCCTGCCGGTTGGCGAGAACACACACCCCGTGATCGGCGATGGTTCCGCTCAAAAGAACCCGGTCCCCTGGCCTGGCCCGATCGGGTGCAATGTGCACATGTTCGGGAATGGAGCCGATGCCTGCCGTGTTAATGAATATGCGGTCTGCCGCCCCCTTCGGGACGACCTTGGTGTCTCCGGTGACGATGGTGACACCTGCCGTTGATGCAGCCCGGGCCATGTCTGCAAGGATCCGCTCGAGATCGGCCATGGGAAAACCCTCTTCAAGAATCAGGCCTACCGAAAGCCATTTCGGGACGGCCCCACACATGGCCAGATCGTTCACCGTGCCGTTGACTGCCAGATCGCCGATGGAGCCGCCGGGGAATACGATCGGATCGACGACGTAGGTATCCGTGGTGAAGGCGATGCGTTCGTTGCCGACGGCAAGGGTTGCACCGTCATGAAGGATTTCGAGAACGGGGTTTCGAAAGACCGGCAGGATGAGTCGGGCGGTCAGTTCATGGGAGATGCGACCGCCGCTGCCGTGATCGAGACCGATGGTATCGGATGGGATGAAGGACATGGTCAGGTTCCCGGATGGTATCGGTAATAGGCGGCGCAGGTGCCTTCGCTGGAAACCATGCAGGGACCTACGGGGTGGACGGGCGTGCACGAGATTCCGTAAAGCCTGCATTCCAGCGGGGATTTGATGCCCTTGAGGATGTCACCGCAGGCGCATGAGGCCGGTTCCTTGACGTTGCCTGGGTCCGGATGAAAAACAGATGATGCGTCGTTGCGGCGAAAGGTTTGCCGGATGCCCAGCCCACTCTGGGGGATGGTACCCAAACCTCGCCATACGGCATCGACCGGCTCGAAAACCGAATCCATCAGCGCTTTGGCCTTGAGGTTTCCCGTTTCGGTGACTGCCCTGGGATAAGCGTTCTCCAGTTGGGCCCGTCCTGATTCGATTTGATCCACCAGCATCTCGATGGCCGATAGGATGTCGACCGGCTCGAACCCGGCCACCACACAAGGAATTCGATGTCTGGATACGAAGGGTCTGTAGGCATTGAGGCCCGTAATGACGGAGACATGTCCTGGAAGCAGAAACCCGTCGATTCGGGTGGCCGGGTCTTCCACCAGGGTTTCGAGTGCCTGAGGAACGGTCTTGTGAACGGAATAGACGAAGAAATTCCCGATCGATCGGGCTTGGGCGGATGCAATGGCGGCTGCCACGGTCGGTGCGGTGGTCTCAAAACCGATGCCGATGAAGACGACGTTTCGCTTGGGGTTCGCCGCAGCCAGATCGAGAGCGTCCATGCTGGAATAGACGATGCGGATGTCACTGCCTTCGGCCTTTTTTTGCCGCAGCGACGTGTGGCTTCCGGGAACCCGCATCAAGTCTCCGAAGGTGGTCAGGATCACCTCCGGCAGGGAGGCCAGGGCGATGCAGGCATCGATGTCTCGCTGGGCCGTGACGCAAACCGGGCAACCGGGGCCGGACAGCAGGGTGATCGTTTCGGGCAGCAGCGATCGGATGCCGCTTCGGAAAATCGACACCGTATGCGTTCCGCACACTTCCATGATGCGGATCGGTTTTCGGCTTCGCATCCGAATGCGTTCAACCAACGGTGCGACCAGCCGGGTGTCTCGGTATTCATCGATATGGGCGAGGGGCATAGGGATTAGGCCATGGGTAATGGGCGATAGGTTTCGGATCTCGGATCAAGGATCGTGAAAACAGGGGCCGGAAGTCAGCAGTCAGAAGAAAAGCGGTATCCGGCAACGACCGCCTGCCCCAAGGAAATTCCTCCATCATTGCAGGGGACTTCGCGGTGAGTGAAGACCTCGAATCCTTTTTCGATGAGCTTGCGGCAAAGTTGCGTCGACAACAAGACGTTCTGAAACGAGCCGCCGCTCAGTACCACCCGGTTCAGGGCGGTTCGTTCCCGAATCTGTCGGGCCGCCTCGGCAAGGCCATTTACTACGGCCTGATGGAATTTCCAGGCGATGACCGCGATCGAAACGCCGCTCACTATATCCCCAACGATCTTCTCGATCAAGGGGCCAGGCGAAAGAAGCAGAAGATCGCTTTCCGGATGCGTCCGAAGTTCGAAGGCGTAAGGCTTGTCCGAGTCGTTCGGTTCGGCAGCCATTTCGAGGGCCATGGCCGCCTGTCCTTCGAAGCGTACCCGGCTGTAGAGGCCGACAATCGCCGAGACTCCATCAAAAAGCCGACCAAGGCCCGATGTCATGGGGCAGTTGATCTTTCGTTCGATCATGGTGCACAGTGCATCGCTTGGTTCCGCCTTCAGAAACGGCAGCGGAAGCTGCAGCAGCTGTCGACCGTACAAGGGATACAGATAGCTTACGGCCATTCGCCAAGGCTCTCGGATGGCCGCAGCCCCGCCGGGCATAGGGACGGACTCGAGGGTGGCCATTCGTCGGAAGTCCGTATAATCCACTTCGAAACATTCACATCCCCAAAGGGTGCCATCGGTCCCGTACCCCGTTCCATCGCAGGCGATACCGATCACCCGGCCTTCGATGCCGTTTTCCGCCATGCAGGACGCGACATGGGCGTGGTGATGCTGGACGCCGATCTTGTAAAAGGTGTCGGGGAGTTCCCTTGCATATCGGGTGCTCAGGTAGTCGGGATGGAGGTCAAAGGCGACGATGTTCGGCTCGGTATCGAGAATGCGCTTCAAGTGGTCGATGGTAAAGAGGAAGGAGGTATAGCTGGGCAGGTTTTCGAGATCGCCGATGTGCTGGCTGACAAAGGCCTCGCTGTGACGTGTCATGCAAACCGTGTTTTTCAGTTCGGCGCCGCAGGCCAACACCTGCGGCATCTCCCTGGGCAGCGGAATGGGGGCCGGAACGTACCCCCTGGCCCTTCGAATCGGCATAATGGTCTTGTCTGTCCGGAGCACGACCGAATCGTCCACTCGAATATAGATCGGGCGGTTGTGCACCAGAAAGCGATCGGCGATGCCCGAAAGCCTTTCGAAGGCTTCTTCGTTTCTAAATACGATCGGCTCTTCACTCGGATTGGCGCTCGTCATGACGAGGGCTGAGAACGTATCGTGCATCAGCAGGTAGTGCAGCGGTGTGTAGGGAAGCATGACGCCGATACGGCGGTTGGCGGGTGAAACGCTCTCTGCGAGGAAATATCCTTGCGCTTTTTCGCAGAGAACGATCGGGCGCTGTCTGGAGCGCAGCAGGATCTCGTCTTCGAGCTCGATCCGGGCAAATCGTCGGGCCGTAAAGGCATCGGGAGCCATGACGGCAAGGGGTTTCTCCTCCCGGTGCTTGCGTTGGCGAAGCCTTCGAACGGATGCATCGTTCGTTGCATCACAGGCCAGATGAAATCCGCCAAGGCCCTTGATCGCCACAATCGCTCCCTCACGCAGCAGCCGGATGGTCTCTTCGAGCGGATCGGGGCTGGAAATCGGTTTGCCGTCCGCATCAAGGAGAAAGAGTCGGGGGCCGCATTCAGGGCAGGCATTGGGCTGGGCGTGGAAGCGTCGATCCATTGGGTCGTCGTATTCCGCCTGGCATTGGCTGCACATGCGAAAGCCTTTCATCGACGTATGGGGGCGATCGTAGGGGATGTCGTCGATGATGGTGTACCGTGGGCCGCAATGGGTGCAGTTGATGAACGGATAACGGTATCTACGATCCGTTGGATCGAAGAGTTCTTTCAAACAGTCGTCGCAAATGCAGACATCCGGAGAAATGAGGGTGTTTCGCCGAATGCCTTCCACGCTGGATGCAATTTGAAAAGCGTCGTATCCGAAGAAGGTTGAGGGGGTTTCGGTAAGCCGGGTGATGCGGGCAAGCGGTGGCAGATGGGTCGAAAAACCGTCGATGAAGGATCGAATCGCTGCGGATGGCCCTTCGACGTGGATGAAGACGCCGTCCGACGTATTGGATACGATTCCCTTCAATCCGAGACGTACCGCCGTCTGATACACGAAGGGCCTGAATCCGACCCCTTGGACGATTCCCTGAATGTCGATGTCGACGGCTTGGTGATCCAATCGCGGTGCATCCCATGTCATGGTCGGTAGGCCGGGGATAGATGCGTCTTGCAGGGTTCAGGTCAGTTGTGGATCAGCCATCCGTCGATTCAGGTTCAGCCCCGTCTGGGCCTGCGGATCGGTTTCTTCCATCCGACTCATGGATTCCCGAAGCAGATCGATGGATTCTCGGGCCGTTTCGGGATCGATCTTGTGAATGGCGAAGCCTGCGTGAACGATCACGTAATCACCGATGGCAGCGTCCTCCAGAAGCAGCAGGCTGGCGCTCCGTCGAACGCCTTCGACATCGATGATCGCCATCTGGTCCTGAATGTCGACGATTTTGGATGGAATGGCCAGGCACATGGTTCACCTCGATAGGAGATCTCATCTCGTGAATAGAGCTTCATTCAAACAAATTCCGACAGTCGCAGCCTTCCCTTGCGATGTCCGTCTGGACATCCGATTTTGGACAGGCCGGATATCCCAAACGGCTCAGCTCTTCGAGCACGAGGTCGATCACGGGTTCCACCCTGGCTTTCAGAGTCTGCGTAAGCTCGGTTGACAGGGTTTCGATGTCTTCGGGTTCGACGCCGATCACGACGGTTTCAGGCATTTTTTCAAGGGCTTGACACAGGGTGAGGGCTTCCAGGAAATCCACCTGATGAAGGGAATTCTTTGCCCGAATTCGCTCAGGGAGCTGATGGTGTTCCAGTCGGACCAAATCGCCGGGTTTTCCCCCGTTCCTGACGCAATCGATGACAATGAGCCGGTCGGCGCTCGAGAGGTATCCAAGCAGATTGACGCCGAGAACCCCACCATCGACAACGGAAACGTTGTCTGCGAATCGGTAGCATCGGTTTAGGCGCTCGACGACGTGGACACCGAATCCTTCATCCCGGTACAGGATGCAGCCAATGCCGAGAATCATGATGTGGGGGGCTGCCATAGAGTCTGCTCCTTAGAAACGCAAAAACCCGATCCGAAAGCGGGATCGGGTTCGCTGGGTTCCGCCATGCGGGAAAAGTGGCGGAGAGAGACCAGGAAATCATCATCTCCCAACCGCATCAAATAACGATTTGCAGAATTATAGTTTTTGCAGATACCGTCATAAATGCCGTCAAAAGTGTTGCCCTGTAACCCTTCCTTGTTCATAGCCTATCAAAACCCGGCAGCCAGGACAAGCCCGAATTTCTTGCTTTCGTTCAATTCCGCTTACCCAGCGCCCCTTAGAGCGCATGAAAAGCCCCGTACTATAGTGATCCTCTATACCCCGCCTTGAAAACCAGGCTTAAATGGCCTTACGTTAAGCCTTGCCTTGATACGATCTTCGACCACTCCAAGGCTTGTCTCAACGGCTATTTTTATACCCCTTAAAAATCGAAACGTCGAAATCTGCTTCCGGCCCCCATGAATCGAAAAGCCGTACCTTGGAAAGGATAGAGCCCTAATCCATGCCCATCATGGCTCTCTCAGCCTACAATGACTGATAAATGGTTGTATTCAGGCTTGTCCAACAAACGCTTTAGGTCACGGCTTCGCGTGACCTAACCTTATCCTTTTAGGGTTGCTTGCGTTACTGGCATTTGGCTAGGATTTCGTGTGGTTTTCTTTCGAAAATTATGCCGTTTCGCCATCCAGGTGTCGATAGCACGCTTGCCCAAGGTCAGCGAGACTTCGTGAAGTACATCGGGATGGGATAGCTCCTTCCATGTCTTGAAGGTGAAATGATCAAGGGAAAACCCGTCGTCTCTGCGACGGAATACCCACAAGCCGCGCCGCGCCGCTATCGCCATCACCTCAGACTGAAGCCGCAATGCGTAGGATTTTGCCTGAATAAATGCTTCCCGTAGATCCTTCTTGGCGGGTATGTCAAATTTGCATTCGATAACAGCAACCGCTTTTTCTTCGCCAGGGCGGGGATCACCCCCCAGAACGTAGTCAGGAAAGTTGCGTTCTCCCCGTCCCATTCTCACCGAGAATTGACGGAACCAATCATGTTCCTCAAAGCCAAGACGTTTCAGCAAGGGTTCGACCAGCATCTGTTCAACATCGCGTTCGTTTTCCAACGTAACCTCGTAGAACTCTTCCCGGGCGGGTGCCGGAGGCAACAGCGACGGATCGAAACCCAGTGAGCTCAACAAATCGCATATTGCCGCATATTCCTCTGTGGAAAACGGCGTTCCACTTGCCCCTTGGAAATGAGCTCGAACGGCAGATTTCTGACCAAGCACAGGATGATTTAAGAACTCCTTGAATGGAATGGGTGTAATCCTTATGGGGTGGCCAACTCGGATTACCGAGTAGTAGTAGAAAAAAGGATCATTGAAGCCATTATCCAAGGCTCGCCATATAGAATGAAGATAGCTTCTTGGGGAGGCGCACCACATTAGAATGATATCCCCACGGCGAGTTTCAAGGCTGCCTTGCCAATAGCTGACCGATTTTTCTGACGTTGCATCCAGGTACTCGAAGTCGTTATTACCAACACCACCGATCACAAACCAGACGCGGGATGGCAAGGGCAATTGGTTATCAGCATGCAATGTCAGATTCTTTGGAGCAAAATCGTATAGAAACGCATTGAGTTCCTTCGGCGAGAGCCGGTAATGCTTGCGAAATTCATAAAGTGCTCGGTTGATGGCGACATAGTACAACGCCCTCTCTCGTTTCTGCAGCTTGCCTGGAATCTCCGGAAGCAAAATATCAAAACATTCGCAAATCTTACAGAACTCGTCAAACCGCCTTGCAAAAAAGTAGGGAACGAAAAATTCAGGGTGCGCGTCGTGTAATCCTGCAGATATATGGTCTATTGATCCAAAAACATCACCGTAGCCTGCTGGATCGATTTGTCCGCCGGCAAAAACTCTCACAAAACTTTTGCCTTTGGCGGTAAAGGGCCATTCCACTCCATCATCCGCCATCTCAGTGAAAAGCTGTTCCGCGTCATCTAAAGTCGCAACGGTGTGCTCGGCTGCATAGGCTCCGATCATTCCGCGTAAATCAACTTCTTCTACTCCGCTAATTCCATTTTCTACCGCTTCGCCACCTGACTCCTCGTAGAAAAACATCTGGAATGATGGAGTCTGGCCAAATTTCGGAACGGCAGCCAAATGGCCGGATACGTCACGTTCAATGGCTATGCGACCCTCTTTAGAATCGCGATACAAATTCCACAAGAAACGATTGAATTTCAAGATTCATTCCTTGCTGTAGGGTACCATATTAAAAGGGTAGGAAATCGGCCAAAATTCCCAGAATAGATTGACAAACAGGATCAAAATATCAGATCAAATGGGCCTACTCGGATAGAGAGGCCCATTTCTTTTTGGAAAGGAAGAGCAGTCCCGTGTCGAGATGAGACCACAGTCCTTTTCGCCTTCCCGATGACCAAGGGATTTCGT
>Ga0101944_10006908_pt1 | contig 11351 bp, 7 predicted proteins | sample DewCreD2012metaG_FD_75245 | JGI IMG/M metagenome (GOLD analysis project Ga0101944, IMG submission 75245) | Hot spring sediment bacterial and archeal communities from British Columbia, Canada, to study Microbial Dark Matter (Phase II) - Dewar... ... | reverse complement strand
CGACCCCGACCACGCGGGCCATGGCGGCGTTGGCACCTTGCACGACGCCCGGCCAGACGCTGTTCCCTCTGCGGGCGTCGCGTTCTCCCACCAGTAGGGTGTTGCTCAGGCCGTCGCGGAACTCAGAGAAGCGCGTGCGACTGAGGTAATAGAACGCACCATCGCCGGCAGCGGGGGCGGACTCGATTTCGGAGACGCCGAACACGCCGACATAATTGCTGCGTGCGATGCGCAAGAGCGGCACCCCGTGCTCGATCGACGACGCGGCCGAGTCCTCGTCATCGGTGTGCGCCTGGTGGTCTTGGTCGTCGGCGTGGTCGTCCTGGTCATGGTCGTCTGCGCCGCCGAAGATCAATCCCACCCGCGGCGAGGGGTCGGACGGGCAGAGGAACACGGCCACTACCGATTCCCGGGCGAGCTGATTGGCTGGATCGGCGATCGGCAGATTCCGTCGGATCAGCGTCTCTTCCAAACCCCGCTGCTCGATGAAACTGAGCGTGGCGGCGGCCCAGCCCCAGCCGGGGACGCCCTCGGGCTGGTGCGCAACCCATCCGGGCGGCAGCCGCCCGAAAGTGTCGTGGTACTGGTGCAAGGCCAGCCCGAGCTGGCGGAGATGGTTCTTGCATTGAGACGCGCGGGCAGCTTCCCGGGCTGCCTGCACGGCCGGCAGCAACAGCGCCACGAGCACGCCGATGATGGCGATGACCACCAGCAGCTCGACCAAGGTAAACCCCTGGCAGCGTCGGCGGTGGGTGGGCTGTTTTCGCCGCGCGAGGTGCAGATGCCTGCGTTCTAGACCGCGAAGCGCGGCGCGCCTCATAGCGGATGTAAGCGAAAAAGTCATACGTCACGTCCTCGTCAGCCAGCGTGAATTTTGGGGTCCTAGAATCGCTGGGTCGCATGCTCCAAGCTCCCGATCGAGCGATCGCCAGGCAAAGGCCGAGCGGATAAGCGGCGGACCATGCCCCGGCGAGCGCAAGCCCAAGCCACCACGGACGTGGCGCCTTGAAAGAACGATCCGCGAGCCTGGTCCACGGGGATGCAGGGACGCACTTCAAAGCGCGCCGCAAGGCCCCACCTCGGCTCGCCAGCGCCGAATCCGCGTCGGCTCAGGCCATCGACGGAGGCCCGCGGGCCCAGATGCGCGCCGCAAGCGGGGGCGCAAATTGAGGAGTGACGTGTTCCGGCGGGATGCACGCGGGACCAGAAGGCGCAGGAGCCGCGAAGAACGCCGCCGGGGCCACAGGCTGGCCCAGATGGCGGCACAACGAGCAGTCCGCCGGGTTCCTGTCAGGACGCCGGACGGGGTGACGGCCGGAGGAGTCTGCCTCGCCGGACGGGGCGTGGGGTCTGGCCCTGGAGGACATGCCCTCCGGCGCGGCAGGTGTTTCTGGCTGACAGGCCGACCGGCTGCATGCACCGTGAGAAAGACCCGGCCCATGGTAGCCCGCATCGGGGCAGAGAGCGATCAGGCCCGGCTCATGGCGGTGACGATGCGCCAGCGCCGCGGCGAGCAGGTCGACCGCGCACAGCGCGATCGCCAGCATCTTCATCGCTCGATGCCCGTACGTCATCCGCGTGTCACCCACCCCAGACGCTTTTGCCGGCCGCTTCGCGTCGCCGCGCGCTCTCATCCTGCCACTGGCGTCACGATAGCAAAACCGGCCAGCAAAGCAAGTGCAGAACGATTGTGAAAAAACAGCCGACCTCCGGCGAGACGGTCGGCCGAGGTCCCCGGCTGGACGCGGGAGAAGCCCGCCGGATGTCGCATCGCTCAGAGGAAAAAACATCCAGAAATGGTGGCGGTTGCACGCGATGGGGGATACTCCAGCCGGTCCGGATCAAGATGAGCAGGCGGGATGCCCTGTTTCACAGGCAAGGCAACGGCGACGCCGGCCGGTTCGCCCGGTTGCATCCACACCGGCTCCAGGAAGATCGCTCCCCAGGCGACCTGCGTCGCCGACACACAGACCAGGATAAGCAAGTTGCCTGCCACTCTCCGTAGCGGGCAGCGCTGAGGCACCTGCGCCGGCCGGGCTTCCTCGGTCAGGATGAGCTTACCTTCGTAGGCGAATCCGGGCCGACGATAGGTTGTGCACTCATGGGAGTCTATCGATCAGTCGGTCATGACCACGCTGTTAAGCGTGCTGCCGCCCTGCCGAGGCCGTGCGGCGTCGCCCCGGCGGGGCAGGCAGAGGCTGCTGAGCCCTCAAGAGGCGTCGTGCCGCCACGCGAGGCCGAAGCCGGTGGGCTACACAGCCCGGATCCCCAAGAGGTCTCAACTGGCAGCGGGATGCGACAGCAGGAGACCTTTCGAGCCGCCGCGGAGGGTGTACCGATATCTTCGACGGCGCATCGCAGTCGTTGCGGCTTGCGGCAGTCCCTGCCACGCATCCCAGCCCCTGCGACACTTGCTAGGCCCTGTGACAGCGTACGCAGCGACTTCCGCCTTTCGCGGTGCACGTCAATTCGGCCGACACGCCAATTCGGCCGACATACAAAATCGGGCGACGCGTGGTTCAGACCGGCCACGCGTCGCCCATCGCTGTAAGGCGTGCGGAGTCCCGTCCGGCGCCGTGATCGTCGCCGTGCAAGATCCGCCAGGGACCGCCCAGGAGCCGTCCGGGGCGGGGATCAATACATGTCGTAATCGCCGCCGTGGCCCTTCTTCTTGCCGGCCTTCTCTTCCTTGGGCTTCTCGGCGATCAGGGCGTCGCTGGTCAAAAGCAGCGTGGCGACGCTGGCGGCGTTGGCCAGCGCGGTGCGGACGACCTTGGTCGGGTCGATCACGCCGGCCTTCACCAGGTCCTCGAACTCGCCGGTCAGGGCGTTGTAGCCGAAGTTGCCTTTGCCCTCGAGCACCTTCTCGCAGACGATGCCGCCGTCCTGGCCGGCATTCTCGGCGATCATGGTGAGCGGTGCGCGGCAGGCCCGCAGCACGATGTTGTAGCCGACCTGCTCATCGTGGCTCATCGACTCGCTCGGCTGAAGCTGCGACATGGCCCGCAGCAGGGCCACACCGCCGCCGGGGAGGATGCCTTCCTGGACCGCGGCCCGGGTGGCATGCAGGGCATCCTCGACGCGGGCCTTCTTCTCCTTGACCTCGCTTTCGGTCGCCCCGCCGACGTTGATCTTCGCCACGCCGCCGGAGAGCTTGGCCAGCCGCTCCTCGAGCTTTTCGCGGTCGTAGTCGCTGGTGCTGTTTTCGATCTCCCGACGGAGCTGGGCGATGCGGGCCTTGATGTCCTCGCTCTTGCCGGCCCCTTCGATGATCGTGGTATTGTCCTTATCGACGATGACTTTCTTGGCCCGGCCGAGCTGGCTCAGCGTGATGTTCTCCAGCTTGATGCCCAGGGCCTCGAAGATCGCCTTGCCGCCGGTGAGGATGGCGATGTCCTCCAGCATCGCCTTGCGGCGGTCGCCATAGCCCGGGGCCTTGACGGCGCAGCAGTTGAACGTGCCGCGGAGCTTGTTGATCACCAGCGTGGCCAGCGCCTCGCCTTCGACATCCTCGGCCACGATGAGCAGCGGCCGGTTCTGCTGCACGACCGACTCCAACAGCGGCACCAGATCCTTGACGCTGGTGAGCTTCTTCTCGTACACGAGGATGTACGGGTTCTCCAGCACGCAGGTCATCGTCTGCGGGTCGGTCACGAAGTAGGGGGAGAGGTAGCCCCGGTCGAACTGCATCCCCTCGACCCACTCCGTCTCCGTCTTCAGGCTCTTGCCTTCATCGACGGTGATCACACCGTCCTTGCCGACCTTCTCCATCGCGTCGGCGATGATCTTGCCGATCTCTGGGTCGTTGTTGGCGGCGATCGTGGCCACATTGGCCATCTCCGCCTTCTCCTTGATCTTGATCGACATCTTGGTCAGCTTGTCGGTGATGTCGGCCACCGCCTTCTCGATCCCCTGCTTCATCTGCACGGGGTTCACGCCGGCCACCACCGCCTTGAGCCCCTCGTTGAAGATGGCCTCCGCCAGCACCGTGGCCGTGGTCGTGCCGTCGCCCGCCACGTCGCTGGTCTTGCTGGCCACCTCCCGCACCATCCGGGCGCCCATGTTCTCATAGACGTCCTCCAGGTCGATCTCCTTGGCCACCGTCACCCCGTCCTTGGTCACAGTCGGCGAGCCGAAGCTCTTCTGCAAAATCACGTTCCGCCCCTTCGGACCGAGCGTGACCTTCACCGCCTTGGCCAGCTTGCTCACCCCGCGACGAATCGCCTCGCGGGCTTCCTGATCGAATGCAATGATCTTGGGCATCTGTCACCGAACTCCCATGAAATGCGAATAGACTCTGATCCCGACCGCACGCCGCCCCCAGCACCCGGCCGGCACCCGCCATGCGCCGGCCCGCCGCTTCCAGGGCACCCGCATGCGGACCCTCCGGCTGCCTCGCGGGACTCCTATTCCTCCAGCACCGCGAGGATGTCCTCCTCGCGCATCAAGAGCAGCTCCTCGTCCCCCACCTTGAACGTCTCGCCGGCCCACGAGCTGAACAGCACCCGGTCGCCCACCTTCACTTGCAATTCGCCCCGCGTGCCGTCGTCCAGCAGTCGGCCATTGCCCACCGCCTGCACCACCCCGCGCGACGGCTTCTCCTTGGCCGTGTCCGGCAGCACGATGCCGCCCGCTGTGCGCTCCTCGCTCGATTCCCGCTTCACCACCACCCGGTCCCCCAGCGGTTGCAGCTTGAGCTGAACCTTGGCCGGCTTCTTTTCCTTCTCTTTGGTCGCGGTCGCCATGCGTCGGATTCCTCCGAAAGAACAAAAGACTCAAATACGTCGAGACTTCACGCGCAAATGCCGAAAGCGGTCGATGGCCGCAGCCGCCAGATCGGCTGAACTCCCCTCAGCCAGCGCCACGTCCCACGCCCGCTCATCGGGCAAGCGGCCGGAGACCTGTCGCTCAAGGGACTTCGTCCCCAACCACTTCACCCGCACGCCCCGGCAGCACCCTCAGCCTGCCAATTCGGCGCACGAGTCGGTCGGCCGGACGTTCACGGCAACTGGCGCGCCAAACGTCCTGGATTTGATCGCAAGATATGATCTGAAAAGCACTTGCGACCACGCTCCCGCTACAACGCACCGCGTAGCCTCCAGGGCATGGCAGGCACGCCAATTCCCGGGCTGACCTCGCTGCCAAATTGGCAGCCCGGGGGATGGACAGACCGTGGGACGGGCAGCCCGAAGAATCGAGCGTTTTTGCTTTCCTTTCGCAGGCGCGGTACATTCCGGACCGCTGGGGCTACCCCCGGCCCAGGCCGTTGCCTGGATCGTGAGGCCCCGCCCACCGAGGAACGATGCCATGGACCAGCGCAAGGTAAAGCCACGTCGTCAGTTGCGCCGCCCGAGCGGGCGCGGCTTCCTAGTTGCCATCGGGGCGGGACTATTCGCGGTTTTTTGCTGGGCCGCCGCCGTGCCAGGCCAGGTGCCGCAGTACGATCTGGTCCTCCGCGGGGGGCGGATCGTCGATGGCACGGGCAACCCGTGGTTCTATGGCGACGTGGCGATCCGGGCGGGGAAGATCGTAGCCGTGGGGAGGGTGCCGCCGGGCGAGGCATCTTGCACGCTGGACGTGACGGGTCTGGTGGTGGCCCCCGGCTTCATCGACATGCACTCCCATTCCGACCTGGTGCTGCTGCAGGACGGTCTGGCGCAAAGCAAAATCCGGCAAGGCGTCACCACGGAGGTGCTGGGCGAAGGCAGTTCGGCCGGTCCCCGCGTCGGTCGGCTGAGCCCCGCCACGGCGATGGCCAACGGGCGGCCGGTCCGCTGGTCCACGCTGGGCGAGTATTTCGCGGTGCTCGAGCGAGCGGGCATCAGCGTGAATGTGGCGTCGTACGTGGGTCTGGACAACGTGTGGCAGTCGGTGATGGGTTTGTCGCACGAGCGTCCGACAGAGGCGCAGCTCGTGGCGATGCAGGCGCTGGTGGCCCAGGCGCTGGAGGAGGGGGCGCTTGGGCTGTCGAGCATGCTGGCGATGCCGCCCGGCTCGCTGGCGACCGTCGACGATCTGGTGCGGCTGTGCGAGCCGGTCGCGCGGGTGGGCGGCCTGTTTTCCACGCACCATCGCAATGAGGGGACGGGCGTGTTCGACGGAGTGGCCGAAGCGATCGCGGTGGGTCAGCGGGCGGGGGTGAAAGTGGACATCATCCACCTCAAGATCGCCGACCAGCAATATTGGGGCCGGATGAAGGAACTGGTCGTGCTGATCGAGCAGGCCCGCGCCCGCGGCGTGGATGTCCAGGCCAACGTCTACCCTTACACGCGGGGAAACAACAATCTGGCCAGCATCATTCCCCCCTGGGCGCACGAGGGAGGCCGCACCGCCCTCTTGGCCCGGCTGAAAGACCCGGTGCAGCGCCAGCGGATGAAGCGCGACATCCGGGAAGGCCTTCCCGGCTGGTACAACCACTACACGGCGGTGGGCGGCGACTGGTCGCGGATGCTGATCAGCGGCCGCTGTGCGTATGAGGGACAGACGATGGACCGGGTGATCGCCCTGCGCACGGCCGGCCAGTCTCCGCCGCCGGACAGCCTGGATGTGCTGTTCGATCTGCTGATCGAGGAGGAAGGCTCGATTCCCGCGGTGTATGCGCACCACACGGAGGAAGACATGAACGTGGCGCTGGTGCAGCCCTGGTGTTCGATCGGTTCGGACGGGTCGGCGTTGGCGGTGGAAGGTCCGCTGCGGCAGGGAAACCCGCATCCGCGGAATTTTGGCACGTTTCCGCGGGTGCTGGGGGTGTATGTCCGCGAGCGGAAGCTGCTGACGCTGGAAGAGGCGGTGCGGAAGATGACCACTTTGAATGCGGCCAAGCTGGGGCTGCGCGACCGGGGGCTGGTGCGGGAAGGGCTGGCGGCCGACCTGTGCGTTTTCGACCCGCAGCAGGTGCTGGACCGCGCGACCTACACCGACCCGTTCCAGTACAGCCAGGGGATCGTGCACGTGATCGTCAACGGCCAGCTCGTGCTGGAGCACGGGCGGCATACGGGGGCCAAACCGGGCCAGGTGCTGCGGCGCGGCAGGTAGCGGTCGACGGCGGGCCGGCTCGCGTCCGGCGGCCTGCGCGGAGTACAATTCGCAGCGGGCCGGCGGGCCAGGCCATCCGCGAGCGGTGGCGGCTGGCCGGCGTGCGCTCTTTGCGCGTGAGACGGGGCATGACGCAGTTTCCACTGATCTTCCGCATCCGCCAGCATTTCCAGACGCCCACGCTCCCGGTGGACCAGATTCCGGCGACCGTGAAGGCGGAACTCGCGCGATTGGAGCTGAATCGCGTCGTGCGGCCCGGCCAGCGCGTGGCGATCACGGCGGGCAGCCGGGGGATCGCCAACATCGCCCTGATTTTGAAATCGGCCGTGGAGTATTTTCAGTCGCTGGGCGCCCAGCCGTTTCTGGTGCCGGCGATGGGCAGCCACGGCGGCGGGACGGCCGAGGGACAGCGGAAGCTCATCGAAAGTTACGGCATCACCCAGGCCTACTGCGGCTGCCCGATCCAGAGCAGCATGGAGACGGTGATCGTCTGCCGGGCGGCCGAAGGCTTCCCCGTCCATTTCGACAAGTTCGCCTTCGAGGCCGACCATGTGCTGGTCGTCGGGCGGATCAAGCCGCATACCAATTTCGCGGGCGACATCGAGTCGGGCCTGATGAAAATGATGCTCATCGGCCTGGGCAAGCACGAAGGGGCGAAGATCTACCATCGGGCGATCATGAACTACAGTTTCGGGCAGATCGTGCGGAGCGTGGCCCGGGAAGTGCTGGCCAAATGCCGGATCGTGGCCGGGCTGGGCATCGTCGAGAACGCTTATAATCAGACGGCGAAAATCCAGGCGGTCGCCCCGCACGAATTCGAGGAGCGGGAAAAGGAACTGTTAGTATTGGCCAAACAGTGGATGCCCCGATTGCCCTTCAAGATCGCCGACATCCTGCTTCTCGATCAAATCGGCAAGAATATCAGCGGCTCGGGGATGGATACCAACGTCATCGGGCGCAAGTACAACGATCATGCCGCGGTCGAACAGGAGTGGCCCAAGATCAAGCGGATCATCGTGCGCGACCTGACCGAAGCCACGCGTGGTAACGCGACGGGCATCGGCATGGCCGAGTTCTGTCGCACGCGGTGCCTGGAGAAGATGGACGTGCGGGCCACCCGGATCAACTGCCTCACCGGCGGACATCCCACGGCCGCCATGCTGCCGCTCGATTATCCCACCGACCGTGACTGCCTCGAAGCGGCCCTGCCCACAATCGGCCTGACCGACCCGCCCCAGGCACGCCTGATGTGGGCGCATAACACGCTCGAAGTGGCCGACGTGGAATGCAGCGTGGCCTACCTCGCCGAAGCCCGCGAGCGAAGCGACCTGACCATCCTCACCGACCCCCGCCCCCTGCCGTTCGACGAAGCGGGAAACCTGCCGGACGACCTCAGCGCCCTTACCCCCGCGCGCACTTGAGCTGCCCGCCTTCGTGTCCAACCTGCCGATACGGGCCAAGGCGCGCAGTGCTATTCGCATCAGGCCAGGCCGCGAGTACGATGAAGCCGACTTCGTGCCACAACCGCTTCACACCAGGTCTCAGGACGGAGCAACCACCATGCATCTGGGAAACGGTGCGATCACCCCGGAATGTGCCCTCGTGACCCTCGCGGCCAGCGGGGCGGGGCTTGCCTTTGCAGCGTGGGCCGATCGGAAGTCGTGGACGCTGTCGCGGCTGGCCCAGGCGGCCGCCTGGGGCGCGCTCGTCCTCGGTGCGCAGACGATCAACGTTCCGCTCGGATGGGGCACAAGCGCTCACCTGGTCGGCGGTGTCCTGCTGGCGACCGTTTTGGGACCGGGGCTGGGAGCCTGGACGATGGCTAGCGTCTTGGCGGTCCAAGCGCTTTGGCTGGGTGACGGCGGCGTTTGGGCGCTGGGGGCGAATATCCTCAACATGGGCCTATTGCCGGCGGCGATGGTCACCTGGGCATCAGGAAAGATGGGCAGACTGGGGAATCTGTCCGAACGCACCGCGTTGTCTGCGATTGCCGCCGCGGCCCTGGCGGTGGCTTCCGTGCTGATCGTGCTGGAAACGGCGGCCTTTCGCCCTGGATCGGAACTTGTTGCCTGGCCACGCTTTGCAGCGACCATGATCGGAATCCACCTGGCGGTGGGGTTGTTGGAAGCCGCGGGCACTTGGTTCTTGCTGTCGGCCACGGATGTGCAGGCTAGCCGCCTTCCCTCGCGACTCGAGTGGGCACCCGTTTTGGGGGTTGGGTTGGTGCTTATCGTGGCCGGCCTGTGGCTCGGTGCGACGTCGGAACTTCCAGACGCTTACGAGCGGGCAGCCGACCTGTGCGGCCTGGCGCGCCTTTTGTCGCAGTAGCGGCTGGTCCACCGCGTTTGTTGATTGGTTGCGGCTCCGGAGTCGCGGACCTCCGCAGGTGGCAACTTTTGCGCAAGGGGTGTGCGAGGGCTTGTCTGTTTTGCTTGACCGGCGGCCCTTTGCGACGTAAGTCCCTTATGGGGAAATCTTTGCGCACGGCTGCGTCCAGGCGGACCGCTTCGAGCCCGGCTGTCGATGGCCATTCTGATCGACATGGCGTTTTTGCTAGTGGCGGCGGCCGGCGGTGCGCTGGCAGTCAGCCTTGTGTACTGGCTGCGGGGGGATACGTCTCTTTCCCTTGGCTCGGAGGCCGAGGCCCGCTTCGCGGAAGAGATTCTGGCCCGGTTGCAGGAGCTGACGCACAAGGTCGCGGCCGAGGTCGACCAGCATTCCGAATGCGTCGAGGAGATCAGCGCCCAGCTTCGCAGCACGCCGCAGCACAATGAAGAGGCGGTGATCACGGCCGTGGCCCAACTCATCGAGGCCAACCACCGCATGCAGCGTCAGTTGCAAGCCGCGGAAGAACGCTTGCAGACCCAAGCACGGCAGATCGAGACGCAGGCCCAGGAAGCCCGCACCGACCCGCTGACGCGGGTGGCCAATCGGCGGGCCTTCGACGACGAGCTGCGGCGCTGTCATGAGCGGTGGGTGCAGCAAGGCATTCCGACCACGCTGCTGTTGCTCGATGTCGATCATTTCAAGCGGTTCAACGACAGCCTGGGGCACCAGGCTGGTGACGAGGCCCTGCGGCACGTAGCGGACATGCTCAAACAGAACCTGGGCGAGGTGGCCCTCGTCGCCCGCTATGGCGGCGAGGAGTTCGCGGCGCTCTTTCCCAACATGGCCGCGGATGCCGCGATTCCCTATTGCGAGCGGGCACGCCAGGCCATCGCCAGTTCTCACATCGCGATCGGTGACCGCGAATACCGCCTCACCGTCAGCATGGGGGTCGCCCAGTGGCATCCTGAAGAGACCGAGTGCGAGTTGCTGCGGCGAACCGACCAGGCCCTGTACGCCTCGAAAAACGCCGGCCGGAATTGCGGCCACTTTCACGATGGCCGGTCCTGCCGTCTGCTGAAAGCGATGGTGTCCGTCCCTGCCTCCCATGAGGCATTTCCCCAGGGGGTCGGCGACGAATGGCTGTTCCAGCACGAGCAGTCCACCGAAGCTTTGTTCCGGGAGCCGATCGCCAATGTCACTAGCCGGCCTGCGTTCTTCGATGAATTGATCCGCCGCCTGGCGCAGCTTCGCAAACATCAAACGCCGCTGTCGCTGGTCCTGATCCAGGTGGACGGTTACGCGCACCTCATCCGCGAGCAAGGACCGACCGCGGGCGAAGTGGTCCTGCGGATCACCGCCCAACTGATCAATGCCGCCATGCGCGACCTGGACCTTGTCGCCCGCATCGGCGAAGAGACGTTCGCCCTGATGCTGCCCGGAACGAGGCTCGCCGACGCGCAGCTTCTGACGCAGCGCATCCGGCAGGCCGCGCAGCGCTGCACCCTGCCGCGGCGGGCAGGCCTCTTGCGCTTGGTCCTGCACTGCGGAGTCGTCGAAGCCACGCCCTCCGACGATTTACGACGCTTGCTCCAGCGGGCACGTTCGACCCTCGCAAACGCCGTCGAGCAGGACCGTCCACCCGCCTCCCGCCCGCAGGCAGCTCTCTCGGCTGCGAATCCTCTCATGCCCATCGCAAACGCGTTCGCACCGGAGCCCAAGTAGCGACGCCGCCGAGCGGAATCGGGCCTCGTGCGGAACCAGCCCGCCTGAGAATGGTTTAACTACCAGCAGCGCTCATGCTCTGCGCGGCTCGGAAAGGCAGCGGCTTTCGCTCGGGTTGGCGAACAATTCTTATCATTTTCGTGGCAACACGGTCCACGCCGGTGGGTCTAAAATGCCCCCAGCGCTCGCGGAAAGTGCGTCGTTTGATATAAAAATACTTTTCCTTGGTTGACCATCAGGAAGGGGTTCCCATGCACTGGCTTCCC
>Ga0101944_10007152_pt1 | contig 11352 bp, 7 predicted proteins | sample DewCreD2012metaG_FD_75245 | JGI IMG/M metagenome (GOLD analysis project Ga0101944, IMG submission 75245) | Hot spring sediment bacterial and archeal communities from British Columbia, Canada, to study Microbial Dark Matter (Phase II) - Dewar... ... | reverse complement strand
GGTGGGCATCCAGTAGACCATGGCCTGTTCGCCCAGCAGCAGCGTCGCCTTCGCGCCGACGATGAAGAGCAGGATGACGATGGCCTGCCAGACGATCCGGTTGAAGTCGCGGCCGCCGAAATGGGCGCGCAGGTGCCGCAGACAGAGCGCGCACAGCGTCGCCGCGAAGAGCAGCTGGACGGCGAACCAGCCGGCGCCCAGCCGGGGATGCAGATTCCACGTGCCGTGGACCAGGGATTCGAGCATGGAACCGGCCGCGATGCCGATGGCCAGCAGGCCGAAGTAGAACCGCCCGCGCGGATTGCCTTCCCCCAGTTCGATCGGCTTGCGCAGGCGCCAGGCGAGGTAGGCCAGCAGCAGCAGCCCCCCGATGGCGGCGAAAAGTCCGAGCAGCCAGAGCGCCGGAAAATCCGTGGCCGGGGCCAGGGGGCGGGGGAGGAATCCGAGCATGTCCGAGAGGTTCTTCAGCCCGACGAACCGGATCGGGATGTCGCCTTCGGTGTGCCGGGCGAGGTTCCAGTCGGTAAAGGACATGGCCAGGCTGTAGAGCACCGGGCCGAGCGTGAAGACCAGGAAGCCCAGGAAGTTCGGCAGCAGGAAGATCATGGCGGCGCCCAGGATCTTGCGCTGGCGATCGCTCAGGCCGCGTCCGGCGTGCAGGCTCATGGCTGCGCCTCCTTGCGCGGCGTGCGTCCTTTGGCCCGGTCGATCTTGTCCTGTTCCTCCAGCGCCTTGCGATACGGTTCGTGGAGATAGGGCCGTTCGCGCACGTACTTGGCGATGGCCTGATTCACGTCCAGTTCCATGTCGCGGAGCCCGTCTTCGACCGAGCAGAGGCGCGTTTCGATGCGGTCGCGGTGCAGGCCGATCGACTGCCACATCTTGGCGTCGGGCAGGAAAACCGATTCGGGGAAGGGATGGATGTCGTCGGCGACGTCGCGCCAGTAGAAGTCGGTGTCGTGTTCCTCGGGGAATTCGGGGTTCGAGATCTGCGCGCGCGTCTGCGTCCACTTGCGCGCGCCGGGGATGCAGTCGGCGCTCCAATTGATCTGGCGGCCGTAGACGGGGCCGGCGAGGTAGTGCAGGAAGTCGAGCGCTTCCCATTTGCGGGGCGAACGCGAATTGATGACCGCCATGCGCGAACCTCCGAAGTAGAACGGGCGGCCCAGCGTCGAGCCGGGTTCGACTTTGGCCGGGGGCGGCACGAAGCCGATGTGCAGCGCCGGCGGATTGCCCTTCTTGACCTGTTCGGCGTTCATCAGCCGCCAGTTGATCATGCCATAACGGCCGAAGCGCATCATGGCGCCCAGCTTGGCGCCGAACTGGTTGATCGACCCGCCGCCCCAGCCGCCCTGCGCCGCCATGTTCGCCTGTTCCGACGGCGTCGGCAGCACGCCGTGTTTGTACCGCAGATCGACATAGAACCGGTACGCGCGCACGGCCTCCGGGCTGTTGAAGATGCATTTCGTCTTCGTTTCGTTGTAGAACTCGGCGCCGAAGCCATGCGCGAGTTCGAACGAGTCGAGGGCCAGGAGACCGAACTGCAACGGCGTGCCCTTCTCGTCGCGCTTGGTCAGTCGCTTCGCCGTCTCCAGGAGATCCTGCCACGTCCAGTCGGCCCTGGGATAGGGAAGGCCTTCCTGGTCGAAAAGGTCCTTGTGATAGGCGATCAGGCAGTTCCAGATGTTGCAGGGATGGCCGTAGACGCGTCCGTTGTGCTCGACGGCGTCCTTTCCGACATACCAGATCAGGTCCGGGTCGAGCGCCTTGCCGACATCGACGGCATATTGGACCGCCACGCGCTGCGCCTCGGCGTCGCGTTCGGCGGCGGATGCCCTGGCGAAGTCCGCGCAGCGTCGGGCGGTGCGCGCTTCCACCTCCGCGGTGAAATCGGCGGGCGGATCTTTCCCGGGGTTCGCCTCGCGCCAGCCGTTCAATTCGCGTCGGCGGAGATAGCTGTAGTACGGATTCCGCGACAGGGCCTCCGGCGTCCACGCGGACAACTGGCCGATCCGTTCGAGCGACCGGGCGAGGCGCTGGTGCAGAAATTGGAAGTACGGCCGGTCGCGAAAGGTTTCCGGGCTCGGATCGGGTTGCCGAGCCATCTCGACGATCGGCGTGATGTCGAGGGCGATGCCGGCTTCGGCCACATCGGGAAGCTGGTTGCCGGTCGTGTCGAAAAAATCGGGACCGACGCCGGCGAGGCTTTGCACGATGACCTTCTGCTTGCCCGTGTTGTTCGGGTCGATCATGATGTCGTATTCGGGATACTGTTCCTTGAAGAGGTTCATCTGCTCGGTACGGACCGGGTTGGCGTCGGTGACCCAGACCAGCTTGGAGTTGTCGACGGGCGGTTTCATCCACATGGCCACGCCGGTAAGCGCGAACATGACGAGATAGAAGACGGCAAAGAGCTGCTTCATGCGGAAGCTCCGTTTGGGACGCGCACACACGGCATCGGATGGCTCCCTTACATTACACGAAACGGGACGGGGCTCAAGGTGGCATCGACAACGGCCATCACGATGCATAAGATCTTCAGCGCCGCCACCGGTGGCGCCGGTGCCACCGGCAAATCGCGATCGCAATCGTGGCCGTCGCCCTTGCCGGTCGGCATCGATGAATGCCATTGACCGGCAACGACGGCGCTGGCGACTGCGATTCCACACCGGCATCGGGCAGAACACCGTGGGGCGGCACCGCAAATCGTGCTCGTAGCCGGTCGGGGCGAGCAGCAGCAGGCCCGGAGGCTTCGCCACCATGTCTTCCGCCACCCTTCGCGAGATTGCCCGGCGCGCCGGCGTCTCCGTCGACACCGCTTCGCGCGTTCTGAACGGTCGGAACAAGGAGACCTGGGCCAGCACCCGGGAACGTGCCGAGCGAATCCGCCGGATCGCCGCTCAGCTCGATTACACGCCCAATGCCGCGGCGCGCGCCATGGTGGGCAAAGGCACGCACCTGGTGGGCGCCCTGCTGCGCAACGCACCGGACGCGCCGTTGCACTACCTGGAAAGCTACGAGGCCATCCTCGGCCTGGATGCCGCGCTGGACGCGGCCGGTTACGTGCTCTGCCTCGTACGCTGCTCGGAGGTGCCGACGCCGGGCCGCGAAGGTTCGCGCGTCTTTCGCGAGCGGATGCTGGATGGCATGGTGGTCTTCGATTCCATGACCGATGCCGTGATGGCGGATGTGGAACGCCTGACGCCCCGCTGCGTCTTTCTCGACGCCAACGTCTGGCGGCCGGAAAACTGCGTGCAGCGCGACGAGCGGCACGCGGGGCGGCTTGCAGCGCAGGGACTGGTGGACGCCGGTTGCCGGCGCCTGGTCTTTCTGGAACTCTTCGAGTTCGAGGGCGCGCCCCACGCCTTCGCCGAGCGCCGCCAAGGAGCCGCGAGCGTGGCGCGAAAGGCGGGCCTGCCCTTCGAGCAAAAGCCGGTCGTCTTCCTGCCCGGGCGATTGGCGGAGTTCGCCCCGCGCCTGGCGGAGATGCTCGATGGCGGAACGGGCATCCTGGCACTGACGGCGGGACTGGCGCAGTTCGTCGCCACCGTGGCGCGGGAAGCCGGCCGCACGCCCGGCCGGGACTTCGCCCTCGCCTGCTGCGACGAAAACCAGGGCATCCGACTTGCATGGCCGGGGCTGAGTCGCGTCACCTTCGATCGTTTCGCCATGGGGCGTCAGGCCGGCGAGGCGATGGTGAAGCTGCTGACTGAACGCCGCGGCACGCCTTCGTGCAGACTCCGGGGCGAATGGGTTCCCGGTACCACGGCCGTGCTGGGTTGAACCGCCGCAGCGCCCGGCAGCCCACCGAAATCCTTGCCACCGTTTCCTCTTTCCGCGGCTTGGCACAACCCACCGCGGTCAGTCCGGCGATTCGGCGACGAGTGCGCATTTCCTTTCGGCGGTCGGGCATTCCGACGCCTTCAAAAGCCGCCGCGCCGCGCCGGACGTTTGATCGGGATGCCCATGGACCGGCAGGTTCTTTTCCGGGCCGAACGTGATCAGCCGGGCCGAACGGTTCCGGGTGAAGTAGTTCCAGGCCCACTGCAGGAGCACGAGCAGCCGGTTCCCGAACTCGACGAGATAGAGGAGATGAATGAAAAGCCACGCCAGCCAGGCCAGGACGCCGCCGAAACGCACCCAGCCGAGGTCGGCCACGGCATGCGAGCGGCCGATGACCGCCATGCTGCCCTTGTCGCGATAGCGGAACGGCTTCGAGTCGCGGTCCTCCAATCCCGCACAGACCCGTTCGGCGGCATATCGCCCCTGCTGGATGGCCACCGGGGCGACGCCCGGCAGCGGCTTTCCGTCCTCGTCCTCGCAGAGCGCCATGTCGCCCAACACCATGATCTCGGGGTGTCCGGGCAGGCTCAGATCGGGGAGGACTCGGATCCGCCCCGCTCGATCCAGAGACGCGCCGGTCGCTTCGGCCAGCGAGCGGGCCAGCGGCGAAGCCTGCACGCCCGCGGCCCACAGGACGGTGCGGCAGGAGATCCGTTCCGCGCGCTCGCCGCAGGCCACCTCGACCCCTGTCGCGTCCACGCGGGTGAGGCGCGTCCCGGTACGCACCGTCACGCCCAGGTCGGCCAGCGCGCGGGCGGCCTTGACCGACAGGTCGGCAGGATAGGGCGGCAGGATGCGCCCGCAGCCTTCCAGGAGCAGCACGCGGGAGCGGGACGGATCGCAGCGCCGGAAGTTGCCGCGGAGGGTGTGGTGCGCCAGTTCCGCGAGCGCCCCGGCCAGTTCCACGCCGGTCGGACCTCCGCCCACCACGACGAAGGTCTGCCACGCGGCCCTGCGTTCGGCATCCGTCTCTTTCTCGGCCTCTTCAAAGGCCACCAGGACGCGCCGCCGGATCTCGGTGGCGTCCTCGATCGTCTTCAGCCCAGGAGCGTGCGCAGCCCAGGCGTCGTTTCCGAAGTAATGGTGCGAGGCGCCGGCCGCGACGACCAGCGTGTCGTAGGGCACGCGGCCGGTCCGGGTCACGACGGCCCGGCCTTGCACGTCGAACCCCATCACCTCGTCCATCAGCACGCGCGCGTTCGGCTGGTCTCGCAGGATCGAACGGAGCGGGGCGGCAATGTTGGCCGGCGAGAGCCCGCCGGTGGCCACCTGGTAAAGGAGGGGCTGGAAGAGGTGGAAGTTCCTCCGGTCGATCAGCGTCACGCTGACCGGAGCGCGCCTGAGCGACTGGGCGCAATAGAGCCCGCCGAAGCCGCCGCCGACAATGACCACCTCGTGCGTGCCGTTTCTTTCCTCCGGGCGCATGCTGCGTCCGCCTCCTTTCAAGACCTGCATGTCACCGGCGCAACCCGGCACTCCGAAAACCCGCCGGGAACGCCTGCCGGCACGCCCACCCGACCGACTGGATCGCTCCGTCCTGACCTTCCACGTTCGGCTTGCACGGGTTTTCCGATCATTGAACGGGTATGAGACAAAGGCACGTCGGGCGAAAGGCCACGGCACCGCGAACCCGAAGCGACCACCGCTGCAAACGTGAGCGTCTTCGCCCTGGCGAAGCCGGCCACGTGCCCGCCGCAAGTCACTTGGCCAGCACGTCCACGTTGTCGATCCTGCCGCGGCAGAACGGTTTCAGCGTCTGGCCCGTCAGACGCTTGAGCGCCTCGGCGTCCCCCTTCAGGTGTCCGCGGAGAAAGAGCAGCGTCGCGGCGCGCGTCACGGGCTGGGCGTCCTCGCGCGACGGCGAGGGAAGCCCGATCCGACCCGAACCGGTGGAGTCCGAAAAGGCCAGATGGTCCGCGTTGGCCAGCCAGACGAAGACCTTGTCCCGAGGCGGCCAGAGCTCGAAGCCGCGCCGACGGCTCTCCGCCGGCAGTCCGCCCTGTACCGTGTCGAGGCTGCCCGTGACGCCCAAGAGCGGCTTGGCGATCGACGCGAAACTGCCTTCGACGAAAAACGGTTCGGTGGGCCCCTGCGGCGAATAGGCCACGCCGCAGTCGACCCGCGGATCGCTCAGATCCGGGCCGAGACCCTTGCCGGGCGGCACGGCCGGCGCCAGCCAGTCCAGCGCCGGCCGCGCGCCGCAGACGACCAGCGCCGTGTAGGCGCCGTACGAGTGGCCCATCACGGCGACGCGTTCGGGGTCCAGGCGTCCGCGCAGTTTCTCGTGCGCCCGGTTCCATTCTTCAGCGCGGTCGATGGCGAAGGAGATGTCCCTGGGCCGTCCGAGCACCTCCGTCGAGTCGCGTGTCATGGCCTTGAGGTTTTCGACGATGCGGAAGCCGCGCTTCAGCACCTCGGTGTTGCTGCCGGGGTGCTCGGTGCAGAACACGGCAAAGCCGTGCGAGGCGAGATGCCGCGCCTGCGCGAAATTCGCGTCCCGGTTGCCGCCGCCGCCGTGCGAGAGGACCACGACGGGATACGGACCGCCTTCCTTCGCCAGGTGGACTTTGATCGGAAGCGCGCGGTCGGCGCGCCGCGCATCCTTCAAATCGGGGAAATCGATCGTCTCGACGGCCAGCGGACCGTCCGCGGCCAGATCCTCCGCGCCGGCTTCCGCCGTCCGCGCCGGCCTGCCGGGCGCGGCGATGACGAGAAAAACGAGCCCCAGGGCCTGAACGCGTCGAAGATTCATGCCTTTCGCTCCTCGCGGACAACGGTCCGCCGCATGCGTGCCGCACACCCATTGGATGCCGCCGGCGACTCCCCAAGCACGCGGAGTCGGGAATGCCTGGGAGACTATTCCCGCGCGGGGGGCGCCTCGAATTGCCAGCGGTCCTTTTCCTCGAGCACGCCCCTGGGTCCCTCGCCCTGCAGCCAGACGCGCGCCGGCTCCGATCCCAGCAGGCACCTGTCCCAGAAGGCGGTCGAGAGCGCCAGGATGACGCGGTGGTGGTTCGGGTTCCGCCCGGCGCCTTCCCCCGGCAGCGGGCGGTCGGTGAAGGCCGAGTGTCGGGCGTCGTGCAGCACCAGCTCGTACTTCTCCCCCGGCAGCGCCGGGTAGACAGCCAGGCGCGAGGCCAAATCCTGGTCGCCGATGGGCGCCACGTCCAAGGTGCCGGTCATCAGCATCCAGGGGATCTTCACCGAGCCGAAGGCCTGCTTCGCGTCGCCGTGCCGCGGGCTGCCGGGGCTGAAGGCGATGGCCGCGCGGATGCGCGGGTCGGCGAGCGAGCCGACAACGGCGAAGGACTGTCCGCTGACGGCCTGCGTCGTCATCGCGCCGAACGAATGGCCCGACATGCCCACGCGCTCAAGATCCAGCCGTCCGGCAAGCGGATGGTTCTTCTCCCGGTTCCACTCCGCCAACCGGTCGAGCACCGCCGGCACGTCCTTGACGCGGAGCAGGAGGTTCTTCGCCGAGGCCGCTTGGTTCATCGCCACCCAGCGTTCGGCGAGCGGTTGGTCCTTCCAGACGGAGTCGTCGCTCCCGGGATGCTGCAGGGCCACGACGGCGTAGCCGCGCGCGGCCCAGTGCCGTCCCAGGTATGCGCTGCCTCCGCGGGTGCCGCCCAGGCCATGGCTGAAAAGCACCACGGGGGCGGGCTTCGGGTCGGGCGGAAGGTAGACGCGGATCGGGATCTCCCGCTGGCGCCGGGCGTCCTTGACCTCGAGATCGAGCGGGTCGATCCGGACGCCGGCAGGGATGGCCAGCGGGTCGTAGCGGGAGACGTCGGGGGCGTCGGCCGCGAGCGCGCCAACGGAGAGCAGGAGAACCGGCCAGAGGAACCGGACGGCCTGGCCGCCGGGCGCGAGACCGCGGGCGCGCTCGCGCGCGGGAGGCCGGGGCGGACTTGCGAAAAGAACCTTCAGGGTGTCGTGGCGTCGCATGCACGCGGTCTCCGATGGGCTTTTCCCACACGGGTGCAGGATCCCGTGTGGGGAGATACCACACCCGCACGGCCGTTCTCCGGGCCGCGCATGGGCGAGGCATCCTTCGATCAAGCGACGTGCCAGCGCCCCGGATTCCGGCGGTGGCGAAGGCGGACCGGCGAGCGCTTCTCGAACAGGCTCGACGGGCGGGCGTTTTCCGGCGCGGTCATCGTCTCGCGCCAGGCACGGACGCTGGACATCCACCCGGCATCGGGTATCCAGTGGCAGGTATCCAGCGGGCGCATGGAGCGGCGCATGCCCAAGCCGGATGGCATTCTCGGCGTCGGACCGTTGTGGGGACTCACGTGGCTGCCGCCGGTGGCCGCCGTGGTGTGGGCCGATCGCGCGTATGCGCCGCTCTTCGCGATGGAGGTTCTGCCGTCGGCGGCGCGTTGGGCGTGCGGCGGGGCGCTGGCGCTGCTCGGTCTGGCCGTCGTTGCCTGGGCCGGCCGAACGCTGCGACGGCACCGGGATGCGGAACGGCTCTGTACCTCGGGGCCGTACGCCTGGGTGCGCCATCCGCTGTATGCCGCGTGGATCTGGTTCCTCGGTCCGTCGCTCGCGTTCTTCGCCAACTGCTGGCTCGCCTTTCTGCTCCCGCCTGTCGCGGCGCTGACCTTGCCGTTCGTCATCGGACGCGAGGAAGCGAAGCTCGAGGCGCACTTCGGCGACGCGTACCGCGAGTACCGCCGTCGTGTCGGGGCCTTTCTGCCACGGTGGCGGCAGCGGTGAAAGAACTTCTCGCCGTCGTTCGAGCGAATCGACCATTGCCTGGAAGTGCACCGGCGCGGACAAGGGACCGCCCTTTCCGGATCCAAACGGGGCATTCATCGGATGGCTGGCACGGTGCAAGCCAGACCATGTACTCCTGGGACGAAAAGGGTGCGGGCGCCGAAAAGCGGAACCGTCGGCGACGCTCGGTCCAACCTCCAGGGAGGTCGTCAGGAGAGCGCATGACTTCCGAAAGAAGTACAGTATAACGGTTTTTTCGGAAGTATTACCGTTTCACGCAAGCCCCAAGGGATCGACCGCGCCTGTTCGTGTATCCAGCGATAGGGTGTGAGTATCGAATAAGAACAAGCTGCGGTGGACGGCGCCTTGTTCTAACATTCGTCGTTCCGATCGATGGCAAGGGGGCAAAAAGGTTATGAGTGCTTACCGATCGACGCGCCGGACGCTCTTTCTTTTTCTCTTGGGCCTCTCTGTTCCGCTCGAAGCGCTTTGGGCGGCGGATTCGGGGGGCGCCGACTGGCCGACGGTCGCGCATGACGTCCGGCGAAGCAACTATACGCCTAGAGCGCCGGAACCGCCTTACCGAGTGCGCTGGGTCTGGGCCTCGGGCGACCGCCAAGCCCCCGCTGCGGGGGAAGTGTACGCGGACAACCGGCTGACTTGGTGTTTCGGAGCGGGTCCGACGCATGTGACGGCGCGCTTCAACCAACTGACGCAGCCGATGGTCAAGGACAACGTGGCGTACATTGGCGCGGTCGATGGGCAAGTGTATGCCATCGATGTGGCATCCGGAAGGACCCGGTGGAAGGCACAGGCCTCGGGTTCCGTCCTCCACTGCGCGACCGTGGGCGACGAAGGGGTCTATTTCGCCACCGTGCGAGGACTGGATGCCTTCGGATTCGACGGCCGGAAGCGCTGGACCTTCGTCGATCCGCTCTTCGGGGCGTACTGGTGCTGCCCTGCCTATACGAAGGGGCTGGTACTCGCGGGAAGCCTGAGCGGCATCTTCTCGGCGGTGGAGGCGAGGACCGGCCGACTCAAATGGCAATACGACGCCGACGCGCCGATCTATCAGTGCCCGGCCGCCAGCGACCAAGCCGTCTTTTTCGGCTCGGAAAACATGGTGGCGCACGCGCTGGATCTCGAGACCGGCCGGCCGCTCTGGCGCGTGCCCGTCAACGGGAATACCTTCGGGCATTACTGGCCCGTCGTCGTTCCCAAGGAAAGGGTGGTGATCTTTCGGACTTCCTCCCCGCAAGGTGTCGGGGCTTTCAACCAGATCGTGGAGAAGGCGCCCTTCGACCACCGGAAGGCCCAGGAGGCGCTGAAGGCCGCGATCTTGGCGGACCGGCGCCTCCGGACCTGCTTCATCCTGAATTTCGCGGACGGCCAGGAACGCGTTGTGGTCCCGGCCGGACAGTTCGGTTTCGGCTCCAGCATCGTCCCGCCGCCCATCACGGTGCCGGAGGACGCACCCGTCTGCGCCGGCATGGTCCTCTCGTACCATTTGTCCAAGGAAGGCGCCTTCCAAGTCCCGGGAAAGTACCTTGCCTGGGGCGATCGCAACGGTCCGATTCAGGACTTCGGCCAGATCGATTTCCAAGCGGGCTTTTTCAAGTCGTTGGGCCCGGTCGGCAGCCGGATGCATCCGAACGCCGGGATGATCCGACACGACGATTTCATCCAGGTGAGCATGGGGGGACGTTATCTCTACGGATACCAAGGCGGCGTCGGCATGGGATGCGCCGCGGTGGACAAGAAGGATGTCGAGTGGTCTTTCACCGGCGGAACGCCGGGCAACCTGCAGCCGGTGATCGACGCGCTGAAGTTCGACCCGGTCTGGTTCGGGGCCCTGGTGGCGGTGAACCTCCAGACCGCCTTTCTCTCCCCCCCGGTGGCCATGTCGGCCTATTATCTGAAAGCGGTCGTCCCGGATTGGGACCTGGGAACGATCTACAAGGGAATGATGGATTTCATGATCCTCCAGGTGATCGCCCTCCTCGCCCTCATGCTTTTTCCGGAGATCGCCACCTGGCTGCCGAGGGTCCTGTTTGATTGAACCCCCCGGGCCCCCGGTTTTCCGCCGGGGGCTTCCCGGAGGAAAAAACTTTCGCCCCCGGCCCCCGGGGGGAGGAAGATGGAGGAGAAATCGGGAATGGATCCCGTGGATCTCAGGCGGGAAGGCGAGGTTTTCATCCTGACCATGAACGCCGGGGAGAACCGGTTCAATCCCTCCTTCATCGGGGCGATGAATCGGGCCCTCGACGAGGTGGAAAGGTCCTCCGGACCCGCGGCCCTGATCACCGTGGGGGGAGAGGAAAAGTTTTATTCGAACGGCCTGGACCTTGCCTGGCTCCTGGGGGAGGGAAAGAACCAGTGGAAGAATTTCATCCCCGGGGTCCTGAAATTTCTCGGGCGTCTCATGGGATTTCCCCTCCCGACCGTGGCGGCGGTCAACGGACATGCTTTCGCCGCCGGAGCCATGCTGGCCCTGGCCCACGATTTCCGGGTGATGCGCGCCGACCGGGGGTTTTTCTGCCTTCCGGAAGTGGACCTCAAAATTCCCCTGGCCCCGGGCATGCGGGCCCTGATCCAGAGCCGTCTTTCCCCCGCCGTATTCCGGGATCTCATCCTCACGGGATCCCGGGTGGGAGGGACGGAAGCGGAGAGGCGGGGGATCGTGGATGAAGCCGTTCCCCCGGACCGGGTCCTCCCGCGCGCCCTCGCCCTGGCCGGAGCCCTGGCCAACAAGGACCGGGGAATTTACGGGGATCTCAAGCGGGGAAT